>JAABUJ010005654.1_pt1 | contig 12414 bp, 14 predicted proteins | sample 5559131 | NCBI WGS metagenome assembly JAABUJ01 (sample SAMN10711875, study PRJNA513366) | rock metagenome | isolation source: Antarctica rocks | place: Antarctica: Victoria Land, Mt New Zealand nord | collected 2016-01-07
CGTTCCACGGTTTGCCGTTGGAATCCTGCACCAGGGCGGCGGCGCCGCCGGCGATGAACTGCTGGGTGTTGCGGGTGCCGACCACGTCAGCCAGCGCACCGCTCTGGCCCGGCGTTCCCTCGGCCGAACCGGTGAGCATCGTGTTGATCGTCGCGGCGACCAGCTCGATATGTCCGAACTCCTCTGCCGCAATGCTGGCCACCAAGTCATAAAACGGTCGTGCTCCCTGGCGGCTGCGGAAGTTAAACGACTGGTAGGTGTAGTTCATGAACGTCGACATCTCGCCGAACTTCCCGCCGAGCAGCTCCTGTACCGCGGAGGCTCCGACCGGGTCCGGATCAGACGGCGCGGGCAGCTCTGTGAGCAGCCGATCGATACGCAAAATCATCCGATCCCTCTCCTAGCTAGGACATTGTCTCGGCGAGACTACCAGTGCGAATCGCCACCCGTCAGAATGTTTCGATGAGCCCCGCTTCTGACTCCGTGGACCTGCTGCGCAGCCACGGTCTGCGCAGCACCCCCCAGCGGCGCGCGATCCTGACCGCCTTCGAAGGTGGCAGGACCGAACATCTCTCCGCCGATGAAGTCCACGCCCAGGCATCGCAGACGCTTCCGGATCTAGGCCGAGGCACGGTCTACGCCACGCTGGCCGAATTCACCGAGCTCGGGCTGCTCGCCGCGTTCGGAGTACCAGAGCCGGTTCGCTATGAGACCAACACGACCCCACACGACCACTTCGGCTGCCGGGTGTGCCTGCGACTGTTTGACCTCGACGGCGTCGTCCCGGGTCTCGAGAATCTCACGAAACGTGGGTTCGCGATCGAGCGGGTCGAGACCCGCGCCGAAGGCATCTGCGCCGAATGCACCGACTACGAGACGAGCCTCCGAGAAGGCGCCCGAGCCATCCTCGCCACAAAGCCTCTGGGGGACATCCTCGAGACGCGCGGGATCGCCGGCGCGGAGGTGAGCGGCCCGCTCGGATCGCTGCTCCTCGCCGCCACACCCCAAGGGCTGATCCGGCTCGCCTTCGAAGAACACGCCGACGCCAGCCAACTGCGCAAGCTCGCCGCCAGCCGCCGAGGAAACGACGCCGGCCGCCGGCACCTCGACCAAGCCACCCGAGAACTCCAGCGCTACCTCACCCACAAGAGCACCAGGACCGACTGCACGATCGACTGGGTCACCCTCGCCGACCACCATCCGGCCGTTCTCCAGAGCACGCTCGAGATCCCCTACGCAACCACCCGTTCCTACACAGAACTCGAGAACAACCTACCCGCCAAAGAACTCGGCTGGCCGCTCGGAGCCAACCCGATCCCGATCATCGCTCCCTGCCACCGCGTAACCCGCGGCGTTCAAACACCAGACATATTCGTCGGCGGACCCCACCGCCGCGAATGGCTCCTCGCACACGAACAGCATCACCCGAGATCCGGGTAGCCACCGATCAGGCCAGACGGGCCAACTACTACCGCGAATCCGGCCCGTCAGGCCAGCCGCCGCCACCCAAGCAATCCGGCTCAGATCGGCGTGCAGCCAAACGCATGAAGGCGCGAAAGCCGGATCTGAGTTGTTCTCATCAGAGTCCCCGTGGACGGACAACCGCCCGGTGTGTTGTCGCCTTAGGAAACGGGTAGCGGCGTGAGTGGCCGGTTATTCGAACCGCCAGGCGACTCGCCGTTTCTCACCACAACACGCAGCCGGAGGATTTCTTATGTTCGAGAGGCTCAACACGCCGGAGGAGATCTTCAGCTTCAAGCTCGGTTCGGCGCTGACGATGGAGCAAAACATCCTCGAGATGCTCGGCGAGCTGCAGGACAAGACCCAACGCGACGAGCTGCGCCAGCTCTTTCATCAGCACGCCGAGGAGACGCGCCAGCACGTGTCAAACATCGAGCAGGCGTTCAAGCTTCTCGGCGAGGAGGTTGATGACAGTCCTTGTCCGGCGTTCCAGGGACTTGAGAAGGAGGGCAAGGCGACGATGAAAAAGACCGACGACAGCATCATCGACGCGGTGATCTTGGCGGGCGCGATAGAGACCGAACATCACGAAATCGCCGTCTATGAGACGCTGGTCAATAACGCCGAGGCGCGCGACGCCCAGGAAGTCGCGGCGCTCTTGCGTCAGAACCTCGAGCAGGAACAGGCCGCCCTGGAGAAGGTCAAGGCAGCCGCGCATCGCATCGCCCGCGAGGGCTACGCAAAGGCCGCTTAGATTAGTTACTTCCTGCGGATAAAGTCGCTGGCGAGGTCTGCGTCGGCGGGTCGATGAGTCCCTCGATGGCGAGCTGCTGATCGCGGCGGGCCATGTAGACGGTGTTCCAGACGATGACGGCGTTCGTGAGCAGGGTCAGGCAGGCGGCCTGGTCGGTTGGCGCCGTCGGACGTGGCCTTTGTGGGCGAAGAACAGAAACCGTCTGAGGGCCCGTTGAGCTGGCGGTTGACCCGCCGGCGGTACTCGTCGTCCTCGAGGTAGCGCAGGACGTGCAGCATCTTGGCGTCGGGGTCGAGCAGGATCCGGCACGCGGGGTGATCGCCACCCGCCCTGCCGCAACCACGACAGCCGGCTGCGGTGAAGCGTCGGCTCGCTCGCCGCGCAGGACCGTCGAGCGTCGCCCGCCGCCCCACGTCCAGCAGTCCCTCCAGGCGCCGGTAGTCTCTCCAATCGCTCAGCGCGGACCGCGGCGACCAGCCGCTCAAGCTGGGTGACGCCCGGGCGCACCAGCCGCCCAGCTCGCAGCCGGTCGGCGGCGAGCTCGAGCAAGAGCGATGCGGTCGTGCTCCATCGCGCGCTGTAAGAGCCAGGCCTGAAGCTCTAAACGTTCGGGCGCGCCGGCTTCGCGGAACCCGAGTGCCCGTATCGCCTGGCGGCGTGATCGGTCCGGGTCTGCTCACGCTCGGCGTAGGAGGCGAGGCCACCCGGCGAGGCGTCGACTTGTCGTGCGACAGCCGGTTGGGTCGGCCGGAACCTAGCTGCTGCCGACCGGCTTGGTGCCGAACATGAGGGTACGCCGGGCGACGTCGTAGTAGACGGTTTCTACGGTTGAGAGCAGGTCTTGCAGGTTGTCGGCGTCATCGGCGTCGATCGTGAGGACCTCTTCCCAGGCGCCTTGATCAAGCACGAGCTGAAGTGTCCACGCGCCAGGCTCGGCGGCCCTGCCTGCCACCCAGCTGAACTGGTAGTGGCTGACCTGACGCACTTGGATGCTGTCATCAGTGACAGGCTGCTTAGGACTAGCCCAGAGCGTGCAGTAAGACCCGCGCCCCCGACGGGCGGGGGCGCGGAAACGTCCGGCTGAGCAGGGATCATTGGGCTTGCTGAAGGGCCTGATCTCGAGCTTGGAGGTTCACCTTGAGGGTGATGCGTATTGGACGCCCCGTAACCGTAGAGGTCACGACGGACGGAGCCGGTCTCGTGTCGCATGCCGGCAGTGCATTGTTGGCGCAGGTCGCTGACAAGCTCGGGCTCACCAGCGCGCTGTCGCTGCGGCTCGCCGGGATCAAGCAGCGTCGTCGTGGGCATGACCCCGGTCCGGTGATCCGCGATCTCGCGGTGATGCTCGCCGACGGCGGCGAATGCGTCTCTGATCTCGGCGGTCAGCGTGACCAGGAGGCGCTGTTCGGACCGGTCGCATCGAACTCCACGGCGTTCCGGGTGATCGACAGGGTCGCGTCAACGCCGGGGCTGCTGGAGGCGGTTCGCGCGGCGCACGCACGAGCCAGGGCGCGATTCTGGGAGCTGCATGGCACGCCCAAGCAGTTGAGGATCGATGTCGACGCGACGTTGATCACGGCGCATTCGGAGAAGGAGAAGGCGGCCGGGAATTACAAGGGCGGCTACGGGTTTCACCCGATGCAGGCGTACCTGGACGAGACCCGGGAGGCGCTTGGTGGCGTGTTGCGCCCTGGGAACACGGGGTCGAACACCGCAGCGGATCACAAGGCGGTGGTGGATCTCGCGCTGGCGCAGATCCCGGCCGAGTACATCGAGAGCCTCGAGATTCTGGTGCGCGCCGATTCCGCCGGCGCGACGCACGAGTTCCTGGACTACTGCCGCGAGGGCAGCATGCGGTTCTCCGTCGGCTACGAGCTGACCGAGCAGGTCCGCACCGCGATCCTCGAGATCCCCGAGGACGCCTGGGTCACGGCCTTAGATCAGGACGGCTCAGAGCGCGAGAACGGCGAGGTCGCAGAGATCACCGACACGGTCGATCTCTCCTCCTGGCCTGAGGGAACCAGGCTGATCATCCGCCGCGAGCGCCCGCACCCCGGAGCGCAACTGAGCTTCACCGACCATGACGGCTACCGCTTCCAAGCGATCCTGACCGACCAACCCGACGAGACGATCGCGGTCATCGAGTGCCGCCACCGCCAGCATGCGCACGTCGAGGACCGGATCCGCGACGACAAGGACACCGGCCTGTCCAAGTTCCCGTTCAAGAAGTTCGCGCTCAACCAGGTGTGGTCTGAGATCGTGATGCTCGCGCACGACCTGCTCGTCTGGACCCAAGCGCTCTGCCTCGACGGCGAGCTCGCCAAAGCCGAACCGAAGCGGCTGCGCTACAGGCTGCTGCACGTCGCGGGACGGCTCGCGTTCTCCGGTCGCTGCGCGAAGCTTCACCTCCAGGACACCTGGCCCTGGGCCGACGAGCTGCTCGCCGCGTTCCAGAAGCTCAAAACGCTCACACCTCAGACCTGCTGACCCGCCCCGGCGGGCGCACCCACACCCCAGCCGACCCTCCGGGCGCCAGCCCCGGAGAGCGCCTGCCCGCAAACGACGTCACCGGACCCACCGGCGGGCTCCCGACACGTCCCGGCCGGCCGAACACCACCCAAACCGGCCCGTCGGCTCGCCAGTGACCCCCGGCCGAAGGTCCCAGGTCACACTCGCACGCTTACTGCACGTTCCGGGCTAGGCATCAAACTCCTCCTGTTGTGGTTTTGGCTGGCTTAGGTGCGGCTGAAGTCAAGCTCAGCTCAGCAGCCCGAATCATGTCTAATAATTCGACTAAGTCCGGCGGTTGCTGAGGGGCCTGGGCGGCGCGTCCGCAGCCGTCTCGCTGCGAAGCCGATCACCTGGAATGCGGTCCAGGTCACCCTGGCGCTGCGCATGGGCACCAGAGCGACCTCCTTGACGCTATTTCCTCGTCGCTTTGGTACCTCGGCGACCCACGCGGATCCGATCGGTCACCGTGGTCTTGGGACGCCGCTTGGCGGCCCTTTTAGGCAGAAAGCGACCAGTAACCGCGTCGCGTACGACGGTTCTGAACTTCTTGGATCCAGCCTTTTTGTCTTGTCTCGCCATGTCCGCGAGTCTGCCCGATCAGGCGAGTCACAAAACACCTTCTGGGACATCTGTCTCGCTGTCTCTCCTAAATGGGGCAAACACCCATCGAAGGCAATGCATACGTCGCCGACCACCCCTCTCTTTCAACGTCCGGTGAGACGCTCACCATCGAGGAATCAATGACCTTGAGGGCGAGAACGGAGAACGCCGGACATGTTGGAGACGAGCACGAATGGAGCTGGAGCAGCGGTTGAGGCTGCTGCCGCCGGCCGCGAAGACCAGGGAGGCGTAGCCGAGCTGGGATTCGTGGCTGGTGGGCGCGCCGCTGAGGCGGGGGTGCCTGACCCCGAGTTGGTGGAGCAGGCCAAGCGGGGTTTCGGTAGCAACGGCGCGTCGAAAGCGAGTCGTTGAGACTGCCGCTCACGGCCCGGGAGCAGGAGCATCGAGCACAGGCCATGACGCGGGCGAGACTGCCCGTGTTCGTGACAGAAGTCTGCGAGCAGCGTCATCACCGCGCCGAATGATGTTGATTTTTGGATGGTTGCCACCGGCCACAGTGCGGGGCTGCAGCGGCTCCCGGCTGGCGGCCTGATTGCTGGGATAAGGTTCGATGGGTCGTGTCTGTCTTTGACGCTCTTCAGTCTCGTCGCGCCGCGAGGGAGATCATCGTCTTAGACGGTGCGATGGGCACCGAGCTTGAGGCGCGAGGAGCCTCGATGGATGGCGACGCTTGGTGTGGGTTGGTCAACCTGCGGGATCCTGATCTCGTCCGCGCGGTTCACGAGGACCACATCCGCGCCGGGGCTGACGTGGTAACGACAAACACATTCATGAGTGGACTGGGGCCCATGACCCGTGCGGGGGTTGGCGATCAGTTCGGGCGGGGAATGCGCAATGCGCTCGCGGCGGCGCGTGAGGCGAGAGACAGCGTGGCTGAGCGGCCGGTGGTGATCGCGGGCAGCGTGGGAGCGGCGGGCTGGGGACAGCCACCTGTGAGCGATTCGGCACTTAACGAGATCGTCCAGTTGCGTGACGGTTATGCACGCCAGGTAGAGCTGCTCGTTGAGGAGGGCGCGGACCTCATCGCTCTGGAGATGGTCACCGACGGATACCTGGGTCGGCTGGCGGTTGAGTCGGCGCTTGACAGCGGACTGCCGGTCTGGCTGGGTCTGAGTATGCGGGTGCCCGGCAGCGACCCAAGTGAATACGCGTCGCTGCCGGACGTCGAGCCCGAGGCGCGGGCGGTCGCGCAGGCATGCCTGCGCGACCAGCTTGATGCCGTCAACGTGATGCACACCGACATTCACGACGTCACGGTGGCGATCTCGATGCTGAGATCGCTGTGGCTCGGCCCGATGGGCGTCTATCCCCACCACGGGCTCTGGGCAAGGCCCCACTGGACGTTCGTCGACGTGCCCATCCAAGAGCTGCTCGAGCTTGCCAACGCCTGGGTGAAGTATGGGGCATCCATGCTGGGCGGCTGCTGCGGCCTGCGGACCCACCACATCGCCGCGCTCCGCAGATTCGCAGACCAACAAGCCCCACAGGAGCGCGTCACCTAACGACCACACCAAGAGACCGGTCGCTCTCTCCGCACCATTACGCCTCCGCTGGTCGGGGCACCGAGACAGATCGCTTCCGAATTGTCGCCGTTGGGGTCGCCTCGGAGCAACTGCCGCTTGATCGGGTGACGGCCTCAAAGCAGCCGTGAGGCTAAAGCCGGCTGAGCGACATGGATGGCCTTCTTCCGCCGTTCAGGGGCGCACGCAAAACCACTCAACCACGACCTGGGTGTCGTCGTCGAGCACCGGCGGATCCTCCCACCCGGGGAAGACCTCCTCGGTCCAGAAGCGCTCGTGCTCGCCTACGGCTCGCCGGTCTTCGCGGCCGGCGGCAGCCCATCCACCACCGTCACGGACAGGCGGTGCTAGGTGCCCGCGCTGACCCCCGGCTCGTCGGCCCACGCTAATTCACGAGCTCGCCCACGCGCTGGCCGCCGGTGATCCAGACGCGGCAAAGCTCGACTACGCCCAAAGTGAACTGGTCGCTGAATCCGTGGCTTTCGGCTGCGCGCAGAGCGTTGGGCTGGACACCAGCGCCAACAGCATCCCCTACCTGGCCACCTGGGCTGAGAAAGCCAGCCTCGAGGTGCTCGAGCACACCGCGGCGATAATCGACCGGCTCGCCGCCAGGATCGAGGCGGCGCTACTCGCCGAGGCCTCGACCCCTGAGCCAGCCGATCGACCGCTCATCGACGCGGCGCAGCCCGTAGCGGTCTGAGAGCTCGATCAAGGCGTCGGCGCCGGCGCGGGCGCCGGGGCCAGGCAGAGCCGCCAGCGATGCGAGGGTCAGCTACGCGTCGACGAGGCCCAGTCGTCGCTCCAGGATCATCCGAGCCCCGGCGGGCGGCCGCCCGCGAGAACGTGTGCGGCTCGCGATCCAAGCGGACGAGCAGAATCGCCAGCGCGTCCTCGAGGCCGCTGTGGGGCAACTCGGCGGCGACCACGCCGATCTGCACGGCACTTGCCCCCGAAGCGGCGAGCAAGCGCTTGAGGCGAACCGCGTGACCGTCAACCGTCAGGCGAACAGAAGTTCGCATGACGGGGTCAGAGGCGCTGGAGGAAAGGAAAGACGGCGGGACTGTGTCTGCTGGCTTTAGAGCCCACCGGAGTGTTCACCCGCGAGGAGCTGATCCGCGAGGTCTAGGGCTACGCCGCTGACGCGCGCACCCGGACGCGATAGCCATACCCAGCGTCTGAGGCACAAGCTCGACTGCGGCGCCAGCCTGGTGATCAACGTTTGGGGCGTCGGCTATCGCCTGAACTGATGGGGAATTGCGGTAGAGGATCGCCGTCGTGGGCCAGGCTCGGAGATCTCCTAGGCGGTGGAGTGCGGACAACCCCTCAAACCGTGGCCGCGCCGGCGCACCGGTCAAGCGATTGGAGGCCCCCTCGGCTGGCGCCTCGGGTACAGCGGGAGTGATTACCAATCGCTTGACAGATCGCGCCTGATGGCGCGGGCCCGGGTCGGGGCATGTCCGCACCCCACCACAAGGAGCCCCGTCAGATGGCGAGCACCACCAGCAAGCCCAGCGCCCGGCAAATGTCCTACCTGCGCTGGCTGGCCAACCGCGCCGGGCAGACCTTCACCTACCCGAGCACCGCCCAGCAGGCCAGCGCCGAGATCAACCGGCTCAAGATCGCCACGGTCAGCAGCCACACCGAGCGCTACCACGAGCGCAAGCTGATCGCCGACCAGATCCAGGCCGGCCCCCAGGACGCCGCGCGAGTCTGCGAGCATGAGATCTCGGGCCACGGAAGCTCGGCCACCTGGACGCAGAACCGCGACCAAGATCCCCCGCCCGTACAGGATCCCGGGCCCGCCGCCGGCCGGCATCGCAGCCCCGGCGTGGGCAAGCGCACCGAGCTGGCCCGGTACACCGTTCCCGACGGCGAACGCATCCTGTCTGCTCAAAGGGTCGATGGGGTCGTGCGCGTCACCGACCGGCCCGCTGGCGCCGGCGGGCGGTCCTACCTCGTCGAGCGCGGCCTGCAAACCAAGGCCGAGCTCGACGCGCTGCTCGCCGACTACCTCACCCAGCCGCAAAGCTGGACCGCCCACCAATGTCGGTCTGCCCGCTTGACAGCTACCTGGAAGCGATCGCATGACCGGCCCCACCGCCATCCGGACCGCATCTACAATCTGCTGTGTGAATGAGATCCGCGCGTCGATCGTTGAAGTCACCGGAGCGGTGACTGGCCGCTATGAGCTGCAAGAGCGCAGTGAGGACGGCACGATCGTCCTGCGCCCCGACACCAGCGCCGCGGCGATCATGCGCCGGCTCGCCAGCGAGCCCGTCAGCACCGAGGAGTTCGACAGCGCGTTTGGCGATCTGCTCACCGGCGACGCCTGACCCCCCATGCCCAGCCCTGCCAGCCGGCTCTGGCGCGTGCGCTTTGACCTGCCTGCATGGACTGCCGACCTGCGCGCCGCCACCCCGACCGCGCGCGCCCACGCCGAGCGATGGCGACTGCGGATCGAGGTCACCAGCGGGATCCCACACACCGAGCTCAAAGCCACTCGCCCCGAGGACGACAGCGTCCCGCTGCCTCACTGCGTCAAGACTCGCATCCCTGATCCCGGCGACGATGACCCGCACACCAGCCCGTGGGGCGCGGTCCTGCTCGCCGCCCGCGACACCCACGGCCTGTATCTCATCTTCCTGGCCTTTGGCGTTCGCCACCCCGACCCATCCGGACGGCTACCCAGCGTCTATCAGCGCGCGCACCGACGGCTCCACCGCCCGTAGACGATGACACTCCAGACGGGAGCCAGAAACCAGCCCGGCCTGGAGCCGTCGCTCCAGGAACGCTCCATGGGCGCCGCTATGAGACTGACTCGGCGCGCCGAGGGCTCTCCGCCCGTTGAGTCACGTTTGCGCTGATCGGGCCTGTGACCCCCGCTCATGAGTCACGTTAATGAAGGGAAACGTGACTCAAGGCGCATCGCACCCCAACCAACTAGCCAAGGACCACCCTATGCCGGACTTGCCTCAGGCAGCAGTCGGCGGACCTATTATGGCTATGCTAACTTTGGGATTGTGGTCGATGAAAAGCTTAGTTCGTCTGGCGGGCGGGTTTCGCCCGTTGTGCAGGATTACGTCAAGGCGGTCTATGCGGTGGAGGGCCGCAGCGACGGTCCGGTAGGCACCAACGCGCTGGCGGATCGACTGGGTGTTACGCCCGCTTCGGTTTCAGGGATGCTGCGCAAGCTCGACGAGCTGAGTTTGGTGACCCTGACGCCTTATCACGGGGTGCAGCTGACCGAGCAGGGTAGGCGGCTCGCCCTGGAGGTGATGCGGCACCATCGGTTGATCGAATCTTTCCTGGCTGAGCAGTTGGGGATGCCGTGGGATCGGGTTCATCAGGAGGCTGAGGTGCTCGAGCATTGGCTTTCGGAGGAGCTCGAGGCGGCGATCGCGGAGAAGCTCGGTCAACCAACTGTCGATCCGCACGGCGATCCGATTCCGACCGCCGAGCTCCAGATCGACGAGGGTTCGACCGTGAGCCTGGAGTCGTTGCGGCCGGGTCAGCAGGGGATTCTTGTGCGGGTATCGGACTCCGATCCCGAGATGCTGCGCTTCCTGGCCGAGAAGGGGATCTCTCCGGGCGAGCGCTTGGAGGTCACCGAGAAGCAGCCCTTCGACGGCCCCGTGTTCGTGCGCGTCGACGGTGCTGAGGTCGTGCTCGGCGGTCGGCTGGCTTGCATGATGCGCGTCGAGGTCGACCCAGAGTCATGACCAGCGGAAGACGGGTGGAGCCGGAGGACTCTGAGCTGGCTACAACGCCGGCGGTCGCGGTTACGCCGCCCGCGTTTCCCCCTTTGACCGAGGAGGATTCGGCGCGCTCGCGGGACCGCTCGCGCGTGGAACGTGCTCGCAGCCACGGCAAACGCCATCACTTGGTGTGGCTGCTAGTCGGTCCCGGCATCCTGGCGATGCTGGGCGAGAACGACGGCCCGAGCATGATCTCCTACGCCACCGATGGCGCGAACTATGGCCTCGGGTTCTTCCTCCCGTTCATTGTCGTGCTGTTCGCGATGGCCTACGTCTGCCAAGAGATGTGCATGCGCGTGGGCGCCGTCACGCATCGCGGTTTCGGCGAGCTTGTCCTCCAACGCTTCGGACGCGTGTGGGGTTGGTTCGGGGCCGCAGATCTCGTCCTGACCAACCTCGTCACGCTCGTCGCCGAATTTGTCGCGATCCGCGTCGGGCTGGCCTATTTCCACCTGGGGGCACCGATAGCGGTCGCGTTGGGGCTCGTGCTGGTCGCGCTAACGATCAGCGGAGGCCGCTACTGGCGCTGGGAACGGATCGTGCTAGGGATGGCCATCTTCAACGGCTTGTTCTTGGTCGCGGCGATCATGGTCAAGCCCGACGTCGGGACGGTCGCCCACTCGTTCGCGACCTTCTCTCCGTTTCCCGCGGGGAGCTTTAACACGCTGCTGCTGCTGATCGCCTCCACGATCGGTGCGACGGTGACCCCCTGGATGATCTTCTTTCAGCAAAGTGCGTCAGCAGACAAGGGCATGACCCCACGAGACGTCAAGCACGGTCGCCTCGATACGGCGCTCGGAGCGGGAATGGCGGCGGTCTTCGGTTGCGGCGCGCTGATCGCCGGGGCGGCGCTGGCAACGCACAACGGCTCCTCGATCCGGGGTCTGACCGGCGCTGGGTTCCCGGGCGCTCTGCAACGCGTCTCGGGCGGCGCCGTGGCCACAGTTTTTGCGCTTGGCCTGATCGAAGCCGGAGCGGTCGCGATCTTGACGATCTCGGCCAGCACCGCCTACGCGGCGGGGGAATGCGTTGGCGTCTCGCACAGCTTCAACAGCACGCCGCGCCGGGCGCTGCTCTTCTACGCGGCCAACATCGGAGCGGCGCTCATCGCGGCGATCGTAATCCTCATTCCGGGCGCGCCGCTGCTCTCGATCGCGCTCAACGCCAACGTGCTCGCGACCGTGCTGCTGCCCGTCGCCCTCGTGTTCATGGTGATGCTCGCCAACGATCACGGGCTGATGGGACGCTGGTCCAACAAGCGCTCAACCAACGTGATCGGCGTATCGGTGATCGCCTTCGTGGGGATCTGCGGAGCTACCTACGGGATCGACTCATTCCTACAGGCCGTCCACATCATCCCAGCAGGCTAAATGACCGAGTCCACCCCTCGCACCCGATCACCGGCCGCCCGCGAAACGTTGCCCGAGCCAAGCGATCACGAGGAACTGATCATGTTCCTCGAACGAGACCAGCTGGTCGCGGACACCTCACTGCCGGTATCACCCGCTCACCTCAGCGCACGCGCCAAAGCGGCGTTGTGGGCTCTCAGGGCATTCGTGGTCATCGTCAGCTTCATGGTCATCTACACATTCGTGCACCAGCTGGGCTGACCCCACAATAAGGCCCTGTGCCCCCCGGCAAGGGGCCGTCCGCGACCGGCCATATGGTCACGTTTGGTAGGGTCGGCGGGAGGCATCCGCGGCCGCACGGCGCGTGCTGGCCCGACTGGCTGGGGTTGCCTCCCGCCGCCGCATCGAATCGGGTAGGGGCCAGGCTTGCCCTGGCCCCTCCC
>JAABUJ010005655.1_pt1 | contig 12413 bp, 15 predicted proteins | sample 5559131 | NCBI WGS metagenome assembly JAABUJ01 (sample SAMN10711875, study PRJNA513366) | rock metagenome | isolation source: Antarctica rocks | place: Antarctica: Victoria Land, Mt New Zealand nord | collected 2016-01-07
CCTGTGTATCTGATAACTACCCTGAGTATCATGATTCTTGCCAGCCTGCCGCCCTTTCCCGTCATTTTGCCCCTCCAAACTGTCCATTCATGAACCCTGGAGGGGGAGGGGTTTGGGGGAGGGGGGGCGCTCAATCGCGCGGCAACACCTGCGACAGCCGCCGGCCATTGTCCTTGAGCCAGGCGCGCTGCTCTTCGCAGAGCGGACAGTGGCGTGCCACGCCCGCCCAGAAGCGATCGCTGTGATTCATCTCACGCAGATGCATCAGCTCGTGGACCACCAGGTAGTCCACCACCGGCAGCGGCGCCATGACCAACCTCCAGTTAAAGTTCAGGTTGCCCCGCGTTGAGCAACTGCCCCACCGGGTGCGTTGATCGCGCACCGTTATGCGCCGAGGCTGGAGGCGCATCGTGCGCGACCACTTCTCGACGCGCTCGTGCAGCATCTCTGCGGCACGCGCACGGTACCAGGCGTGGAGCATGTGGTGGAGATCGATCTGCTCGCAGCTGGGGCCGGCCAGATAGAGCGTGTCATCAATCAGCGAGATAAGCGGTTCCGGTACCACGCCCGGCAGAATCTCCAGCCGTCGATCGCGTCCCAGAAAGGGCAACATGCTCCCGGTGACCAGCAGGCCCGCGTGCTCGTCCATAGACGCCTCCAACAGGCGCAGATGTTTCACGATCCAGCGCGACTGCGGCGCCAGGAGCTGGTGCATGCTCTCGACCTGGTACTGCATCGGAACCGTGACGTGCAGCACCCCATCCGGCGTGATCTTGAGGCGAACGTGTTTGGCGCGGGCGCTGCGCTTCAGTTGGTAGGATACGTCCCGATCACCGACCCTCACCGTGCCCTGGACTGCCGGGCCTGTTTGTATCACCATTGGGTGGGTCGCTCGTTGCTCCTTTCTGGGCAGTCCTATAGAATAGGAGGCATTCCGCTCGCGGTCTTTTCTTTCGATCCAACGCTTTTGCCGAGGAACTGCGTTTCCGCCGTGCCCGTGGGCCGGGGGAGCAACGTTCCACCCTGGATTGAGGGGTCGGCAAGGAAAGGGCCGCAGGGCGGTTTGTCTTATTCACCCGGCAGCCATCCCCTGCGTGTAGCGATCCAGCCGTTCCAACTCATCGCTATAGATCTGCCGTAGCACACGGGGCGCAAAGGTGCGCTCGAAGAAGCCACCGATACCGCCGGCGCCCTGCCAGCGCGTGTCGATGCGCACCTGGCTGCCGTTGCCGGCGGGCGACACGGTCCAGGTGGTGACCAGGGTGGAGGCGGTATCCGATTCACTGAGCACCCGCCCAGGCTCCGGTTCGGCCACCTGCATGCGATAGGGACGGACCCGCCGGCCGGCGTGGAGTTGGAATCGCACCACAGTGCCCTCGCCCACTCCGCGAGACTCGACCAGAAAATCGGTGAAGGCGGGAGGCAAGATGTTGGGGTGATGCTGCCGGTAGTCGGCCAGGCAGCGATAGACAGTTTCCGGGGGCGCCACGACATCGCGCTCAGCCGATACGTGGATCTCAGCCATAGTCATGTCTCCTGTAGATGTTCATTACGTCGTACCAAAATATCGATCCCCAAAATCCCCCAGACCGGGGAGGATAAACTTCCTCTCGTTCAAGCCGCGGTCGATCACCGCGGTGAAGATGCGCACATCGGGGTGCCGCTCGCAGACGGTGGCGATGCCCTCCGGGGCGGCGAGCACGCAGGCCAGCCGGATACTGGTGGCGCGGTTCTGTTTCAGCAGTTCGATGGTGGCCAGGGCTGACCCACCGGTCGCGAGCATGGGATCGAGGATGATGGCCTCGGCCCCGGCCAATTGGTCGGGCAGCTTCTGGTAGTAGCTGCGGGCCATGGCCGTTCGCTCGTCGCGCTCCAGCCCGACAAAGCCAACCTTGCTGCCGGGCACGAAATCGATCATGGCCTCCAGCATGGCCAGGCCGGCGCGGAGCACCGGCACGAAAATGACGGTGCGGTCCAGGACCCGTCCCGGCGTGTCCTCCAGCGGCGTTCGCACGGTCACCTGGCGGGTGGGAAGGTCTTCCAGCACATGGAAGGCGAGAATCTGCGAGAGCGATCGCGCATGCCGCCGAAAGCTATCGGTGCCGGTGGCCACATCGCGCAGCGCAACCAGCGAATTCTCCACCAAGGGATGCTCGACCACCATCACGTCCTGCCATGTCATAGTCCGCCCTCCCGTCTATCCTCCCAGATACAACGCACGCACCCGCTGGTCGTGTCGCAACTCGTTGGTCGGTCCTTCCAGCGCCAGGGTTCCGGTCTCCAGTACATAGCCGTAGGAGGCCACGGTCAGCGCTTTGCCGGCGTTCTGCTCCACCAAGAGCACGGAGAGGTTGCGCTCCTGCTGGAGGCGGGGAATAAGTTGAAAGATTTCTTCCACCAGCAGGGGCGCCAGTCCGTGGGATGGCTCGTCCATCAGCAGCAGGCGGGGAGCAGCCATCAGGGCACGGCCGATGGCCAGCATTTGTCCCTGCCCGCCGCTCAAGGCGCCGGCATGGGATCGGCGCTTGGCGGCGAGGGCGGGAAACAGCGCGAAGATCCAGTCCAGGTCGCGCCGCGCATCCGCCCGATCCTTCCGCGTGTAGGCGCCCATCATCAGGTTCTCGGTCACGCTGAGCGGACGAAACAGCTCACGTCCCTCCGGTACGGTGGCGATGCCCATCCGCACCCGGCGGTGCGGGCCAACGCCCTGCAGCGGCGTGCCGTCCAGGTCGATGGTACCGGGGGCGGCGATCAGGCCAGAGACGGCCCGGATCACACTGGTCTTGCCGGCGCCGTTGGCGCCCAGGAGGGTGACCAATTGCCCCTGGGCCACATCAAACGAGAGGTCGTGGACGGCGTGCAAGGGGCCGTAGAAAACGTTGAGGTTACGAACGCGGAGAAAGCTCGTTTTGCACCTCCTGATCGCTCACCGCGTGCTCGCCCTGGCCTAAATAGGCGGCAATCACCGCCGGGTCCCGGCGCACCTCCGCCGGCGTCCCCTCGGTCAGCTTGCGTCCCTCAGCCATCACCACCAGGTGGTCGCTGAGCCCCATCACCAGCCGCATGTTGTGCTCCACCAGCAGCACGGCAAGCCCAAACTCGCGGGCCAATTCGCCGATTAGCTCGCCCAGGGTGGAGGCTTCCTGCCGGTTTAGTCCGGCAGCCGGCTCGTCGAGCAGCAGCAGTGTGGGACGGACGGCAAGCGCTCGCGCCATTCCCGCCAGCTTCTGGATTCCGAAGGGGAGGGCGCCGGCTCGCCGGTCGGCATACCGTTCGAGGCCCAGATAGCGCAGCAGCTCCATCGCTTCCACCCGTGCCCGCCGCTCGGCGGCCACCATGGGAAAACGCAACGCATCGAGCAGCACGTTGCCGCCCAGGCGTGCATGCTGGCCGGTGAGGACGTTCTCCAGCAGCGTCATATCGCTGAAGAGTTGCAGGTTCTGAAAGGTGCGCCCGATGCCCAGTGAAGCACGCCGGTGGGCCGGCTGCTTGAGCAGCTCTATCCCCTGAAATTGCACCGAACCGCGTGCCCGGACAAAGCCGCTCAGGCTGTTGAGCACCGTGGTCTTGCCGGCGCCATTGGGGCCAATGAGCGACACGATCGTGCCGGCCGGCACGTCGAAGCTGAGACCATCGACCGCACGCAGGCCCCCAAAGGCGATAGTCACCTCGCGGGCCGCGAGCAGCGGCTCTCCCTGTGCCACGCTCGGCTCCTCCACCACTACACTCTCCATGAGGGTATCACTCCAGCCCGTTCGATACCCTACCGTATCCCCATTCCCAATCCGGCTCCAGGTGGGGTACACTTTGACTAATACCGGCAGACGCATGCGGCGTGAAACTCTCGTTGTGCTTTCTCTCGTTCGTCAATGCATCCCAAGAAGGATTGTCATGATACGTGGCCTGGTTCGAACGCTCCTCCTCTCCTTGCTCGCCGGCGGCTCGCTGCTGGCCGTGCACCGCGCCGCATCCCCCGCCTTCGCCTGTGTCGATCAGGGTAGCAGCTGTACCTATTCCGACTTCGCCGTGACCAGCGTAACATCGGGCCCGTTGAGCAACTACTACAACGACTACCACGCACAGATTACCGTGAGTGACACCACGAGCGGTGATGACGTGCAAGGCGTTGTCTGTCCCGACCAGACGGGGACCAACTGTGGCGCGTCCGAGCCCTGTACCATGCAAAGCGGTACCACGACATTCCATTGCGATCAATCGGGCATTGGCAAAGGTGTCCTCACCCCTGGAAGTACCGCGTACTACTTCTTTTGCACCACGGACTTCAGCGGCAGCAGCGGCGCCTCGGATTGTATTTCCACTCCACCGGGCAGCGGTCCCATACCCTTCACTGTTCCCGGCAATCCAACGATTGCGGTTGCCTCACGGGTCCACGTGTCGCACCTGCACGGGAAGACCTATCTCCGCTGGTATTCGGCGGCGCGCGTGCCGGGCTTTAATGTCTTCGATGGCTCGGTGAAACTCAATCATCGGATCGTGACCAGTAGCACCCAGTGGTATCGCTTCTCGGCACGTGGACGGATTGCCCGCCTGCACCTGCAAGCGATTCAGGGACCCAAGCACACGTAGCGGCGCGCCCTCGCGGGGTTAATGAGCGGACAGTTTGGTGAGGGTGTGCCCGCACCGCTTCGCCGCCCGGCCACGATCGACCGTCTATTGACACCGTAGAATCGGGCTTCAGACCGTCACGGTGGCGCCGAGAAGACAGCGTTGCCACCCCGGCATACTGCCTCCGCGAGAGCATGAGTGGCGGAGAAGGGAGGGCATCGAGGCTGCACCACCCTGACGACGTGAACGTCGTTCCTACGGATTGTGGATGCTGCTGCGCGACAGCGTCGGTCCTGGGACGTCCCACCATGCTGCTCCTCCACTGCGCTGGCGGAGTGGGGTGGTCGAGTCACCCACGGGTGTGCTTCCCTGCTCCGCTCCTTGATAGGAGACCGGACCCGGGTGCAGGTGACCACGGAGCTGTGCAGGGGAGGAGCGTGTCAGGCGGACAATGGTGATGTATCCTCGTTCGGAGATCTCCATCCGGCGAGATGCGGCGGTATGGTACTGGTTGATGACGACGTCGGTGTCGCTATGGTGATCTGTCATATCGGGTTCTCCTCAAGGGAGCGGCGGAGGGCGTGCAGTCCGCGCTGCACCAGCATCTTTGCTGCAGGCTCGCTCCGGCGCAGGGTGCGAGCGACCTCGGCGAAGGGAAGATCGGCGGCATAGCGCAACGCCAGCGCGTCGCGCTGCTCTCGGGTCAGTATCGCCAGCGCGGCGTGCATCGCCACGACTTTTTCGGCGCTAAGGGCCGCCGCCTCCGGCCCGGGGGAGGGTTCGACCAGCCAGGAGAGGTCTGCCTCCTGGCTGGTCTCACGGCGTGCCCGGTAGCCATCCACCACAGTGGTGCGAGCTATGGCGAACAGCCAGGGACCAAAGGCGCCGCGTTCCGGGTGAAAGGTACGAATCCGCGTCAGGGCTTTGAGAAAGATGGCACTGACCGTATCCTCCACCTCCGCCGAGCCGGTGCGGGCCGCCACATACCGCTCGATGCGAGGAAGGTAGCGGTCGTACAGGACCAGAAACGCTTCACGATCGGTCCGCGCCGCGACCGCGAGCACGTCATCGGTCGTCGCCTCCGGCAAGCACGTCGCGCCGGCCGTCATCGACAGCATCGTAGGACCTACCTTCCATCGCCTCGTACCTAATAGGTAGTACGGAGCTTCGCTGGAAAAGTAACGGGGAGCAAGACAGTCACGCGTCCTCAGCCGCTGTCACCTGCCCTCCGCCCCCGGTTCGCAAGCTGTAACTGAAATGCAACTTCCAGCTATTGCGGCCTGGGCCATTCCCGCGTAGAGTATGGGAGAGTTCTCCTCTTCTCTGGGGGGCGGGCCGAATCAACCGCGGCCCGCTCCCACCTCTCAGCAGAAAACGGACAACTGACGCATCATGCGATGGGGGAGGGGGCGGGTCCGGCCAATGACCGGGCCCGCCCTGGTCATGCATGAAAATGGGCCTGCTCCATCATACCCTGTTCCGGGGTATTCATGCCGGCCCAGCCCGCTAGGTCTCTACTCCTCGCGCCCGTTCCGGTGTCGAAGCGTGGCATTCTCTGCTTCCAGCTCAGCAATGCGTCTCGACGTCTCGAAGGTGAATGGGACGGGCTGTCCATCCCGATCGAAGCTGCGCAGGAGGGGGACCTCGGGCACGAAGGAGATGCTCAGCCCGGTCGCATAGTACCGTCCGTCCGCGTGTGGAAGCCAATCGTGGACCATGCCAGACTCGATCTGCCAGCCGCGACACGGTTCGCCCAGGAGATCGCTCCGCGGATCGAAGACCAGATAGTTCGACACGCCAAGCTGGAGATATCCCCATGCCTTGCCACCCACCAGGTCGACGTCGTACTCCCAGGTCGACGGGCTGGCCACTTCAATGATGAGGGTAGGCACGCCATTCACGCTCACCGCCAGCTCGGCCCGTTCCTCCGGGCCCGCCGCCGGATGAATCATGATGTCGGGGCAGGGCCGCCAGACGGACCCGTCGGGCCTGGTCGCCACCAGCGTGAGCTGATCCCCGACGTGCCAGGGAAGATTGCGGGTCAGCGCGGGGTTCCTCAGGCCGGTGGAAAGCTCTCGGATCGCACTCTGATGCCAATCGGCGCCCACCAGATCCTCTTCGCAGTCATCATGCAGCCATCCCGGCATTCTCCGGGGGTGGATCGCCTGTTGAGCGCTCATGGCCCGACCTCCTCGTTCGCTGTACTGGGCCTACCATCAGCACCAGTATAGTGGCCACGATCGCCTCACAACCTCGGCCTGTGCCTCATTCTTTCCGTGTTGTTGCCGGCGTCATCCTCCCGATTGACAGCGCTCGCTGATATGATACTGATTGGGTACGCTCGAATGATGCCTCAACCCGCCTAGTCCCACAGAACAGGTGCCACGACTATGAGAACGCGCGCTTTCCGACTGCATCGCCCTACTATCGCGTCTGGTCGAGCCCTGGCCAGGGCGTCCGCTCTCACCTGTGCTTTGATTGTGGCTGGAGGTGGCCTGGCTGCCGCTCCGTCTCACGCGGCTCCCGCCCGCGCCGGCATAACCGTCCATGGCACGGTCTTCAGTACGACCGGCGGCGCCGTGCCGTTTGCCACGGTGTTTATGGAGCATACGTCGGTCACGGCAAACTCCGCGGGCCAGTACTCGGTCTCCCTGCAAACCACCGGTCAGGCACTGGTCCATATTTGGGCGCCCGGCTACCGAGATGCCATTTATACCCTGCATCTGCCCACCGCGGTCGACAGTGTCGGCTTTAATTTTGGCGGCGGATTTGGCTTGCAGAGCGCCTTCAGCGATCCGCCCACGAGGGGCACGCTGAGCGGCCTGCCGGTGAGCATTCCGGCGGCGAGCCGAACGGTCCACTTTCACGGCTCGGCCAATGTGCCACTGCAACATACTTTTGCCGTCGAGTTGCCGGAGGGGCATGTCAAGCGATACAAGCTGAAGGTGCACGGCGCTGCCTTCTCGGGTACGCTCCCATTGAACACCCCCGGCGCCTACCGGGTCGAGATCAACAACGCAGCCGCTATCAGTGTCTTCGATGTGCTGGTCTTTCACGGCGTGAAACCGGCGCTGCCACAGGATTTACCCTTCCCGGCAGATCCACCCGGGGGGAAGGGCAGCCAGCTGGCGACGGTGGTCCTCAACCTACTCAATTCCACGCGGCTCGGCCTGAATCTGCCCAACTTGACGATGCAAGCGAATGTGCTGCGCGCCGCCAAGAGCCATACCGCCGACATCATCCGGGGTGGCTATTTTTATACGCATCCGCACATTGGGTCAGACGGCTCAACCGCGCAACAACGGGTAGCACGCGCCGGTTTGCGTAGCGCGCACGTGGCGGAGGACGTAGCGAGCGCCGAGAACATGCGCATGGCGGTACTCGGTCTGCTCACCAGCCCCATCCACCTGGCTAATATTATCGGGAACTACCGATATGCCGGCGTCGGCGTGAAGCGCAACGGATCCTCGTATGTTGTCACCATTGACTTTGTGCGCTGACATGGACGATTTTTTCACGGAAACGTAACCGCCATGCCTGCCCGCGCCAGGGTCAGGCGCCTATACTACAGCACACCAGACTGGGTTCCTCGCGGGCCGGCCGGTGGCCGCGAGCAGACACCGGATGGCTGTTTCAGAGGGCAGCGACATGGCATCAGAAAACGAAGATCGGCAGGTCGTGGATCCGCTGAGACGGATCCAGGACCTGCAGACCGCAGTATCCGATCTGGGGCGCCAGGTCGGCGATCTGCAAGAGGAGATCGGCAATTTTCAGACTCTCATGTCCCTGGGGACGCAGGCACTCCAGATGGCACAGCGCGCCGTTCTCGTGGAATACCACTTAACCATGGCCCAGGAAGAGATGGTCCGGCAACGGGAGGAATACGAACAACAGTTGGACGAGTTGCGGCAGGAGGTTGCGCGCCGCGACGTGAATTTTCAGTACCATCAGCAGGCCCTGTCCGAGATAGCGGAGCTCCGGCGGCAGGTGGCCAGCCACCAGAGCCCCCCCTCCCCCTCCAGGGGGTCATGAGCGGACAGTTTCACGCCGCACAGTTCCCGCCAGGATGCGTAGAATCGATCTTCAGATCGTCTGGTGGAGGCGCCGCGCGTCGGCGCCGGCCCAGCCCGCCACAGTACCGTGTTCCCGGTTCTCTCCGAGACAGGACCAGCGTCCGCCTGACACACTCCTCCCCGGCGCAGCTCCGTGGCCGCATGCATTCGGGTCCGGTCTCCTCCGAAGGAGTGGAGCAAGGAAGCACACCCGTGGGTGGCTCGACCATCCCATCCCACCGGGCCATTGCAGTCGAGGAGCAGCATAGTGGTCTGGCCCAGGACCGGCGCTGCCGCGCGGCCCTTCCCAGGACGACCTGAAGGTCGATGCTACGGTTGGGTAGCTCCCTCCCCCTCGCGAGGGGGGGGCCGCCGGGGACCGGGAGCCGGTTAATCCGCGCTGATCATGCCGGCCCGAATCGCGTACTTTACCAACTCCGTGCGGTCGTGCACATCCAGCTTGTTCATGATGTGGGTCCGATGAGACTGAACGGTTTTGATCGAGAGCGTCAGCAGCCCTGCAATATCCCGGTTGGTTTTGCCCTCGGCAATGAGCTGCAGGACCTCTCGCTCGCGCAGCGTCAGCACGTCCGGCTCGTCCAGGGTGGGACGGGAGAGGAGGCGTCGGTAGTCCTGAAGCACGGAGGTGGCGATGGCCGGCGAAAAGTAGGTTTCGCCCCGTGCCGCCGCTTCGATCGCATCGACCAGCTCCCGACCGAGCGAGCGCTTTAGCACGCAACCGGTCGCACCGGCTTTCACGATCTGCAGGACATAGAGCTGGTTCTCGTGCATGGTGAGAATCACCACCTTCACCTCGGGGAAGCGCCGGCGGATATGTCGGGTGGCGTCTAACCCGTTGAGATTGGGCATGGCGATATCCATCACCACCACATCGGGACTCAGCTGCTCGACCAGGGCCAGCGCCTCGTTGCCGTCCCCCGCCTCGCCCACCACGCTGATGGTAGGCTGAGCGGCCAGCACCAGCCGCAGCCCCTCGCGGACGATAGCGTGATCGTCCGCGACGACGACGCGAATCGGCTCGCCGTTCATCGCGCCCGTGCCCGTCTGGCGCCTCGTTTGGAAGCGGCAGCCTCGGAGCGCGGCAGAGGCAACCGCACCCTGATCTCGGTTCCCATCTCCGGCGCGGTGACCACCTCCAGCGTGCCGCCCAGCAGCACCGTGCGCTCCTGCATACCGTAGAGCCCCAGCCGCCCCTCGCGCGTTGGCCCCGGCACCGCGGCGCGATCGAAGCCACGCCCATCATCGCGCACGGTTAGCTCCACCGAATCGCGCTGGCGACGTAGCCGGAGGCGGACCAGCGAGGCGTTGGCATGCTTGCCACAATTGGTCAGCGCCTCCTGCGCGATCCGGAAAAGCGCCATTTCCAGTTCAGGATAGCGGCCGTTGGGCTCCTCCCACAGCGCATCAATCCGGGCCGGGCAGTCGTTCTCCCGTTCAAACTCCGCGCTCAACCATTCCAGCGCGGCTGCTAGCCCCGCATCGTCCAGGATGGTGGGGCGCAGATCGTGCGAGAGCGCCCGCGCGCTATCCAGGGTGCGCTTGGCCAACGCCCCCACGCGCTCAAAGCCGGAGCGCAGGGCGGCGTTCTCCGCGGGGATATGGGGTTCCAGCAGATCCAAATTGGTCAGCAGCATCGAGAGCGATTGCGCAGTTTCATCGTGCAGCTCGCGGGCGATGCGCTTGCGCTCCTCCTCCTGTGCCTGCAGCACCCGGGTCGCCAGTTCCTTACTGTGGCGCGCGCCCTCTTCCTCCAACCGTTTACGCTGGACGGCCGTGGCCACAACATTGGCCACGGCCTGCAGAAAATGCGCGTCGTCCTGCGTAAAGCTGCGCCGCCGGGCAGTGAAGGCGCTGAGCACGCCAAAGGGATGGGCGTGGCCCTGCACAATCACACTGATGCCACTGATGACTGCGTGGTCGGTCAGCACCGCCGGTATGGTAAAGCGGTGCTCCGTGCGCAAGTCGTCCATAATCACCGGCTCACTGGAGAGCAGCGTGTATCCTGCCTGCGACTCCGGACCAACGCCCACCGTGCCCCGGCCGATCAGCCCACGTCGCCATCCCACACCGGCGCGGGACCGCAGCACCGTCCCATCCTTCAGCAATTCGAGGATCGAGCAATACTCGAGGTCCAGCGTGGCAGCCACGGTCCGAACCGTATCATCGAACAGCACCGCCAGGTCGGTAATGGCCAGGGCATCCTGCCCCAATTGGGCAACGGCCGCCTGCTTGCGCTCTCGCGAGCGCAGCTCTTCCTCGGCCAGTCGCCGTTCCGTGATGTCGCGGGCGATCCCTTGCACTCCGACCGGCCGTGCCTGGTGACAGATCAGCCGGGTACTGACCTCCAGCGGCACCTCATGCCCATCGGCCGCGATCAGCGTCAGTTCATAGACGGTGGGACGATCCTCTTGCAGCTTGAGACGAATCATCTCCACTGCCTGTTGATAGCTCGCCGGGGTCAGCACGTCGCCCATATTCATGGTGCGTAGCTGCTCCCGAGAGTAGCCGCTGATCTGTTCGCCGGCCGCGTTAAAGGAGGTGAAGTTGCCGGTGAGATCGAGGGTAAACACCGCGTCGTTGGCGTTTTCCACCAGCTCGCGGTACCGCTCTTCGCTGGCCCGCAGGGCCTCCTCGGCCTGCCGGCGCACGCGCCGCTCCTCGGCCTCGCGCAGGGCGCGTTCCACCACGGGGATCAGCCGGGCCAGATGATCCCGGCGCACGATGTCGTAGGCTCCGCTCTTCAGCGCCGTCACCGCCTGTTCTTCGTCCACGCTCGGGGCCACGATGATAAAGGGAACATCGGCGTTCCAGCCCTGTACCACGGCCAGCGCTGGGTCTGCCTCCCTGGGCAGCCGGCGGCAGGCTGCCAGCACCACGTTCCAGGCCCGCCGATCGAGTGCGTCATGCAATTCGTCAAGAGACCCCACACAGTGGCCGGCAACCTGCCAGCCGCCCGTCTGGAGCTCATGGATCAGCGCCTCGCCGCCGGCTGCTGGGGCTTCGAACACGAGGACTGCGAGAGAATTACTCATGATTCACATTCCGCACCGAGTCGATGGGCCATGTACGGCGGTACTACTACTCGCCCTACAAGAAAATTACTCTGCTGGCCCTATAGTGTCAGATGCGCCGGATTGTCACAATTAAAGCAGAGTTCCCGTGATAAAGGAATCTTTTCCTGGCCCGGCGCCACGCGTCGAGCCATCACCGGCGAACTCACGACGGAGTCCGTTTACGGGGTCCGCTGGGGGAGGCGGGGGGCGCCACATGATGCACCATGTGGCGCCCTTCCGTGTATCTGGGGCCATAATGGAATCAGTAGAAAGGAATTGCCCCATGTCACGATTCTTTCGCCTCGCGGTGGACGAGGATACCCTGACCGATGAGCTGTACCAGTTTGTGGTGGACCCGCACCCGTCCCGCGCGGAGCGGCCGGTGGTGGATGACCTACACGATGTCATGCCGGAGGCCGTTGAAGTGTTGGAGTGCATGATCCTGGACGGCGTCGAGGAGCGCGAGTTCGTCGCCGACTACGTGCATTACGTGATCGGCGAAATGACGCTGGGCACGGCAACTCCGGCCCGAGCGTAGAACCAGGAGGGCATCAGCGGGTCCCGCGAGCGGGTTCCACTGATGCCCCCTTAGTACACTAGTGGGTCATGCTGCAAATAAGTAGCGCCGAGTCTGGCTGTGGTGCAAGACTGCAGTGGAAGCAAGGAGATCAGTCATGGCAACGCCACAGAAAGAACAACTCCGAGACCTGGCGGAGACCGA
>JAABUJ010005657.1_pt1 | contig 12411 bp, 8 predicted proteins | sample 5559131 | NCBI WGS metagenome assembly JAABUJ01 (sample SAMN10711875, study PRJNA513366) | rock metagenome | isolation source: Antarctica rocks | place: Antarctica: Victoria Land, Mt New Zealand nord | collected 2016-01-07
GGAGGGAGGACTTGGAGGGGCTGAGTGTCTGGGAAGGAGAGCGTAGTGGATGAGATGGGAGAGATGGGGTGGTGGTGAAGTACGAGGAAGAGGTGCTGTCGAAGGGATGGAGGGATTGGGTTGTGGAGGGCTGTGCGGCGAGCGAGTAGTGGTCGGGGCTGGAAGAGCGAATCGTGGTCGTGCTTATCAGGGGATGAGAGCTGGAGGGTGCTTCAGTGAGGAGGGAGGACTGGTTGAGGTTGCTTGTCATTGTGGGCGAGGAGGAATGGTCGGGTGATTTCGTGTTGGGAATGGGAAGGTTGCTGGTGGGGTCTTCGAGCGTCCAGCCTGGGTCTGCGTCTGAAGAGCCGAAGACGAACTTGCGCCAGATGAGCTCTTCATCTGCGGGGGTTGGAGATCGCGGCGGCATTGGAGGCGAGGGGGCAGCTGCTCGGACGGCACTGACGTTCTTCGGAGTTTCAAGCGTCTTCGCAGGCGTTCTCGATTCCTTGTCCGCGACCCACCACGACATCGACGACATCTTCGGCTCCGGAGCAGTGTATGTACCCATTTGAACAGGCATGTCCAATGTTTCTTCCTCGCGTCCTGGGCCTTCGGCTCTCCAGTTGGCCTCACCCGCCGAAAGTTCCTGTATGTCTGCAGATTCGTGGAAAGGCCCTTTCAACCTAGGCGAATGATACTCGTTTCGTCTTGATGATTTGAAACTGATAAGCTCGCCGTGTGGCCGGACATTATGATCGGTCTTTGAGGGTGTGACTTGGTAATTTCGTGTAGCTGTCGTTCCGTTGGTTTCATCCTGGACCGGCGCATAGTGTTCCGACTCCATAACGCTGGCACTGTCGCTGCCGCTCGAGACTTCGATCGGTTCTTGTGAGTTGCCTGAGAAGATCAGGGGAAGACCTGGGATGCCAGCCCAGGGTTTGTCGTTTAAGTGGGGTGCGTGCCCCACCGGGGCTGCCTCACGGAGATTCATCTTGTGTTCGTCAGGATCGGGCTCCTGCTTGACACGAATCATCATATCCTCGACCTCAGCCCATGGACTGAAGCCCGCCCAGGAGGTTTGCATCGACGCTGGCGTTATTCTGCCATTGGCTTGTGAGTGGCGTGCAGAGACTGAGGACGTCTCGGTAACGGTAGGATGAAGCCTTGCAGTAAGCTCCACGTCCTGGCCATGGACAGAGCCTTGTATCGAGAGCTCGCGGTCAAAGAGCATCTCATCTGGTGTACTTCCATACGTATATTGTTTCGCGACATGGGCAGGTCTTCTGGATTGGGTGTTATCTCCCTCCTCCGACTCCCAAATCCTGATGCTGATGTCTCCGAGACTTGAGCTTGGTTTCCCGTACCATTGCGGAGGCCTGCCTTCCTCGAAGAGATTATAAGCTGGACACTGTCGCTTGTTGAGCTGGCTCTGATGAGGCTTCTGCTCTGCTGAGTCTGGACGGCGCCGCTTGCCTATGCGGTCACGCTCTTCAGCAGTCGAGAAACGTATCTCGACTGGTTTGGTATTGGCGAGCCCAACCCAATCGGTTCTGCGTAAGAGATCCTGCCTCTTCGCCTCAAAGCTCTCCGTACTAGGATCGGGATGTGGCAATTGGACCTCAAAGGAGTTATGCTGCCCAAAATGGTGTCGCAACGAATGTTCTGCACCCTCACCGTGTGACTGAGAGGGGTGGGTTGCTTGAGCCCGCAACCCAAGGGATGCCCGTCCATACATAGATCCATTATGCGGCGACGCATAGCTCTTATAAGGTCTGATACTTGCTAGCTTCCGAACCACAGGAGCGACGTTATCGTACGCCTCCAACCTTGTCTGCGTCTGGTGCTTTTGGCGGGTTGCTTTGCGGCATGTGTCCTGCTGTGGACGACTATGACGCTTCCCAGCATCCTTAAAAATGGCGGGATCAAACTCTGGGGAGGACGCAGGAGCGCTAAGAAGCTTCCCCCGAACCTTGGCGAAGTGCTTCTTCTGTAGATTTGTCAACGTTGCTTTTGCGTTGCCGCTGCGAGACCTTGGTAAGGCCCCACCGGTCCAATTCATAGTAGTACTATGTTGTGCTAGGTTGGAAACTATCCCATGCGCCGGCAGCTATGGGTGCACTTTGTCTTGGCAGCAGCCTTGAGACTTTTCGTCTTGGTTCTGTTCAATGCCCAATGTCGCTCAATTTTTATTGTCCTCAAGGACGCGATACACTTTGATTGTTTTACCTCTTTTGCGACGGATTGTCACTGGTTGATCTCTCCAGCGTCATACCGTCGACATGTTTTCTTGAGAGTGCCAAGGACTGAGTGGCGCCGTCGAAAGTGCACCCTGCCGGCGCATGGGATATGCCAAACGAAAAGCGTAGGCTACTTTGGGAGAGCGACAATCGCTCTACAAGCATAGCAGATGATCGGTAAAAGAACCAAGAATGTGTCAAAGCGCAAAGTGGCTTGGCGATTAAACGATGTTGGGCTGTCAAGGGTTCTGCAAAATTTGTGACATCGAGGATCACTCGTCTGAATTAAGGAGACTGGCATTTCTCTCACAATGATCATACAAGAAATGTAGAACGGCTATGAAATGGCGAGCATTTCGAGCGACTTGCCCGGCCATCCTTCGGAATGCCTCAGACTTCAATCAACTACGCCGACCTGGCCAAGCGGTTTCTTGGAAGTCCCTCTCTAGATTCAGTCATGACTCCAAAGGAGAGATCTTTCATGGGTACTGTAGCACAGTAGTCTGAAGTCTGAACAAGGAAGCTGGCTTCTTGCCGGAAGCCATTAACACTCCCCAATTCTGATCCGTGGCGTCTGGGAAATCATCAAGTCATTGAGCTGTGAGACCAAGCCAAGCGGAACGCTCGGCTCAGTCGCTTCATATATCACAACCGATATCAACGTTGAAGAGATCGTATGCGGGACCAGTGGCCCGAGGATCCGAAGGGGCACCGACCGAATGGCCACCAGTTGTAAACATACCGTGCCCTGGGTACCCAAACCCGGAAATTGGGGAGATAAAAGTGATTGCTGGGGGGTTTGCGGGAGAATGCTCCGGGGTTAGAAGGTGTGGAGCTGCCAAACCCTGGTTGCTGCCAACGAGCGCATCCGCCCCAGAGGTATTCGTGGCATGCTGGAAAGCTGTCTGGTATGTCAATTGGCCATGCTCCAGAAGGCCGAGATTGTTGAAAGAGTAACCGTGCTCCATTTTTGGGGCGGCCTTCTGCGCCGATGCGTCGCCCTTATTGCTTTGCCGACCCTTCGTCTTCGTGACACCCCTGTGCAATCTTTGGAGTATATCCTCTGGTATAGGTCGTGAAGGAACTCCAGGAGCGAGCGTACACCTGCGACCATCCGCTGCACGATTATTAGATTTAAGCCGGTTTGGATGTTGGCAAATCTGGGGAATATGCTTACACGTCGGTACCTCCAACATGACGTACATGAGATTTTTCAGACAATCGCAATCGCCGTCGTGAGGGCAAGTGGTCAGTGGTCGACCAGGAGACCTGACTCTAACCATGTAGCGGTCGAAGTGTTTACACCGGGAGGATCGATGACCAGTCTGGCACGCGAAGCTAGGCAATTGATGTCAGTCTCAGCTCGCTCTTTAGGTTGAGGTGCCTTTCGAGATCGGCCGTTCATGGTAGGATAACTGGGGGCAAGGATTCAATCTTACCAGGACCATTTCTGTTTGTATGCGTCGATAGGCATTTTGAGCCGATCTTTGCAGTCTCGCGGCGTTGAATGCTATGTTGAATTGTCCTGAGCCGATATTTGTAGATTTGCAGCTTTGAATGTGTGGTTGACTTCAGTAGAGTTCGTGGTTGATCTCGAATATAAGTATATGGCTTGCTAAAGAGATGATATATGGCGTTCATAGTGACTCACAAACCTGCACCGGTTCCGAGCACCTCGCGGATGTAATAATGTGCTCATTGAATCCGTGGTACGTTGCGTTCGAATATCTATCATTTTCGCAGAATTGCTGGATTGGGAAGTCCAACGAGGTACTTTCCGCTAAAATGCTCATACTCTCTCGAACTCGAACAAGCCTCACGCTTTTGACCCTCTTCCATCGTCCATCCCTCCAGCAGTTGACTCCTCATGTCTTCCTATGTTTCGCCGATCCGGTCACTGCTTTTGCAAGTGCATTTGCTTTCCATTGGCATCGTCAAATTCGCGAAACGAATGTCTACCATTCCTGCCCCAACATTCACGCCATTTGCCAGTCTAGGAATCAATAAGTACAAGTGGATCTGCCAGCTGAGCATCAGCTTTAATAACCGACAGAATTTTTTGAAGACGAAGAGGCGTAGGATCAGGGCCGCTTTGCAGAGAATACAGGCCGCTTCGCGGAAATTACCTACCAAAGCGGACTGCACGTGACAATGCCTTTCTTCGACGGATCAGAGGCCGCTGCGCGGCGTCGATCAAAAGTCGTTTCTATTCACTAACGTATAGGGCACTTACACGTCCAAACCAAATCTTATCAAGGGCTCCTCTCTTGTAATCGTCGTCTTGCTGAGCTTCTACGCAAGACGTTCTGTCTTCCTAAAGTATGTTGTTGGTTGAATTGCCGAACATCGCGCAACCCGCAGTAGGTTTATTTTCTCAGCACAGGCGGCACCTCGATGTCTTCCTCCCTCTAGGGTTTCATTCGAAATCAGACAAATATTTTTCATGCCACCTGATTGGATCGAGGTTTCCTTCGCACGGCATACTTAGGCGTATGTACGAGATCCGGGTCAATGAACACGTCTACAAGCGGCCATGTATAGTTCGAAGATCAGCGTCACGAGTCGGGTGTACGGGAAAGTTGGGTTGCGGCAAAAGTCGCTTGAATAGTGTATTGGTGCGGCTTTCGAAGTCGATACGACATAAGTGCGGCTGTGTCATACTATCTTTATTTCGACGTTTCATCTGGCCCTCCTCACCATCTCATTCTTAAGAAAGACATACACTCGAGCTGATTCCCCTACTAAGCTCCGCGTTTCTCTTGACCCCTTTCGCTGCGTCCCTTCACATCAAAAACCCCGAAGCCCATCAGATCGAAAAGCTACGCCATACGCCATGCATTCTGCTCTTGCGATACTTACTCTGGTGTCGCTGACTGGTATTGCTTATGCGACCCCGGCGGTTTCCGGGCTAGGTGAATCAAGAATATTCGAATCCCGTTCTGATCTCAATATCCTGAGCAATGGCCTATCTCGAATAAGGTTTGTAGTTGCACTCCGTCTCTTGCAACAGATGGACTGGGCTAACTATGTTCCAGTGCAGCCTTCCAGAAACGCGACACCCAGTCAATGCACGCGGACGACGGCGGCAACGCGGATGGTGACGAGATCAACGCAAATCTATTCAAGGTACCGGGTACCCAAACAACAATCAGCCTTTATATCGACACCGTCGGTTCAGCCGATGCACAGCGTTCCATGCTGAACGCGACCGTCAACTTCGTCCAAGCCCAGCTTGCCGCTTCCGGGGACGGTCAATTACCGCAGGCTGTCGATCCTTTCTTCTTCGACCTGAATCAGGGGTGCTACTTCTACATAGCGTCCGTCAAAGGTCAGCACTTGACTTGGGGCATCATGGGCGCTACCGTGGGCTGGCTCTACAAGCATATGGGGGAGCAGGCACAGTATCGACGTGGGGCCGGGATATACGTCAACGACGGCAAGTGGGGTCTCGTCGGCCGGGGACGAATTGGGTTTGGCTACACCAATAAACCAGTGCCCGCAGTGATACCAGGGGCTGCCGGCATTACCCACTATTGAGAAGAGAAGAGAGAAACATGAGTTATCCTAATGAGCAGCTTATACAGAACTGAATCAATTAATGGACCCTGGACGCTTCTTGTGTCAAAGCGAAGACTTTGCACCTTTTCTGCAGCCCGTCAGGAAGCGTGGCCTAGAAACCGGCAGAATACTGTCTCGGGGGTTTCGCTTTCTAGTTGTCTGGATTGGCTCTCAAGTGGGATAATCAGAGCGCGCATTGGACTTTGTACCGCATCACACCAGCACGCTCTTGTAAGTGGCAGCAATGACCCTCTTCCCTAAGAGGAACCATTCTAGCCATCGGTCGCCTCACACCTATCACCTCAAAACTGTTTCGAGGTTTATAAATTATGGCTCTGACACAGAGTTCACGTCGTGTAGAGGTATTTGGGTAATGTGAGAGCGCCCTGTCTTCAGAAGTGTCCACGACCTGCATACCGATCCACTTGATATTGTCTTCACAAAGAACGCATATGCAGTTCGCGGAAAGAAGTTAGTACTATTGCAATTTGGAAGATCCATGAGCATGGTTCTCGAGAATCGCCAATATATATGAGAACTGTCGACGGAGACAGGAGATATATGGCTGTACCGACGAGCAATGTTGTCGCTGGCACCGCCTAGTCGGTCCAGATGATCCTCGCCCTGCTCTGCCTGTCTCGCGTGCTTGCAGGTGGAGGTACCAAGACACGAATGCTGGCTTAGGGCCTTTCCGATTTCGCACAGGCCCTTACCGAAACCCGTTTTTAGAGCCTGCAAGTGTTATTGGCGACCTTGATTTTGAGATTGCTGAAAATTCCATAATAAATTGTGTGTAGAAGGCTCGTATATGTAGCTGCAGCCATATTTATGCATCGCGATGGAGTATTGGAGTTTGCTTAAAGTATTTCAATAATGAGCCACATGGTTCTTCTGATTTGCATGAGGTACTTTAGTCTCTTAATAAAGTATTAGGGTCAACGGCATAATCGGTCACCGGGGAGAGTTGCTAGCTTTCCCGAGACCAACCTATGGTTTGCTTCCATTCGTTCCCCTGCGTGAGAGTGGCCATGTCTACGACTCTACAAGTACGTGGAGGCGCTTGCTGCACAAATATCGATCTCGTCGGCATCGTGCATGCGTTGTGGCTTCGCAATCAATCAATCGCAACTCGGTGGTGGCTTTCGATTCTAATCCGTACGGAGCTCGACCCCATAAGTCCTGGTCGTGCCAAGACCTGGCCGATAGGTGACGTTCAGGGACTTCGGGGTGCTAGGTGCCCCAGAGTCCGCAAGCCGTGTCGCCCAGGCGACAACCTTCAGGTGGTCCTTCGGGTGGCCTCCAGCTAATTACACTAGTGGCGCTACTAGCGTCGACCAGGACTTTTGCTGTAGACCTCCGTACTGTGGATCATTTAGGCGTGGCTGCACTAGTACTTGTACTACTGCAGTATCCACGAGCCAATCCATGCGCCATGCCGGGTCTGGGGTACACTCAGGGTGGTCCAGATCGGGCAGCATCAATCACGGAATTTCACAACCGTCATAGCCAGGATTTCAAAGTGCCAATGGCATCCTCCGTCTCGGTTTCTCACCGTCTCAATCGTTCAGAGGCGTCCTCTAGCCTCGACGGCCTCCTAAGCTCCCGCCCGCCTTGGAAACGATTATAGTTAGTTTTTGCATGTTACAGAGTAAAGCACGACCGAGGGTACTTTACGATGATCCGTTGGAGAAGTAGTACAGATGCCCTATTCTTTGGTAACACCCACTTCCCTCCGTCTTTGTGTTCTGCCTTGTCACCGTCCGCAGCTCCAAAGCTCTGCTCTACCCTTCATCGAGCGCCGGTGTGCATCTCGTCATGCCCCCTGTTGACGCTCTCAATCAGTATCCTTCGGTGCAGACAATGCGCCATGTCGACGGAGTCCACCACGAGCCCGCACATGAGCGTGAGCCAGCCTTTTACAGGCAACACAATGCAACGCAAGATGGCCCTCTGTCTCCTGTAAATGTCAAGGACTTTCAGGACCAGCATCGTTCTCCCCTACGAAGACCAAGTACCCCCAATTTCGACAGAACATCTCCGAGGTTGCGTTCCGGTCCAGCACCACCAGTGCCAAATGCACAACATCCCTTAAGACAGCATCCCGCGCGAGACGGGTGAGTTCCGTGTTGAAAATCTTCTCTTCCAATCTGCTGACACATTTGGCTGTAGTAGCCTACACGGCAAACATCGACAACCTCATGTCCCGGATTCCCATGCCTCCCGAAGCCCGTCACCGGTCTCTGCCATGTCGTCAGATGAAACATACGAGACCCAGGCTACTTCCATACAGATGCCCGCGCTTCAGGCAGAATCGGCCTTGGAGCCCTACGATCAGATGGAGCCTTTGCATGGAGATCTCGCCGGCTCGTTCGACTTGGTGGCGCCGGCGCAAGAAGCTCACCAAGGATTTTCCCTGGAGGCGCGCTCATTACAGATATTCTCTCACGAGCATCTCCAGGTCATCTTCGAAGAGCCTTCGTTATTACTAAGATTCACGGCGTTCCTCAGCACACATCGACCGCAATCTGTTCCGATCCTTATCTATTACCTTGACGCCTTGAAAGCGCTGAAAGCCATCAAGTATGGAAATGCAATTGCAGAGGCACTCAGTCCGATACCAGGGCATGACTTTACCGCCCACCTAGCTCCTCCTAGTATCAACACTGCCTTGGACAACAAAGCAAATCAGGCTTTCGCTGCCATGGTCAAAGAGGATCTGCCCGCCTACGTTACGCAGATGTACATACAGATCGTCAGCTTGAGCATCTCACAACGGATAACTGGTGTTCTTGCTCCACACCTTCGGGAGGCGTCTGAAGGTCTTGCAGAGGTGTTTTGTCTTACGGATCCATCGCGGCCTGAGAACCCTATCGTCTTCGCATCCGAGGGTAAGTGGAATATGATTTGCCAGCGCAGTCATGGCTAATACCTACCGTACTCAGAATTCTGCCGAACAACCCAATATGGCATGGCATACACCATTGGACGCAACTGCCGCTTTCTTCAAGGCCCGAAGACTAACCCGCTTAGCATCCGCAGGCTATCAGATGCGGTCCGTTCGGGTAGAGAGCATAGCGAAGTTTTTCTCAATTAGTGAGTGAGATAAGTCGCGACATCGAATTAGATGCTTACCTAGAACAGCCGGCGTGACGGGTCGCCTTTCATGAACCTACTCATGATCGCTCCTCTTTGCGATAGCCGAGGTAGAATACGTTATCACATCGGCGCTCAGGTAGATGTTAGCGGTCTTGCGAAGGATTGTACCGATCTTGAATCCCTTCAGAAATTGGTGGTACAGCAACAGGACCAGCAGCACGCCCCTGATGGCGATAGGCGCCAACTAGAAGTGCCAAGCGAAAAAGGAGACGAGTTTCAAGCATTGAGCGAGATGCTGAACATGGGGGAACTGGAGACTGTAAGGAGACACGGTGGACGCATGCACCGGGAGTATCAAGATGAAGATGATGAGACTTCTCGGACCGCGGCAGTCCATAAGCCAAGGCTTCTGCTCGAAGACCCGACAGCTGATTTAGCACGTGAACATATGGCCGGAAGAAGCCTGAGTGGCAAGCTCAAAGGTGTCTACCAGAATGTAAGTCATTCCCAGTTATCGAGAGATGAAGCAAGGCTGATTGTCATGAAGTACCTTCTGATACGACCGCACCCATCTCTTCGCATTCTCTTCGCTTCGCCTACTTTGCGAGTTCCTGGAATATTGCAGTCCCCGTTCATGAATAAGATTGGTGGTTCAAGCCGTGTCCGAGACGAACTCACCGCAGCCTTGGTGGAGGGTCGTGGCGTGACCGCCAAAGTTAGATGGATCTCGAAAGCCGACGAAGAAGGCCGTAATCGATGGATTCACTGTACCCCGCTGATAGGCAGCAACGGCCAGATCGGCGTCTGGATGGTTGTCATTGTTGATGATGATCAAGGAATCAGCCGGAGATGGAAACACGCTCCTCCTGTGGCCACTGCGAAAGGAAAGGATTACGCCTCTTCTCGAGAGGCTCACAGTCGCTATAGAGGCAACGATGAGCACGGTTCGGGCGGCCCCAGTGGTGGCAGTTCGATCCGGAACGACCACAACAGATCCAGAGCAAACACCGATACGCGGAATGGTAATGGGTCGATGCGGTCCATCTCTCCGAATTCCGTTCGAATCTACTAAGGCTGGGTGAGGCTGGTGTAGCGTGTAGGGAGGTACTTTGATCTCATTTGCTTTGAAGCACCCAAATACCCCTTAGACCAAAAGCATCATATACAGTATGTATTTAGCTAGCATGGCAGAAGTGTACTCATAACTCCATAGCATTGTAAATACTCTAGCTCTCTACAGTCCATTTGACTGCTGTGCTTGAGTAGGTAAAAAGTGGTCTAGTGTGTCGTATTCGCTTCAACACTCGGTCTACGGAAATTTGCAGTGTAAGATATCTTTCCTCAACTACCATTCCCATCTCATTATCTCCGATACCGTTCCCAGGAAAGCAGCTTCTACTGTAAATTGGATATTGGAAGGCATTCAACAAGACGCCGACGCGAGACATGCTCTCCTATCGCGCCTTCTCGCCGTTGGTTTCAAGAGCACTAGTAAGTCATGGCACGCTGGATGTCAACAATTCCACCAATGACCTGCCGCTAGTCCAGCTTCACCAAATCACCGAGCGATTGAAGATATATGTGAATAAAAGCCGTCGGCTCCGCAATGCCCTCCACCAGAAGGTGTTCCCAGCTTGCAATCCTCGTCGTTGTTGCATTGGTTGTCATTGTCCTCCACAGCCACACCCTACCGTATCTGAGTCTGGGAGCACCTAAGTTAAGCGGTGGATTCGAAGAGACTGTGCTTGAATACCCGGGAAAGACATCCAGGCACAGCAGCGGGCGGTACCAAACGCCCCTGGGCGCAGAACTTTCGCGCCATGCCACGCTGCCAGTACATTTCCGACCAGGAATACCCAAGCCTCCTGGTTCCGAATATTCGAGGGTTATGGTCTTGCCGCGTACACGGAGTGAAGATATTGGCTGGATTCCGGAAGAATTGCCAGGCTTGAACCTCGCGGTCTATGTTGTCGATGACCCCCAAGCGCCATTGCATCCACCAAAGAACAAGGGGCACGAGGTCATGGTCTACCTGACTTATATCATTGACCATTATTACAGCCTACCAGACATTGTTGTTTTCATGCATGCTCACCGTCATACTCACCACAACAATGAATTTCTGGGCTTCGATGCTTCGCAGATGATACGGAGGCTGAGCAGCGAGCATGTGATAAGGCAAGGATATGTCAACATGAGGTGTCATTGGGACCCAGGTTGCCCCGAGTGGCTGTATTTCAACGGGACGGAACAGCTACTGGGAAAGCAGGAAGAGGCTTTTCTTACGCAAAGTTGGAGGGAGCTGTTCCCTCTCGAGCCCTTCCCTACATACCTGGCGCAGCCGTGCTGTGCACAATTCGCGCTTTCCAGAGAACGCATCCTCTCCATTCCCCTGGGTCGCTTCACCTTCTACAGGGACTGGATCATGAAGACGCCTCTCACGGATTACATCTCGGGAAGGATTTGGGAGTACTCGTGGCAATTTATATTCACAGGCCAAGGCGCGGTATGTCCAGCAGAGCATCTGTGCTACTGCGACGCGTTTGGTCTCTGCTTCGGTGGCTCACGTCAATACGACGACTTTGTTCAACTTGTCAGGGATAAGGAGAAGACTCAGAAAGAGCTAGAGGAGTGGAAGGGAGCCGACAAAGCGTTCAAGAATCGCATCGTCGATGATTCTGTCAGCGCCACTTCGACCCACACGCCACCAAGTCCGGAGGAATCCGCTCATCTTGAGGAGCGGATCAGGTTCATGGAGAGGGAAGCCAAGGACCGTACGAAGGCAGCACTAGCGCGAGGAGATGCTGCTGCACTGCGAGCGGAAGAGTGCGGTAGACCATGGAATGACGGCGATGGTTTCTGAGAGTCTCTAGATGGATAAATTACTGCATAAAAAGCAGTTGTTTCTTGCTAGTGTTAGGATTATGGGTCATCCCGTGCGGCTCCAAAGCCTGTAGATGCTGCGCTTTTTGTAACAAATTTACGGACGGAGAAACATGTAAATAGGGCTTGTCAATAGTGTTTGAACCATAGATTAGAATCTTCAATCAATCATCAATACGCCAACTTACAAGATACTCGAAAGAAGCTTGGTGAGTATCATAGATTCCTGGATGAAGTGGTATACTTTACCCCTTTCGTATTTATCAAGGCGACAAACCCTGTCAAAACCCTCCCTGCAAGCGGCTTATTATTGGAAGTCCGCGCTGAGCAAACATTCCAAACACATTCCAAGTCCGGGCGTGCGATCGAGCACCTCTAACTTCACATCGTACGTCTCCCCCTTCCTCTCTGGCTGGATATTGTCCATCAAATCACGGCACTAGCACTAAAATGTCTAACGATGATGCGCGCCAGGTTCGGCAGCATCTCTGCAGGCGTCGGGAGGACAATCCCATCGCAGCAGCCTCTCTCCTACGCCAATTGGATTGCGGAAGGAACATGGGCATAAGCAGCGATGGCGTTACAAACTGGGCCATATTACTCCAACGCTCTCGATCAGCCTGAGAAGCACGACCTCACGAATAAACATGGGCCC
>JAABUJ010005658.1_pt1 | contig 12411 bp, 13 predicted proteins | sample 5559131 | NCBI WGS metagenome assembly JAABUJ01 (sample SAMN10711875, study PRJNA513366) | rock metagenome | isolation source: Antarctica rocks | place: Antarctica: Victoria Land, Mt New Zealand nord | collected 2016-01-07
TCGACCAGTAGCCCGCCGCCGCGTTGTGGACCGAGTTGTGGAACTGCGTCGGCGAGACGAACCCGTCCGGCCGCGACAGCGCGTCCAGGATGGCGCCGACCACCAGCCCGTCGCCGTTGGAACTGGAGAACACGCTCCGCAGCGACGCCGGGCTCAGGCCGGACCTGGCGGACGCCTCCTGCGCCACCGCCAAGGCGAGGCGTGCGACCGGTCCGGCGCGGCGGCGCTCGGTCGGTGAGAGCAGGGTGGGGGCGGGCAGGGCGATCTCCGTCGGCACGAAGGAAGCCTCGCCCGCCAGGACCGCGCGGCTCGCGTCCCATCCCGCCAGGCCGGGCCCGCGCACGCCGATCCCCGCCACCCCGACACGCATCACCCCGCACCGAAGATCAGGCAGCAGTTGATGCCGCCAAAGCCGAACGCAGTTGCTCGCGACCGTGCGGAGGCGGGCGGGCGTGTTTTGCGTCAGCACGCGGGCGCGGAACGCCGGGTCGACTTGCTCGATGCCGAGGCCGCCGGGCGCGAACCCGGCTTGCATGCACTGCCCGGCGATGACGGCCTCCAGGATGCCGCACGCGCCCAAGGTGTGGCCGGTCCAGCCTTTGGTGGAGCTGCACGGCACGTCCGGCCCGAATACGGCGGCGACGGCGATGTCCTCCATTGCGTCGTTCGCTCGCGTGCCGGTGCCGTGCAGATTGACGTAGTCGATGTCGGAGGGGCGGAGGCCCGCGCGGTCGAGGGCGGAGCGCATTGCGCCGATCGCCCCGGCGCCCGCGGGGTGCGGCGACGACATGTGGTAGCCGTCGCTGGTCGCCCCCGCCCCGAGCAGGCGCATGCCGTCGCCGTCGCGCTCCAGCAGGGCGAAGCCGGCTGCCTCGCCGATTGAGATGCCGCAGCGCGCCGCGTCGCCGGGCCGGCAGGGCGTGGGAGAAATCAGGTCGAGCGAGGCGAATCCGTCCAGCGTCATCCGGCACAGCGTGTCGACGCCGCCCACCACGGCCGCACCGCAGACGCCGCCCTCGATCAGGTGCTGGGCGTCGATGAAGCTTCGGGCGCTGGAGGCGCAGGCGGTGGAGACGACCAGGGCCGGGCCGCGCAATCCCAGTGCGGCGCGGACGAAGCGGGCGGCGGAGAACATGTCCTGCGTGTGGTCGTAATCGAAGCTTGCGGGCAGGGCGCCGTCCGCGTCCCGGCCGGCATAGGCCGCCTCGCCGGACAGCACGCCGGAGGTGCTGGTGCCGATCACGACCGCAATCCGCCCGGCGCCGTAGCGGGAGGCACACCCCGCGACCGCGTCCGCGAAGCCGTCGGTGCGCAGGGCCAGGTCGGCCAATCGGTTGTTGCGGCAATCGAAGGGAGCGAGGGTCGTCGGAAGGCGGTGCCGCTCCACGCCGTCCACCCGGCCGATCCAGCCGCGCGGGGCGGCGCCGAAGTCGCTGGGGCGCAAGCCGGTGCGACGGTCCCGCAAAGCGGCAAGCGTTGCGGCAGCGCCACGTTCCACGGCGCTGATAGCGGTGCTGGCCGTCAGGACGAGCGGGCGCATTCAGGCCGCCTCCGCGCATGCTCGCGGGCCCAAGCCAACGAATGGGCCAACGAACAGGCCAACGAACAGGAACGAGAAGCACATGGCCGCAGCCGCCCCGATAGCAACCGTCACGCCGATCGCCTGCAGCAGTGGCGTGCGGCAGAGCGCCAGCAGCCCGAAGGTCAGCAGCGTCATCGCGTTGCAGGTCGCCAGGGTCCGCAAGGTGCGCGCCCGCTCCTCCTCGTCCAACTGGCGGCGGGCGTAGAACAGGGCGTAGTCCAATCCGACGCCGCCGACGAACTGCAGGGCGACGAGGTTGAGCAGGGACAAGCGGGCGCCGGCGGCGGTGAGGATGGCGACCGTCACCAGCATGGCGGCGGCGATCGCGCCGACGACGCGCAGGGTCATGGCGAGGCTGCGGAGGCCGGTGGCCAGCACCAGCCCGGCGGCGAGCGCTCCGGCGCCCAGCCAAATCCAGGCCCGGGCCGCATATTCGGCGACGATACCGTTGGTTTCCGCATGCATGTCGACGAAGGTCGCGCCCGTGTCCGCGAACGCCGCGGCGAGGCGGCCAGACTCGGTGACCTTCTGGAAGGCGATCGGCCCGAACCAGGCGCCGTCGCGCTGAAACAGGAGCGCGTGCAGCCGGGCGCTCGCCGCCGGTCCGCGGAGGTCACCCAGCGTGACTGGCGCGGCGGCGCGCGCGGCCTCGACCGCGGCGGCGAAGGCGGCGAAGGCGTCGGGGCGGAACGGCAGGCCCTGGCGCGCCACATCGATGCGGGCGGCAAGCGTGGCGGCGTCGGGAAGCGCTGCCTGCCGGGTGCGCTGGACGGCGGCGCTGGGCAGGAAACGCGCGGCGGCCTCCGCGTCGGTGATGACGGATTGGCGCTGCAAGTCGTCGATGCGGGGCAGCAGCGCTTCCTGGGCGCGCAGCACGGCGTCGGCACTGTCGGCGCGCACCACGACGATCTGGCCGACGTCCGGGGCGCCGAGTTCGCGCCGCAGCTCCGTGTCGAGGTCCCGCTCGGTTTCCGGCACGGGGCTGAGGTTCGCGAGGTCGCCCTCCCAGCGCGGTTCGCGGACCAGCAGCAGGGCGGCGGCGAGCGCCACCGGGACCAATCCCCACAGCCGCCCGGCGCGCAAGCGTTCGACCCGCAGCAGGGTCGCGGGGTCGCCGGCCGAAACCGGCGCCAGGTCGGCGGCCACGATCAGGCGGGGCAGCAGGAAGCGGGTGGCCGCCGCCGCAGTCAGCACGCCGACGACGCTGAACAGCCCAAGCTGCGACAGGCCGGGGAAGCCGGAGAACACCATGCCGGTCAGGCCGAGCGCCGCGGTCGCGACCGCCATCGCGAACGCCCGGCCGATACGGCGCAGCGTTCCCGACGCGGCCTCGCCGAGTTTGCGGTGGCCGATCAGCAGCACCGGGTAATCGACGGTGACGCCCAGCATCGTCATGCCGAAGCCGAACGCGATGCCGTGCACGAAGCCGAACGCCGCTTGCACCACCAACGCCGCCATCGCGACGCCGAGCGTGATGGGGACGGCGATCGCCGCGATCACCAGCGGCGAGCGGAACCGCCACCACAGCAACCCCGCTACCAGCAGGGCGGACACGACCGACAGCATCTCCACGTCGGCCTTGATGGCGTGCGCCGCCTGCCGCGCGAACACCGCCGGGCCGGAGACGAGCAGCCGGGCCGGACCGGGCCGGGCGCCGGCGAACGCGTCGCGGATGGCGGCGTCGACCCAGTCCTGCGCGGCAAGGTCCATGCCGCCGGCCTGGGTCTGCGCGAGCAGCAGCGCGCGGTCGCGGCCGGGCGCGAACCACACGCCGTCCTGCGTGCGGACGCGGCTGCTGCCGACCCAGGCTTGCGCCAGGGCGGGGAACGCTCCCGTCGGGTCGGGCAGGCCGAACTGCGACACGAGCGGGGAGGCGGAGGATTGCAGGCCCTGCAGCAGCCGCGCCATGTCGGCGTGCAGCGCGTCCGTCGTGAAGGCGTCGGCGGTCGTGCCTGGCGACAGGAGGTAGCGCGCGTCGAACAGCGCCTGCCCGTCCGGGCCATCGAGCGCTTGCTGGCCGTTGCCGACGAGGGTGAACAGGCCCGAGCGATCCAGGGCCGCGGCCATATCGACGCTGATCCGGGCCAGTTCCGGCGGTGAGGCGCCTTCGACCCCGATTAGGATCAGCCCGGTGGCGGTTCCCGACCGCAGCTCCCGCAACATGAACCGCGCGGCCTCGGTCTGGCCCGTGGGCAGGAAGTCCGCCAGGTCGCTGCGCACCTCCACCCGGCTGAACACCAGGGTGGCGAACAGGGCGGTGGCGGCGAGGGCGGCCAGGATCGGGCCGGCGCGACGGGCGGCCTTCAAGGCAGTGGGGTGATCGTCAGGCGGTCGGTGTCGCCATTGGCCTGCACGGTGTCGATGCTCCGCACGTCGGCGCCGACGCCGTCGATGCGGACCTCGCGCACCAGCCGCGCCAAGGCCGGCTCGCGGGGGCGCAGCAGCAGGCGCCAGGCAGACACGCTGCCGGCACCGGTCACATCGTAGCTTCGCCGCAGCAGCGCCAGGTTGCCGGACAGGACGCCGCGGAGGGTGTCGACCAGCGCCAGGGCTGCGGGTTGGCCGCCCAGGTCGACCACGCGAGGGGCGCTGCTGCCAGCCGTCACCGTCAGGCGCGTGCCATCCACCACGAGGCGCTCCGGCGTGGGCGCCGCCGTGGTTTTCTCCAGGTGGTCGGGCCGGCTGTAGGCAAGCGTGCCGGCGCTGCGCAACGGCTGGTCCAGTGCGGCGAGGCGCTTGTCCTCCGCAAAGCCGGCGCGGCGTTGCGGCACGGCAGCCAATCGCGACATCAGGTCATCCAGCGGCAGGCTCGACGGCTGCGCTGCTGCCGACGACAGGCACCCGAGCAGGAGGACGGCGCCGCGCCAACGAAGCTGCAAGGTCGGGATGCTCCCAGAATGGATAGAAGTTGAACCAGTTGAACGGATGCGCCCGGCAGAGCGCTTCCAGACGTGCCGCGTAGCGCGCGACGCAGGCTTGCAGGTCCGCCTGCCGGGTCGCACGGCCGAGCACGAGGCGGTCGGCGAATGGCTCGAACCGCACGGCGTAGCGGCGCGGCGCGATGCGGACCGCACTGAACAACATGATTGGCACGCCGAGGCTGGCCGCGAGCACGAACGGCCCGGCCGGGAATGCGGCGGGCGTGCCGAGGAACAGGGCCAGCACGCGCTGGTGGGCGCCGGGCGCACGGTCCGCCAGGATGCCGACGATCTCGCCGCGGGCGACGCATTCGTGCACGCGCAGCATGGCCGTGGTGCTGCCGATTTCGATGACGCTGCTGGCCATCGCCGGGTCGAGCCGTTCGAGGGTGCGGGTCAGCGCGCCGGCGTTGCCGCGGTACATGAGCGGCCGAACCGGCACCGGCGACTGCCGCGCGACCGCCCGCAGCGCCTCGAAGCTGCCGAGATGGGCGCCGAGCAGCACACATCCGCGTCCCTCGGCGGCGATGGCGTCCAAGGCGTCCAACCCGGTCGCCTCGACCGTGAAGGCCGCTGTGCTGCCCAGGATCAGGAACACGCGGTCGAGGATGGCGCAGGCGAAAATGTAGATGTGCCGGAACACGTCGCGTGCCGTGGCAGGCCGCCCGAGCACGCGGCCGAGATAGTCGCGGGATGCGGCGCGGGCCGTGCTGGAGGTGCAGTAGAACCACGCGGTGATCGGCCACAGCAGCACCTGCCCGGCGTGGTAGCCGATCCGCCGGGTGATCCAGACCATGATGCGCAGCAGGGCGACGCTGCCCCTCTCGCGGTCCGAGGACCAACTCATGGCCTGAGCCGCGCCCGGCCGTGCAGGACGGGGACGCCGCCGGTCGTGCAGGCGAAATCGACGCCATCGGGGCTGGGCTGCCAGGCGACATCGACGGGCTGATCCGGGCCGACGGGGGCGGTGAACTTGACGGCGGGCAGGCCGGCGAGCGAACGGCCGGGGTGGGCAAGCAGGATCAGCGCGAACGCCTCGTCGAGCAGCACGACGCCGGGGACGACGGGATTGCCGGGGAAGTGGCCGGGCAGGGCGGAGTGGTCGGGCGAAACCGTGAACTGCCCGGCTGGCGTCATGCGACGAGCGCGGCCAAGGCGCTGCGTGGCAACTTGCCGACGTCGTTGCGCGGCAGCCGGTCGACCAGCACGAGGCGGCGTGGCAGGAACACCGGGTCGATGCGCGCGCGGAGGCCGGCCAGCAGATCCTCCGGCGTGCGGCCCGGCGCTACGGCGAAGGCCAGCATCCGCGCGCCGGGCCGCTGCCCGAGGTCGGGCGGGACGACGAAAACACCGTCCAGCACGCCGTCGATTTGGTTCAACGCGTGGGTCAATCCCGATAGCGACGCGCGCCGACCCGCCAACTTCACCAGATCCGAAGGACGTCCGAGCAGGCGAAACTGCCGCCCGCCGAGCAACTCGACACAGTCGTCGAGGACCGTGCGATCACCGCCCGTCTCTACCCAGGTGACGCCCGCCGCAGAGTCCATTCGCGTACGCGGATACAGCGTCCAGGCGTCCCCGCCGATGGTGCGGCGGCTCGCGATGGAACCGATTTCGGTCGCGCCGAAAATCTCGTGCACCGGCGCGCGCCACCGCGCTTCGGCCGCCCGGGCCTGCGCCGGGTCGAGCGGGGCGGTGGCGGACACGATCGCCGCCAAGGCGGGCCACGGCGCATCGGCTTGCAGCAGGGTGCGGAGTTGGTGCGGCGTGGTGACCAGCATGCGCGGCTTCGGCAGCCGGGCCAGCGCGTCCGCCACATCGGACGGATAGAACGCCGGCCCGCACCAGGACGACGCGGGCGCGTGCAACGGCAGCAGCACCGTCGTTTCGAAACCGTACATGTGGTTGGGCGGAACCGTCCCGGCGATGGCGGCCGGACGGTCGCCGTCAAGCCCGAACTGCTGCCCGGCGTCCCAGGACCGGCCGGCGAGCGCGCCCCAGGTTTTCCGGTGGCCCACCGGTTCGCCCGTGCTCCCCGAGGTGAACACGACCGCAGTCCACGGCCGACCCCGGTCAGCGCGCCCACGTCGTGGTGCGGAGCGTCCACCGACCCGTCGCCCACTGCGTAGAGGCGGTCGAACCGCGCGTGAAGGTCGCGAAGCCGGGCGGGGCGGCAGTCGCTGGTGAGCAAGCTGACTTGGCCGCGCACCACGCAGGCCGCGAACGCGACGGCGAAGGCGTACCGGTCGCGGCATAGATTGACGGCAGCCAGCCCGTCCGGCAGCGCCACGGCGACGCGCTGCACGTCGGCCAGGAACCCGGCGGCTGCCACGTCGCCGGCCGGTCGGCGGAACAGCACCGATGCCATTGCCCGGCCGACCAGCGGCACGCGGTCCAGTGCGGCCGAAGGGGACGGCATCGCCTAGCGCGTCCGATGCGTCTCGACGTGGTACGCCAGGCTTCGCAGGCTGGCGAAAACCGTCCGGTCGTCGGCATCGTCGGACTTCAGTTCCAACCCGTAATCGTGCGAGATGGCGAGCGCCAGTTCCAGCGCGTCGATCGAATCCAAGCCCAATCCCCCGTTGAACAACGCTTCTCCAGGAGCAATGTCCGCGGCGCCCATCTCAAGCTGCAAGCTCGTGACGATCAGGACGGCAAGTTCCGCCTCGAACGGCGACTGCACGGCCAGCCCGTCATGCGGCAGGGTATCCACGTCAACGCTCATGTCGGTTCCTTCCTTCCAAATAGCTGCCATTCAGCGCACGGGCACTCGTGGTCCTGCGTCGCGGGCGCCGATGGTCAACCCTTCGATCAGGCCGCATGATGCCGTTCCAACTTGGAGCCGACCGTCATGCGGAGTGCGCCGCGCCGTGCCGTAGCGACGATCGGCTGGATCGGGACGGTTGCCGCCCCGTTGGCGACGCACCGGTATTTGGCGACTGGCCACGGGTTGCCGCTGGCCGCAGTGCTGTCGGTGTGCCAGGTGATCACGATCGGTTCGATAGCACTTGGATCGTGGGCTCCCGGCCGGCGCAGACGCGCGTGGCTGCTGCTGTTCGGCATCGGCCTGCTGATGCTCCGGTTCGCCCCCGGAGCGCGGACCGATGGCCTGGTTGCGGCCTCCGGGGTGTCGCATGCCGTCATCTACCTTTCTTTGCTGGCCTTGTTCGGCACGTCGTTGCGGCCTGGCCACGTCGCCCTGGTCACCGGCCTTGCACGCCGACTTTGCGGCGGGCTGACCGACGACATGCTGGCCTACACCCGAGGCGTCACCTTGGCTTGGTGCGTCTTCTTCGCAGCCCAACTCGCAACTTCGGCGCTGCTGTTCGTGCTGGCGCCGCGCGCGGTCTGGTCGTTGTTCGTCAACGTCCTCGATTTCCCACTCGTTATCGTGATGTTCGCTTCTGAGTATGGCATAAGGCGATTACGATTTCGTAATTATTCTCATCTATCTGTCATCGAAACCATTCGTACGTTCGTTCAAGGCAAGTTTGACCCCGATCGTCCCTGACCTGCGTTGGGCGCCGAGCGTCGCCGTTCGCGCATCGATCCTGCTGCACGCCGCAGCAATCGGGGCGGCCGCGCTCGACCCGGCCGCATGGGGGGTAGCCCTGGCGGCCATCGCCGGCAACCATGCCGCCCTTGGGCTGGCCGGAATGGTGCCGCAAAGCCAGCTGCTCGGCCCCGTCATCACGCGGCTGCCCGACGCCGCCCCGCACATCGCGCTGACCTTCGACGACGGTCCCGACCCGGCGGTGACGCCCCGCGTGCTCGACCTGCTCGACCGGCACGGCGCCACCGCGAGCTTCTTCTGCGTCGGAACGCGGGCGCGGGCGCACCAGGCCATCCTGCGCGACATCGTCGCTCGCGGCCACACCGTGGAGAATCACACGATGACGCACCCCAACGCATTCGCCTGCTACATGCCCCCGGCGCTGCGGCGCGAGATCGAGGGCGCCAACGGCGTCCTGCATGCACTCACCGGCCGCAAGCCTCGCTTCTTCCGGTCTCCCATGGGATTCCGCGGGCCGCCGCTCGACTACGTTCTGACCAGCGCCGGGCTTCGCGGCGTCAGCTGGACCCGGCGCGGCTACGACACCGTCCGGCGAAGTCCGGTACGCGTGCTGCGCTGCCTGCTGCACGGGCTTGACGCTGGCGACATCATCCTGCTGCACGACGGCAACGCGGCGCGCAACGAGGCTGGGCGCGCCGTGGTCCTCACGGTGCTGCCGGCGCTGCTGGAGCAGCTTGCGGCGCGTGGCCTCAGCGCCGTGTCGCTCGACCGCGCGCTCGCCACGCCAGATACGGCAGCCGCGGCAAGAAGCCCAGCATCAGCCGAATATGCATCCACGTGAGCAGGGCGTTGTCCCGCCCGTAGCGAAAATGCGACACGCCGCCCTCGCAGGCGCGCAGGTAGCGCACCGGGGCAGGCAGCACAGCCGCACGGCCGCCTCCGGATCGAAGTCGAACCGGCGCATCCAGCGATGGGCCTCCATCACGGCACGCAACTCGGCAACCGGATAGACGCGGAAGCCGAACAACGAGTCGCCGATCCCGGCCCACAGCGTTTCGAGGTTCGCCCACCAGTTCGAGATGCGCCGGCCTTGGCGACGCAGCGCCGGCGCATCGGCGGCGAACACCGGCACGCCCAGGATCATGGCGCCGGGCACCTGCAGCGACGCCGCCATGAAGGCCTCGATACGGCCGGCCGGGTGCTGCCCGTCGCATCCATCGTCAGCACGTGCGTATACCCCGCCGCCTCAGCCGCCCGCAGCCCGTGCAGCACAGCGGCCCCCTTGCCTCCGTTCACGACCACCTTGAGCACGCGCAGACCAGGCTCGGCAGCGCCGTCCAGCGCCGCATCGGAGCCATCGGTGCTGCCATCGACCACCACCCAAACCGGCGACCACACGGCTAGCGCCTCCGTGACGGTCTGCAGCAGGCGAGGGCCGGCGTTGTAGCTGGGGATCAGCACCAGCCGACCCGGCGCGGATGTCATGCCGGGGTCGGCGGGGGAGCCAGCTCGTTGCGGAAATAGGATTCTAGTTCGGCCGCGAACGCGACGGCGCTGCCCTCCACCACGAAGCGGCGGCCGAGCCGGGCGCGGTAGGTGATCGGGAAAGCAGGCTTGCGGAAGAACGGCCAGCCTTTGCCGAGGAACGGGGAATCGACCTCGATCAGCACCGTCTGCACCGGCGCTCCAGCTGCCCGGGCCATCAGCGCGAAGCCGCCCTTCATGGTTCCGACCGGGGCGCGGACGGTGCGGGTGCCCTCGGGAAAGATCAGCAGCTGCCGCCCGTCCCGCAGCGACGCCGCGGCGCGGCGGATCAGCGTGTGGGCCGCATCGTTGCGGATGTAGCCTGCCAGCCGTGCGCCGGCGCCGAGAAATGGGTTATCCCAATTCCCGGCCTTGGCGATGCACACGACCCGGGGCAGGCGCGAGATCACGAGCACCGCGTCGAGCAGGCTCGGGTGGTTGGACACGATGACGATCCCGCGATCGTCGCGCAGCGCGTCGAGCGCGGCCAGGTCGGTGCGCGCGATGCCGGTCAGGCGCATCAGCGCCAGCAGCCAGCGGAACGCGCCCATGATCATGAACTCCCCTGCGTCGGCGGCTTGGCGGCCCGGCAACGTCCAGCGCATGAGGGTCGCGGGAAGGCTTCAGGCCAGGAACACGACCGCGACGATGGCGAGCACGGACCAGAACGCCGCGTGCTCGCTCAATCCACGTGCGAAACTGGGTGCGAACCTGGGACGCACGGCTCCTCCGCTCATGTCCGCAACCCTCGCCCCCGCCCGATCGCCGCGTCGCCGAAACGCGCGCGCAACGCGTCCACCGCGGCTTGCGCTGCGGCCCGGCGCGGCGCGTCGGGGTCGGCCAGGTCGCCCCGGTCGGCTTCGGCGCCGGGCAGCAGCGGGAACGCGCCGATGCCGATCAGCCGGAACGCCGTGCCGTCCGTTTCCCGCGCCAGCAGGGGGCGGGCGGCGGCAAACAGCATTTCGGGCAGCACGGTCGGGCTGGACAGCCGGGCCGCCCGGGTCCGGGACGCGAAGCGGCTGGTTTTAAGTTTCAGCACCACTCCGCCGGCCGAGAACCCCTGTTCCCGAAGCCGCCGTCCGAGCTTCTCGGCCAAGCGCCACAGGTGCCGCTCCAGCTCCGCCCCGAGCGTGAGGTCGGCGTCGAACGTCGTCTCCGCGCTGATGGACTTCGTGTCCCGCTCCGCCGTGATCGGGCGGGCGTCCTCGCCGCGGGCGCGCCGGGCCAGCGCCGGGCCATCCTCGCCGAGCCGCGCCTGCGCCGCCCGGTCGTCCAGGGCCTGCAGGTGCGCCAGGTGGGTGATGCCGAGCGCGTGCAGCTTGCGCTCCAGCGCCGGGCCGACGCCGGGCAGCAGGCGCACGGGCTCGGACGCGAGGATGCCGCGCGCCTCGGCGCCGAGCACGGCGAAGCCACGCGGCTTGTCGCGTCCGGCCGCGATCTTGGCCAGCAGCCGGTTCGGCGCCAGCCCGATCGACACCGTCAGTCCGAGTTTGGCCTCCACCGACGCCGCGAACCGGGCCAGCATGGCGGCGGGCGGCGCGCCGTGCAGCGCCGCCGTGCCGCGCATGTCCAGCACGGCCTCGTCGATGGAGAGCGGCTGCACCAGGGGCGTGAGGCCGGCCATCAGCGCGCGGACGGCACGGGACGCCTCGGCGTACTTGGCGAAGTCGGGGCGGATGACCACGGCGTCGGGGCAGGCCTTCAGCGCCTTGAACATCGGCCAGGCGCTGCGGACGCCGTACATCCGCGCGACGTAGCAGGCCGCCGCCACGACCCCACGCTGCCCGCCGCCGACCAGCACGGGGCGGCCCGCCAGCTCCGGCCGGTCGCGTTTCTCGACGCTGGCGAAGAAGGCGTCGCAATCGATGTGGGCGATGGCGAGCTGGAACAGCTCGGGGTGGCGCACGATGCGCCGGCCGCCGCACGGGCACGCCGCCCCGGCCGGCTGGAAGCAGTCGCGGCAAAGACCCTCCGTTATCAGGCGGGAAATCACGTCCCCGGCCACAGCCAGGCGGCCCCGCGCACGCCGGAGCTGTCGCCGTGGACCGCCCGGAGCACCGGCGTGCTGGCGGTGTCGCTGAACACGTGCCGGGCGATCAGCGCGGGAAGCTCGGCGTAGAGGTGATCCATGTTGGATAGGCCGCCGCCCAGCACGATGCAGTCGGGGTCGAGCACGTTGACGATGTGCGCCAACCCGCGCGACAGCCGGTCGACGTGGCGCGCCAGGGCGGCGGCGGCCTTTGTGTCCCCGGCGGCGGCGCGCGCAGGCAGGCCGGAGGCGTCGCGCGCGCCGGGTCCGTCGCAGTCGGCGGCCAACGAGGGTCCGGCCACCATCGTCTCCAGGCAGCCGACCTGGCCGCACCAGCATCGCGGCAGCGGAAATTCCTCGACGCGTACCCAGGGCAGCGGGTTGTGGCCCCACTCTCCGGCGACATGGTGCCGACCCGGCAGCACGCGCCCGTCCACCACGATTCCGGCGCCGCATCCCGTGCCCAGGATGACGCCGAACACCACGCCGGCTCCGGCTCCGGCGCCGTCGGTCGCCTCGGACAAAGCGAAGCAATTGGCGTCGTTCTCGACCCGGACCTCCCGCCCGAGCGCCGTGGCGAGGTCGCGGTCGAGGGCGTGGCCATTCAGGCAGATCGAGTTCGCGTTCTTGACCAGCCCCGTCGCCGGGCTGATGACGCCGGGGATGCCGACGCCTACGGTGACCGCGCCGATTTCCGCCTCGGTCGCGCGCACCAGGGCCGCGATGGTTCGCACCGCGTCGTCGTAGTCCGGCGGCGTTGGCACCCGGCGTCGCTGCAGCACGACGCCGTCCGGCTCGAGCACGGCGAGCTCGACCTTGGTGCCGCCGAAATCAACGCCCATGC
>JAABUJ010005659.1_pt1 | contig 12410 bp, 8 predicted proteins | sample 5559131 | NCBI WGS metagenome assembly JAABUJ01 (sample SAMN10711875, study PRJNA513366) | rock metagenome | isolation source: Antarctica rocks | place: Antarctica: Victoria Land, Mt New Zealand nord | collected 2016-01-07
AGGAGGGCGGCCAGGTCCAGGTCCTGAGCGGACCTGGCTTCAGCGCGATCCCGTCGGCGCTGGTGCAGGGCACGTGGGCCTCGTGGACGCTCCGTGCGGCGGCGCAGACGTGGGGCGGGCAGCTGCGAGCGGCCGGCGTCAACGCCGACCTGGGGCCGGTGGTGGACACCGTTCCCAGCCCGGCCGCGGCCCGCAACAACCCGCCGATCGGCTGGTATGACCGTGAGTTCGGCTACACCCCAGCAACCGTGGCCGCCCACGGCGTCCCGTTTGTACAGGGGCTTGCTCAGGCCGGGGTCAGTGCGGCCGCGAAGCACTTTCCCGGGCTCGGCCGGGTCACCGCCAACACCGATACGACCAGCGGTGTCACCGACCGTACGACCACCCGCGGGGACGCCTACCTCACGCCGTTCGCCGCCGCGGTCAACGCGGGCTCGCCCTTCGTCATGATGTCCACCGCCATCTACAGCCGGATCGACCCCAGCCAACCCGCGGCGTTCTCCCCGACGGTCATCACCACGCTCCTGCGCGGGGACCTGCACTTTCCCGGAGTCGTGATCAGCGACGACCTGGGCAACGCCCGTCAGGTCGCGGCCTGGTCCCCCGCGGACCGGGCGGTACGGCTGATCGCCGCCGGCGGCGACATGGTGCTGACGGTGAACCCAGCCGTGCTGCCACAGATGTACAACGCGGTACTGGCCCGGGCATCCACCAACGCCGTCTTCCGCAACCAGGTGAACGCCGCCGCGCTACGGGTCCTGACGGCCAAGCAGCACCTGGCGCCGCCGGGCGGCACGACCGGGCTGCCCTACCCCGGGTACATCGACCACGTCCTGCAGCGCGGGTCCACCGACGCCGCCCAGGTCAAGGTCCTGCAGACCCGGCTCACCCAGCTCGGGTACGACGTCCACGGCATCGACGGGGTGTTCGGGTCGGCCACCGACAGCGCCGTACGTGCCTACCAATCCGTCCCGGCCCGCCACCTCACCGCTGACGGTGTGGTCGGCCCGGCCACCGGCACCTCGCTCGGCATCTGGCGCTGACCGCCGACCCCTACCGCACCGGGTACGCCCCACCCGGCCGGCCGTTGCGGTCGGCGAGCAGCCCCGCCATCGTCGACAAGGCGATCTCGACCGAACCGATGTCGAGACCGATCGGCCAGTGCACGCGGGCGCACCACTACCGGCGCCCCCGTCGGCTGAGGCCTGAAGCTGAGTCGTCAGCGTTGCTGTCGCCTCTGCACCCGGCGTCGTGGTCGACCGCCGGCTCAATGCGAGCCGGTTCGGTCGCGGCCGGGGAGGCCGGCGGCGTCGTCGTGCCCAGCGCCCGATAGACCGAGGTGCGGCCACCCCAGCACGGCCCCGATCTGCTCGGCCGTCAGTTCCCGCGCGTCGTACATCACGCGGGCCTGCCGGGGCTGCTCTACCGCCGCGCTGCGCCGGTTGCAGTGCCGGTCTGGTGGGTTGTTCGGCTGGCTTCCCAGCTCGGTCCCTGCGCATGCTGCGACTGTCCCCGTTCGGACTGGGGCCGCTGGTGTGCATGCGGGTCCTGGAGCCGGCCGAGGGCGATCCGGGCTTGGCCTGGGGTGTCGTGGAGCTCAGCTGATCTGTTGCGGCCGGTGCGGTGCTACAGCTCCAGGGCGCTGGCGACGTCGGGGTACAGCGGCAGCACCTTGTCCAGGCCGGTGGCGTGCAGCACCCGGGCGACGTCGCCGGTGGCGGCGGCCAGGCGGAGCTGGCCGTTGCCGGCCCGCAGCCGCTTCCGGGCGCCGACCAGCACACCCAGGCCGGTGGAGTCGATCCGGTCCACCGCACTCAGGTCCAGCACCAGGTAGCGGTGCTCAGCCAGGGAGTTCACCAGCAGCCGCTGGCGCAGCCGGCCGGCTCCGGCACCGACCAGGTCCTCGGTGACGGTCAGCAGCAGCCACCCGCCAACCAGGCGGTCCTCAGTCATGACCCACCATCCCTCTGCACCGGGCGCCTGGCTGGAACGTCTGTGGGTCGGCGTCATGCTGCTGGCCGTGGCAGACCGGCAGGCAGGCAGGGCGCCGCCCCCTGTGGTCGGGCGCGCATCCCGCCTGCCCGCTGCACGTGCAAATACGCCCTCCCCCGACGCTGGGCTTGTTGTCGCTGGTCGCCGTCGTGCGCGCGGCGGTCCCGACGGCGGTGCCGGCGTGAGGGTCCAGGATGATCCGCGCAGCCGTCGGCGATAGCGAGGACTTGGCCGCGACTTGCCCGGTGCCGGGGGCTGTGGGGTCAGTTCGCGGCGGTCTGGCCGGTGGTGATGTTGCGGTAGATCGTCATCGGGGTGACATCGCAGGACTGGGCGATCTCGGCCATGGTGAATTGCCGCGCGTTGTACATGCGTTGAGCCTTGTTGATCAGGGCGGGGGTCATCTTGGGTTTGCGGCCGCCGGTGCGGCCGCGGGCGCGGGCGGCGGCGAGCCCGGCCTGGGTGCGTTCTTTGATGAGGGCGGCTTCGTATTCGGCCATCAGCGCGAAGATGCCGAAGACGAAGGTGCCGTGCGCGGTGGTGGTGTCCACGATCCCGTTGGTCAGCGACCGGACTCCGACGGCGCGGGTTTGCAGGGTGGTGACGATGTCGATGAGGTCGCGCAGGTTGCGCCCGAGCCGGTCGATCTTCCAGATGATCAGGGTGTCGCCGGGGCGTAGGTCGGCCAGGCAGGCCCGCCATTGCGGGCGGTCGGCTTTGGTACCGGACGCAATGTCGGTGTAGATCTTCAGGCAGTCCACGACGGCGAGCGCGTCGAGTTGGAGTTGCGGGTCTTGGTCGGCGGTGCTGATGCGGGCGTAGCCCAGGTTGTGTGCCACCGCCGCACTCTATCGAAACCCATGCCGCGCCGGGTGTTGCGTGGTGTTGATTGCGTTCCGGGTTTTGTGAGGATGGCAGAGCTGCGGGAGCACCGGTCACTCGCCACGGCTGCGGGTCTCACGCAGACGTTCGTTTGCGATAGAGACGGATCAAGGGGTTCGCCCGGCCCGTCGAGTACCGGGCAACCTGCGCATCAGTCAGAACTTCCAGCGGCATGCTCCGCAGACGGTAGAGACCCATCAGCTACCCGAGCCGTTCGTGGTGCAGGCCGACCCGGCCGACCAAGGATCACGGGCCGGTAGCGGTGCTCAACGGCCACACCAGTCAGAAGGCGGCCACGACGGACACCCGTCCAGGAGCGGGCGGTCGGGCAGGATGGGGGCAGGCCATCAGCAGCCTGGCCTTCGGCGCGGCCGCCGCCTTGCTGTTCGCCCGCCGGCAGGTCACCGCCGCCGAGCCGCTGATCCGGCCCACCCTGCTGGCCAACCGCGGTTTCACCTCGGCGCTGCTGCTGGGTCTGGCGTACTACGCCGTGGTCAACGGGATCCTCTACGTCATCTCGCTGTTCCTGCAGCAGGCAATCGGCTACACCCGGGGCTCCGCCGCGTTGCGCCTGGTGCCGTTGACCGTGGGGCTGATGGTGGGCGCCGGCGCCTGCGTGGGACTGCTGCTGAAGATCGGCCGGTTGTTGGTCCCGGTCGGGCTGGTGCTGACCGCCGCGGGCAGCGGCTGGCTGCTGGCCGCGGTGCACGCGCACGGCGCCGACCTGGGCGGGTGGACCCTGGGGCAGTTGACCCACGGACGGTCGCTTCTGGGGTGCGCCCGGCGAAGCGAGCGGCCGGGAGGTGCCGTATGGGAGCCCGGGCGCTTGTGGGCCCGTCAACGGCGGTCCTGCGATGGTGTCTGTGGTTGAGTTCGACCAGACTCGCACCGCACTCGACCTTGCACCGCACCTGCACCTGCACTGCCGATGAGAGTGAGCACCACGCGTGGCTGTCCGCATCAGTCGGGCGGGGCTGCCTGCCCGCCCGGGCCTGCTCGCCCCGGTCGCTGTGGTCGTGGTGCTGCTGCTGGTGCTTGGTGGTGTGTTCGTCTCGCTCTACACCGACCTGCTGTGGTTTCGCGAGACCGGCTTCTCCACGGTGTTCTCGGTGCAGCTGCGGACCAAGTTGCTGCTGTTCGTGGTCGCGGGGCTGCTCATGGCGGTGCTGGTGGGTGCCAACGTCACCATCGCCTACCGGGTCCGGCCGCCCTTTCGGCCGATGTCGCTGGAGCAGCAGAACCTCGAGCGCTACCGGGTCGGGATCGAGCCCTACCTGACGCCGGTGCTGCTGGTCACCTCCGGCGTGTTCGGGGTGTTCGCCGGCCTGTCCGCGGCCGGCCGCTGGCGGACCTGGTTGCTCTGGCGCAACGCCGTGCCCTTCCACCAGGTCGACCCGCAGTTCCACCGCGACATCAGCTACTTCACCTTCACCTACCCCTTCCAGCGGTTCGCGCTGGGTTTCGCGCTGACCGCGGTCGTCCTGTCGCTGCTGGCTGCGGCCGCCACGCACTACCTGTTCGGCGGCGTGCGGCTGCAGACCGTGGGGGAGAAGGTCAGCCCGGCGGCCCGCGCCCACCTGTCGGTGCTGGTCGGTGTATTCGTGCTGCTCAAGGCGGTGGCGTACTACCTGGACCGCTTCGGCCTGGCCTTTTCCCTGCGCGGGGTGGTGCAGGGGGCGTCGTACACGGATGTGAAGTCCGTGCTGCCCGCCAAGACCATCCTGGTCGCGATCGCCGTGATCTGTGCGGTGCTGTTCTTCGCCAACATCGTGGTGCGCAACATCTTGCTGCCGGCCGGGGCGCTGGCCCTGCTGGTGGTCAGCGCGATCGTCATCGGCGGCATCTACCCGGCGTACACCCAGAAGTTCGTCGTCGGGCCGAACGAGGTCTCGCGCGAGGCGACCTACATCGGCCGCAACATCGCGGCCACCCGCGCCGCTTACTCCATCGGCAAGGTCCAGCTGCAGCCGTACGCGGCGGCGACCACCGCGAGCCCGGACACCCTGCGAGGAGACACCGGCACGCTGCCGAACGCCCGTCTGCTGGATCCGAACGTGCTCGGCCCGACGTTCACGCAGTTCCAGAGCATCAAGCAGTACTACGGGTTCAACACCTCGTTGGACATCGACCGGTACACCATCGGCGGCAAGACCCAGGACTACATCGTGGCTGCCCGAGAGCTCGAGCAGGGCCGCCTGTCGCCCGATCAGCGGAACTGGATCAATCTGCACCTGACCTACACCCACGGCAACGGGTTCGTGGCCGCGCCGGCGAACACCTTCGACCCCAGCACCGGCCGGCCGGTGTTCGCCGTCGGCAACATCCCGGCGACGGCCCCGGATGGGGGTGCGTCCCCGATCCGGATCGACCAACCGCGGCTGTACTACGGGGAGCAGTCCCCGGACTACTCGATCGTGAACACCACCCAGGCCGAGATTGACGGTCCGGCCGGCAAAGGTGACGCGCAGGCCACCAATCATTACGACGGCACCGGTGGCATCACGCTGGGCAGCGGGTTCAAGAAGGCGCTGTTCGCGCTGAAGTTCCGGGAGAAGAACCTGCTGCTGTCCAACGCGCTGACCGACCGCTCGAAGCTGCAGTACATCCGCGAGCCCAAGCAGCGGGTGCAGAAGATCGCGCCGTTCCTGCAGCTCGACGGCGACCCCTACCCGGCGGTCGTGAACGGCCGCATCTTGTGGATCGTGGACGGCTACACCACCAGCTCGGGCTACCCCTACTCCCAGAGCAGCGTGCTCGGCGACGTCACGGCGGACAGCACTACGGGCCGGCAGGGCAACGGCGCCGGCGCCGGCGCCGGCGCCGGCGAGGTCAACTACATCCGCAACTCGGTGAAGGCAACCGTCGACGCCTACACCGGCAAGGTGACGCTCTACACCTGGGACACCCAGGACCCGGTCCTGAAGACCTGGGCCAAGGCGTTCCCGGGCGTAATGACCCCCAAGAGCGAGATCTCGCCGGAGCTGCAGGCGCATTTCCGCTACCCCGAGGACCTGTTCAAGGTCCAGCGCGAGCAGCTGGCGAAGTACCACGTCCAGGACGCGAAGGCCTTCTACAACAAGGAAGACTTCTGGGACGTGCCCGCCGACCCGGCGACCCAGGCCAACGAGGTCATCAACAGCCAAACCGTCGGGACGGGCATCAACCCGAACGCCTCCGGCCCAGCGCAACCGCCGTACTACGCCATCCTGCAGCTGCCCGAGTCCGGCAGCACCCCCCGGTTCTCGCTCACCACCTCCTTCGTCGCCCGCAACAACACCAACCTGTCCGCGTTCGCCGCGGCGTCCTACGACACTGACGGGACTGGACAGATCCGGGTCCTGCAGGTGCCGCGCAACACCGTCATCGCCGGACCGGGGCAGGTCGCGTCGCTCTACGAGGCGCGTACCGAGATCTCCAGCGCCCTGTCGCTGCTGCGCCAGGGCGGCTCGCAGGTGCTGCTGGGCAACCTGCTGACCCTGCCCGTCGGCGGCGGCCTGCTCTACCTGGAGCCGGTTTACACCCAAGCCAGCCAAGGCGTGCAATACCCGCTGCTCCAGCGCGTCATCGTCAGCTTCGGCGACAAAATCGTGTTCCAGAACACCCTGCCCGAAGCGCTGGACGCGCTGTTCGGCACGGGCGCTGCCGCCGCGCTGCCCACCCCAACATCCGGCGGGACCGCCCCGCCGTCCGCTGGGACCGCCCCGCCGTCCGTTGCCACCGCCGGCCTGAAGGCCGACATCGCGGCCGCGGACACGGCCTTCAAGGACGGCCAGGCCGCTCTCGCCAAGCAGGACTTCGCCGGCTACGGCGCGGCGCAGAAGCGGCTCCAGGCAGCCCTGAACCAGCTCGCCGCCGACAGCGCCGCACCTGCCGGCCCGGCTGGCCATACGACGCCGAGCAAGCCTCGCGTCGCGCCGAGCGCGGCGCCCCAACCGACCCGCTAGGCGGTTTGCGCCCCGCTGCTCGCGTCACGCTTGGTGGTCTCACCGACGCGGGGATGGAACAGCTCGGCAGCTCGCTGGGCTCGTAGGCCAGAGGTCGCAGGTTCACATCCTGCCCCGGCCCCGGTTTGTCTGCGAGATGATCTGGTGGGTTGGGGCGGTCGGCCCTTGGTCGTGCCCGGCACCACTGCCTTGGCCCTGTCGTTGACTGTGACCCAATGGGCCGAGTCGAGGCGCCGCCCGCCTGCCCCGCCATTACGCAGACAGACCACTAGCCGCCAGCGCAACGCGGTCTCCACCGGACCGCGGACCGGGGCGGAGGGTCCACAACCCCGGTGACATTGCCCTCAGGTTGGTGTGCGCCCCTGACGTCGTCACATGTTCGCAGGCATCTAGAAGACCGGTTGCGCAACGCATGCTGATCCCCGGCGGCGATCCGGTTGGCTGGCAGACTGGCGCGATGGCATCTGAGACAACCAGCAAGGCACGGGCGTGGGCGAAGCAAACGGGAGTGAAGGTGAGCGACCGCGGACGGCTGCCGGCGTCACTGCTTGATGCCTACCAGGCGGCCAACACCACGAAGCCGTCGCCGGCGAAACGCCCAGCAACCACCAAGCCCACGACGGCACCGCCGTCGAAGAAGCGCCCGTCCGCTCCCGGCCGGAACAAGACCGCCGTAGCCACCAAGACCCAGAGCAATGCATCTCTCACCGCCGACCAGGAGCTGCTCGGGGATCAGCAGTCCGTCTTGCGACGACTGAGCTCTCTGGAAGGCCAGGTCGCCGAGCTCATGGGCAAGCTCGAGACCGCTGCGCGCGCACTCCACCCACACCCCAACGGGCAGCGGTGAGTGTTGCGCTTGGCCGCAGCGCAGGTACGGCCGTCTCGCAGAACAGGAAGGTCGGGCGGGCCTTTGCTGTCAGGACCGGGGATTGGTTTTGTCGAAGGTGACCTCGACCTGCTCGAAGCCTTGCTGCGCTGGGCGTGGCCTGCTCGGTGTAGGCCCGTTCGTCCCCAGCCGTCAGCGTCACGTCGTTGGTGAGTGCAGTGAGCAGCGCTCGTGGGTAGAGCTCGTCGACGCGGACCGCGTTCGCTTCGGCGCACAGCACCACGGCCAAAGACGCCAGGCTCAAAAACCCGATCAGCCCCAGCACCAGGGCGAACAGGCTGTTCGTGGCGCTGGCGTGCCGGATGGTGTGGGTGGCAAAGGACTTGCCGCCCAATTGCAGCAGCTGCCAGGCCAGGGTTGCGGGGTCACGCTGCAGCCCAGCTGCTGTCCACCCGCTCCGCGTACCTGTCCGCCAGATAGTGCTCGGCGGCGAACCGCAGAGCGCCCGTTCCCACTCCCCCAACTCGGCCTCAACGACCAAACCGCTCCGTGTCGTTCTTGGGATCACTGAAGTGATTGGGGTCGTTGCGCTCACTCGGGCAGCTCGAGCAGCGACAGCTGCCCCGGCACCGGGCCGCGCAGCGAACCGCTCACGTCGCACTCGACGCCGGCTCACCGTCACCGACGTCGCCGAGCGCCCGTAGGTCGTGGCCCGGGACCCCCCAAAGCCACCGCCCAGGTCCGATCGACTCTCCGCCGGCGCGCCGCGAGCGGACCTGCCGCGCCTGATCGGCACTGAGCCGCGGTGGCGGCCGGTGTGCCAGCCCCGTGCCCGGGCACCCGCCCGGCCCGCTCACGCATCAGCTCCCGCTCATACCCCGGCCAGCGCCGCAAAGATCCCCGCCAGCGTCCGCCCGGTCGGGGTGGAGTAGCCTAGCAACATGTGAGGTCGTACGCCGACACCCTCCAGCAGCGACCGCAGCAACCCCCCCGCGCCGTCAGGGTCTCCACGATGCGGATCACCCCGGACAGCGAACGGCGGTGCTGCCTGTTGACCGCTTGTCCAGCTGCTGGCGAGGCGAGGCGGCGCCCGGCTGCCGCCGAGCGCACTACCGTGCAGCAGGCACCGGACTAGAGCGCTGACGGTCGAGTGGGAACCAGGGTCGGACTTGTGAGGACCGGCTGCGGTCAGGTTCGTAGGGCTCTGTTCTTCGGCTTGTTGCTGGTGGTCCTGACCGGGGCAGTGTCCAACCGGTGGTGGCCGGTGACGTTGGATGCAGCGGCGGCCCGGGACCTGCCGGGTAGGAAGGCGTCGGGCGTAGCTGGTGTCTGGCTGTCGCTCAGCCTGATGGTTGCGGATGTGGCTACCCCGGCGGTGACGTTCCTGGTGACGGCTGTCGGCGCGGCCCTACTAGCCCGGGGTCGGCACGACCTCGGCCTGGCTCGGGTAGCAGCGCGGCTGGTGCTGCTGACGGCGTCCGTGCTGGGCGGCAAGGCGCTCCTTTCCCGCCCCGGTCCGCCTGGCAGCCAATTTCACGGGGTATTTGGGTACTATCCGTCCGGTCACACCGCCACGGCCATGGTCTGCGCCGTCACCCTCGCTGGCATTGGGGCGCAGCGTCGCCCTGACTGGCGGGGACGGCTGCTGGCGGCCAGCGCCTCGTGGACTGTGCTGGTGGGCGCGTCGATGGTGTTCCACCGCTTCCACTGGCTCAGTGACGTCTTCGCCGCGCTGCTACTCGGCGCGGTAATTTTGCTGGCCGTGCCTCTGGCTGGGCAACGTCTGGGCCGTGATTGGTCTCCGGAGAGGGCTACTTCCACTTGAAGTGGACGAAGACGCGCCCGAAGTTGTCGGAGTCCTTCTCCACCCGGTGATACATCGCCTTGATGTCTTTCTGGTCCAGCCAGCGCAGCACATGCTTCTTCAACGCGCCCGTTCCTTTACCGGGGATGATCTCCACGGACTTGGCCTTGATCCGGACGGCTTCATCTATGACCTCACGTAACGCCCGGTCGATGTCGGTCCCCCGGTTGTAGATCTCGTGCAGGTCCAGCTTCAGCTTCATGGCCGCAGCATCGTCCGCCGGCCGCACCGAGCGCCTCGCGGATCTGCGCCCGGTGGTACTCGATGGTGCGCCCGGCCCACCCGTGATCGCCGAACAGGGCTGGTTCGACCCGCACCTGGGCAGCAACGTAGGGGTTTGAGTAGTAACCGAGCAGGATCGTCCGTTAAGCCTGGGGCTGGGTCAGGTCGCGCAGCGGCCTGAGCTCGTCGCCGGTGAGTCGGTGGGGGTGAATTGGTAGCGGCCGAGCAGGTTGATGTGGTCGTGGGCGAGGGGTGAGAGGCGACGGACGTCGTCGTCGAGGACCGCGAGGCCTTCTCGGCGGAGCTGGGTGAGGGCGGCGTCCTGGTAGCGGGTGTTCCACAGCACGATGGCGTTGATGACGAGGCCGAGGGCGCCGAGCTGGTCTTCCTGTCCTTCGCGGTAGCGCTGCCGGAGCTGGCCTCGTTGGCCGTGGAACACCGCGCGGGCGAGGGCGTGGCGGCTCTCGGTCCGGTTGAGCTGGGTGAGGATGCGCCGGCGGTAGCTCTCGTCGTCGAGGTAGGCGAGCAGGTAGAGGGTCTTGGCGATCCGGCCGAGCTCGGCGACGGCCCGCCCGAGCGGTGTCGGTCGGCCGCCGCCCTGCAGGACGCGCAGGAGCTCGCTCGCGCGGACGGTCCCGGTGGTGAGGCTCCCGGCGACGCGGAGCAGGTCCTCCCAGTGGGTCGCGATGAGGTCGGTGTCGATGGTGTTGCGGGCGATCCCGTCCAGGGGCCCGTAGTCGGCGGACCGGTTGGTGCGCCAGAACCGGGCTCCGCCGGTGTCGGCCAGGCGGGGGCTGAACTGGTAGCCGAGCAGGCGGAACAGCCCGAAGACCTGGTCGGAGTACCCGGCGGTGTCGGTCATCAGCTCGCGTGGGTCAAGGTTGGTCTGCTGCTCGAGGAGGCCGTCCAGGATGTAGAGGCTGTCGCGCAGGGTCCCGGGCACGACGATGGCGTGGAACCCGGCGAACTGGTCGGACAAGAGGTTCAGGTAGGTCACCCCGCGGCCGGTCCCGAAGTACCGGGGGTTCGGCCCGGCGTTCAGCGTGCGGACGGGGACGACGAAGCGGAGGCCGTCGGCGCTGGCGACGTCACCGCCGCCCCACGCCTGCGCAAGAGGTATGCCGGATTGCGCGTCGACCATCCGGGCGGCAGCCGCGGTGATCGTGGCTTCGCGCAGGTAGTTCTGGTCGACCCAGGACAGCCGGCTCCTCGACAGCGCGGGGATCCCGGGTTGGACGACGGGTTCCAGGCCGATGTTGCAGGCCTCCGCGACCAGGACGGCGCAGATGCTGACCCCGAGGTCGGTGGCGCGGGCGGGGCCCTCGGAGACGTGGGTGAACTCATTCAGGAACCCGGTCCAGCCGGCGACCTCCAGGAGCACGTCGGGCAGGTCGACCCGCGGGAGCAGCGCGTCCACCGCAGAGCGCAGCGCGAGCAGGGTCGCGGGTTCCTCCAGCCGGTCCAGGGGCGTGAGGACCACCCGGTCCCGGCCCTCGGCGGTTGTCTCGACGCGGACGGCGTCGTTACCGGCGAGCCGGCCGGAGACGGCCCGGTAGGCGGTGTCGAGCTCGGCGCCCAGCGCGGTCAGCTCGACGCGGGGGTCGGTGGACAGACCCAGGCTGCGGGTGACCTGCGGGCGGGCGACCTTCCAGGCGGGGCCGGTGAGCAGCTGCGCCCGGGGGTCGCCCCAGCGGGTGCTGCCAGGCGCGTACACGTCGCGGCGCCGCAGAGCCTCCCGGAGGCGTTCCAGGACCAGGAACGTGTACGCGGGGCGGTTCAGGGTCCCGTCGGAGTTGGTGCACCGCCGCTCCCACGGCCCCGTTGCCAGGGTCAGCGGGACCTGATCGGCCTTGATGGTCCGGCGGCCCTCCAGGGCCGCGAGGGCGGTGAACGCCGCGAGGACCTCGACCCCGCCGGGGGCTGCCTGCAGCGTCGCTGTGCCGCCGGTGGTGGTGGTGAGCAGGGCGGGCAGGAATCGGCGGACGGTGGTGTAGCGGGACAGCAGGTCCGCGAGGTGGGTGTCGACGTCGGGCCGGGTCGTCTGGTCGACGGCAGCCACCGCGGCCTCCAGGTTGGCGCGGCTGACGCGGGCGGTGATCGCCGCCCACACCGCGGCAAGGTCCCCATCCGGTGGGTCCAGCAGCACCTTGACGGCGTCCCGGAGGTGGGTCGCGGCGACGTCGAGCTCAGGCAAGGTCCGCATCCGTTCCTGGCGGCCGGCCCTGTGCGCGCGGGCCAGCAGGGCGCCAAGGAGCTGGTCGAGCAGGTCCAGGGCGTCGTCGGTCGCGGTGGCCTGCAGGTGCCGGGCAGCCGCGAGCAGGGTCGCGTCCCGTCGGTCGGTGGTCATCCGGGCGACCGTCTGCGCCTTAGCAGCGCTTGCGTTACGGGCCAGGGCGGCCAGCCGGCCCGGCGAGACCCCGGTGAGGTCGACGTCGCCGACCCCGAGGGCCTGGACCTCGGTGAGCCTGGTCAGGGCGCCGAGCATCCCGGCCGCGGTGACGCTGGCCGGGCCCCGACGAAGGCGCTCGAGTCCGGAGGCCCGCTCGCCGGCGGGGACAGTCAGCAGCCCGAGCAGGGCCTTCTTCTGCGTGTCGGTCGTGGCCTGGGACAGGGTCTGCCACAGGGCGGTCTCGGCCTGCTCCCGGGCTGACGCGATCTGGCGGGCCAGGACGGTCGAGCC
>JAABUJ010005660.1_pt1 | contig 12408 bp, 6 predicted proteins | sample 5559131 | NCBI WGS metagenome assembly JAABUJ01 (sample SAMN10711875, study PRJNA513366) | rock metagenome | isolation source: Antarctica rocks | place: Antarctica: Victoria Land, Mt New Zealand nord | collected 2016-01-07
TTCCATCGCCAGCGGCAACATCTGCGGTTGTACGGGACATCCGACACCGCAGCGGAGGTGGCGGAGATGCAGGTGTTGGCTGACGCGGCCTAGTCGCGCTGCCTCCACGGATTTTGGTCACACTCAATTCTTTTTCGTGCTCTCTGGGTTTATCCTGGCCTACACCTACCTGCCTGGGGGGACGTTGCGCGCTTTCTGGGTAGCGCGCGTGGCGCGGATCTACCCCCTGTACGTCATCGCTTTCCTCGTGGCCGCGCCGCCCTTCTACTGGGGCCACGCGCTGAATCCGGTGAAGGTTGGGGTAGCGGCGTTAGCCCTCATGCAAGCATGGTCTCCGTCCATGGCCCTGGCCTGGAATCCACCTGGTTGGTCGCTCTCGGTTGAAGCCTTCTTTTATCTGCTATTCCCGTGGCTCGGTGTCGCCCTCGCTAGGCTCGATCGCCGGCGGCTCGTCGCCTGCATCGCGCTCTTGTGGCTGCTCGGAGCCGTCGTTCCCGTGAGCGCCGTCGCGCTGCTGCATATGCGCGTCCTCTCTCAGCCGCGCTACGACAGCGGCTGGCTGTCGCTCGTCCTCCACAATCCGCTCCTGAACTTGCCCGCCTTCCTTATCGGTGTGGCGACGGGGCGGCTCTACCTCCTGAGGGGCGCGGGGCGCGCGCATGCCGGATGGCGCGACCACTGGCAAGCGCCGCTGGCGCCTCTCGTCGTCGTTATCGGCAGCCCGCTCACTCTGGTCGCCGCCGCGCGCCTGCCGTGGTCGCTCGGGCAAACGGAGCTGATCGCGCCGGTATGGGCCATCGTGCTGTATGTGCTGGCGTGCAGCCGCGGTCGTAGTGCGGCCCTCCTGTCTCTGCCCGCCCTTGTCACGCTCGGCGAAGCTAGCTACGCGCTTTATCTGCTGCATGTACCGGCATGGTTCTTGCTTACGCGCTGGATACATGCGCCCCTGGCCAGCCGTCCGTGGGCGTGCCTCGCATTCTTTGGCGCCTATCTACTCGTCGTCGTCGGGTTATCGGTGCTCGTACGACACTATATTGAGCAGCCTGCCCGACACTACATCCGCTTCGTCTTTGACAGTGGGGCCTTGCGTCTAGGTCGGCATCCATGGCCACGGCCATCTCCTCGCTAATTAAGAAGATAGCTTAACCGAGCCTAGACGAACGTGCATTATACTACTACAGCAGCGGCGCTGATCCCTGATCCGATCCCGGACGGATACCTCGTGGAGGACACAAAGGTGAGGACGCATCCAGAGCATGCGGGACGGATTACCTATCTCGATGGCCTGCGTGGCGTCGCCATTGCCATGGTCCTTGTGTTCCATGCCTGGTACCATTACATGCGCATCCCTGACGCCCTGGCCTACCGTCCGCGCACCTTCATGGAAGCGATAGTGAGACAGGGCTACCAGGGAGTTAGCCTGTTCCTCGTCCTCTCCGGATTTTGTTTAGCCTATCCTCTGTTACGCCGGCGCGAGGATGGCCGGGCCAACTGGTTCGCCCCCCCTGTCTTTTATGCGCGCCGCGCCCTGCGTATCCTGCCGCCATACTATGCCGCCGTCGCCTTATTCGTCGGCTTGAGCGTCCTCATTGCCCATAATCGTTGGCCTCTGCTTTCCATAGTCGGACAGCCTCCAGGGCGCCTCGATGTGCTCTCGCACCTGGCTCTTGTGCACAATGTCACCGGATTCAACAATTCGATCAACGGGTCATTCTGGTCGCTCGGCCTCGAGTGGCAATGGTACTGGGCCTTCCCGCTCGTCCTTGCCCTGTGCGTCTGGCGGCCTCGCGTAGCACTCGGCGTGTGCTTTGGTATCGCCATCGCCTGGCACGTTTGGACCCACGATCTTTGGTCGCTCGGCGCCTTGCCCGCCCGCCTGTTTGAGTTCTGTTGCGGCATCGCCGCGGCATCGCTGGTCGTCCTCCGCGCGAAGCTACGGCGTCGCGTCCTCGTCGCCGGTATCGTCTTACCGCTTTTGCTCATGCAAGCACGGAGCGTGACGCTCGCCGGGCACGAAACGCACGCCTGGCTCATCAATCATAGCCTGCACGCGGTCGACAGTCTCGGGCTGACCCAACCGCTCTGGGGCGTTGTGTTCGCGTCTCTGCTCCTGCTCGGCTATCATTGCCGGTGGACCAATGCCGTCCTATCGTGGCGCCCGCTGGCCGCGCTGGGCATAGCGTCGTACAGCATCTATCTTATCCATGAGCCGGTTATACAGGCGGTCGAGACCTGGGTCCCTCCCGGCCTGGCGCGCTCACCCGTCATAATGCCTATCGCCTTAGCATGCGGGATTGTCTGCGGAGTACTGTTTCATGTTTGTATCGAGCGCCCGTGTATGCGCCGGGCGACCTGGCAGGCTGTCTCGCCGGCCTTGTTGCGTCTCTTTGCACGGACTGACGTTATGAAGATCCTTGTCTTAGCGAAGAAGGCCGCCTGGCGTATGGCAAGTGATGCGCATCCTGATTGTATCTAACCTTTATCCGCCGCACGTCATCGGCGGCTACGAGCAAGCCTGCCACGACACAGTGGAGGGCTTGCGCGCGCGCGGACACCATGTGGAGGTGCTCACGAGCACCTACGGCGTGGAGCGGCCGGTGAGTGCGCACGGCATCCACCGGTTGATTCGCTTACATAGTTTCTGGACGGCCCAGAGTCCCCCCGAGGGGTGGCCGGCGCTGTTCAAGCACGCCCTGTGCAGCCAATGGTCCCTGCGCGCGCTGCTACGATCCGTACGCCCGGATATCATCTATGTATGGAGCATGACGGGTATGCCGATGAGCCTGCTAACGGTCGCACAGCGCGGTGATGCGCCAATCGTGTTCAGTATCCAGGACAGATGGCTCCTAACGGACCTGCAGCGCGATCGCTGGTTCCTGGCTTGGACCTACCGGTCACGTTCGAGCACGCGTAGGATAACGAAGGCCGCCCTACGAGCTTTTATCGATGCGTTTGTCCCCACATGCCTCCCCGCCCCGCGCGGCGAGAGCGCCCAATACATCAGCCAAGCATTTGCCGCCATCTATGCCCAAGCAAAGTGGCATTTCGCTCGTGAGCGCGTGATCTACAACGGCATCGACACGAGTCACTTCGGCCTGAACAAACGGGATCATACAGCGCGTCCCTACAGGATGCTTTTTATAGGGCAGTTAGTACCATGGAAAGGCGCTCACACGGCGATCGAAACGTTGGCGCTGTTGGTGCGACAGAGGGGGCGAGACATCGGGACACTGACAATCGTCGGCGCCAGCCGCGATGCGGCCTATCAGGAAAGGTTGCGCCAGATGGTGCGCGCGCATGCGCTGGATACTCTCGTCACTTTTGTGGGCGCCGTCCCACGGGCGCGGACAGCAACTCTTTACGCGGAACACGATGTGTTGCTCTTTCCGTCAAGTTGGATTGAGGGGTTTAGCCTGGTGTTGTTGGAAGCTCTGGCTTGTGCGCTCCCCGTCGTCGGCACGATCACGGGCGGCAGCGCTGAGATACTGCAGGACGGCGTCACCGGTCTGACCGTCCCGCCGAATGACGCGCCGGCGCTGCTGCGACAGGCCGGGCGCTTGATCGACGATCCCGCCTTGGCGCACCGTCTCGCCACGACTGGGGCAACGATTGTGCGCCAGCGATTCGATCAGCGTCACATCATCATGCAGGTCGAGGGTTATCTGGGCGCAGTAATCGAGGCTGCACGTCCATGCAGGTAGGGTTCGAATGCTCCTATCTCCACCCCGAGATGGGAGGGCTTTATACGTATGATTCGCAACTACTCCTGCACCTAGCGCGGTTGCCCGATCCGCCTACGCTCACCCTCGTTGACGCATTCGCCCGTCGCGGCTTCCAAGATTTATCGCGGGCCAACGATGAGTCCCTACCTACGACGCGCTACGTACGGGCGCGCCCATGGCCCTTGCTGCATCGGATCGACGGTCCCTGGCAAAGGCGTTACCGCAGCCGCCACCTGGCCATCGATATTGACCGCTATGCCCTCTACCCGTTGGGGCGTCTGGCCGATAGGGTTCCGGCGTTGGCGCGGTGGCATCTACCCCGTGCCATCACCGCGCAACTGGACATTTGCCACTGGCCGTTCGAAGCCGTTTTCCTGAATATACCGCGCGTCGCGCACGTCATGACGATGCACGATCTCATCGTGTTGCGCCACCCCGACTGGCTCACGCCCCTCTACGTACAAGAGAACACGCACAACCTGCGCCAAATCGCGCGGTTTGCGACGCGCATCATCGCCGATTCGGAGCACACGCGGCGCGACGCCATAAACCTGCTGGGTATCCCGCCTGAGCGGATCGACGTCGTTCCGTTGGCGGCTGGTCCCGGATTCGCGCCCCCCAGTGACCGGGCGAGGGCCGATGCTGTCGTGGCGCGCTATGGCCTGCGCGATGGAGACTACGTCTTCTCGTGGGGCATCATCTCGGAGCGCAAGAACTACGTGCGGCTGGCCGCGGCCTTCAAGGCGATCATCGCGCGCAACCCCGCGCTGACGACGCGGCTCGTCCTGGCCGGCGACTGGGGCTGGTTGACCGAGCCCATCAAGGAGGGGCTCGCGGCGCTGGGCTTGGGCGAGCGGTTGGTGATGCCGGGGCGCGTCCCGCAGGACGACCTGCCGGCCCTTATCCACGGGGCGCGCGCCGTGGCCTACGTCTCGCTCTACGAGGGCTTCGGCCTGCCCCCGCTCGAGGCTATGGCCTGCGGCACGCCGGTCGTCGCATCGAACACCACGTCGGTCCCCGAGGTGGTCGGCGACGCCGGCCTGCTGGTCGACCCTTACAAGGTCGCGGACATCGCCGTCGCGCTCGAGCGCGTGCTGACCGACGACGCGCTGCGGGCGGAGTTGGCCGCGCGGGGGCTGCGCCGCGCCGCCGATTTCTCGTGGACCCACACGGCCGAGCTGACCATGGAGACCTACCGGCGCGCCCTCGCCGCGCGACAGGGAGAGATAGCGCGGCGGTAGTCGCGCGCGGCGAGTCTCCACGAGGGCGGGAGCGCTGATCGCTCCCGCTATGCCTGCCCCCGCGCGGAGCGGCGCCGGCGGTAGAGCAGGACGGCGAGGACCGCGCCGAGGCCCGTGGCATAGAGGCCGCCGCTACCGGGTTCGGGCGTGGCCGTCGGCGGCGCGGTCGCCGCGCACGTCGTCGGGGCCGACGCCTGACCGATCTTGGCGACAAAGGCGTCGGACGTACCGCCGCCGTATGTCGTTGAGTAGGCCCCCGTCGTGGCGATACGATTGGCCGAGGAGGTCTGGCCCGTCACGTACGCGCTACCGGCGCAATCGACGGCCACGGCGTAGCCATAGTCTTCGCCGGCGCCGCCCAGATAGGTGGAATAGGTCAGCGCGCTCCCCGCCGCGTTGAGCGTGGTCAGGAAGGCATCGGCCGCGCCGCCGCCGTAGGTCGTCGCGCCTGCTCCCGTCGTGGTCGGGAAGTCCGTCGAAGCGGTAGACCCGGTGACGTAGGCGTCGCCCGCGCCGTCCACCGCGATGGCCGCGCCCCGGTCGTCATTAGTGCCACCCAGGTAGGTGCTGTAGCCGAGCGCGCCGCCGCCGGCGTTGAGCTTGGCGACGAAGGCGTCGTAGGTTCCAGAGGCGCCGGAAGGGGCGCTGGCCGCATAGGCGCCACTCGTGGTCGGGAAGTCCGTCGAGGAGGTGTAGCCGGTCACATAGGTGTCGCCCGCGCCGTCCACCGCGATGCCGGCGCCCTGATTGAAGGCTGTGCCGCCGAGGTAGGTGCTGTAGAGCAAGCCGCTCCCGTTCGGGTTCAACTCCGTCACGAAGGCCTTGCCGTCGCCGCTTGTATTGGTGGGGAATAGGGCGGACCGGGTCGGGAAGTCGCTCGAGCCGGTTCCGCCGGTGACGTAGGCGTCGCCCGTGCCGTCCACCGCGATGGCGGCGCCGACGTCATAGTCACTGCCGCCCAGGTAGGTGCTGTAGGCCAGCTTGGCGCTGGTGGTGATGATCTTGGTCACGAAAGCGTCCTCGCCGCCGCCGTAGGTCGTCGCGTAGGCCCCCGTCGTGGTCGGAAAATCGGACGCGTAGGTGTAGCCCGTGACGTAGACGGCGTCGGCGCTGTCCACCGCGATGCCCTGGCCGGCGTCGTTGGCGCTGCCGCCCAGGTACGTGCCGTAGAGCAGCTTGTCGCCGGTCGGGTTGAGCTCGGCCACGAAGGCGTCCTGGTTGCCGTTACCGCCGCTCTTCGTTCCCTGCGGCGCCCCCGCGGTGACGGGGAAGTCGGTCGAGTTGGTCGAGCCGGTGACGTAGGCGTCGCCCGCGCCGTCCACCGCGACAGCGTAGCCGGCGTCACCGCCGCTACCGCCCAGGTACGTGCTATAGAGCAGCGCGGAGCCCGTCGGGTTGAGCTTGGACACGAAGACCGTGTCGACGCCGCGATTGCTCCCCTGCTCTGGCCCCTGCGTAGGGAAATCGGTCGAGCTGGTCGTGCCGGTGACATACGCATCCCCGGCGCTATCGACGGCGATGCCGGAACCGTCGTCAGTCCCGCTACCGCCCAGGTACGTCGCGTAGGCCAGCGCCGGGTCGATGGTCAGCGCCCGGCTTCGATCGTAGCCGCCCACCCCGACACTCACACCCTGGCCGCTAATGACGTAGCGCGCGGAAACGGCCTGGCGGACCCGTCCGTCCTGTTGATAGGCGACGGGACGGGCCTCCCGCAGGATGCCGCCGGGTAGCTGAAACTCCAGGCCGCCCCGCGCGTCGAGGCGCGGCCGGCCCGCTCCGTCCACGGTCATACGGATCGAACGCGGGTCCGCGCCGGGCGTGAGCACGAAGTCGTATTCCAGACGGCCGCCCCAACTGTAGTAGACCTGGTCGATGCCGGGTAGCACGTTGTGGTATGTGACGCGGGCATAGGCGTGCACGCCGGTCTGCCAGCGGCGCGGGTCACGGCCCGAGAGATAGTTACTCACGCCGGGCAGCCGGTCTTGACCGGCGACGCGCGCACGCGGGTTGGCGCCGTCGAGGCGCAGCCGCAGCACGGCGGCTTGTGCCCGTGTCGTTGGCGTGGTCGACCCCGCCGACGCTGGAACGCGCGTCGGAAACGGCGCGGCCAACGCCAGCGTGGCCTCGGCCGGCGTGAGAAACAGCGTGTAGCCGGCGCCGCGGGCGAGGAAGCGCACGCGAGGGTCGGTCTGGCCGCTGTTGACCTCGAAGCGCAGCGGGAGCGCCGCATAGGCGCGCGCCAGGTGGATCTGGCGGCCCGCTTTGGGGCCGTGCGCGGACTCTGGCGTGGCGGCATGCGCCGGTAAGGGTAGACTTCCTAGCAGACCGACGCCCAGCAGAGCGCACGCGGCGACGTGCGGTATCATATGGGGCCGCCAAACTGACCAATGATCGATCACCGCGCTCTTCTCCTGTCGCTATTATTGCGTCGTATATCCGTTGTCGCGTCCGCCATCCACCGCCGACGTCGGTACGTTGCCCCGCGTCGGCGTCCGCCGGTCGATAGTAAGCCACTCGCTAGTCATCGCCGTCCCCGGCCCCATGGCCGTGGTACGTGTCCCAGGCGCGCAGCTCCTGGAGCAGCTGCTCCGGCACGGGGCGGTCGGGGTGCGCCAACTGCCAGTCGACGATCTCGAGCTTGGGCCCCGCGCGGTCAATCCCCGAGAGGTCGAGCGTCTTGGACTCGGCCACGATGGGGTCCGCCGCCACGCCCATGCGCGCTATCACCTGCGCCCCGGTCTCGTCGATGAAGCTCGGCGCCGGCTGCACTGTGTACGGCGCGAGGTCGGCGGCGGTCAGCGTGTGGCCGGGCGTGCCGTCCTTGTCCTGGAACAGGTCGTAGAGCGCGGTCGCGTTCTGGTCGTAGGTCGAGAGGTAGGGCAGGCCCAACAGCAACTCCATCGTCTTGAGCACGCCGGCCTGGCTATAGTGTAGGTGGCCGATGTAGCCGGGCTTGCCGTCCGGCCCGCTGTGCTTGGCGTAGGGGCTGACCACGTAGAGTTGGTTGCGGTGGCCGTCGACATGGTCGCCACCGTCCTGGCTATCGTCCTCCATGATAAAGATGGCTGTGTTGGGCCAGTACTTAGAGCGCGAGAGCGCCTGCACGATCATGCCGATGCCGGCGTCGTTCTCGGCCAGCAGGGCGCGCGGCGAGTTGGCCGTGCTGGAGAGCCCCGCCGTGTGGTCGCCGCCGAAGATCAGGTAGCTGAAGTTGCGCAGGTACGTGGTGACGGGGTTGGCGGTGGTCTGTTGAGAGCCGTCGGCGTTGAGCCCGATGCTGTTGAGGAAGGCCGTCGCGGTGGGGCGGTTGTCCTCGACCAGTGTCGCGTTGGTACTGCCCGTGGCGTCGAAGTTGGCGGCCGGTATAGCCGTGCAGGGGTTCGGGCCCGTCCCCGCGCCCAGGCTCGCGGCCCCTGGGAGAGAAGGGTTGGCGGCGCCGACCAACTCGCCGTAGTCGCGGTAGCTGAAGGTGGGGTCGGTCAGCGCGCGCTCCTGCGCGGCCTGGAAGATGGAGCAGTTGTGCGGCTCGCTGACCGTCGAGATGGGGTCGTAGAAGTGGTTGCGGGCGGAGTAGTACTGACGCCACGACTTCTCCACGTAGTCGTTGACGGTCGCCGCCGCCGTCCAGTAGTGGCCCTGGATGCTGGCCTCGCCGTCGGAGAAGAAGTTGTCGCTGGTGGCGTAGGCGGGATCGCGCACGGCCGTGCCGGACACGTCGACCGTCGGGCTGATGGGGTCACCGACCAGCGCGTGCGTGTTCGGCGTGTTGTAGCGCCCGAAGATGGTGTATGCGGGATCAGCGTTGGCCTGGCTCGTAGTACGCATCTCGTCCTCACCGATGTCACCGAGCTGCTGGTCGAAGGTACGGTTCTCGCGCACGATCTCGATGACGTACTTGATCGGCCCCGGTATAGTCCCCGTCACGGCCGTGGCCGGGATGGGGCTGTGCGCGCTACGCTCGCTCCCGGCGTCGCGTGCGAACAGAATATCCTGTTGTGCCGTGGCCAGCCCCTGCGTCAGCGCGGCCCCCGCGGGGGCTGGCTCCATTTGCAAGATGCCCGGCATGTTGTTCACGTCGTAGTAGAAGCTCGTCGGAATACCGTGGGGCTGGTCCGCGGGCGGCGGCGGGTAGGGGGAGGCGGGGTCGTTTTGCGGGTAGCGGCTGCCCAGGCCCTTGGCCGAGACGGCGTAGACGCGGCCGCCATCGGGAGAGAGAGCAACGCCCGCAGGGTACCAGCCGGTCGGGATCATTCCACCGACAAGGAAGTCCGCCGCCGGGGGCGACGCGGCGCCCGGTTTACCCGTCCCCGTGGCCCCGCTGTCGAAGCCATGTTGCGTGCCCAGCACGGCGATGGCGTCGTCGCCCGCCAGAGCCACGTAGACGCGCTGCCCATCGGGGCTCACGGCGATGGCGTTGGGGGTACTGCCAAGCTGCTCACCCGGCACGGCGTGTAGGGTCAACGTCCTAGCCACGAGGTCCGTGCTCGTATCGACGATGTCCAACGTATCGTCGTCGGCGTTGGCCACGTAGAGTTGCGAGCCGTCGGGCGAGACGGCCACGGCGGTCGGGTGATCACCCACCGGGATCGTGCCGGCGAGCACGCCGGTTCCGCCGACCAGGGCAATTCGGGCCACGGCGCCGACCCCTTGCAGGGAGACGTAGGCCATCGTGCCGTCGGGGCTGACCGCGACGCCGTAGGGGTAGGTGGTCGAGCCGGTACCCAATTGGACTTGCGAGACGGCATAGGTCCGCGTATCCACGATATCGAGCGTGCCGTTGAGCTCGTGCGCGACGAGCAGGTGGCGCCCGTCGGGCGTCACGGTCAGGCCCTTGGTGAAGCCGGAACCGGAAGGCGTCGTCGTCTTCGGCAAAATCACCGTCCGTGCCGGTGCCGGGCTAACCACGTCGTCGCGCACCGGGAAGTCGTAGATAGCGTCGTTGCCGCCGCCGGAGGCGTAGAGATGCCGTCCGTCCGGTGAAAAGGTGACACCAACGTAGAAGAAGTTGATCTGAGGGTGCAGGGGATCATAGGATGTCGGGATAGCCTTGACCTCGCTGGCGCGTCCGGTGCGCAGATCCACCACGCTCAACGACTCATCGGGGGTGCGCGTGCCGGAGACGCCGGCCGTCGCTTTGAGTTGCGGCGGTCCGGGGGGATCGGTGTAGGAACAGGGATTGGGCTGGCCGCGTCCCGTGCAATAGCTGTCGAAGCCGCTGTTCGTGCCCTGGCCCTGGCCGCTGTTGATGGCCACGGCGAGACGGCCGTCGGGCGATACGGCCACGCCGAGCGGGAAGTCGCCCAGGTCGACGATACGGCCGGCCGGGGTCACGAGCCGCCCGTTGGGCAGCACCGTCCCGTTGGCGTAGGTCCCGGTCGGGGAGGTGGGACCGGCGCCCACCGTGTCGGCGGCGCGGGATTGGATCGCGCCCGATGCCGGAATGGCGCCGAGGGCTATCACGCCGGTCAGGGCGAGCAGGTACATGGCGCGTGCCGGAAAGCGATGCTGCCGCATAATCCTGATCACTATCACTCCTTCGTGTTCCTTCGTGTCCATGGGGTTCGTGCCCGCCCCACAGCTCGTGAATTATCGACGCCCGCAGTCGCAGGTTTCTATAATTCACGAACCTTGGCGACCGCCCAGCGGGCACGCCGCCGTGTGTAGAGCAACAGGGCCAAGGCACCCGCGCCGGTCGCATAGAGCGCGCCGCTGCCGGGTTCCGGCGTGGTGGTGGGCCGCCCACCCCCGGACGCGCTGGCCGACTGGAAGATGTCGTTGATGGGGCGCTCGCAGGCCACGAACAGCGTGGACGTGCAGGCCGGCGCGTTGGCGTCGCCCAGGTAAGGTAGATCGAACGAGTCCTCGACGGTACGCAGCAGCGAGGCGTGGTCGTACTGTGTATCCGTCACCGTCCCCGGCCGAATCAGCGGCGAGAGCGCCACCGCGCCGATGAGCCCGCCGCCGGGCGGGACGCCGGCTGCCGTGTCCCCGCCCGCGCAGCACGCCTCCAGGTCGACCGGATCGATAGCGGCGGACGGGGGCGGCGTCCCAAAGTCGTTGTTGGGGTATGGCTGCCCGAGCTTGTCCCGGATATCCGATTCGTCGAAGACGACGAACAGGATGTCGTTCTTGCCCGCCGCGGCGTCCGCGTTCATGAACGTCATGATCGGCGGGACGTTCCCGCTCAGCCACTGGTCGAAGGCGACGAGGCCGCCGAGCTTATTGTGCTGCAGCGGGCCGCAGAAGGGCACGTCGTGGCCGTCATTGCAGGTGCTCGGCGTGATGAAGGAGTAGTTTGGGACCGTGTTGTTGGCGAGGTCGGCGGCGAAGCCGTGTACCGTGTCGGTGTACGGCACGACGTGGTCGTCGCAGCGGGCCTGGTTACCCTCGATGGGCGGGAGGTAGACGAAGGGGTCGTGGCGGTCGGCGTAGTCGCCGAGGGCGTTGCCGCCCACGTAGGGGTCGGTCCCCGTCAGGTCGGTCGCGCTGGCGTGGGTGCAGGGGGCCGGCATGTCGTCCATGTAGCCCTTCCAGGTGTCGCCACGCGCCTCGAGTTGGTCGACGATGCTGTAGCCGCCGTTGGGACCGCCCTGCTGCGTCGGCGAGATCGCCTCTTCCTGGAGGCAACTCGCGTAGTTGGGGCAATCATCCTGTGTGGTGGGGTTGGGCGTTTGCCCGAGCGTCAAAGCGAGGTAGTTGTCGAAGCTGAAGTGGCCCGCCCCGTAGTAATAGCGCAGGAAAGCGCCCTGGGGTACCAGCGAGTTCAGGTAGGGGTTGGGCGTGTTGGAGGTGATGGGCATCGTGTCCATCGGCGGGGTGTTCGGGGTGATCGTGTTCGTCGCCGAGATGTAGCCGGGGTAGAAGATTTCGTCGCGGCTCTTGTTCTCGCCGACGATGATGAAGACGTGGTCGAAGTGGGGAATACCCTCGACACAGGTCCCGCTGGACGGCGGCGCCCCGCCCGCCGGACACCCGGCGCCCGCCGCCCGCGCGCTGGCGTGGTTCGCGCCGGCGTTGAGCCCCACGAGGAGCAGCGCCCCGGCCAGCCGTATCAGAAGGCCCGTGCGCGCGTGATATGCTTTCATCGCTGACTCCTTATGGGAACATATGTGGGAGCGTCCGCAGCCTTCCTCGCCACAGGCCGTCTTTACTCTACGGCGCCGCCTGTTAAGGATGTGTTAAATCCTATTTAAGGCCGTGTTAAATTATCCAGCCGTCCTACTCGCTACGGCGTAGCGGCGCCATCAGCAAAAAGAAGCGGAGATAGTGGATGTTGGGTGATACTATCGAGGGCGTTTCCTAACCGACAAAATCAGTAGAGTGTGACCAAAATCCGTGGAGGCAGCGCGACTAGGCCGCGTCAGCCAACACCTGCATCTCCGCCACCTCCGCTGCGGTGTCGGATGTCCCGTACAACCGCAGATGTTGCCGCTGGCGATGGAACG
>JAABUJ010005662.1_pt1 | contig 12395 bp, 4 predicted proteins | sample 5559131 | NCBI WGS metagenome assembly JAABUJ01 (sample SAMN10711875, study PRJNA513366) | rock metagenome | isolation source: Antarctica rocks | place: Antarctica: Victoria Land, Mt New Zealand nord | collected 2016-01-07
GTTTATGAGATTCAAAGAAGACAGTTCTGACAAAGAATTATTTTTTAGACAGCATTTATAAAAATTTAAATATGAGACATAAAATACATTATGAATTCTGTAGTAAGCAGACAGAATCAGTTAATATACTTATTTATTAATAAGATTGACAATTCAAAAAGACTTAATGAATTTATACAACAATTTCTTACTTAATCTGTGTTGCTTTAAGTTCTTAATGAACAATAACATTAAATCATTGATGTTGTAGCTTTTTTGAACATGATTTTTGTCAAAGTACTTGACTTATGCTTTTACAGCAGCTTATTATTACTTTATCATTGTGACACAAATTTTCTTCATTTACTATACTTAATCTTTCACTATCAACATCTTCTCTTCATAGATATTGTTCTCAATGTGTTGAGTAATTCTTAAATAATAGCTCATTAATATCTCAAATAATGTTTAACTAATTGTTATATGTTTTTTGTTTGCATATGCAAACTTTATTATTAATAGAAAGAACATTCAGTTATTTTGTTCTTTACAACAATAACAATGCAGATAATGTTCTAGAATTTAATTCTGTCTTTTAATTTAATTATTAATTTATAAATAAAAGACAGTACTTAATTTTCATTTTATTTAAAGTTAATAACAGAATTTAAATCAATATATATTGATAAAGATTGACTCTCAGTCTAAAACAATATTTCTGAATTCTTCATAGTAATATATGATCTGTTTAATATATATGTCAGCTAACTTGATTGCAGTGAGTTTTTTAGTAACAGAAATATATTGAGTTATCTTTGTAAGATGATTCACAATTATCAGTATGAAATCATAAATATTAATTTCTTATCTGCTAGACAGCAAGTCAGTAATTATATTCATTGTTATTTTCTTTCATAATTAAGTAGATAATGACAACAACTGTAATTCATTATATGAGTAATGTCTTGATACTTAAATTCTTAAATATACAGCACACAAAGCAATATATTCTTAAACATTATTCATCATATTGACTCAATAATACTTTTTAAACAGCAAATTAATTGTTTTGTTTACTTTATAATGTTCTGTTAAAACATCATCATGATGCAGCTTTATGAATTCATTCTTAATAACTTTGTTAAATAATATGTATATCTTGTTCTTATAATAAAGTAATTCAGTAAAATTAAACATTCACAAACTGTCATTAATGTCTTAATGACTACAGTTATTCTATGATTTTAAGTCTTATCATATCTTTACTGTTAAAACATTAATGTTCTACAAGAGATGAACAAGTTCAAGAAAGAGTGATTGCTTCTTATTATATATCATTTTATTGTTAATTACTTTCTGAATTAACACACATAAAATGAACTGTTTGCAATCAATAGTTTCAGCAACAGAGTTAAGCAACTCTTTTGTTACATTGTGTATAGATAAATTAAATATATAATCATTGTTTTTCAATTTATTCTTAAATGAAGACTTTCTAAATCTCTTATTGACTTGTTCTTAACAGTTATGATCTTCAGTCTGAGTGCTTAATCAATATTTTTTTTAATAAAATAGTCAGCATAATTTGCAGATCTAAGCTTTAAGCATTGATTTAATTAACTAAGACAGTAATGCTTAATTTTAACTTTTAAGATAATGTAATTAGCTTTCATTGCAATTTTAATAGCAATTTATTCATGTTTTTCTTAACTTTATAGTCAGAGCATCTCAACAACACATTAATGAGATTTGTTTTCTTTAATTAATGTATAATTATAAAATTATAAGCAGCTAATTTCATAACTCAGTATGCTTATCTTCTATTTAATGATTTTACATTCATAAATTCTTGTAGATTATTGTGATCTGTAAGTATCTCAATAAAATAATGATTATTCTTAAGATAATATTATCAGTATTTAAATGTCTTTATGATTGTTAACAATTCTTGATCATAGATTTCATAGCATGTTTTAATTAGATTTAACTTTCTTAATTAAAAGACAACAGAATGTCATTGAGCATTTATTTAAAGCTGTAAATAAATATTTATTAACTTAACTATTAAGATATCAGTTTCAATCTGAGCTTTTAGCTCTGAATTAAAGTGTGTCAGAACAGACATCTATATAAAGATGTTATAAAGTTTATAAAATACTTACACTGTCATTTATAATTATTTAAAGACATCTATCTTCTTACTGTTCTTGCTGCCTTTTAATAAATCAGTTAAAGAAACAGTAATCTTAGAATATCTTTGTATAAAGTAATGATAAAAGTTTGTAAACTTTAAAAATATTTGTATTTTATAATAACTTCTAAATACTAATCATTTCTTTATGATTTTGATCTGTCATTGATTCATCAAAACATCAATAATGAAGATGATAAATCTAAGAAATTTCATTTATATAGTATGAAAAGCACACTTCTTTAAGTTTGCATACAATTTAAACTGTTAAAGTCACTTTAAAATTTGTTTTACATGACTTTGATGTTCTTCTAGAGAACTGAAATAGATCAAAATATTATTTAAATATATTACACAAAAGACATTGATTAACTCAGTTAATGTTCAGTTAATATAGACTTGAAAGATTACTGAGACATTAATTAGTCTGAATGACATGATTATATATTTAAAATGACTGTAATGTATATAAAATGTAGTCTTTCACTTATTATCTTTTTTAATTTTAATGCAGTGATAAGCATTCTTAAGATTTAGTTTAATGAACATTTTAACTTCACTTAAATGATTAAGTATCTCACTAATCAATAATAAAGAGTGATAATTCTTAATAATAATTTTGTTAAGATCTCTGTAGTTAATACATAGACATAAGTTCTCTTCATTTTTTAAAATAAACAGAACTGATGCTTTTACAGAGTTAATGAAATGTTATATTTATTTTTTCACTAAAATGTTATCTAAATATTCTTTAAGCACTTATAGCTCTGTTTCTGACAGATTATAAAGTAAATCATAAAATGATTTATATCTCTCTGTCTTTATGACATAATTATGATTTTAATAAAATAATAACTTATTAACATTCTCTTCAGAAAACACATCTGTATATCTGTTATATTGTTAAAGTAACATCAATATATTACTAACAATATGTACAGCAGTTATTAATGAGTCTGATTTAGACATCATTAACAATGTATAAACAGTGACTTAATTTTAAATGTTATTGATAAACACTTCAGACTCATTAATAATTAGAGATATTTATTTTATCTTATAGTGTTATGTGTGCAAGTCACAATTAATATAAATATGTTGTCATTTCAGATCTAAAAGATCAAAGATAAGTTCAGATTCATTTTTATTTAAAATATAGAACAACTACTCTTCAGTTTGCTTTTATTTTTAATTGTTGATGAGTTTATACTTCATTAAATATGCATTATAGCAGTAAACATATTGTTCTTTTAGAAGCTCTGATCTCAGAAGTTTTACATTAACTTATATTAATTAATGAATAATAACATATTGCTAAGACATCACATTGATCTTTGCTGCAGTGTTTAACAGTACACTGATAGAGATTCAATCAGATTTAATTTAGACTTAATTTTTTTTCATAATGTTAAATTTCTTTATGATTTCTAATTTAATTTTCATTGCTAAAGCACAGTTAACAAAACTCTGTCTTTTTTTGTCTTAACTACATTAATCTTAATGTAATTAAGATTTTTTAAAAGACTTCTGCAGTTCTTTGTAAAATGATCTAATCTTTTACAGTTATAGCAGTTATTCTTTTTAATATTAATCTCAAAATAAGATTTGTCTACATTGTCATGATAACTTAATTTTATAATCTTAGAATTAAGATGATTATTTTGCTGTGACTTTGCTGTCTAAGTAAAAGAATATAAATAATGCTTATAGATTTTCTTAACAGTATAACTTTAAACTATATAATTATCTATAGATCACTGATTAATTTCTAATTTAGTGATCAGAGCTATTAAGCTTTTTCTTGTCTTTAAGAAATCTTAATAATTGATTTAAGTTATTTAAATCTTTAATTAAAATTTCATAAAAAAATAACTTATTTTTTATTTCTTTATATAGCTTGAGAGCTGATTCTTCAGCATGTTAAAATATGTCATAAAAGCTTAAACTGATTAAATAAATTTCTATATAACTTTTAAGTATTTCTGTACTGTGCTAAGTTCATAATTCACTGAGTTCTCAATGAGATTGAGCAGAAACTTTGAAAAAAATATTTATAATTTGTTATTTAGAAGTTCATTCTCATTAATGTGATGAAATTATGCATCTTAAGATTCTTCTATTAAGAACTACATGATAAAGAGAATTTTATTGTGATTATTGAAGAAGTTTTTAGAAATTAAGTGAAATGTTATTACAGCATTATATATAAATTCAGTATATTTATAGATAAACTTCTCATTATATGTAAACAAGTTCTTCAGCTATTGAGTTTATTTTACTGAAAGTACATACAAGACTTCAGATATATATTATTTTGTTAAATTTAAAAAGTTAATGAAAGCATAAAAAGATTTTGTATGCAGTTCTTTCTCAGATAAGACTTGAGAGTCTTTATCTTTCAGAAGTTTATCAATCTCATTATACATATTAAATGCTTGCAATTCACAATTGATTTTCATGAATCATCATCTTTTCTCATTATTAATCTATCTAATTTCAGTCAGACAGATCTATTCATTTAAATATTAATTCTTCTTCTTTACAATTTAAATAACAATCTGAATCTCTGCAGATTCTTATTCTTTAAAAATTATTTAAATCTCAATATAATTAAAGAATAACTCTGTTTCATTTTGCTGACTTTTAGTCTACATATTGTAATGTAATGAACTGTCATTCTTTAAAAAGATAAAGTTGTTAAAATTGTGAATTCATGAATCTCTTATCTATAAAAGGCTGATGAGTATGATATGTAACAATGTGAGACACTACATTATAATAGCTATTTAATGAAGTTCTGATGTTAAAGTCTTGTATTGATAAAGATTAATAACTAAGAAACTTAAAAAATTTGTATGTAAAGATTGTCTATATAGTACTTTGCTTATCAATTATTGTGTAAGAAATTTAACTATGATTCAGTATGAGTGCATAGTGATATCATAACATGAAGCACTAGCTTTAATTATAAAAACAGATAATGAATTAGATTAACTAAGATCTTTTCAGCATTCTTCTTGTCTTTTTCTGCATCTCACACTCAGTTATATATTTATCATGCTGCAATGTTTGCTATCATGACATTAAACTGCTTAAACACTAATAGAGAAATCAAGATCATCAGAAACAAAATTAAGTTATAGACATTTATGAATAGAAGATTAGTTGCAATGTTTTAAGACACATTGACAAGTTATTCACATTATTTGATGTTTGAAAGCTCTTATTATTTGAAGAAACTGCACAAAGTAATATTTCTAAGAGGCAGTAGTTGATTCATTAGGCATCAAAAGCTTTACTTAGATATAAAAAGAATACTTAAGAAGACAAGAAACAGACTTAGATTGACAAGTCTACATTAGATTATCTAGAAGATATGATAAAAAAAGAAGACATAATTAATAAACAGACAATAAGTGAATGCTAAAAGCAAGAAGTGAATTCTAGAAGTAAGAAGTGAATTCTGAAAGCAGAAAGTAAATGCTAAATGTAAGAAATAGACTCTGACATTGAAGAATGAGACAGAGTATATCATTAAAGAGCTGAAGATGTAAGTAATGAAGATAAAAAAGAAAATGCTAAAAACAGAGCATTCTTTCATACTGATCAGCATGATTAATCTTGCATTAATATACAGCAATTAAGAACAATGAAAAGAGATTGAAGAGCTGTAAATGCAAATAATGAAGATAAGAGAGAGAATACTAAAGATAAAGTATTCTTTTATACTGAACAGCATGATCAATCTTGCAATAATATACAGAAATTAAGAATAATAAAAAGAGACTGTTGAGCTGATGATGTAAGTAATAGAGAGAAGAAAGAGAGCTGAAGTAGAAAGATATATAAAGTAATTAATTAATATTTATAAAATATAATATGATTATCTTTACTCACAACTTCTTCTTTGCTGCTGTAAAGCTCTAGTACAGGCTTGCAAAACAGATCAAGAGATATCTTTAATAATGAAGTACTTATATCTTAGATTTTTTTCAAATCATTATCTTTAATTCTTCATTCTATTTGTTGCTTAATTAATAAGCTGTAGCATTGCTGCTCTGCACAGTAATCATAAAAACATCAAGCTGAGACACTTTAAGATACTGATTGTTAAGTAGACTAGTCTTAATTGAGCATTAATGAACATTAATGAAGTTTAAGTTAATAAATCTCATTTTACAATAGAAATGCAAATAAATTAATCTTTTTAATAAGAAATTTGAAAGAGTAGTCTTAGTGAAGAGAGAATGAGAGAAAAGAATTATTATACTGAGATGTTGATTTTTCATTATGATTTCAAAACAGTTTAGATTTATATAGATCACTAAACAAGATAAGTAAAGAGATTCTTAATAATATTTTAAGATTTTTAATCTTTTATAGCTGAATTTAAGTAAGCTTTTCTCTTTATCTTAATGATATTACATATTAATCATTCAGATCAATTAATTTAGCAATAGATTGCAGCAGTGCAGTGTTAAGATGAGATTGACTTAAGTTTATTATATTGTAATAAGAGCTTAAGACAGCTCACAGTGAGTTAGTGAGATGAGATGAATAATTAATATAATTATTTAAATACTGAGAATTATATAATAAAACACAGTGATAATATAAATGTGCAATTCAGTACAATAAGCTAAGAAGCTAGCTATATTGTTAAGTTAATCTCAGCATTCAATAATGATCATTAGAGAAATCTTTAATCAAGATACTTTCTTTTATAAAGAATGTTTCATATTGAAAGAAAACATCTTAAATTATTAATGCATTAAAGAACACATAAACAGCTCTGCAATGTCATAAATAAATTCTTAGAAAGATATCACTCTTTAAGAACTTTCTTTCTTAATAGCTTCTTTAATTGTAACAGTGCTGAGAATATAAGATATGTGTAAGAAGCTTACTTAATATTTAGATTTGCAGAAAATGTCATAATTATGTTGATGTGCAGTATGATTCATAAAATGCAGTTAATAATCAAGAACAATAACAGTCTTTTGACATTCAGAATTAAGACAAGAAATTTAATTATTTAACTTGTAATGCTTAAGATATAGTTCTATGTGATTTTTCACTTTATAGATAGTAACATAATTGTGAAGTCAAACTTTGTATAATTAATCTGAATTTTCAAAGCAGAAAATACACTGTGTTATTATGCAGATCATTGAAAATAAAGTAGACTTGAACACTTCTTTGTATAGAATTTCTTATGTGTAATTTGACTTTTATTAATGTAAAGATTCTCTCTTTTAATACAAAGTGACTAACATATCAACAGTGTAAATTCAGTAATCAAATTTGATCTAATTACTGAAATTAAAAAGTTCTTTATAAATGAGTTTCATCAACTGTTTTTATTCTTCTAGATAGTGCTTCATCATCTTAGGCTCTCAGTCTTTGTTGTTTAAATTAAGAAGAAATGAATTAAGTTATTTATTTATCTTTATTGTGTCAATTATATTGAAGAAATGCTGTTAAAATTCTTGTCTAACTGATTTTTACAACTTCATCTTTACACATTTAAGAGCAGCATCAATCTTCTTATACATTTAATATATTTTAATTTCTTCTGCTTGCACATTCTTTATAATGTTAAACTCTTCACAAACTTCATAAATTAAATAATTTTACAGCTATTGAAGCTGTACAATTTCTGAATCTGTCTTAAAAGCATTAATTTGTGTAAAAATAAGTTTTATTAAGATTTATAAGTCAACATAGTGATTTATATATGTCACTACTTTAAAGAAAGTGAAGAAAGAAAGATGTTTAAGAAAAGCTGCTTACACATAGTGACATTACACTAAATTTATTTATTAATATATATTTAATAGATCTCAGCATCTCTGTAAGTCATAATTTGCTGAAGCTGATTCTAAGTTGCAATAGCTAATACATATTAGTATAAAGTATTCAGAAGAAGCATTTCTTAAAAACATTTATATATATCATTGACTGCTTCATCTATTTCTTATTAAATGTTATATATACATAAAATCTGCATGAATTCTGCTGCAAAGTCTAACTGCTGAAAATAATAAAAATAGATATAATAACATAAAGTCTTAACATCTAATGTCTAAATCTCAGTGACAGAACATTTAACTTAATAAAAAATTGAAGTTTTTAACTTTTCTTTTTTTCTTTAGAAGTGCAAGCTTCAGCATAATGTCTTAATTTAAGTGTATAAGAGTTGTTTTACAGATTTGATCTTAGATTTAAATGTATTGTTAAGAATTGTAAAAGCAATTATAAGTATAATTAAATTAAAAATAAAAGTGTTAACTTCAGTGAGAATGTAGATTTTATTAATTAGACATTAATAATTAATTAAGAATTAAGCATACACAAAGATATCTATGACTTAAGTTTTATCTTTTATTCTTTTATATATTTAAGAACTATCTTCATTACAAGAATATCTTAATTTTCATTTAAATTTAATAAGAAAATAAAAATGACATTTTTATAACAAAGAGTCTTGATTACTTTTTAATTTAAATTAAGTTTATTCTCTTCATTAATAAAGTTCTCATCATTCTCTTAATTAATGTAATATTCTCATTACACTCTTCTATTTATCATCTTAAACATCAATGCTTTCAATCAGATGACAGTGTATGCAGAAAGAAGTAGCAATAAAGTGAGCTATAATTATTGTTGTTCATTAAGAAATATTAAAGTGTTAAGAACTTAATGATGATAAAAAATAAGAAAAATATTGTTGATATTTATAATTAACTTTTCTTACATCATTATATTAAGATCATACTTTCTGATCAAGTACTCATTAATGTACTATGATAAACTCATTATTTATCTCTTTATACAGAAAATAAATGTAATTTATACATCATTAATTTCATTTATTACTTTAATATACAGACTGTGATCAACAGACTTTCAGTATAATATATATTATATTCTTTAATATTCATGAAGACTGCTTCTCTTTCACATTTAAAGATAGAAATTCAGTATTTATTTAAAAAACATTATGATATTTTCTTTAATACAATATACAAAAAGATTAAGTCTATTTTCTTTAAGAAATATACAATATCTTTTTTTTAATTAGATATCTGCATTTACAGTATACTTTAAAGTGTTATTTTATTCATTTTGTCAATACTATGAAGATATTCTTCTTTATAAAATTAATATATTTCTTCTTCATTATGTCTTTTTTAATAAGTTGCTTTCAGTATCATCTGTAATGTTCAGCAAAATGTTAAGATATATATTTTTTTTATTTTTTTTAATTGCTCATCTTCTGTGTTGTTTTGATGAATGACAGTAACTTTAACAGAATGAAGATATCTTTTTGTAAAAAAAATTAATGTTAAAAGTTAATTAATATTGACTGAGTAAGTTAGAAGAGCAAAGCATGTCAAGAAGATTTGTTGTTGCTTAATAGAGAAAAAGTTTAATGATTATAAATGTTGAGTGAATTGTTACTGATTGAAAGAAATTGAGAAGAAATTGTTTCTAATTTAAGATAAGACATAATGAAACATTTTAAGTCAGAACACTAAGTTATTTGTAATTACATTCTTGCTTAATCACAAGTATCATGAGAGTATGATGCTTAGCATTCTAGAAAAGGTTCTGCTTAAACTGACATTAGAAATTTCTCAAATCTGACAGGAGATTTTTCAGAAACTCTCATTGAGGGGTAAAGTCTGTCTGCCTTCACTGATGTTAAATTTGACTCAGTTGTCGCTGAATTCCTGTACTGTATGCTACCACTTTTGCTAAGTACTGATCCTACACAAGTTTTGGTTCTTAACATTACAGTACCTTAGTCGATAGCTGTTGCTGTCTTCAGATCATGTCCATACTTGCCAACTGTGATGAGCACCTATAAGGCCGCCATACAAGCAATGATAACGATGAGCACCTGTCACGAAGTTGATGTGTACCTCTAAGGTGTGTTTGTACCTTTTCAGCTTCCAATAATATTCACTTTGTGGCCCTTCCCAGGCTTGGAACAAACCCTGTTCTGCTCTTCAGACTCAGCTTAACATTCACTGTCATAGAATCAAGTCGCCCCACAGATTGGATGTCTCGTCCTTTTTCTGCTCTACCCAGCTCTGATCATAACGAGTTGAAACTTCGGGGAGACCTCCAGCTCTCTTGCCTCTGCGAATTTATTCTTGCGCGTATCATGGATCAGACTACTCCATCGTATGGCATAGGGACAAAACTTACGATCTACCGCCACCTGGCGCCTGAGCCGACTGCACCTGGCTATCAGCACTGCAGACCGGCAGATTTCGAAGAAGAGGCACAGACGACTTTCACCGAGCGTTATCTCAAACACCCTCCGCTGCAAGGGACCACCTTGTGGTCTCAGCCATTCTCCATAACCATAACGGACGAGATCACCCCGAATTCTACTTCTGGGGCGCGGTTGCTCGGGGTTAACAACAAGCTCGTTGCCAAGATCTATGACCCACTCTATTACTCCATTCCGACCCTGTCCAATGAAGTGGGCACGAACCCGTTCCGACTCGCTGATTCTGACTATACTCACGAAACGGCGGCCTACGAGAGGACGAACTATCGGCTCGGCGGCACCATCCTTCCAGAGTACCACGGCTCATTCACGTGTAAACGCCTCGGGTACCACGACACGATCGGTCCGCCTCATCCTCCTTGAACGGATTCTAGGCACCTGTATGCGGGATCTAGACCCCCATCGGACGTTTATTCCACAGCATCAGCGGAAGGCCCTCATGGCGAAGATAGTTGACGCGGACTCCCTATTATCTTCACATGGAGTCTCGCATGGGGACCTGCACCCTCGGAACGTCATGCTATGCGGTTCAGACCTTGATGACACGAACTTACGAGTAGTACTCATCGACCTCGGCTGCTCTTACTTGAGCGATGGCAATTCGGGTGACGACGATCCGGGCGACGACACTCGCCTGCCAGTCTCACCTGTGCTCAGCTGGGATGTGCGGCGTCTTGTGCATACAAACTTCGAGGCGTTAGGATGGATCGATTGGGACTGGCAGGCATGGCTTGAAGAACAGTGGTCTGATTCAAAAGCATACGCTCCAATAACAGATGTCTCGAGGAAGCGTTGGCTGGGCTTCTTCTACAAACCGGCAACCCGGTCTCCTAAATGGTGGGCGAACTGGACGGTGGTCCCCGATCAAACGTGACTTGCGCTCTCGTTATCAATTCATTCCAATGTGCTACCGATTCGGATCGCTTTACATGTCTTCACCATCCTCCTGAACTCTACCGTGATGGCGACTTTACCGCACATCATGCTCCTTGAACTGATGTCTCTATAAGTACACCGCCCCTATGGAAGAAGCAACTCCTACACATGCGCAGCAAGTCAAGCTGTTGGCCATGGCTCTGGCTACTGCCATCTTGATTATGCAGACAGTCTCGGCAGTCAAATTCTCCATCACCTCATTGCATGCGACAACGATCATCATCATGATTGGTTTGGTATTGCCGAGTCTTCAAAGGCTGGCTTGTCTGGATGGTTTTCTTAGCGTTTGGCGTAATCCACACCGTCTGTACATCGGGAGGACTCCTGGGTTCCGTCCCATCGGCCATTGAGAAGATGGGCGGTTCCGGCGCACCGCCAATCCAAATAATTTTTCGACCATAAGGAACTCATGTCACAGTAGCATTCTCGGCGTTTGGGAAGCGATTGCCTTCGCGCAAGCGTCCCTGGTCTAGTGTTTCGCCTGGAATAATACCACTCCTCCTTCATCATATTCTTCCTGAAGGTATAACAAATGGTACCATCCGAAATGTGGCAGCAGCCTTGGCGAAGGTCCAATCACGTAACCAAATTAGTTGAAATAGGGCATTTCGCACACCCGTCACGTGGCGTTGGCCTATTAAGCGTGATATCGCAACTTATATACGCCCCTTAGTAGATGAATCGTTGAGTAGCTCAACTGATGACGGGACTCAGGGTTTAAGCGACTAAAGCGCGTTTGAAACCACAAGCGAGCACGCTTGTGCGCGAAGCACCGCAGTCAAACAGCATACCTACCTTAATCACTTCCCAAAACTTTTCCCAACCAACCTCCATGTCCACCCCCACCCCGACCACCACTCTTCCCCCCACCCCCCAACCCGCCCCCCGCCGCCCCTCCTCCCACGCTCAACCTCAACCTCAACCCCGCCAACACCCCACCCAACCCCCCGCAAAACCCGGCCTCCACACCCACCCCACCAGCAT
>JAABUJ010005663.1_pt1 | contig 12395 bp, 13 predicted proteins | sample 5559131 | NCBI WGS metagenome assembly JAABUJ01 (sample SAMN10711875, study PRJNA513366) | rock metagenome | isolation source: Antarctica rocks | place: Antarctica: Victoria Land, Mt New Zealand nord | collected 2016-01-07
CACCGAGAAACGGTGTGCGCCCTGCCCGAGGGAGGCGAGCAGCGCGAAGTCGGCGTCGTAACGGTGGTAATGGTCGATGGCGTCCCCGCTCGGCTCGATCGCGGTCGAGCCCGGCGTGTGCTCCCAGGCCCACCAGTCGTTGGCGACGTTGCCGCCCTCAACCTGATGCGCCGCGGTGGACGAACCCCAGAGGAAGTCGGGCGGGAAGTCGCGCTCGCTCATGCATCTCCTTCGTCGAGCCGGCTGGCAGCGTCCGCCGGGGTGACGGCGAAAATGTCCGGGGCGGTCCAGCTGCGGGCGGCATAGGCGCGAGTCACCGCTTCGCGTACCGCGTCAACCGCATCCTCACCGGCCAGCGCGATGGCCGAGCCGCCGAAGCCGCCGCCGGTCATCCTTGCTCCCAGTGCGCCCGCGGCCCGGGCCTCGTCGACGGCGACGTTCAGCTCGTCGACCGAGACCTCGAAGTCGTCGCGCAGGCTGGCGTGGCTGGCATCGAGCAGCGGTCCCAGGTCGCGGGTCCGGCCCTCGCGGAGCAGTGTGACCGCCGAACGAACCCGAGCGATCTCGGTGATGACGTGCCGCGCCCGCCGTCGCAGCGGCTCGTCCAGAGCCTCGACGGCATCCGGGGCGGCATCCCGCAGCGAGTCCACCCCGAGGGCACGGGCGGCTTGCTCGCATGCCTTCCTGCGGTCGCCGTAGCCGCTCTCGGAATGCTCATGGACGGCCTTGGTGTCGATGACGAGCAGGGTCAGCCCGTCGAGCGGGAACGGAACGTTCTCGGTCGTCAGGTCGCGGCAGTCGAGCAGCAGGGCGTGCCCGGCGACGCCCAGCAGCGCGGCCATCTGGTCCATGATCCCGGTCGGTGCGCCGACGTAGAAGTTCTCGGCCCGCTGGCAGATCCGCGCGAGGGTGGGCCAGTCGAACTGCTCCCCGGCCAGCGCGAGCGCGACCGAGCACTCCAGCGCCGCGCTGGACGACAGGCCACCGCCGCTCGGGACGTCGGAGTCGATGACCAGGTCGAACCCACCGACCGGCAGGCCCGCGTCCGCGAGCGCGAGCGCCACTCCGCGCGGGTAGGTCTCCCACGCCTCGTCGGTGTTCTGGCGCGACCAACAGCGGATACTGTTGTCCTCGCGCCGCCGGACCGCTGCCAGTGACTGTCGGTCGATCGCGATCGGCAGCACGAGGCCGTCGTTGTAGTCGGTGTGCTCGCCGATGATGTTGACCCGGCCGGACGCGGCCCAGATGCCGTCCGGCTCGCCGCCCGCCAGCTCGGCGAAGACCGTCCGCAGCTCGAAAAGGCGCCGGTCGAGGTCCATCTCAGCGACTCGCTCTCGCGAGGGCAGCACGCAACCGCTCGGTAGCAACCTCCGGCGCGACGTCGGTCAGGTAGGCCCCGCCCATCATCTCCGAGCCGGCCACGTACTTCAGCTTGTCGGCGCTGCGGTGCGGCGGGGCGATCTCCCAGTGCAGATGGCTGACAGGGTCCCAGTCCTCCGCCTCGTCGGTCGGTCGGGAGTGGATGCCGAGCACGTAGGGCATCGAGAAGCCGAAGAGAGCGTCGTAGCCGGCCAACACAGCCGCCAGCACGTCCGCGACGTCATCGCGCTCGTTCGCATCCAGTGCCGCGACTGACGGGCGATGCGCCAGCGGCACCACATGCACCTCGTACGGGAACCGGGCCCACTGCGGGACGAACGCGACCACGCCGCCGGCTCGCGCAACCACCCGGGCTCCGTCACCAGCTTCGGCTGCAACCACGTCGCACTCAACACAGCGCCCGGTACGCCCGAGGTACGCCTGAGCGGCGCGCAGCTCGCGCAGCGGCCGCGGCGGAACGTCGGAGTACGCATAGACCTGTCCGTGCGGATGGGAGAGCGTGACGCCGATGACCTCGCCCTTGTTCTCGAAGGGCAGGACGTACGAGATCCCGGGGTCCGCGCCGAGTACCGCCCACCTGTCCGCCCACACGTCGACCAGCAGCCGAATGCGGTCCCGCCCCGCCTCGGCGAGAGTGGTGTGGTGGTCGTCGCTGTAGACCACGACCTCGCACCGGCCGTACGCCTCCTCGACCGGCACCAGCTCCGTGCCAGGGACGTCGGGCGGTGGCGGGTCGGTGGACAGGCTCGGGAACCGGTTGTCGAACACGGCGATCTCATAGTGGGCGCGCGGGATCTCGGTCGGCCGGGCCGGGTCCCGAGTCGGGCACAGCGGGCACAGGTCGTCCGGGGGCTTGTACGTCCTGTCCTGGCGGTGGGTCGCGAACGTGACCCACTCGCCGGTGGTCGGATCGTAACGGCGCTCGCTCACCGCGGCCCCGCCCGGTCACGCGCGCTGAACTGCGTGTAGTACGTGATGCGGCGCCCGTCGGGCAGCGTTTCGACCTCTCGTCGAGTGGTCGGCCCGGTGGCGGCGGGTATCCGCTGGTCGCCGGGCGGGACGCGACCGGGCTGTTCGTCCGGCGGCACGCGCCGAAGGCTACCCCGCCCCCGGCGCCCCGACTCAGCCCTTGTCATCCAGCTCAGCCCTTGTCATCCAGCTCAGCCCTTGTCGATCCAGCTCATCATGGGACGCAGCTGCGCGCCGACCTTCTCGATCGGGTGCTCCTTGCCCTCCTCGACCAGCTTGGTGAAAGTGCCGCGGCCGGCCTCGTCCTCGGCGACCCACTCCCGGGCGAAACCGCCGTCCTGGATCTCGCCGAGGCTGCGACCCATCTCCGCCCTGACAGCCGCGGTGATGACCCGCGGACCGCGGGTGACGTCGCCGTACTCGGCGGTGTCGGAGATGGAGTACCGCATCCCAGCGCTGCCGCCCTCGTACATCACGTCGACGATGAGCTTGAGCTCGTGCAGGCACTTGAAGTACGCGACCTCGGGCTGGTAGCCCGCTTCGACCAGGGTCTCGAAACCCGCCTGGACCAGCGCGGTGGTACCGCCGCACAGCACTGCCTGCTCGCCGAACAGGTCGGTCTCGGTCTCCTCGGTGAACGTGGTCCGCAGCGTGCCCGCGCGGGTGCCACCGATCCCCTTCGCATAGGACAACGCCAGCGGCAGCGCCGAGCCACTGGCATCCTGCTCGACTGCGACCAGGCACGGCACGCCCTTGCCGTCGGAGAAAGTGCGGCGCACCAAGTGGCCCGGGCCCTTGGGGCACCGGTGCTCGCCAGCTCGCGGAGCAGCGCCGGCAGCGCGACCATGCAGACGTCGACGCCGGCCGGTGGGATCAGGTCGTACCGGATGTTGAAGCCGTGCCCGAACAGCAGGGCGGCGCCCTCGGACAGGTTCGGCGCGATCGCCGCATGCTGATCATCAGGTGATCATCGCGACCGACTTGAACAACTGCGCTGCCGATGCCCAGACCTTCACCCCGATGATGGACAGGGCCCGCCGCAACACCGGTCGGGCCCCGAAGCAGGCCCTGGCTGACGCTGGGTACTGCTCACAAACGAACCTGGAAGCCGCCGCGAAGTTCACCGCACTGGACGGCACGGAGTTCCTGATCGCCCCAGGTCGGCTCGGTCACGATGAGGTCGGCGAGCCTGCGCCGCGCGGCCGGATCCCGAAGGACTACACGCTCAAGCAGCTGATGGCCCGCAAGCTCCGCACCAAAGCCGGCAAAGCCAGCTACGCCAGACGCAAGGCGATCGTCGAGCCGGTCTTCGGTCAGATCGCCACCCTGCAAGGCAAACACGTCCTGCTCCGCGGCCTAGACAACGCCCGCAGCGAGTGGGATCTGATCGCTACTTGCCACAACCTTCGCAAACTCCACAGCCACCTCGCAGTCAGCGGCCTGGGAGGCCTCCACCCGGCCATCTGAGGCCCCGGGCGGGCAGCCCAGAACCCCCAGCAGGGCCCTGAGAGGAGCTCAGGGCAGCCGACCCACGTCACAACAGCCCCGCCGCCGTTCGGCCCGCGCACGGGGGCTCTCCTGCCCTTCCGGTCCGGCGGCCTCCACAGCACGGCCCTGCCGGCACCGGGCAGGGCGCGCAGGCTCACCGAGCCGCGCACGGCGGGGGGCGCTGGTCGTCGTAAGTGCCCGAGCCTCGCCTGGTCCTACTTTGAGCGGGCGGCGCCGGGGCGGGCCGAGGACTCGAGCTGCGGTACCCGTGAGGCCGTGTCGGGAAGTCCTAAGCTGCAGGTAAGCCGTCCCGCGCTTTGACGGCGCCCAACGGACACGGCTGTATACGGACCGTGCTGCGTGCCGATGACCCCTAGTGCACGGCGCGCGACGATCACGCGCACGCAGGGCTTCATAGCCCCGACCCGGTCCAATCCGAAGTGGTCGTCGTTGACCTCAGACGACTGAACCGGCGATCCTTCCGATGCCGTAGGCGACCCCGACAGCCAGGGCGCCGAGGGCGAGCTGGCGCAGCCCGGAGAGCAAGGCGCGGCGTCCGGTGACTCGGCCGACGGCCTCGCCGCCCAGGAACAGCGCGACCGCGACGATCCCCAGGGACAGGGCCAGGGAGTTCGACCCGAGCAGGAACGGCAGGAGCGGGATGAGGCCGCCGAGCGCGCAGGACACGAGCGAGGCGACCGCGGCGGTGAGCGGTGACGGGAGCGCGGACGGGTCGACACCGAGTTCCTCGCGCATGTGGAACCGCAGCGCGGTTTCGGGGTCACGGTTGATGGCCTGGGCGACGCGCGCGGCCGCGTCGGGGTCAGCTCCGTACCCGACGAAAACCTCGGTGAGCTCCGCGAGCTCGATCTCGGGGTAACGGGCGTGGCGGTCACGTTCGACGGCGGCCTCCGCGGCGACGAGTTCGTTCTGGTTCGCGACCGAGATGTACTCCCCGGTCGCCATCGACACCGCTCCGGCAACGAGCCCGGCCAGGCCGGTAAGGATCAGGGCGGACCGGGCGAGGCCACCGCCGCCGACCCCGGCGATCAGAGAGCCGTTCGTGACGAGGCCGTCGACGGCCCCGAAGACGATGGGGCGGAGCTTGCCGCCGGAGACGTCGCGGTGCTGATGGGTCCAGCCGGCCCCTGACCGGGTGGTCACGTCCATGCTCGTGGTCCTCTCATCACGGCGGGCCGTCGCCCTTGGTCGGCCTGACCCGTCAGCGGGCTGGTCAACCGCGCGCCCGGCGTCGGGGCGGGACGTGCCGGAAGCGCAGCCCCGACAAGGCGTCCGGCAACGGGCCGACCCCTCCCTCGGCGATCCACGCCACGAGGGCGGCGGTGGCGCGGTCGGTGAGCAGCCCGCCGAGCCACGTGTCACGTTCCCTGACTGGGACGCCGGTGCGTCTCAGGACCGCCACGTTGCTCCGGTCGCACTCGTCGAGGCACTCCACGACCCGCAGCGCCACCCCTGGCTGGGCGTCGGCGGCGGTCTCCAGACGACGTTCCTGGGTTTCGTGGTCGACCTTCGGGTGCCTCTCGCGGGTGCCGCAGCAGCACCCCCGGCACAGCAGCACGACCGTGCCCAACCGGTCCGGGTCGTGGCCTCTCACTCGTGGTCCGGTTCGCCGCTGACCCGGTGGTCTGCGTAGTAAAGGGCTTCGTCGACGAGCGCCCGGACGTGTGCGCCGCGGGCGCTGTACACGTGCAACCGGCCCTGCTTGCGCATGCTCACGAGGCCGGCGAGGCGGAGCTTCGCGAGGTGCTGCGAGGTGGCAGACGCCGTCGCGCCGGTGAGCGAACTCAACGCCCCAACCTCCCTGTCGGCGCGGGCGAGCAGCCACAGGATCCGCAGCCGGGTCGGGTCCGCGAGCAGGGCGAGCGTCGTCACGACGACGTCGACCTGCTCGGCCGTGGGTAGGTCCAGGTCGGGCTCAACCCTGGGGTGCCCGTCGGGTGCGGGGGTGATGTCGCTCATCCCATCCTGTCGTGTGCTTGGTTGCGCATACGTGACAGTATGGCAGACATGAGCCACGCCCCGACCTGCGTAGACGACCACCCGCACGACGAGCCCGCCGTCGGCGACGTCACGGTCGCTGGCCGACAGACTGCAACCTCACCTGCGAAGACACCGGTGCGCTTCTCGACGGGCCTGTGGTCCATGCCGGAGGTCCGCTGGGCGCTGCTCGCGACGGTCCTGTTCTCGGCCGGGCTGCTCCTGCGTCTCGCGGGCGTCCCCGGGTGGCTGACCGGCGTGGTGTTCGCAGGCTGCTACCTCGCGGGCGGCTGGGAGCCGGCGGTCGCCGGGTGGCAGGCCCTGCGCGAGCGGACCCTGGACGTCGACCTGTTGATGATCGTCGCGGCGGTCGGGGCGGCCGCCATCGGGCAGGTCGTCGACGGCGGCCTGCTCATCGTCATCTTTGCGACCTCCGGCGCGCAGGAGGCGTACGCGACGAAGCGGACCGCCGACAGCGTCAACGCCCTGCTGACACTCGCCCCGGAGCAGGCGACCCTTCTCGGTCGGGACGGCGCGGAAGCCGTCGTGGACACGGCGAGCCTGCAGGTCGGGGACGAGATCCTGGTCCGCCCGGGCGAGCGGATCGGCGCGGACGGCACCGTCACCGACGGGACCTCCGAGGTCGACCAGGCCAGCGTCACCGGCGAGCCCCTGCCGCTCCTGCGCGAACCGGGCGACGAGGTGTTCGCCGGAACCCTGAACACGCACGGGCCCTGCGGGTCCGGGTCAACCGGCCCGCGTCCGAGTCGGTCGTCGCCCGGATCGTCGCGCTCGTCGAGCAGGCCAGCGCCACCAAGGCCAAGGCCCAGTTGTTCGTCGAGAAGATCGAGCAGCGGTACAGCGTCACCGTCGTCCTGACCACCCTGCTGGTGTTCGCGGTCCCGCTCGCCCTCGGCGGGGTCCTGCGACCGACGCTGCTGCGCGCCATGACCTACATGATCGTCGCGTCGCCCTGCGCGGTCGTCCTCGCGACGATGCCGCCGCTGCTCAGCGCGATCGCGAACGCCGGCCGGCACGGCGTCCTCGTGAAGAGCGCCATCGTCATGGAACAGCTAGGGCAGACCACCCAGGTGGCGTTCGACAAGACCGGGACGCTCACCCAGGGCACCCCGCACGTCACCGGCGTGCAGGTCCTGGCCGACCTTCGTGCCGAGGAGGTCCTGCGCCTGGCCGCGTCCGCCGAACACCCAAGCGAACACCCCCTGGGGCGGGCCGTCGTGGCCGCCGCCACCGGCCGGGGCCTGGCCCTCGCGAACACCGGCGACTTCGCCGCCACCCCCGGCCGGGGAGTCACCGCGCTCGTGGAGGGCCAGCGCGTTCAGGTCGGCAGCCCTGCCCTGCTCACCGCGCCCACGCCGTCCCAGACGGTGGTGGTCACTACCGTTGAAGCCAAGGGTGACACCGCTGTCGTCGTCCTGGTGAACGGGCGCCCGGTCGGGGTGCTTACCCTCGCCGACCAGCTCCGCCCGACCGCCGCCGCGACCGTCACGGCCCTGCGCGGCCTCACCGGGCACACCCCGGTGCTGCTGACCGGCGACAACGCCCTCGCCGCCCGCAGCCTCGCCGAGCAGGCCGGTATCCGCGACGTCCACGCCGCGCTGCTCCCCGAAGACAAGGTCCAGCGCGTCCAAGCCCTGCGGGATGCCGGCCAGCACGTCCTGGTCGTCGGGGACGGCATCAACGACGCGCCCGCTCTCGCCACCGCCAATCTCGGTGTCGCGATGGGCCGGCACGGCAGCGACCTGACCCTGCAGACCGCCGACGCCGTCCTGGTCCGCGACGACCTCACTGCCCTGCCCGCGCTCCTGCGGCTGTCCCGCGCCGCCCGCCGCGCCGTCGTGCAAAACCTCGTCCTCGCGACCCTCGCGATCCTCGGACTCGTCGCCTGGGACCTGCTCGGGACCCTCCCCCTGCCCCTCGGCGTCCTCGGCCACGAGGGCGGAACGGTGCTCATCGGACTTAACGGGCTACGCCTACTGCGCAAGAGCGCTTGGCGGCCCTGACGGCAAGTCCCGACGCGGCGCCTTCCTCGGACCGCACAAGCACACCACGGACCTGGAACCTCGGACGAAGCCCGATCAGGCTCCCGAGACGCCACACCATCAACAGGTGCGGACCGGAAAGTCACCACGGACGACGCTCGCTGAGGGCCTGCCAACGGGCGTTCCCGGGTGCGGGCGCACCCCCACGGCCCCCCCGCCGCTTGTCCGCGCCAGACCCGCAGCCAGCACTCGTGCCCACGGTTGTCAGGTGACGCCACACCTGGTCTGACCCTGACCGCAGCCCAGGGCCAACCATCTGGCGCTCCAGAGGTCGAACCGGCGCAGCCAGCCACACGTTTCTGGCCTGCCGCCGCCGCCGGCTCATCGGTGACAGCATCGGCTGCGGAGGTCCGGGGTGGAGACGCTTGTTTCGGTGCTGACGACTCTCGCGAGCCGGCTAATCGCAAGCTCAACAGAGCGCTGCCCCACGCAGCGATGAGCCACACGCGCACTGAACCGCAAGGCATCGCCTACCACAGCGGCAAGCTCGCCGACGGCACGGCAAGAAGGGCGCTCTGCGCTAGATGAAACGACGGCACTCCAACGCCGCCTACCGGGCGCTCGTCGAAGACCCAAGCCAAAGTAGACCGGGCGGACCGGGAGGGACACTCGGGGGCCACTCTTCAAGCCAGCGCGTCTGGGTGTGCCACCACCTCGCCGCCGGACCCGCCTCGGCATCCTCGCCGCAGCGGGCGGCTCTACAAGACCACCCACACGCTCAGGACGTTGGCCCGGTTCCTGCCGCCGCTCCCCCCGCAGGGAACGACCAGGATGCTCCGGTATGCGCGGACCCGGGCTGACCTTCCTAGATGGGGGCCCGGCCGGAGGGACCGCGAGGACCCTCCGGCGGGCGACCCCCTATTGACAGCCGGGGAACTTGAAGCTGGCGATCTGGGTGCTCCAGTTGAAGGTGCCGCTGCTCTTGAGGTACTCGGTGGTGTACCAGAAGGTGCAGTCGTCCACCGGGTCGACGCTCATCGCGCTGTAGTCCCCCCAGCGGTTGAGGTTCGCGAGCTGCGAACCCGTGCCATCCTTGATCGTGTTCTCGGCCTGCATGGTGCCGAGGGTGACGGATGGCGCCCGCCCCGTGTAGCGGATGGACGGGTACAACGTCGAACTGGACGCGCTGTACCCCATCGCCATGTCCCCGACCTTGTCCATCGCGACCGACCCCATCCACCGGGAGACGCCGTCGGGCGCGTACGTCCCCTGCTGGAACACGACGGGTGTGTTCGGGCTGCGGATCTCGTACCAGCGGACCCCGTCGACCTCTGAGCGCTTCGTGCCACTGACCTTGACGGACTGGTTCACGACCAGCGACTCATGGGCCGCCACGGTCGGGGTCGCAGGGACGTTCCGGTAGGCGAGGCGGTACATCAACCGGTCGGCTAGGCTATCGAGCTTCTGCGAGGTCCCGGGCTGCGGGATGCAGGTCCCTCCGCCGCACGCCGGGGTGAACGCCGTCACGGGAATAGACGTGGGGTTGGAGAGCGTGCTGTTGGCGGGCGTCGTGAAGTCCACGTGGAACTTCCACAGGTTTAGGGAGTTCGTCCCGAAGTTCATCAGGTAGTTCGGACTACCCGCGGGAGGGGCGCTGGTCCCGTCCAGGTCGGAGGGGAGCACCCCACCGTAAGAGGGGCTGAGCTGGAAGCACACCTGCGTGGCGGCGGCCCCTGCCAGCATCTTGCTGCGGTCGAACGAGCAGGCCTTCGCGCCGGCGAACGTATTGCCGTTGAAGATGTTGTACGTGGCGTAGTAGCCGTCGGGCCACACCCCGAGCTTCGGGTAGTCGTTGAACTGGGTGGTGCCGTAGGAGAAGGCATACCGGTTGTAGGTCCCGGTCGCGTCCGAGGTGGTGGAGACGGCGACGCACTGCAGGTAGCCGTAGGTGCTCGGGTTCGTCACCGAGAACTGGGTCAGCACCCACCGGCCAGCGGCCTTGTCGTACTGGGCGATCGGGTCACCGTCGTTGTTGACCTCGCACCCGCCACCAAACCCGCTCCACAGCGTGTTCCCGGCCTTAGGGAAGCCCCCGGCGATCACGCCAGTGCTCTTGTCGAACACAGCGAACGACTCGTTCACCCACTGCACGTACTGCGTGAGGCCGACCGCGCCGCTGGTGTCCGGCGGCGCTGAGTTCGGCGTGAAGCCGTAGTCACCGTTGCCGACCCCGGCGAAATTCCGTCCGGCCGTCGTTGCGACGCTCGGCCCGGCCCCCGACTGCACAGCGGTGTCCGAGGCCCCAGTGCTCGGCGCGAACGGCAGCGGCCGCACCGGGTGTTCGTGCTTGATCGTGCTGCGCCCCTTCGACGGCATGTCCCGAAGCGGCCGGGACGTGTCGTGGTGCACCGCGTTGCTGACCTCCGGCCGTCCGTTCCCGGGATCGGCCGCGGCGGTCGTCACCGTCGACGCGGAGGTCACGACCAGGACGGAGGCGGTCAGGGTGAGCGGGGCGAGCGGGGCGAGCATGCGAAGGAGCCGGTGATTGCGGGCCATACGGCGTCCGATCTCGAAGGAGGTGCGCGAAACATAAGGCCGAACGGCGCAAAGGGACATAGGCCGAAAGGCACAAACGTCGGACTCCGCCCCACTGGCCCGTCCGGGACCACCACCGACGCGATGCTCAGGAAGGTCTGGGACGCTGTCCTCATGCCAGCGGAGACGGTCGCCGAGCTGATAGCCCGGCGCCGCCGCGACCTCGCCCCGTCGGCGGCCCGCGCCGGCCGGCTGTCGTACCGCGAGTTGCAGGCCCGCTGCGGCGACAAGATCAGCCACGCGACGGTCCGCGGGTACGCCGCGACCGGAGGCCACCGCCGCGCCCCCTGGAAAGCACGATGCTGGCCCTCGCCGAAGGGCTCAGCGTCACCCCCGAACAAGTACGGGCGGCCTTCCGGGCCGCCGGCTACATCAGCCTGACCAACAACGCCGAAGGACCGCCGGACGACGAACCCAACAATGGCGCCGGCCGCACGGCCATGCAAGTCCTTGTCGGGCAACGCCTGTACGCCCTGGGCCAGCGAGGCCGAACGCTGTCCTACAAGGCCGCGGCCGGGCGCAGCCGCGGGATGCTCTCGCACGGCACCCTTCAACGGCTGTACACCGGACAGTCCGCAGGACCGTGGGACGACAGCCTCCTGCGCGGGCTCGCCGACGCCCTCGACGTCCCCCACGCGATGGTCGCCCAAGCCGCGGCGGCGTCGCTGGGACAGGCCCGGAACCGGGTGGTCTGGCCGCTGAAATACAGCCAGCTCAGCGACACCGCCTGGCAGGCCCCTACACAACCTCGCCGACAGCCTGCTCAAGATCGAGAACGCCAACACCGCCCCGGACGCCGACCCGGCGGAAACCCGTCCGGACCAGGCCCCGACGTAGCCTGCGCACGCAAGCAATAGCCGTCCTGGGGAATGGGCTTTCAGTGTGTGCGCGCTCCAGCGACGACCCAAAACGTGCAGGTCAGTGTCTTGAGTCGGGGACTTTCACATGGCCACGGACGCGCCGAGCTGACCGCGACCCACCCGGACGCCCCTCGCAGCCGGACGGTCCCTCGCCCCGCCCCAAACAGCCGCCTCGGTCCCTTGAAGGCCCCCAGACTGACGCTGTTCGCGATCACCCCGGCCCACAGGCCGAGGGCGCCTTCCGCCGTCATCCACAGCAGGCTCGCCACGGACAGCCACAGCACGGCCCTTACCGCCCGTCCGCTGCCCTCGGCGGCCACGGCGCAGCAGGCGTCGACGGGGAGTGCGGCCGGGCGGTGGTCCTGGTCGGTCACGAGTGCAGGACCGCCTCGTGGTCGGCGTGGCCTCGCCGTTCGAGCTGGAACGTCGAGCCCCCGCACGTCGTAACAGGGAACGGCGACTGCAGCCACGGCGGGTGCGCTCAGCACGGGCCGCCTGGAAGCCGGCTCACCCCTCAGGGGCAGGGGCGATCTTGCGGGCTTCCCGCTGGCCGAAGTTCCCGTCGTCCGACACCCAGGAGATCCGTCCGTTGCAGGAGCGGCCGATCATCACCGCGCCGGCCAGCGACGGTGAGCTGAACAGCACGTCGCGGGTCAGCCCGCCCACCCCATCCTCGACTCGGATGCTGCCGTCACGCACGAGACGAGCGTGGCGCTCCCAGTAGGCCTCGTAGGCCCGGCGAGTGCTCTCGGCGCTGCCGCGATCAGACCAGCTCGGGACGACGCGGGAGCCAGCCAGGACCGCAAGGTCTTCGGACAGCTGCCGAATGCGACCTGGGTCTACCCGGGCACGGCCCGGACACGACCCTCGGTGCGGAGCGCGTGAGCCTGCCGGTGTGGCCCGCCCGCGGCTGGTGAAGGAAGGCGCGGACGGGTGGCCCGGCGTCAAGAGCCCGTTTAGGCCGTTTCACCCGCACCTGAGTTCCGCAGGTAGACGATCTTAATGGGCATACGTCGGGGCGTTCCTGCAGGTCAGGGGCCCTGTCGAGGGTGGCTTGGGGTCGTGAGAGTGAGAATCGTGTAGGCATACGAATGGTGGGCGT
>JAABUJ010005664.1_pt1 | contig 12384 bp, 10 predicted proteins | sample 5559131 | NCBI WGS metagenome assembly JAABUJ01 (sample SAMN10711875, study PRJNA513366) | rock metagenome | isolation source: Antarctica rocks | place: Antarctica: Victoria Land, Mt New Zealand nord | collected 2016-01-07
TGCTGGCGCACAACAGACCTCTCATCGCAGCAGGCCTGCCTCAAATCTGGCTCGAACTGCCTCCGCCCGACACAGAGCTGCTTTGTTGCTCTAGACGCTCAGAAAATGAGGGGAGCCCTGAGCCGGCGACCGGCTCTGTCATCGAGATGATCGATGGCACGCCAGTGTTGCGCTTGCGAGAGCGGCTGCTGCCTCTGATCGATTTGGGTGGGCTGCTGCAAATTGAGCAACCACCTTCGATGACGCCTAAAGTGGAAGCGGACGTCGTCATTGCAGTCATAGCGATTGGCGCGGCGACGCTCGGCATCGTTGTGGACCGAGTGTTCGACACGGAAGAGGTCGTGGTTAAGCCAGTAGCTTCAATTCTCCGGCATATCACGATGTTCAGTGGCAACACGATTTTGGGCGACGGATCGGTTATTATGATCTTGGATCCGAACGGCATTGCGCGGGCCATCGGATTGAATACGACGGTCGCGGCCAGACTAGTAGCCCCGACTGCCAGTGCACCCGAGCAGACCGGCGCGAGCACGGCCATGCTGGTGTTCCGTGCCGGTGAAGGCGGACCGCCCTGTGCCGTGCCGCTCGGCCTGGTCGCGCGTATCGAGGACATCCCGCGCGAGATGATCGAACAGTCGTCGGGCCGATTGATGACGCAATACCGCGGGCAGCTGATACCGCTGTTGCAGATCGACGCGACTCAGACGGCAAATGGCGGCAGCCAGGCTGTGCTGGTCTTCAGCGACCGTGGCCGCAGCATGGGCCTGATGGTGGCCGAAATCGTCGATGTGATCGAGGCGCGGTTGAGCATCGAGTTGGTTGCCTCCTGTCCCGGAATGCTCGGCTCCGCTGTGATCGCTGGGCGGGCTACGGACGTTTTGGACGCTGGCTACTGGATGACCCTGGCATGGCAAGACTGGTTTCGCGACACCATTCGCGGCCCAGCCCACGCGGCGCGGGCGCGGCTGCTAGTGGTCGAGGATAGCGCTTTCTTCCGTCAACTGGTGGTTCCAGCCCTGTCCGCTGCGGGTTATCACGTAGTTGCGGTGGAGAGTGCTGCGAAGGCACTGGCGCTGCAGGCGGGCGGACCTGATGCCGGAAGTTTCGACGCTATCGTGTCCGACATCGAAATGCCGGATATGGACGGCTTGGCCTTTGCCAGGTTAGTGCGAAACGGCGGTGCATGGGCCAACCTTCCGCTCATTGCGCTGAGCGGCCGGGCTAGCGCCGAAGACATCGCGAGAGGCCGCGCTGCCGGGTTCACCGACTACGTGGCCAAGTTCGAACGTGAGCCGTTGCTGGCAAGCCTTCAGCGCTGCCTAGCGCCCCAAGCTGGGCTGTCATTGGCAACAGCATGAGCGCAGCGTTCCCTGCTGTGGTCAACACCGCGCTTGTGCTGGTGGTTCTGCGCATTGCCGGCCAGCTCTGCGGCATTCCAGTCGGTGGCGTTCGAGACATCTTGAGTGAGCAACTCATCACGCCGATTCCGCTCGCGCCGCCCGAGGTGGCCGGCAGCCTCAACTTGCGGGGCAGGATCGTAACGGCCATCGATCTGCGGCGCCGGTTTTGCCTGCCACCGAGACAATCGGGCAGCCCGTACATGGCCGTCGTGACCGAGCAGGAAACCGAGCTATATGCCCTGCTGGTCGATCAAGTTGTGGAGGTGCTAAGCCTCGATGCCTGCCAGATCGAGGCTAACCCACCGACACTGCCATCTATTTGGTCGCGTTTCAGTCACGGCGTTTGCCGCTTGGAACACGGGCTGATGATCATCCTCGATGTCGACCGGGTTCTCGCCATCACATCCGATCGCGCATCCTGAGCAAAGCCGGTCATAGCTCCGTGTCTGGATGGCGGCTGCGCGGCGCGCAACGGCTATCCCGCCTGGCCCAGCCCGCCCAAGGACACATTGTGCAGACATTCGACGCCCGACATCCTGGCCGGCAAGTTCACCCCCACTCGGATCGTTGAAACTTCAGTGCTGCTACTTCTGCACCCCAAATCGGAAGATTGTCGTGCTGTTGAAAGTTTGGCCGGGTTTCAGCTCCGTAGTGGGAAAGCTCGGCTGGTTTGGGCTATCCGGAAAATGCTGGGTTTCCAGCGTGAACGCATCGGTTTGGCGATAAACGCCGCCGTTCCCGGCGTAAATGCCCTTGAGAAAGTTCGCGGTGTAGATCTGAACGCCAGGCTCCGTCGTGAGGCACTCCAGCGTGCGCCCGCTCGCCGGGTCGTGGGCGCGTACGGCAAACTGTGGCGCCGCCAGATCGCCACGCTTGTTCAGGACCCAGTTGTGGTCGTAGCCCTGCGCCCAAATGAGCTGCTCATCATCGCTCCGGAGATGCAGTCCGATCGCCGTAGGCTTACGGAAATCGAATGGCGTGCCCGCGACCGGAACGTTATGCCCAAGCGGAATAGATGTCTTGTCGGTAGGGGTGTACTGGTCCGCATTTACCGTGAGAAGCTGCTGGAAAACGCCGTTGGGCGATCCGGCGCCCGCCAAATTGAAATACGCGTGGTTCGTGAGGTTGAGCACCGTGTCTTTGTCGGTGGTGGCTCGATACTGGATGCTAAACGCGTTGTCGTCGGACAATGTGTAGCTCACGTCAACGTTCAGCGTGCCTGGAAAGCCCTGGTCGCCATCGGGGCTCGTCAAATGCAGCATGGCACTGACGCTCCGGCCGGAGGTGGCCCCAGGTTTCACATCCCAAATCTGTTTGTCGAAACCTTTTAGGCCGCCATGCAACGCATTCGGCGTGTTGTTGATGTCCAGTGAGTAGTCCTGCCCGTCGAGGCTGAAGTGGCCCTTGGCGATGCGGTTGGCATAACGGCCGATCAGAGCCCCAAAATACAGTCCACCTTCCGCACTTTTAGTTTCGTAGTCGCGCAGGCTCGGGAAGCCGAGCACGATGTTGGTCGGACGGCCTTGCCGATCAGGCGTGATGATTTCGGTGATGATCCCGCCATAGCTCATGAACTTGACGGTGACGCCATGGCCGCTAGTCATGGTCGTCAAGGTCACTGGCTTGCCGTCGGCCGTGACGCCGAACGAAGCGGTGGTGAGCGTCGCAGCGCCAGCAGGAGTGGCGGCTACGGCTGCCAGCAACGCGGCCCCAGCAAGGTTTCCGGACTGTGTCATGCTACGAATTCCTACATACGATCGGATTAGAAGCTCCACCCGGCGTCGACCACCCACGTCTGGCTCGTGCACAGCCGGCTGTCCTCGGCCGCCAGCCACAGCGCGAGCCGGGCGACATCGGCCGGAAAAACCTTTTCCTTCAGGCATTGCGACTGCATTAGTTCCCGCTCGGCTTCCGGCGTCAGCCAGAGCTGGATCTGACGCTCCGTCATGATCCAGCCCGGAATGATGCAGTTCACGCGAATGCGGTCCGGCCCCAGGTCGCGCGCCAAGCCGCGGGTCAGTCCCTCGATCGCTGCCTTGGCGGTCGTGTAGGCCGGCATCCCCCCCTGGCCGACATGCCAGCTGACGGACCCCATGTTGATGATCGAGCCGCCGCCAGCGGCCCGCAGCATCGGCAAGACCGCCTGCACGGCGAAGAACTGGTGGCGCAGGTTGACCTGCATGCGGTCTTCCCAGAACTCAACCGTCACATCCTCGATGCGGTGGCGCTCATCATGGGCCGCATTGTTGAGCAGCACCGACACCGGGCCAAGCTGCTCGCCGGCCTTGGCGACCGCTTGCCGCAACGCCGGGATGTCGCGCAAATCCAGCGGCAGGAACAACGGCGCAGGCAGCCCTTCGGCCGCCAACCTCTCGGCGAGCGCGCGGCCGGCTTCCTCCTGCCGGTCCACGAACGCGACTTGCGCTTCCTGACGCGCGAAATGCTCGACCAACGAGGCGCCGATGCCGGTAGCGCCCCCGGAAATAAACACGACCTGGCCTTGCAGGCTGGGGTAGCGGGCGAACTCAGTCATAGCAGGCCTCCCATGGTTCAACCGGCCCGTCGGGCGCGGTACTCGCGCCGCACAATCTCCATTAGCTCGGCAACCGAGGTCGATTGCGCTTGGTTCTCGTAGGTCACCTCGCCCCGCTGCATCAGCATGATGCGGTCGGCGATCTCGAGCGTCTGCGCGTAATTGTGCATGATCATAACGATCGAGAGATCCCCCGCCGCCTTCAGCCGCAGGATCAGATCGATGATCAGCCCGGCCTCGCGTGCGCCCATGGCGGCGAGCGGCTCGTCGAGCAGAAGCACGCGCGCCTTGCTGTTGACGGCTCGCGCCACTGCGATCGCCTGGCGCTGACCCCCCGACAGGCGCTCGACCGGCAGCGTGACGGAGGGGATGTGCACGCCGATGCTTTCGAGGCACGCCTCGGCCTGGCGCCGCATCTCGCGGTTGTTGAGCAGGCGGAATGGCCCCGGATAGAGGATTTCCCGATTGAGAAACAGGTTGTGATAGACACTCAGCGAGTTGGCCAGCGCCAGGTCCTGGTACACGCACTCGATGCCGAGGCTGCGGGCATGATCCACCGAGCGCAGCGCCACCTCCTCGCCGCCGACGAACAGCCGGCCCTCGGTCGGGGGCTGGTAGCCGGTCAGGATTTTCATCAGCGTCGACTTTCCGGCGCCGTTATCGCCAAGGATGCCGAGGATTTCGCCCTGCTCCAAATGCAGCGACACGCCGCGCAACGCGGTGACGGCGCCGAATCGCTTGACGATCCCATCCGCGCGGAGGGCTTCGCTCATGGCTTGCCGCCGCTGCGGCGCAGGCGGCCGACGTGGATGTTGAACAGCATCGCCGCTAGGATCGCCGCCCCCAGGATGATGTTGAAGGTGAACGCGTTGATCCCGATCAGCGTGAAGCCGTCGCTGAGCACGCCCAGCACGAAGGCGCCGATCAGGCCACCCACGATCGTCCCGGATCCGCCGGCCAGCGGTGTCCCGCCGATCACCCCCGCGGCCACGGCCAGGAACATGATGCCGTTGCCCCCCGCCTGCGGGTCGATCGAGGAAATCCGGAAGCTTTCCAGAATTCCGGTAAATCCGGCGAGCGCCGCGGCAATCATGAAATTACCGATCTTGAGCCGATTGACGCGGATGCCCGCCTCCGCCGCCCCGACCGGATTGGCCCCGGCGGCGATGGTGTGCAGGCCCCACCGGGTGCGGCGCAGCACCGTGTGCATCACGGCCACCACGACCACCGCCCAGATGATTTCGCTGTAGCCCCAATTACCGAGGATGGCGGCGAAGACCGGCTGCTCCGGCGGCTCGACGGGAGTGCCGTGCGAGAGCGTCAGGGTGAGGCCGTTCAGCAGGAAATTGGTGCCGAGCGTGGTGATGAACGACGGCACCAGCAATGCCACGGTGATGAACCCGTTGCACAGGCCGACCAATGCGCTGACCACCAGCGCCAGCAGAACCGCGGCAGGCAGCGGCACGCCGGCCTCGGCGGCGAAGTGCATGACGAACGGCGCCAGTGCGAACACCATGCCGGCCGAGAGATCGATTTCGCCGCCGATCATCAGCATGATCTCGCCGCACGCGATGATCGCCGCCGGCGCCACGAACTGCGACAGGTTCTGCAAGCTGGCGTCGGTAAGCAGGAAATCGTGGTTGGCCGACTCGAAATACGCCACCAGGATCAGCGCGACGACGAGGATGCTCAGCTCCTGCCAGCGCAGGACGGTGTCCAGCAAGCTGGGCCGGGTGGGCCGGTCCGATCCGCTCATGGGAATCCTAGGCCGCGATTGCGCCGGAGCGTGGAACGATCTCGTGCTTGTCCGTCTTGCCCTCGTAGCGGGTCGCGGTGGAGAGGTAGGCGCCCACGCTGTCCTTGGTGACGAACTTCAGCCCGGTGTTACAGTTGCCGGGTCCGACCAAGCCGCCCGAGGCGAGGAAGGTGAACATCTGCATGACCGTGTAGAAACCCTGCAGATAGGGTTGCTGGTCGATGGTGAAGTCCATCGCGCCGGCCTGGATGAGCTGCAGCGTGCGCGGCAGCAGGTCGAACCCGCCACCTTTGACGCCCTTGGCCGCCAAACCGTGCTTGTTCATCGTCTCGGCGACGCCCTGCGTGGTGCCGCCATCGACGGCGAACATGCCCTTCACGTCCTGATGCCCGAGATAGAACGACTCCACCTTGGACAGTTCCTCGTTCACCGTCGCGCCCGACGCGATGATCTGCACGTCGTAGTTCTTGCCAGACTTCTTGATCGCGTCCTGCGCGCCGTCGATGCGCGGCTGGATGTTCAGCGCGCCCGGCGTCGCGATGAACAGCGCGATCGTGCCGCTGTCGACCATGCTGACGATGCGCTGCCCCATCAGCGCGCCGGCCTGATACAGGTCCTGGCCGATATAGGCGAGCCGCTTGTTGGCGCTGCCCGCGGGCGAATCGGCGTTGTAGGCGAACACGGGGATGCCGGCCGCCAGCGCACGCTCGGTCGGGCCGTTGAACGCCTTCGGGTCGATGATCGGGATGGCGATGGCGCTGGCCTTGGCGGCCACCGCGGCGTTCATCGCGTTGACCATCTCCGCCACGTCCGAGTTCGCCGAGCCCGTCCACTGATGGTCGCAGCCGAGCAGGTCGCAGGCGTCCTCCAACCCATACTGGGTGGGAACGAAGAACGGATTGGTCGTCACGTGATTGACGAACACGAAACGCCAGCGCGGGTGGCTCGGGAAGGGGTCCGCGGCTGCCGCGCGAGCGGTCCGTGCCCCAGCCAGGAGCGCCATCGCCGACCCCAAGGCGGCCCCTTGCAGCACACCTCGGCGCGCCAGGCCGGACTGCTCCGGCCACACCTTTGTCAGGCCAGTCGAGTCCGCTGGATCCGTCATGACGTCGTATTCCCCCGCCAGTCTATTGTTCTGCTGCCTCAATCAAAACTGCGCTGCAGGTTTATTGGCTGTCAAGCGCGACGCAGAGGGAACACCTTAAGGGCCATTCGCCACAGGTGTCCGCCGTGCATCCTTCAAGTCGGCAGCGTCGCTACGTTGGTTTCGAAGTCGAGTTCAAAAGCGGTCGAGCACGACGGCTTCGACCCGGCGCAGCGCACTGCGATCAAAATGTCACAAAGCGTGGTAATTTAGCTCTGCACGCAATTCGTCCGGGTTTCTGCAAAATACGTGTGGTTATGTATTCCGGCGTCTCTGTAGCTTGCTGCCGCTACTGTTGCGCGAACGGGCCGAAGCCCAGCGCGGCAGGTCGATCATAAGGGAGAGTTACTGTCCATGTCCGAACACCCGATATCACGCCCAGCCCGGGTGCGTTCAGCCGCTGCACTCGCCGTGCTGGCCCTTGGCTTAGGCGCCCCATCCGTCCACGCCCAAGACGTCCCCAACGGCTTCAGCCTCGGGCCCAGCGAGGCGTTGTCCCCGCCGACCGAAACGCCCGCGGCCGCACCCGAGCATTTGTTCGGAGACCCGGGCGGCATACGCAGCAAGCTGTCGCGGGTCGGCGTCGATCTCACTCTCAACTATATCGCCGAGGTTGCGGGCAACGTCTCGGGCGGTTTGCGCCGGGGCACTGTCTATGCCGGCCAAGTCGGCTTCGAGGCCGACCTTGATTTCGAAAAAATGGCGGGCATCCGCGGGCTATCGTTCCACACTGTCATCGTTAACCGCGAGGGCAGCAACCTCGGGCGGACCATCGGCGACAACCTGAATCAGGTTCAGGAAATCTATGGCGCCGGCGGCGACACCGTCGCCCACCTTGTCTTTGCCTACTTCGAACAAAGCTTGGCGAACGGCCGGGTCGATATCGCGCTCGGACGGATGCCGGAGTTGAACGACTTCTCCGCCTCGCCGCTCTACTGCAACTTCATGAACAACTCGCTCTGTGGCAACCCCAAGACACTGCCAGGCTCCGACGTTGGCCTCAGTTCCTATCCGGACGCGGTCTGGGGTGGGCGCGTGCGGGTGCGCCCGACGGCGGATACCTACATCCAGGCCGGCGCATTTGAGGTGAACCAGGGCCTCTACAACTATCAGTACTTCCGGAGCGGCTTCGAGTTCAACAGCTCTCAGGATAGCGGCTACATCATCCCGGTCGAAGCCGCGTACGAGCCGCAGGTCGGGCCGAGCAAGATGCCCGGGCATTACAAACTCGGCTTTGCTTACGACAGCACCACCTACCCCCAATTTTTGACGAATGCTGGCACCCTTCCAAACGGTGTGCGCAACACCGGCCAAAAGATGGCGTATTGGGCGCTCGCCGACCAGATGATCGTGCGTAACGGCCCTGGCGCCACGGACGGTCTCATCCTGCTCGCCGGCTACGCGCACGCCGATCCCAGCCTGTCCGCCTACGCGGACCAGTTCTTCGCCGGCCTGCTCGACCGCGACTTCTGGCCCGCGCGGCCGCAGGATACGATCGGGCTGCTGGTCAACTACCAGAGCGTCAGCGGCCCCCTCGGCAAGGAGCAGGCGCTCGACGCGGCGTTCGGCCTCCCGTATGCCAATGGCGCGACCGGAGTGCAGTCGCACCAGGAGATCATCGAACTTAACTACGATATCCACGTCTATCGCGGCGTGAACTTCGAGCCGGTGTTCCAATACTATTTCCGGCCGAATGCACAGAAGAACATCAAGGACGCGGCGATCTTCGGCTTCAAGTCGGTCGTCAACTTCTAGGCTTCCAGGACCGGCCGGGTACGTATCCGACCGGTCCTCCCGGCTTTATCCAGCCCTAGGCGGCCGGACCGGCGAGAGCGTGTAGAGCGCGTCCGCCGGGCTCATGTCGATCTTGCCGCCCGGATCCAGCGCGTGCAGCTTGCCGTCGGACGCCAAGATATAATCGCCGATGTCGTCCGGCAGATGGTCGTGCAACGTGATGATCGTCAGCGTGCGACCGTTGACCACCCGTGAGCTGCGCGTCCAGGTGCCGCCCCAGCGCCGCGTGCCATTTCCGCTCAGCACCGTCGGATCATGTTCGGTGGACGCAATCCGGTAGGCGCCTGATTGCGCGTCCGGCGCGCCATCCAGTTCCAGATCGACCGACTTGAGAAAATCCACGCTGCGGCCGGGTGGCTCGCCGTGCCATTCGCCGAATATCGGGCCGGTCGGCTGGGCGCAACCGACCAACCCGATGCCGATACCTAAACTTGCTGCAAGCTGCCATTTCATACGTCTCATGTGTCTGCCTTTTCATGGTCCCGGCGTGGCCGGAACCTCTGCATGGAGTTAGGGGCCGTCCCAAGCGGGTGACTTCTGATCTTCAGCTCCCGCGGCGTCCGCGGTGTCCGTTGCATGCGCGCCACCGTGAAGCCGGCCAGCGACATTAGCACGACGCCCATGAACAAAAACAGGAAGCGCTCGCCGTAGTGCATCATCGCGGCAGCCAGCGGAGGCCCAAGCACGGTGCCGGTGCCGTAAACGATCAGCAATTCGCTCGCCACTTCCGAGAAGGACTGCTCGCGCACGCGATCGTTGGTCGTGGCGACGCACAATCCATACAGAGGACATTGGCAGAAGCCGAACGCGCCGACGGCCAGCAGCAAGCCGTTCGGCGGCAGGTGCGGGCGCAGCACGACGAGTGCGCAGAGGGCGGCGCTCAGGCAAGCCAGTGTGATGATGACGACACGCCGGTCCACCCGGTCCGACAGTGCGCCAGTGGGATAGTAGGCGAGCGCCCCACCGACCAGGGCCGTGGCCAGGAGGGTGGCGACGGCGTGCGTCGACAGCCCCATCGACAACCCGTAAACCGGCAGCAATCCGCCAAGTGCGCCGCTGACCAAGCCCACCGCGAAGCAGCCGAACACCCCTGTCGGCGAAATCCGGTAAAGCACCCTGAGCTGGATCGAGAATGGCTCGATCGGCTTCGGCAACGGCGCCCGGGTCAGCGCCACGGGCACGATGGACAGCACCACCGCGACGCCCATCAGCGTGTAGGGCAGCATGTCCGTCGGGTCCAGGAAGGCCAGAGTGAGGGTTCCGGCCAGCGACGCCACCAAGCTGACGGTCATGTAGGCGGCAAAGATCGCCCCGCGCTGGTGGTTGCCGCTGCGCTCGTTAAGCCAGCTCTCGATGATGAGCGACAAGCCGCCGAAGCAGAAGCCGATGAGGATGCGCAGGAGGATCCACGTGACCTCCTCGTTCAGCGGCAGCAACAGCAGGGACGTGGCGCCGCTGACCGCCGCCAACCCGGCGAAGCTGCGGACATGGCCTACCGAACTGATGAGCCGGCCCACCACCAGGCAGGCCAGCACGAAACCGAGCGACCAGCCGGACGAGAGCAGCCCCACGTTCTGCATGCTCGATCCCTCGAGCTGGCGGCGGATGGGGAGCAGCACGCCTTGCAGGTTGGTCCCCGCTGTCAGCAGCAGGACGCTGACCAATAGGGCGAAGATCGATACGAATTGAGATTGCTCGCGCCGATCGGGCCTGGGCGCACGCTGCTGCACAGGGGTCAGGCGCTGCTCCTGGCAGCGTTGGCCTGGCAAAGCGGGGGAGCCACGTCCTCCAGGCTGCAACGCTGGCAATCGATGCCAAGCCAGGCTTGGATCAAGCCGCCGCCGACCATCAGCACGCCGCCGAGCAAGTATCCCATGAAGATCGCGTCGCGGGAGCCGCTCTCGATCAAGCGGCCGAACACCGCCGGGCCGCCGACGCCGCCGAGCGCGGTTCCGACGGCATAGAAGATGGCGATCGCAATGGCGCGGACTTCCAGCGGGAACACCTCGCCAACCGTGAGGTAGGCAGAACTCGCGGCAGCGGAGGCGAAGAAGAAGATCACCGTCCACGCGGCGGTCTGCTGGACGGCATCCAGCACGCCGATGGAGAACAACCACCCGGTCGCCATCAGCAGCACGCCGGAGAGGATGTAGGTTCCGCTGATCATGGTCTTGCGGCCAAGGCTGTCGAATAGCGGGCCAAGGATCAACGGGCCAGCAAAGTTGCCCGCCGCGAACGGCAAGATGAACAGGCCGACCCGGCCGGAGGGGATTTGGTAGAACTTCGTCAGGATCAGCGCGTAGGTGAAGAACACCGCATTGTAGCAGAATGCCTGCGCCGTCATCAGGGCGATGCCGACGATCGTTCGCCGCCGGTACTGGACGAACAGCGACCGCACGCCTTCGATGAACCAACGGTCGACGTCCTGGCGTAGGCGCAACGTCTGGTTCGGGATGGGGGGCAGCGCGCCGCACTGGGCCGACACCGTGCGCTCGATGTCCGACATGACGGCCTCGGCGGCGTCGAGGCGGCCATGGGTCATCAGCCAGCGCGGGCTTTCGGGAATCCAGCGGCGCATCAGCAGGGTGACGAAGCCGATCGCGCCGCCGATGACGAAGGCGACGCGCCAGCCGTAGGCCGGAGGCATGAACGCCGGGTTCAGCATCGCCAACGCCCCGCCGGCGCCGAGCGCTGCGCCGATCCAGAAGCTGCCGTTGATGACCATGTCGGTGAAGCCGCGGCGGCGGGCCGGAATCAGCTCCTGGATGGTGGCGTTGACCGCCGAATACTCGCCGCCGATGCCCGCGCCGGTGATGGCGCGGAACAGCGCGAACGACCAGAAATTCCAGGACAGGCCGCTGGCGATGGTGGCGACCAGGTAGGTGAGCACGGTGACGGTGAACATCGTCTTGCGCCCGACCCGGTCGGTCAGCCAGCCGAAGAACAACGACCCGACGACCGCCCCGATCAAGTAGCAGCTCGCGGAATACCCCACCTGCCGGTCGGTGAGCTGCAGCGCGCCTTCCTTCAGCGCGCCGGACAGGGAGCCGACCAAGGTGACTTCCAGCCCGTCCAGGATCCAGGTGACGCCGAGGGCACAGACGACCAGCCAATGGAACTTGGCCCAGGGCAGGCGGTCCAGCCGCGCGGGGATGTTCGTCTCGAACACCTTGGAAACGACATTTGTGTCCATCAGCTGCTAACGACCGATTCCTGCAGTGGGTTTCGCTATTGCCGGGGCATGATGGCTCGCCATCGTCTCACGACCGGGAGGAACATCATGTCACCTATCCAACTCAGCCGCGCTAACCTCACTCGCTTGCAGCCGCCAGTGCAAGTGCCGCGCTTCGATATGTCCCGCATCACGCCGGGAATCGTGCACCTCGGATTGGGCGGGTTTCACCGCGCGCACATGGCTCGTTACACGCATAATTTGATGGAAAGGCGGCCGGAGGCGCTCGCTTGGGGCATCGTCGGCGCCGGACTGCTGCCGGGCGATCGGCGCATGCATGAGAGCTTGGCGCCGCAGGACAACCTGTACACCCTGGTCGAGCGGAGCTTCACCGACGAGACTGTGACGGTGATCGGCTCGCTCGCCGCCGTGGTGTTCGCCGGCGAGTCGAGCGCCGCGCTGCTGGACGCGATCGACCGGCCGCAAATCCGTATCGTCAGCTTGACGGTAACGGAGAACGGCTACTGCCTGAACCGCTCCACCAAGCGCCTCGACCCGGCGCACCCGCTCATCGTCGCCGACCTG
>JAABUJ010005666.1_pt1 | contig 12382 bp, 9 predicted proteins | sample 5559131 | NCBI WGS metagenome assembly JAABUJ01 (sample SAMN10711875, study PRJNA513366) | rock metagenome | isolation source: Antarctica rocks | place: Antarctica: Victoria Land, Mt New Zealand nord | collected 2016-01-07
CCGTCTTCGTGCTTTATCAGGGCAGGACGCGCAAAGGATTTCCACGATCCTGACCTACACGCCTCACGAGTTTCAAGTAATGGCAGCCGTTTAAGGCGAACACCCCCTGTCCAAACACCAAAGTCCCTTCTCATCGGAGAAGGGGCTGTTTTTTGCGCCAAGCCTTATTCCTGCAAAGCGGCATCCGGGGAAGCAAAGCGCGCGGCGACGCGCGGACACAGGGGAATAACGGCGGGGACGCGCACAGGCGACGCTTTCAGCATCCACGCCCAAAGCGCAACGAGAAGCGCATTGCGCCCGTTGAGCAGCAGCAAGGCAGGCATCTCCAGGCGCATGATGTCGTTCCAGGCCCAGGGATAAACGAGGCTGGTCAGGCCGACAGCCATGCCCAGCAGCACGGCCTGACGGCGTGGCAGCAGGGGCGCAAACGGCAGCAGCCAAAAGATATATTGCGTGGAGAAGACTTTGTTGGCAAGAATAAAGCCCAGCAGGGCGAGGACGCAAAACCAGGCCGCCGTGCCTGCCGAAACCTGCCCCGTCGCCGCGTATTCCTGCCGAAAGCGAAGGCGGCAGCACCAATAGCCCGCCCCTGCGACCAGAACATAAACCAGCGGCAGCCAGTGAATAATTGCCGGGGCGAGAGGCGAGACGAGATGCACCGCGCCATAGTTAAGGACAAAGCCGACATCGGTCAGCCCCAAACGATGCGCAAGCATCAGCGCGGCGGCGGGAAGGCTTTCAATCTCCAGGCCGCGCCGGGCATGAAAGGTCAGAAACGAAAACACAACGCTCGGCTTTGTCCCCACCCACGGCAGAAAGCAGGCGGCTGTGGTTCCCAGGCAGCTCAGCATCAGCGCCGCGCATTGGCGGCGCTGCCGGGTCGCCAGATAAGCCAGCGCAAAGATCGGCACCAGCACCACCGGGTAAAGCTTGGCGGCGATGCCCAGCCCCAGCCAGAAGCCTGCCCAGCCCGCGCGTTGCGAAACAAAGCACGACAGCGCCAGGATGGAAAGCAGAATGGGAAACAAGTCGTAGCGCCACGGCAGCAGGGGGGCACAGACTATCACTAGCAGAGTGTAATAGAGAAGAACGGCGCGGGGGCTAGGCCCAAGCCCGCGCGCGGCCATCCGCACCAGCAGCAGGCCGATGCCGACTGTCAGCGCGATGCTTTGCCCCAGAAAGGCGCAGGCGTAGGCATGCGGGCGCAGCGGCATGCCCAGGCCCACGGCATGCGGGGCGAGAAAGTAAAGCGTGGCGAGCGGCGGGTAAGCCATCTCAAAGTCGCGGTAGGGCAACTGCCCCATCAGCACATGCAGCGAAGCTTTGTAGTAGTAAAGAAGGTCGCCGATGTGGAACGCGAGCAGCGGGCCATTCAGCGTATGCAGGCCTATCAGCAGCAGTGCTAGAACCTGCGCGGCCAGGCAGGTCCACAACAGCCGAGGCGAAACAGGGGCGATGCGCTCTATGGCGGGCGGCATGGGCATAAAGCAATCCTAAAGCAATCCTAAAAGAAGCCTAGCGGGCGCAGAACAAGTTGGCGTATCTGCGGCCCGAATGCCGGGCGATCAGGGCGGCCAGGTCAGTGACGGGTTGCAAGTGCGCCCCATTGGTTTCCCAAAGGCGCAGGCCGCAGTCATTGCGCAAAGTGGCGAGAAACTCCATTGGGTCTGTTCCGGCACTGCGCAGGCCCTCGGGCCAGAACTCTGTGAGCAGCATGGCCTGGGGATTGCAGGCCAATGTTTGCCGCATGCCGGCCAGCACTCGCCCTTCCGCGCCCTGCACGTCCATCTTGATAAAGTCCACGCGTGTGCCGCTGCCCAGCAGGGCGTCAATGGAAACAACGGGTACGGAGATGGCGGCCTGGTGGGGCCGGGCCGTGTAAAGGCGATGGTCGCCCTTGTTGTCTTCCGACAAAAAGAGAAGCGTCTCGCCCGGCGCTTCCGCGACGGCGGCATGGACAGCGCGGGCCTGCGCAAAGCCGTTGACCGCCAAAGTGCGCTGCAGGAACGAGAAGTTGGTCGGCTCCGGCTCAAACGCAATCACTTCCCCCTGCGGCCCGACGCATTGGGCAAAGACAGCCGCGTAATAGCCCAAGTTCGCGCCGATGTCCAGCACGCGCATTCCCGGCTGAAGCTTTTCCCGGACAAGGCGCGTCTGCTCGTTCTCGTACACGCCTAACGCTAATGCACCGGACACAACCGGGTCGGCGGGATTGATTGCAATGGTCACGCCCTGCGTAGTCACTGTTTCCGGCAGCATCTTAAGAATAAGCGCGTTGACGGCTCTGCGCAGCGGGCGCGGCCTAAGAACTACGGTATACAGCATCTCCGGCATGCCTAATGGCAGGGTGCGGGCGAAAGCTTTCAGGAATGGCAGTGCATGGCAAAGCGGGGAAGAACGGCGTCCAAGACGGCTCGTGCCTGCCGGCTTCTCGGCGCGCTTGCCGCCCTCAACAACCTGCAAGCGCGGGAAGAGGGCAGGGGCCGTGTGTGTCTCGGAATGCTGTTGTTGTGGGGTCATGCGGGAGTACTCGCCGTAGAAATAGAAAGCAATGCTTTTATTATCGGCAAATATCCCAGGTTCTTCAGGCCGTAGTCTGACGAAGCAGGCCTGCTAAGTTGGCTTTGGCAGGCGCATGGCGGCGACAAACGCCCGCACAGCCGCACGACGCGCCCCGCTTTTCTTCAGCAGCAGCCCGGTTGGGCGCTGGAACGCATCGGCGGGTGCGAAGGGAACAGCCGCGAGTGCCCCGGCCCGCACTTCCTGCTGCACTGTATCGGCGGGCACGATAGAGACGCCCGAGCCAATCTCCACCAGGTTCTTAATGGTTTCAATGTTATCGTAGGCCGTGACCACGCGCACCCTGGCGCCTGCCGCCCGCAGATGCTCATCCACCAGGCGGCGCGTGGGAATATCTGTGTCAAACGCAATAAACGCCGTGCCGTCAAGCTGCGCCAGCCGCACAAACTTAAGGCCCGCGAGAGGGTGTTCCGGCGCACAGATGAGCGCCATAGCCTCGCTGCCGAATGGAACCACCTCCACGCCGCGCCGCAAAGCCGGGCAGGCGACAATGCCGATGTCGGCTGTTCCCGCCATCACGTCCTGGTAAACGCTGTCGGTGCGCCGGTACTCTAGATGCACATTGACGCGAGGGTGGGCGGCGAGGAACGGCTTCAAGCGTGGCGGCAGGGCGTGCAGCCCGACCGAATACACAGTCGCCACTCGCACCGTTCCTGCCACATCATCGCTCAGCCCCCGCAGCAAAGCCTCTAGGGCATGGGCATCGCGCAAAAGCTGCCGCCCTTGCGCGTAGAGTGTCTGCCCCGCCTCCGTAGGCCGAACAAGCCCGCGCCCCTGCCCTCGGTCCAGCAGTGTCTGCCCATACTCGCGCTCCAAAGCCCGCAGACGCTGACTGACAGCGGACTGCGAGACAAAGTTCTTATCGGCTGTGCGCGAAAAGCTGCCGGTCTCCACCAGGTCGCAGAAGATTTGCAATGCATCTAAGTTAAGCATAGGGAATCGGCTTTGATGCGCCTCTAATGATGAACAGCAAGGCGACTGCAAGCAACACAATAGAGGTTCAATAGCAAACCATTGGGAAACCAGCCTCGTTTGTATCAGCCGCAAAACATTGTTTGGCATGGCGAAGACGGCAGCATTATGGACATGGAGTTTTAACCCCGTGTGCTTGCCAATGCTTTCATTACTTCTACCCCTGCAATTACGTGCCGCCCGCGTTCTACCGTCAACAAAGTAGGTCAAGCCACAACTGTGGCGGCAGCAAGCGCTTCTACAATCCGCCGATTACTATCGCTGCCTTTGACTGCGATACGCAGTGCATGGTCGCCCAAAGTGCGCCCCATGCTGCCCACGTCGCGCAGGAAGATGTCCTGCAAGCGGCAGCGCGCGATGACTGTCGCCGCGTCCGGCCCCTCCGGCGAAAGAAAGCAGAGGATAAAGTTTGCAACGCCTTCTATTATGCGGAGCGAAGGGATCGCCTGCCTCAATTTCGACACCAAAGCGTTGCGCAAGGCCGCTGTTTCACGATAGCACCTGTGATAGTAATCCGGGTCATGCAGGGCGGCCACCGCAGCCACCTGCGTCGGAAGGCCTACTGCCCATGGCGGTGTCAGGTGGCGCAGACGACGGACGAGGGGCGAAGGGCCACAAAGGTAAGCGGCCCGTGCACCACTCAGCGCGTACCCCTTTGACAAGGACTTACACACGAGAATGTTGTCGCTCGAGGCCGCTAACGTCTCGACTGACTCTGCGCTGTCCACGTAGTCGATATAGGCCTCATCAACCCAAAGCCGGGTTTGTGGGGGAACCTGTGCCAGAAGTGGCTCTAAGACGCGGCGGGGAATAAGCTGCCCTGTCGGATTGTTGGGGTTCACCAGAACGACTAAGTCAAAATGTGCCTGTTCCATGCGCGCGAGCAGAGCGTCAGTGTCAACACGGAAACCATCAAAGGAAGAAAGCAAAAAACGCTCTGGCTTGCACCCAATCACTTGTTCCAGGACGTGGGCATACTCACCATAGGTGGGATCAAGCAGAAGCACCCGCGACTGCGGGTTCAGCCACTCCCGGAACGCTAGGTAGATCAAGCTTGACGATCCTGCACTAATCGCAAGAGAGTCGATGGGAACCCCGCGTGTATGAGCAATCTTCTGAACCAGCCCCTCGCTACCGGCAGGCGGCGAGGTCTTGAGCAGCCAGGGAAGGTGCTCCTGTACGGCCTGCACCGCCCCCGGAGCGGGAAGGAACCAGGCGTCCAGCACATCAGCGTTTACGACTTGCATGCTGCGGTGCAGTGTCTGGAACGTTTCGCCAATTGCTTCGAAAAAGGCCCCGCCATGTGCGCATGTCTCATCTTCAAAAAAAGACATGTTTAGTTTCCCTCCGATGCCAATGCCAAGGTACTCTCGCTTCCCTGATATAACCACATCCTTGGAGTTATTAGACGCGCTTATCATAAGCATGATAACATTTCATTTTACTTTTAGCAAGCCGCTAGGTATACTGCCTAAGTTCCAATCGTGAAAGGACTTTGTGTTATGGCGACGATTGCGCCCGCCCCCTCCACCTCAAGCAATGAGACGACCAATGTCAAAGGGCGTCTGCACGACCCGTATCTTTGGCACCGGCTGCACTCCGCGTCCGGTATTTTTCCTATTGGCTTCTTTCTGCTGCAGCATTTGATTGCCAACTCCTATGCCCTGCGCGGCGCGGCGGCGTACAACACGGTCATCAAGGTTTATGGTGGCTTGCCCTTCGTGGCCGTCTTGGAAGTGGCGCTGATTTATGTGCCGCTCTTGTACCATTCTATCTACGGCATCTGGATTACCGCCTACGGCCAGTCTAATCTGAGCCGCTATGCTTACGGACGCAACTGGATGTATTTCTTGCAGCGCGTCAGCGGGCTGGTCGCTGTGGTGTATATCAGCGTCCATGTGTGGAACACGAGCATTGCCAAATATATCGCGCTGTGGCACGGTAATCCGCACCCGGAAGACAAGATCAGCTATGCGGCGATGGCGGCGCAGATGGCGCACCCCGCGCTGTTCTGGCTCCAGGCGATTGGGATTATCGCGACTGTCTTCCACTTCACGAACGGCTGGTGGAACTTTTGCATTCGCTGGGGGCTGACTATCTCGGCGCATTCGCAGCGTCTCAATCAATATGTGGCCTGGGGATTGTTCTTCGTGTTCACGCTGATGGGCCTGGCGACAATCAACCACCTGCGCGTGGACGGCCTGCACGGGACAAACACGCAAGCGCCCGCCGCTGCTGTCATGCAGCACTAACAGGACAACAAACCATGCGTCTAGCAAAACTGCTTCTTGCCCTATGTCTCTTGGCCGTGCTGCCCCTCTCCTCACGCGCGGCAGGCACGCAGATTGAGTGGTACGGCCACTCCGCCTTCAAGATTACCACGCCGTCGGGCAAGGTCTTGCTGGTAGACCCGTGGCTGACCAACCCCGCCAACACCAGCGGCGCGGCGGATGTGGCCTCGCTCACCCACGTAGACTATATTTTCATCACGCACGGCCACTTTGACCATGTAGGCGATGCGAATAAGATCGCGCAGGCGACTGGGGCCAAGCTAGTCACGACCTTTGACCTGGGCAACGCCCTCACCACTTATGGCGGCTACCCGAGAGCGCAGGCCGGCATGGAGACAGAAGGCAACTTCGGCGGCACGCTGACCCTTGCCAATGGCGAAGTGCGCGTGGTGTTCGTGCCTGCGGTGCATAGCTCCACAGTTACCCCGCCCAACGGCAGCGCGGACACCAGCATCCACGAAGGCGGCAATCCCGGCGGCTTTCTCATTACGGTGCAGAACGGCCCGACCATTTACGATACCGGCGACACCGATGAGTTTGGGGACATGGCCCTCATTTCCAAGCAGCACAAAGTGGATATCATGCTCTGCTGCATCGGCGACCACTTCACGATGGGGCCGGAGCGGGCCGCCGACGCCGTGAAATTAGTCAATCCGCGCATCGTCATCCCGCAGCACTACGGCACCTTTCCTGCCTTGACGGGAACGCCCGCCGCGTTTGGCGACGCGCTCAAGAAGTCCGGCGCGAAAGCCAAGATGGTAGTGATGCAGGTGCATCAAACGCTGTATTTCTAACAGAGTAAAGCGCGTGCATGATGCCGAACAAAGCTAAGGCACAATTGCAGATGGTCTGGCCGCAGCCGCTCCTGACCTCACCGCCGAGCGCCCATGTCTGCCCAGGGCACTCGTTGCGCACGTACTGGCAGGGGGACGAACCAGGCTTCTACAAAGTAATGGCACTGGCGGGCTGGCCGGGCTGGAACGACGAAAGCATGCGCCCGTGGGTGGCGAGGATTGTGCCCCAATGCTGGTACATGGCTGTCCATGAAGAAAGCGGCGGGATTGTCGCGACAGCGATGGGCCTGCACGACCACTCGGACGCGCACCCATTTGGGGGAGAACTCGGCTGGGTGGCAGGCCATCCCGCCCATGCAGGACATGGCTTAGGAGCGGCGGTGTCGGCCGCAGTCACGGCGCGGCTGATTGGAGCAGGATACCGCAACATTCATCTGTACACGGAAGACGAACGCCTGGCGGCGCTCAAAGTCTATCTGAGGCTGGGCTACGTTCCATTTCTAGCGTCCCCAGATATGCAGGAGCGGTGGCAGGCAATTTACAGCAAGTTGAACTGGCCGCACGGCGACTCTCTGACAAGCAAGGAGCCAGCCACAGCCCTGCCGCCGCGCCTCATGAAGAAGGATTTCTATACCGAGGCCGAGTACCTGGCCTGGGAAAGAGACGCGCCGTATAAATCCGAGTACGTCAACGGCCAAATCATCCCGCTGAACGGGGAGGTGCGAAGGACGCCCGGCAGCGCAAGCAAGCACGGACAAGTGTTGGCGAATGCCATCGGCTCTTTGTGGGTTGCATTGAAAGGCGACCCCTGCCACGTGCTGACTTCCGATGCAAAAGTGCGTTCCGGTGCCGGCTCCCTGCGTTCGCCGGACGCATTGGTCGTCTGCGGCATCATTGAGTATCACGACCAGGGGCAGACGGTGATTGCCAACCCAGTGGTGCTGGTGGAAGTTCTCTCGCCCGGCACGGAAGCCGCCGACCGGGGCGATAAACTGCACGAATACCAGGGAATTGAAAACTTGCAATCGTACCTGCTGGTCAGCCAAAACGCTGCGAGTATGGAACACTACACGCGCAGGGCAGATGGGCAGTGGATGTATCAAACCGTGCAGGGGCTGGAAAGCACATTGGCAATCCCGGCCCTGAATATTACACTGGCATTGGCGGACATCTACGAAGGCATTGACTTTGAGGCCGTGCGCGGCGACTAGAAAACAACTCTCGGCAGGAACACGCACCCCTCGGCAAGTGTTTAAGAAGTAACCAACAAGGAGCGGATCATGGCGACAGTAGCAAGCAACACAAAACCCAAAGTAATCGTCGTCGGCGGCGGGCTGGCGGGCCTGATGACGACAATCAAGATCGCCGAAGGCGGCGTTCCTGTAGAGCTGTTCTCGTTTGTGCCGGTCAAGCGCAGCCATTCGGTGTGCGCGCAGGGCGGCATCAACGGTGCGGTCAACACCAAAGGCGAAGGCGATAGCACCTACGAGCACTTAGACGACACAGTCTACGGCGGCGACTTTCTCGCAAATCAGCCGCCGGTCAAGCACATGGCCGACAACGCCCCCGGCATTATCAACCTGCTCGACCGCATGGGTGTCATGTTCAACCGCACCGGCGAAGGCCTGCTAGACTTTCGGCGCTTCGGCGGCACGCAGTACCACCGCACCGCCTACGCGGGCGCAACCACGGGCCAGCAGCTCTTGTACGCTTTGGATGAGCAGACGCGCCGCCACGAAGTCGCAGGCGATGTGGTCAAGCATGAGTTTTGGGAGTTTCTCAGCATTGTCAAGGACGACGACGGCGTTTGCAAAGGTATTATCGCCCAAGATTTGCGCACCATGCAGATTAAGGAGTTCCGTGCCGATGCCGTCGTGCTGGCGACCGGCGGGCCGGGTATTGTCTACAACCGCAGCACCAACAGCGTCATGAACACCGGCACAGCCGCCAGTGCCGTCTACCAGCAGGGAGCATGGTACGCAAACCCTGAGTTTATTCAAGTGCATCCCACGGCGATCCCCGGCATGGACAAGCTGCGCCTGATGAGCGAGTCTGCGCGGGGCGAGGGCGGCAGAGTATGGGTGCCGCGCAAGGCAGGCGATGAGCGCCGGGGAGAGAATATCCCCGAAGCCGAGCGGTTCTACTTCCTGGAAGAGAAGTATCCCGCCTATGGCAACCTGGTGCCGCGCGACATCGCCACCCGCGAAATATTTGACATCTGTGTCAACCAGAAGATGGGGGTCTACGGACAGAACCAAGTCTATCTTGACCTCACCCACTTAGACAAAAAGCAAATTGACATCAAGCTCGGCGGCATTTTGGAGATATACGAGAAGTTTATCGGCGAAGACCCGCGCACCACGCCCATGCGCATCTTCCCCGCTGTGCATTATTCTATGGGCGGCCTGTGGGTGGGCTTTGTCAAAGACGAAAAGACCGGTGGCCTGGTAGAAGGCGACCCGCGCAATCAGCAGACCAATATCCCCGGCTTGTTCGCGGTCGGCGAATGCGAGTATCAGTATCATGGGGCCAATAGGTTGGGAGCCAACTCTTTGCTGTCCTGTCTCACGGGCGGGCAATTGACCGGGCCGGGCGTGGTGAGCTATGTCAAGCACCTGCCCCAAAGCGCGCTGGACTTGCCCCAGGGCATCTACGACAGCGAACGCGCCCTGCGCCAGTCCCAGTACGACGCCTTGACGCAATCAACCGGGACGGAGAACCCGTATCGCCTGCACGAAGAACTCGGCGACATTATGACCGACAATGTCACCGTCGTGCGCTACAACGACCGCCTTCAGGCCACCGATGCTAAGATTCAGGAGCTTCAAGAGCGCGTGGAGCATGTTTCTATCGCAGACAGCTCCGATTGGACAAATCAGCTTGTTCCATTCACCCGCCAGTTGAAGAATATGCTGCATCTGTCGCAGGCGATTGTGCAGGGCGCACTCGCGCGTGATGAATCGCGCGGCGCGCACTACAAGCCGGACTTCCCCAAGCGCGACGATGAGCGTTTCCTCAAGACAACACTGGCTGAGTGGACACCCAATGGCCCGCGCTTGTCCTATCAGGACGTGGATACCTCGCTGATTAAGCCGCGCCTGCGAAATTACGCCGCCGAGAAGAACAACTCCGGCACGGCAGAACCCACAGCCGAGGCCGCCAAAGATACTCTCGCCGCCGACCTGCAAGGCAAGAACGGCAACAGTAATGGACACGGCATCGGAGCCGGGACAAATGGCGCAAACGGTGTTGCTTCTCTCGGCGCAGGCCTCACCGGCGCGGACAGCCAGGAAATGCAGGTCGCGGCAGGCGCTAATCCGGGCGGCAATGGCGACCAGCTTTCCACCCGTCCCCCCGAAGCCCGCCGCGATACCACCTACGGCGCGGATGATACCGAGGAAATTGAAGAAGCAGGCAAAAGCTGGCTGACGGGCCACAATCAGCTTGACGATGCCGACCCAACCAAGCATGGCAACGACGTGGTGCAGCGCGCCGAAGAAACCACAGCCCATTAGATTCGCGTCCAAATCGTTAGAAAGATCAGTGTTATGGCGGATACCAAAACTATAGTTATCAAAATCAAGCGGCGTGCCAACCCGGACAGCGCCGCTTACTGGGAAGAGTTTGAGATACCCTACCGGCCTAATATGAATGTCATCTCGTGCTTGATGGAGATTCGCAAAAACCCCGTCACGCGCGACGGCAAACAAACCTCTGCTCCCGTGTGGGAGATGAATTGTCTGGAGAATGTCTGCGGAAGCTGCACCATGCTGATGAATGGCCGCGTCGGACAGTCCTGCGCCGCCTTGGTTGACAATCTTCAGCAGCCGATTACTCTAGAGCCTATGAGCAAGTTCCCTGTTGTCAAGGACTTAGCCGTAGACCGCTCGCGCATGTTCCAGAACCTCAAGAAGATTAGGGGCTGGATTCCCATTGACGGCACCTATGACCTCGGCCCCGGCCCCCGCATTGCCGAGCGTGACCGCCAGGAAGCCTATGAGTTTAGCAAATGCATGACCTGCGGCTCCTGTCTTGAGGCCTGTCCCCAAGTCAACGAGCATTCCAACTTCATCGGCCCTGCCGCCATTGGACAAGTGCGCTTGTTTAACTCACATCCCACGGGTTCCATGAACAAAGAGGAGCGTTTAGCCGCAATCGCTGGCTCGGACGGTGTCACAAGCTGCGGTAATGCGCAGAACTGCGTCAAAGCCTGTCCCAAAGAAATCCCGCTCACCAAAGCGATTGCCGAGATGAACCGAGATGTCACGCTGTATAAGTTCAAGAAGTTCTTCCGGGGGAAATAGTCTGCTAGCAAATCCCCACCGGCCCAGGCCGGTGGGGATTTCTTTTTGCTCTAGTCCAAATCGGGGTACAAGAACAGCAGCACTTTTTGCCAAACACACGCATACTTGAGGAGAACACACATGGCACTGCCGATTAAACTTGACTACGGCTATCTCGCACCCGATGTAGACCTGGCCGAAGTGGTCGCTTTCCAGGACAACGTTGACCTTGCCGCCAAGAAAGTCACGCAGGGCGGCGGGCTGGGCGCAGATTATCTCGGCTGGGTTGACCCTGGCAAGATTGTTTCCGCCGAAGAACTCAGCACTATCAAAGACCTCGCCAAACAGATACAAGACACCAGCGAATACTTAATCTCCATTGGCATCGGCGGCTCGTATCTTGGCGCGCGCGCCGTGATTGAAGCCTTGGGCGAGAACAAAGGCTCCAAAGTCTTGTTTGCAGGCAACTCTTTGTCCGCCCATGAGCACGAAAAAGTCTTAAACGCCGTCACGGGTAAGACGTTTTCCATCAATGCTATCTCCAAAAGCGGCACGACCACGGAACCCGCTGTCGCATTTCGCATCTTCCGCAGCCTTTTGGAGAAACAAATCGGCAAGGACGATGCCAAAAAGCAGATTATCGCCACCACGGATGCCAAAAAAGGTGCTTTGCGCAAGTTCGCTGAGGAAGAAGGCTACGCCACTCTTCCCATTGCCGACGATGTGGGTGGGCGTTATTCCGTGCTTAGTCCCGTGGGCCTGCTGCCTATCGCTGTGGCCGGCATTGATATTGACGCATTGCTCGCGGGTGCTAAAGATGTCGCGGCTGCGTGCCAAACAACCGACGTTTCCAAGAACCCCGCTTACTTTTATGCCGTTGCGCGCAACTTCTTATATAGGAAAGGCTATAATGTCGAGCTATTTTCCAGCTTTGAACCCCGTCTTTCTTATGTCGCCGAGTGGTGGAAGCAGCTTGTCGGCGAAAGCGAAGGCAAAGACCACATCTCTTTGTTTCCCGCCAGCGTCCAGCTCACCACCGACTTGCATTCTATGGGCCAGTATATCCAGCAAGGGCGGCGTTTTCTCATTGAAACCTTCGTGATCGTGGACGGCGGCGAACCGTCTTTGGCTGTTCCCCCCGCCGAGAACGATTTGGACGAGCTGGGTTACCTGCAAGGCAAGCCGATGAGCGAAGTCAACCGCGCCGCTTATCAAGCGACTGCGCTCGCGCACCATGACGGCGGCGTTCCTAACTCCTCCATTCACCTGGATAGTCTCAACGCTTACAGTTTAGGCGCACTCTTGTACTTCTTTGAGCGCGCGATTGGCGTCAGCGGGTATCTGATGGGCATCAATCCCTTCAATCAGCCCGGCGTGGAGGCGTACAAGACCAATATGTTCGCCCTTCTCGGCAAGCCCAAGTTTGAAGATGCCACCAAAGACGTACAGGCCCGGCTCGGCA
>JAABUJ010005669.1_pt1 | contig 12380 bp, 9 predicted proteins | sample 5559131 | NCBI WGS metagenome assembly JAABUJ01 (sample SAMN10711875, study PRJNA513366) | rock metagenome | isolation source: Antarctica rocks | place: Antarctica: Victoria Land, Mt New Zealand nord | collected 2016-01-07
CACCGGTGAGACCCGGTTCCCGCTGATCATGCAGAACATCCACCGTTACTTCTTCTACGCCGCGATCCTCGTCTCGCTGGTCAACACCTATGACATGCTCCGGGGGTTCCGGGGCGCGAACGGCGGCTTCGGCATCGGGCTCGGCACGGTGATCATGCTCGTCAACGTCGTCTTCCTCTGGCTCTACACCGCCTCCTGCCACTCCTGCCGGCACCTCATCGGCGGGCGGCTCAAGCACTTCTCGAAGCACCCGCTGCGCTACCGCGCCTGGACCTCCGTGTCCGCGCTAAACACCCGGCACATGGAGCTCGCCTGGACGACGCTGGGCACGCTGATGCTGACCGACGCCTACATCGCCCTGGTCTCGTCCGGGGCCATCTCGGACCTGAGGCTGGTCAACTGATGAGCGGCGAGGTCGAGCACTACGACTACGACGTGGTGATCATCGGGGCCGGCGGCGCCGGGCTGCGCGCCGCGATCGCCTCCCGCGAGGCCGGCATGCGCACCGCCGTCATCTGCAAGTCCCTGTTCGGCAAGGCCCACACCGTCATGGCCGAGGGCGGCATCGCCGCGAGCATGGGCAACGTCAACAGCAACGACAGCTGGAAGGTCCACTTCGGCGACACGATGCGCGGGGGCAAGTTCCTCAACTCGTGGCGGATGGCCGAGCTGCACGCGAAGGAGGCTCCCGACCGGGTCTGGGAGCTGGAGACCTACGGCGCGCTCTTCGACCGCACCTCCGACGGAAAGATCAGCCAGCGCAACTTCGGCGGCCACGAGTACCCCCGGCTCGCGCACGTCGGTGACCGGACCGGCCTCGAGCTGATACGCACGATGCAGCAGAAGATCGTGTCGCTGCAGCAGGACGACCAGCGCGAGTCCGGTGACGCCGAGGGCCGGCTCAGGGTCTTCCACGAGTGCACCGTCACCGAGCTGCTCCGTGACTCCTCGGGAGCGATCGCGGGGGCCTTCGGCTACTGGCGCGAGTCCGGACGCTTCGTCCGCTTCACGGCGCCGGCGGTCGTCCTGGCGACCGGGGGCATCGGCAAGTCCTTCAAGGTCACCTCCAACTCCTGGGAGTACACCGGCGACGGGCACGCACTGGCGCTGCGGGCCGGGTCGACGCTGGTGAACATGGAGTTCGTCCAGTTCCACCCGACGGGCATGGTGTGGCCGCCCTCGGTCAAGGGCATCCTCGTCACGGAGTCGGTCCGCGGGGACGGCGGCGTGCTGAAGAACTCCGAGGGCAAGCGCTTCATGTTCGACTACGTGCCCGACGTGTTCCGCGGCCAGTATGCCGAGAGCGAGGAGGAGGGCGACCGGTGGTACACCGACCCCGACCACAATAAGCGTCCACCCGAGCTGCTGCCCCGCGACGAGGTCGCCCGGGCGATCAACTCCGAGGTCAAGGTCGGGCGCGGCTCGCCGCACGGCGGGGTCTTCCTCGACATCGCCTCGCGCCGCGACGCCGCCGAGATCATGAAGCGCCTCCCGTCGATGCACCACCAGTTCAAGGAGCTCGCCGACGTCGACATCACGACGGAGGCGATGGAGGTCGGCCCGACCTGCCACTACGTCATGGGCGGCGTCGAGGTCGACCCCGACAGTGCGGCAGCCGCACGGGTGCCCGGTCTCTTCGCTGCGGGCGAGGTCTCGGGCGGCATGCACGGGTCCAACCGCCTCGGTGGCAACTCCCTGTCGGACCTGCTCGTCTTCGGCGCCCGCGCGGGCCTCGGCGCCGCGGCATACGTCCAAGGCCTGGGAAAGGACCGCCCGAGCGTGGACCAGGCCGTGATCGACTCGGCGGCCCGGCAGGCGCTCGCGCCCTTCGAGGAGGAGGGCGGCGAGAACCCGTACTCGCTCCACCAGGAGCTGCAGCAGACGATGAACGACCTCGTCGGCATCATCCGCACCGCCGAGGAGATCGAGCGGGCGCTGGCCAAGCTGGAGGAGCTCAGGACCCGGGCCCGGCACCTCACCGTCGAGGGACACCGCCAGTTCAACCCCGGCTGGCACCTCGCCCTGGACCTGCGCAACATGCTCGTGGTCAGTGAGTGCGTCGCCCGGGCTGCGCTGGCGCGTCAGGAGAGCCGCGGCGGCCACACCCGCGACGACTTCCCGAAGATGGATCCGGCCTGGCGGCTGAAGAACCTCATCTGCTCGGCCACCGAGAGCGGCATCGAGGTCACCGAGCAGCCTCTGGGCCCGATGCGCGAGGACCTGCTCGCCCTGTTCAAGCGAGACGAGCTGGCGAAGTACCTCACCGACGAGGAGCTGGCGAGGCTGCCGGCTGCGCCCGCCACGGCCAAGGAGAGCGGAACATGAGCTACGACGCGAACTTTCGGGTCTGGCGCGGGGACGCCGACGGCGGTGGGCTCGTCGACTACACCATCGAGGTCAACGAGGGGGAGGTCGTCCTCGACATCATCCACCGGCTCCAGGCGACCCAGAGCGGCGACCTCGCCGTCCGCTGGAACTGCAAGGCCGGCAAGTGCGGCTCGTGCAGCGCCGAGATCAACGGCATGCCGAAGCTGCTGTGCATGACCCGAATGTCGACCTTCACCGAGGGCGAGACGGTCACCGTCACGCCGATGCGCGCCTTCCCGGTGATCAAGGACCTCGTCACCGACGTGTCGTTCAACTACACCAAGGCGCGTCAGATCGCGTCGTTCGCACCTCCCGATCTCGCTCCGGGTGACTACCGGATGGAGCAGGTCGACGTCGAGCGCTCGCAGGAGTTCCGCAAGTGCATCGAGTGCTTCCTCTGCCAGGACACCTGTCACGTCGTGCGCGACCACGAGGACAACAAGGAGGCGTTCGCCGGGCCGCGCTTCCTCATCCGGGCCGCCGAGCTGGACATGCACCCGCTCGATGTGCGCACCGACCGCGTCGAGTCGGCTCGCGACGACCAGGGCATCGGCATGTGCAACATCACCAAGTGCTGCACCGAGGTCTGCCCGGAGCACATCAAGATCACCGACAACGCGATCATCCCGATGAAGGAGCGCCTCGTCGACCGCCGGTACGACCCGCTCGTCTGGCTCGGCAACACGATCCGCCGCCGCAAGGTCTGACACCGGCCGGTCAACGCGCGCCGTGCGGAGGTTGACGCGCGCCCTGCGGAGGTTGACGCGGCGTCAACCCGGCGGGGGGAGGTGAGCCGGGCTGGAAAGGGGAGCCGGCTGGGGAGGTGAGCCGGGCGGGGGAGGTGAGCCGGGCTGCTGGGCGGGCACCCGGCATACCGGGGGTTCTCGCGTTCTCGTTGTGCGACAGTCCTACTCGCCGTGGCGCAGGGCCACGCGGACGTCGCGGTTGAGGAAGGAGATGACGTCGAGGGGGATCTCCTTGGGGCAGGCGGCCGAGCACTCGCCGATGTTGGTGCAGCCACCGAAACCCTCGTAGTCGTGCTGGCTGACCATCGAGACCACCCGCGCGTCGCGCTCGGGCTGGCCCTGGGGCAGCAGCCCGAGGTGGGCGACCTTGGCGCCCATGAAGAGCATGGCGGAGGCGTTCGGGCAGGCGGCGACGCAGGCGCCGCATTGGATGCAGGCCGCGGCGCCGAACGCCCGGTCGGCGTCGTCCTTGTGCACCAGCACGCTGTGGGCGTCGGGAGCGGCGCCGGTGTTGACGCTGACGTAGCCGCCGGACTGGACGATCCGGTCGAGCGCCGACCGGTCGACGACGAGGTCCTTGAGCACCGGGAACGCGGTCGCCCGCCACGGCTCGACGGTGATCGTCTCGCCGTCCTCGAACGAGCGCATGTGCAGCTGGCAGACGGCCGAGATCTCCGGGCCGTGTGCGTCGCCGTTGATCATCAAACCGCAGGTGCCGCAGATGCCTTCGCGGCAGTCGCTGTCGAACGCGACCGGATCCTCGCCCCCGAGGATGAGCTGCTCGTTGAGGACGTCGAGCATCTCGAGGAACGACATGTCCGGCGTGATGTCGTCCACCTCGTAGGTGGCCATCCGGCCATCGGCCCCGGAGTTCGCCTGGCGCCAGATCTTGAGGGTGATCTTCACTTGTAGCTCCGTTGCTTCAGGTGCACGTACTCGTAGGCCAGGTCTTCCTTGTGCAGGACGGGCACGAGTGCACCGGCGCCGTCGTCGCCCTCTGCCTGACCGAACTCCCACGCCGCCACGTACGCGAAGTCGTCGTCGTTGCGCAGGGCCTCGCCGTCCTCGGTGCGGCTCTCGGTCCGGAAGTGCCCGCCGCAGGACTCGCGCCGGTGCAGGGCGTCGATGCACATGAGCTCGCCGAGCTCGAGGAAGTCTGCGACCCGGCCGGCCTTCTCGAGCGACTGGTTGATCTCCTCGCCCGACCCGAGCACCCGCACGTTGCGCCAGAACTCGTCCCGCAGGCCGCGGATGAGGTCGATGCCCTTGAGCAGGCCCTCCTCGGACCGCTCCATCCCGCAGTACTCCCACATGATGCTGCCGAGCTCCTTGTGGAAGGAGTCGACGGTGCGCTCGCCCTGGATCGAGAGCAGCTTCTCGATCCGCGCGTCCACCGCGACGCGGGCTGCAACGACCGCCTCGTGGCTCGGCGCGACCTGCGGGTAGGGGCCGTGGGCGAGGTAGTCGCGGATCGTGTTCGGCAGGACGAAGTAGCCGTCCGCGAGGCCCTGCATGAGGGCCGAGGCGCCAAGCCGGTTGGCGCCGTGGTCGGAGAAGTTCGCCTCACCGGTGACGAACAGCCCCGGGAGGTTGGACTGCAGGTCGTAGTCGACCCACAGGCCGCCCATCGTGTAGTGCACCGCGGGGTAGATGCGCATCGGCACCTCATAGGGGTTCTCGCCGGTGATCCGCTGGTACATGTCGAGGAGGTTTCCGTACTTGTCAGCGACCGCCTCGTTGCTCATCCGCTGGAGTGCGTCGGTGAAGTCGAGGTAGACCCCGCGGCGGAAGTCGCCGACGAGCGGGCCGACGCCGCGGCCCTCGTCGCAGACGTTCTTGGCCTGGCGTGAGGCGATGTCGCGCGGGACGAGGTTGCCGAACGCGGGGTAGATCCGCTCGAGGTAGTAGTCGCGGTCCTCCTCCGGGATCTCGCGCGGGTCCTTGTCGCAGTCCTCGCGGTTCTTCGGCACCCAGATGCGGCCGTCGTTGCGCAGCGACTCGCTCATGAGCGTGAGCTTCGACTGGTGCTCGCCGGCGACGGGGATGCAGGTCGGGTGGATCTGGGTGTAGCAGGGGTTGCCGAAGTAGGCGCCCTTGCGGTGGGCCCGCCACGTCGCCGTCACGTTGCACCCCATGGCGTTGGTCGAGAGGTAGAAGACGTTGCTGTAGCCGCCGCTCGCGAGGACGACGGCGTCGGCGAGGTGGGTCTCGACCTCGCCGGTGACCATGTCGCGGACGATGACGCCGCGGGCCCGGCCGTCGACGACGACGAGCTCGAGCATCTCGTGGCGTGCCTTCATCTCCACGGTGCCGGCCACAATCTGCCGCTCGAGGGCCTGGTAGGCGCCGATGAGCAGCTGCTGACCTGTCTGCCCTCGCGCGTAGAAGGTGCGCGAGACCTGGACGCCACCGAAGGACCTGTTGTCGAGCATGCCGCCGTACTCCCGGGCGAAGGGCACGCCCTGGGCGACACACTGGTCGATGATGTCGGCGCTGACCTGCGCGAGACGGTAGACGTTGGACTCCCGGGAGCGGAAGTCCCCGCCTTTCACGGTGTCGTAGAAGAGGCGGTAGACCGAGTCGCCGTCCTCCTTGTAGTTCTTCGCCGCGTTGATGCCACCCTGCGCGGCGATCGAGTGGGCCCGTCGCGGCGAGTCCTGGTAGCAGAACGACGTGACGCGGTAGCCGGCCTCCCCGAGGGTCGCCGCCGCGGAGGCGCCGGCCAGACCGGTGCCGACGATGATCACGCTGAGCTTGCGGCGGTTGGCCGGGTTGACCAGCTCGGCCTCGAACTGGCGGGTGCCCCACCGCTCCGCGATCGGGCCCTTCGGGGCCTTGGCATCCGCGATGTCCTCGTCCTCGCGGTAGAGGCCGGTGGCGAGACCGACGTCGTTGCCGGCGGGCCGCGGGGTCGTGCTGTCAGTCATGAGGTCCCTACTTGATCAGGCCGAAGAAGATGGACAGCGGCGGCAGGAGGAAGCCGACCGCGACGACGGTCGCAACGACGACCCCGAGCTGGTTGGCCAGGCGACGAGACCGCGCCGTGCTCGTCCACCCGAGGGTCTGGCTCGCGCTCCAGATGCCGTGCCGCACGTGCATCGCGAGGGCCCCCATCGCCAGGACGTAGATGAGGACGACCCACCAGACCTGGAAGCTGGACACGACCCGCACGTAGCTGCTCGAATGAATTCCGTTGACCTGAATGGTGTTCGTCGTGAACTGTAGGAGGTGGAAGATGATGAAGAGGAGCAGTGCGACGCCGCCCCAGCGCATGGTGCGCGAGGAGAGCGTGGACGATGTGGCCTTCTTCACCTGGTACCTCGTCGTGCGCGCGCCCTGCGCCCGGCTCCAGAGGTAGAACGCCGAGTAGATGTGCGCGATGACGGCGACGATCAGCGCCGTCCGGAAGAGCCACAGGAACCCGGAGTAGGGAAGGATCGGTTCTCCGAGCACTCGCAGGTGGTGCGCGTACTCCTCGTATGCCGCCTGGCCCCCGAACAGCTTGAGGTTTCCGTACATGTGCATGAGGACGTAGAGGACGAACAGCGCACCGGTCACGGCCATGACCATCTTCATGGCGACCGTGGTGCGCCGAGCACTGATCTGTCCCGCGGGGACGGTCGAGGTGGCCACCTGACGACGGTATCTCTCGAGTTTGGCCCGTCCGCGCGGGTGGGACCTGAGGCACGTGTGGACAATCTCTCGTTCCCGGTATGCCGGGTGCGCGCCTCGCGCGGGCGGGCCGGGTCCGATGGCCTAGCCTCGGTGCCCATGACGGGGAACGTGGTCGAGCCGGTGGAGCCGATCGACGGGTTCTGGGCCGTCATCCCGGCCGGCGGCGCGGGGACCCGGCTCTGGCCGCTGTCACGGCAGGCCTCGCCGAAGTTCCTCCACGACCTCACCGGCACGGGGCGCACCCTGCTGCAGTCGACGGTGGACCGCCTCATGCCCCTGGTCTCGGACCGCGTCGTCGTCGTGACCGGGGAGGCGCATGCCGGTGCTGTTCAGGCGCAGCTGCCCGGTGTGGCGGCTGAGAACATCTTGGCCGAGCCGAGCCCGCGCGACTCGATGCCCGCCATCGGGCTGGCCGCGGCGGTGATCGAACGCCGGGACCCGTCGGCCGTGATCGGCTCGTTCGCCGCGGACCACGTCATCGGGCAGCTGGGCGAGTTCCACGCCGCGGTGCGCCAGACGGTCGCGGTGGCCCGGACGGGCGGGATCGTCACGCTGGGCATCACGCCCACCGGCCCGTCGACAGGGTTCGGCTACATCCGAGAGGGCCCACCCTTGGACGTCGCCGGCGCGCCGAGTGCGCGCGCAGTCGCGGCCTTCGTCGAGAAGCCGGATGCCGCGACAGCCGCCGAGTACCTCACCGCCGGCGGGTTCTGGTGGAACGCCGGGATGTTCGTCGTCCGGGCCTCGGTGCTGCTCGACACCCTGTCGGCCCACGACCCCGAGCTGGCCACCGGACTGCGCTCGATCGCCGCCGATCCGGCCCGGCTCGGCGACGTCTGGCCCAGGCTGACGAAGATCGCCATCGACCACGCCATTGCCGAGCCGGCTGCCCGGGACGGGCTCGTGGCCGTCGTCCCTGCCTCGTTCACCTGGGACGACGTCGGCGACTTCGCTTCTCTCGGTGCACTGCTCGCTGACGTCGAGGGCCGTCCCGGCGTGAAGGTCATCGGTGATCCGGGCAAGGTCGTCACCGTCGACGCCACGGGGATCATCGCCGGCGGCGGCCGGACCATCGCCCTCATCGGACTCGACGACGTGGTCGTCGTCGACACCCCTGACGCGCTCCTGGTCATGTCGAGGGAGCGCGCCCAGGACGTCAAGGCCGTGGTCGAGGCCCTCAAGGCGGCCGGCCGCACCGATCTGACCTGACCGGCATTGATGTCAAAGAATCGCCCATTCGGGCACCGAACCGCGAGTCTTTGACATAGGTCTTCGGGCGTGGGCGTGGGCGCGGACGCGGCGCGACGGGCTGGCGCAACGATGCGGGGGGAGACCGACCGGGACCCGACGCCAGGCAGCCGGCAGCAGCACCGGGATCCGATGCCTGCGCGTTCTCGCCGACGGCGTCCGGACCTTCGGCGGCCCGCCCACCGCAGGGGACGAACAACGGGAGCGAGGCTGTCCGCGGTCGGCCGGCGAGCGTGAGTGGTGATACCGGTCCCGTCATTCGTCCCCAGCGCGGTCGGCCGGCGAGCGTGAGTGTTCAGACCCCGGACCCGGAACCGGTCCCGGAGCCAGACCCCGTCGCTCGTCGTCCCGTGCGGCCGGGAAGTGCCAGGAAGAGCGGTTGTGTGCTCCGGCATACGAGGGCTGCCTGTGGATGACGACGGACCGGTGAGGCGAAGGCTCGGCAGGCTGACCACATGGACGACGCCGTGACGCAGCTGAACGCGCTGGGAGGAGTGGCCACGTGGGGCCAGCTCAAGCGGCGGGTGCCCTGGCGGATCATCGCGGCCGCGTTGGAGGACGAGGCGATCGTCCGGTCCTCGCGCGGGCGGTATGAGCTGCCCCACGCCGAGCCCGACCGGGCCGCCGCGTGCCGGCTCAGCGGCGTCTGCTCGCACCTGTCAGCAGCCGTCCACTGGGGGTGGGAGGTCAAGACGGGCCCGCCGCTCCCGCACGTCACGGTTCCCAGCAACCGCAACGTGGCGCCGGCCCGCCGCACAGGCGTCGTGCTGCACTGGCGCACGCTCGGGGCAGCCGAGGTCAACGGGTGGGTGACGACCAGGGTGCGGACCGTCATCGACTGCTGCCTCGACCTCCCGTTCGACGAGGCGCTCGCCGTCTTCGACTCCTCCTGGCGCGACGGGCTGAAGCCTCGCGAGGTCCAGCTCGCTGCCCTGGTCCTGCCTCCCAGGTCACGTCGACGAGTGCTGGCCCTGGCGGCGACGGCGTACCCCCGGGCGGCCAACCCGTTCGAGTCGGTGCTGCGGGCGATCGCCCTCGGCGTTCCTGGACTGACCGTGGCGCCTCAGGTCGCGATCAGGGACGGCCGTTTCTTCGCCCGCGTGGACCTCGCCGACGAAGAGGTGCGGATCGTCCTCGAGGCGGACAGCTTCGAGTTCCACGGCAAGCGCAAGCTCATGGAGCGCGACTGCCGTCGTTACGACGAGCTCGTCGTCCGAGGCTGGCTGGTGCTGCGGTTCTCCTGGGAGCAGGTGATGTCCGACCCGCAGTGGGTGGCCGCGACCATCCTTGCCGCGGTCGCAGCGGCGGGCCCGGGGACGAAGAACGGGAGCGACCGTCCTCAAAGCCGTCCGGCACGCTTGACCGCCGGGTTCGGTCCCGTTCTTCGTCCCACGCCAGCCTCGACACCGCTGGTCGGACGCGTCCCGCCACCCGCAGGTATGCCGGGTGAGCCGCTCGCGTGGGGCGCCCACCACCGCGGCCGGTGAGGTTGACCACGAAGGCGACTGCCCGGCATACCTGCTCGCTAGGCTCCGCCTCATGGTAGAAGGCAACCGCAGTGAGTCCGACCTGCCGATCAAGGAGGTCTACGGACCGCACGACCTGAGCGGCTTCGACCCGGCGACCCAGCTCGGGGAGCCGGGGGAGTACCCCTACACGCGCGGTGTCTACCCGTCGATGTACACCGGGCGGCCGTGGACCATGCGCCAGTACGCCGGCTTCGGGACGGCGAAGGAGTCCAACGAGCGCTACCACCAGCTCGTCGCGGCCGGGACCGGTGGACTGTCCGTGGCCTTCGACCTGCCGACACAGATGGGCTACGACTCGGACGAGCCGGTCAGCCATGGCGAGGTCGGCAAGGTGGGCGTTGCCATCGACTCGCTCGACGACATGCGGCTGCTCTTCGACGGGCTGCCGCTGGACAAGCTGTCGACGTCGATGACGATCAACGCGCCGGGCGCCGTGCTGCTCCTGCTCTATGAGCTCGTCGCCGAGGAGAACGGCATTCGCGGCGAGCAGCTGACGGGGACCATCCAGAACGACGTCCTCAAGGAGTACATCGCCAGGGGGACCTACATCTATCCCCCCAAGGACTCCCTGCGCCTTGTCTCCGACGTGTTCTCCTACTGCCACAAGGAGATGCCGCGCTGGAACACGATCTCCATCTCCGGCTACCACATGGCCGAGGCGGGCGCGACCCCCGTGCAGGAGATCGCCTTCACCCTCGCCAACGCCAAGGAGTACGTCCGCGCGGCGCAGGCGGCGGGGCTCGGTGTGGACGACTTCGCCCCCCGCCTGTCGTTCTTCTTCGTCGCGCGGACCACCCTCCTCGAGGAGGTCGCGAAGTTCCGCGCCGCCCGCCGGATCTGGGCGAAGGTGATGCGCGAGGAGTTCAGCGCGAAGGACCCCCGGTCGCTCATGCTCCGCTTCCACACGCAGACGGCCGGGGTGCAGCTCACCGCCCAGCAGCCCGAGGTCAACCTCGTCCGCGTCGCCCTCCAGGGGCTCGGCGCCGTTTTCGGTGGCACCCAGTCCCTGCACACGAACTCCTACGACGAGGCGATCGCCCTGCCGTCGCAGAAGGCGTCCCGCCTGGCCCTGCGCACCCAGCAGGTCATCGCCTACGAGACCGACGTGACCAAGACGGTGGACCCGTTCGCCGGCTCCTACGTCATGGAGGCGATGACCGACGACCTCGAGGACGCCGTGCTGGCGCTGATGACCCTGGTCGAGGACAAGGGCGGTGCGGTCGCTGCCATCGAGGAGGGCTTCCAGAAGTCCGAGATCGAGCGGTCGGCCTACCGGATCGCCCTCGAGATTGACCACCAGGAGCGAACCATCGTGGGGCTCAACCGTTTTCTGGTGGACCAGGAGGAGGCCTACGTGCCCCTGCGCGTCGACCCTGCCATCGAGCAGGAGCAGGTCGCGCGGCTGGCCACCCTGCGCGCCGAGCGGGACAACGCCGCCGTCACGGCCGCCCTAGCCCGGCTCCAGGACGCCGCCCGGGGTAGGGACAACGTGCTCTACCCGATGAAGGAGGCGCTGCGCCTGCGCGCCACCGGCGGCGAGGTGGCGCACGCCCTGCGCGAGGTGTGGGGCGTCTACGTCCCCCGGGACGCGTTCTGACCGCTCGCTCTACGCGCCTTGCCCGAATGCCGGTGCCCGCGACCTTTCCAGGGGCTGGCATCCCCTGCTTCAGGTCGCTCTTTCGCTAGAGTCGAGCACGGATGCACGACTCGGAGGACCAACGACAGGGGACATCACATGAGCAGCCAGCCTCCGCAGGATCCCAACCAGCCGCAGAACCCGGGCGGCTACGGCACGCCGCAGCCGCCCACTCCCCAGCAGCAGAACCCGGGCAGCTACGGCACGCCACAGTACGGCTCCGCACCGCCCACTCCCCAGCAGCAGAACCCGGACGGCTACGGCACGCCACAGTACGGCTCCGCACCGCCACCCGCCGGGCAGCACTACGGCCAGGCGCCTCCCTACGCGTCGGCCCCGCCGCCGGATCAAGGGCCGGGAAGCCCCTACGCCACGGCCGGCACCACGACCCAGCCGCAGTCCATCAATCAGGCGGTGATGCTGATGAGGGTGGGAGCCGTCCTCTCGGTACTGAGTCTGATCGCCGCCCTGGCGACCATTGGCAGCATCAAGGACATGGTCCGCCAGGCCGGCGTCGACAGCGGTACGCCGATGTCGGAGAGCACCGTCAACACTGCCGCAACCGCTGGACTCGTGGCCGCGGTCATCTTCGGTCTGCTCGGAGCGGGGCTGTGGCTGTGGATGGCCTCGGCGAACGGCAAGGGCAAGAAGTGGGCTCGCATCGTTGCCACCGTCTTCTTCGTGGTGTCGGTGCTGTCCATCGTCTCCAACCTGGCGCAGGGCAAGACCCCGGCCCTGAGCCTCATTCTCGGGCTGGTCAGCCTCGTCCTCGGCGCCTACATCATCTTCCTGCTCTACAAGAAGGAGTCGACGGCCTTCTACGACGGGATGGCGGCAGCTCGCACCCCACGCTGAAAGCTCCACCCGAGGTATGCCGTGCGGCCGAGCCGCACGGCATACCGCTGTCCCGCAGGGGTTTCCGTCCACAGCCACAGCCACAGCCGCGGCCGTGTCCCGGGGCCGGCGGCTGCCGCGCATGCGACTTGGTCGCACAGCATACCGCTGTCTTGCAGCGGTTTTCGTCTAGCTAGAGCCGCGGCTGTGCGCCGATGCCGGCAGCTGCCGCGCTGCCGGCTGCGACCGCGGCGTGCAGTGCCCGTGCCGGATCCCCGTCGGTGAGCCAGCTGGCGAGGAGCCCGGCGTTGAAGGCGTCGCCGGCTCCGGTCGAGTCGATGCAGT
>JAABUJ010005671.1_pt1 | contig 12378 bp, 10 predicted proteins | sample 5559131 | NCBI WGS metagenome assembly JAABUJ01 (sample SAMN10711875, study PRJNA513366) | rock metagenome | isolation source: Antarctica rocks | place: Antarctica: Victoria Land, Mt New Zealand nord | collected 2016-01-07
TGGTGGCACCCTCGGCGAGCATCCTCCGGGCCTGCCGCTCCTTCGCCGGCGTGAGCACCGTCTGCCGGCCACCGACCCGGCCGCGCCGACGGGCGGCGTCGAGCCCGGCCCGGGTGCGTTCCCGGATGAGGTCGCGCTCGAACTCGGCCAGCGAGGCGAAAATGTGGAACACCAACCGTCCCCCGGGGGTGGTGGTGTCGATCGCCTCCTGGAGGGACTTGAACCCGACGCCGCGCTCCTCGAGCTGGCGCACGGTCTCGACGAGGTGCGGCAGGGACCGGCCGAGCCGGTCGAGTCGCCACACCACCAAGGTGTCCCCCGGTCGCAGCGACGCCATCACCTCGGCCAGCTGTGGTCGATCGGTCTTGGCGCCCGACGCGGTGTCGGTCCACGTCCGCCAGCACCCCGCGGCGCTGAGAGCGTCGTGCTGCAACGCAGCGTCCTGCACGGTCGTCGACACCCTCGTCGGTACGCACACCTCCGCCTCCAACCCGTCAGGGTCACGGAAGAACACGCTGAACACCGGCCCGAAATCGGTGACGACCTCATCGCACGCGCCGCGAGCCAGCAGCCGGCCGCGGATCTCCTCGAACGCCACCAGCGACGCCGCCTGCAGCCCGAGGTGGTCGAGCCGGCCGCGACCGAACATGGGCACCTGCCGCTGGGACTCGGCGTTGCCGTCGACCTCAAACACGTTGAGCTCGGTGTGCGGGCCGATGTTGACGATCGACATGCGGAGGGCGCCGTCACGGAAGTCCTGACCCACCGTGGCCTCGAACACATCCCGGTAGAAGCCGTGCAGGCGGTCTGTGTCAGAGGTGAGCACCGCAACATGGTTCAGGCCGTCAAGCAGCATCCACGCAGCGTAAGACCACCGGGGGGTAACGGACACCCCCCGATGGACGAGGCTGGGCCACCATGAGCACACGGATGCGGGACGCCATGATGAGCGGGCTCAGCGGCCTGCGCCACGAACCGACAGCCAAGCGCATCAGGGCAAGCCTCGGCGGTACGACCATCATCGACAGCACCCGCGCCGTCCTGCTGTGGGAACCGCGGCACCTCATGCCGGACCTGGCGGAACGCCCCGTACTCGATCCCAGCATCCCCTTCGCCGTCCACACGGCGGGCGGGGAGCCACTCGACATCAGCGCCGACGGGCAACAGCGGCACGGCGCCGCCTTCCGGCTCGACGACCCGCAGCTACCCGGGTACGTCGTCCTCGACTTCGCCGCGTTCGATCAGTGGTTGGAGGAGGACGAGCCCACCGTCGCACACCCCCGCGACCCGTTCCACCGCATCGACGTCCTCGCCGGCTCGCGGACGGTTCGCGTCCACCTCGACGGGGAGACGCTCGCCGAGTCGTCGCGGCCCACCCTGCTGTTCGAGACCATGCTCCCCACCCGGTTCTACCTGCCCCGCGGCGACGTGCACGCCGAGCTGGTGCCCAGCGCGCACCGCAGCTTCTGCGCCTACAAGGGCGAGGCGTCCTACCTGTCACCCGTAGTCGGCGGCCGCCCGGTTACCGACCTCGCCTGGACCTACCCGGCGCCGCTGCACGACGCCGCACACGTCCGCGACCTCGTCTGCTTCTTCGACGAACGAGTCGACGTCGAGCTCGACGGCGTGCCCCAGGCGCGCCCGCTGACCCCCTGGTCACCGCGGCGGTGAGTCTCCACGGCCAAGACCTGTGGATAAAGATGTCTCTCAGGCGGCCTCGGGGCCTCACCACACCGCTCCACCAGATAGCTACTCCCCACCGATCACCAGGTAGCAGCGGCCGCCGGCTGGTTCACCACTCGGACCCGTTGGGACACGGTTCAAACCATGTGTCAATAACGATCTGTGATGTACCCGGCGGCCCGGCTTGGGTTGCTGCTAGCAGCATCCCCAGCGCTCACGCCAAGTTTGTCAATGCCGTCGGCGGCTGGCTGATAGCGGGAGGGTTCTGTGGCGCCGGCGGGGTGGAGCTCGGTGCTGGATGGTTGGGCGCGCTGCGCCGTGTTACCTGCCGTGTGTGACGGCGTGCTGGTGGTGGTGGGCGAGGTCGCGCAGGTAGTCACTGGCGGTCGCGGCCCCGTCGTGATCACGGATTCGTGCGCCGAGGGCGGCGGCGGCGGTCCGGTAGCTGGGGTCGGTGAGGAGTCGGTCGAGGGCTTCCCGGATCGTCGCGGCGGGGGCGGTGCGGGGCAGCGCCAGGCCGGCGCTGTGCTCGGCGACGACCCGGGCCACGGTGGGCTGGTCGACCATTGGGTGCATCGGCAGCACCAGCAGTGGCAGGTCGTGTGCCAGCGCTTGCATCGTGGTGGCGTGCCCGCCGTGACCAATGACCGCGTCCACCCCGGGCAGCAGGTCGGCGTGGTCGGCCCAGCGGTGCACCTCGACGTTGGCGGGTGCCGTCATCGCCGCGGGGTCGAGTGCCGGCCCGGTGGTGAAGACGGCGTCGACGTCCAGGCCACCCACCGCGTCCAGCACCCGCTGCGCAACGCCGTCCTGGCCGGGCCACCACACGGTGCTCAGGCTGATCAGCACCCGCGGCCGGCCCGGGGACGGCACCGCGGGCCTCGGGGTGCCCTGCCAGACGGGGCCCACCACCGGGCCGCCCAGGGCGGTGCTCGCCCCCACCAGCTCGGGCAGACACACCGCCACCGCGCCGGCCAGCCCGGCCCACACCTTCCCCGGGCGCAGCCCGCGAAGTGTGGCCAGGGTGCCGATCGGGCCGTGCGCCCACCGCCCGGTGAAGAAGTCGGGGAAGGTGTGGACCAGCGCCACCAAGCAGACTGCCCCCGGCGATGCTCACGATGGCCTGACCGTTGTTCTGTTGCGTGCCTGCCCCCCGAGCTGTAGGACTGACCGGGAGGCGTCACCCCATTGATGCTGATACCGAACTCGTTGGGTTCGTTTGCGGAGACCGAAAAGTTGACGAGGTAGATGCCGCTGTTCGGCACCAAGATGTCTGCCGGTCCGATCTGGGAAAGCCCCCGACTTGCGGCGCCCAGCCCGCGGAAGAAGACGTCGCCTTGAACAGGCACAACCTGCGGGCCGTCAATGTAAAAATAGCCGTAGTTACCGCCCGTCGCCAGACCCGGCGCCCCAGCAGGGCCCGTCGCCCCCCGGCACACCTGGTCGTTGCCCGCGGCCCGGGCAATGCGGGCCTCGTACTCCACCGGATCGACCCCCATCTCGGCCAGCAACACCTGTAGGGGGTTCAGCAGCAGGCTCCAGCCCTGTTTGCGGCCCACCGCCGTCCAGACGTTGCTGATGGTCTCGACGCGTGGCGCTGGGGTGCCCGGGAGCCGGCACCCTGCAGCGGGATGTGCAGGAGGAGGATCACGTGTGTGCGGGTGTCCCTGGCGATGATTGTGCGTGATGAGGAGCCCACCATCGTCAGGGTGCTTGCGGACGCGGCGACCTGTTGTGACGAGCTGGTGGTCCTGGACACCGGGTCAACCGATGCCACCCCCCAGCTCGCGGCCCAGGCCGGTGCCCAGGTGCAGGAGTTCGCCTGGTGTGATGATTTCGCCGCCGCCCGCAATGCCGCCTTCGCCGCCTGCACCGGGGACTGGATCCTGTGGTTGGACGCCGATGACCGGCTACCGCCCGCGGTCCAGCAACGGCTACTGGAAGCCAAGTACGGCATGCTGCTCCGCACCGACATCGACGCGGTCATGGTGCCTTACCACTACCAGCTCACCGACGCAGGTGAGCACTGCACCTACAGCTTCCTCCGCGAGCGCCTCCTGCGCCGTCGGGCCGGTCTGCGCTGGCAGGGGGTGGTGCACGAGGTCATCGCCATCCCCGCCGGGCGGTCCATCATCGCCGAAGACCTGTGGGTGGAGCACCGCCCCGACCCCGCCCGCCGAACGCGCAACGCCGACCGCAACCTGCGCATCCTGCAACACGCCATCGACACCGGCGACCGCAGTGCCCGCACCCTGTTCTACTACGGCAACGAGTTGCGTGACCATCAGCGCTACGCCGAGGCCGCCGATGTTTACCGCGACTACCTGCAGGTCTCCACCCTGGGGTGGGAGCGTTACACTGCGTTGCTGCACCTCGCGGTGTGCTGCCGGGCCCAGGGTGAGACCAACGCCGAGCTGATGCACCTGTTGGACGCTGTCGGAGCCGACAGCAGCCGCGCGGAGGCCTTCGTGCGGGCTGGCGTGTACCCCAGATATACAGGCGAGCACAGACGGTTGGCGGTAGAGCCGTCACTGGTGGCGGAAGCACCTCACGCCACAGAGCCCGCGCCGCTGGGGTCGGCGCAGCTGTACACCGAACCCGCGGTTCGGTTCAGTCTGTGGTGTGGCGTGGCTGATGATGATCCTTGTGCCTGGCCCCGTTCCGTGTCGAACGCTCGGTGACGTCGTTCCCTCTTTGCTGGACGAGGTGGTCGAGGTCATCGGTCGTGACGTAGATCCCGCGGCGCTGGGCTCTGGCAGCAACCTTAAGGTGCGCTGGCGGTGTGGCGCGTGCGGGCACCAGTGGGTGGCCGCGGTCTCCGCGCGTGCTGGCCGAGGGACAGGGTGCCCGACATGCACCAGGAAAGTGCGGGCTCGCTCTCGTGCCCAGGCGCCTGAGGGTTTGTCGCTGGCAGACCTCCACCCGGGCATAGCCGAGCAGTTCGTCGCCAATGTTGAACGCGCCGACATGACGCCGGCCGATCTGCGGGCGAGTTCGCATCAGCGCTGCATATGGACGTGCGGACGGTGCGCTCAAGAGTGCCAGGCGACGGTGGCCAACCGCGTCAAGGGCCTGGGATGCCCGTCCTGCCGAGCCTCGGTGCCGCAGGCTCGTCCTTCTGCCCGACCCGACGGCGCTACTGCTGCCAGCGCCGCTCCGGCGCTGGTGGCAAAGTTGGTGGAGAACCTGACTCGCCCGGGCGACGGGCTCGAGGTGGTGCGCCCAGGTGCTGTGGATCGGTGCCGGTGGCGGTGTGCCTGCTGCTCCCACCAGTGGGAGGCGACGGTGGTCAACCGAGTCAGTAAGGCAAGCGGCTGCCTGCAGTGCGGGATCGCGCGCAATTCGGCGTCGCGCCGCGTACCACGACCGGGCCAGTCGCTGGCAGAGCTCTTCCCTGAGGTGACCGCGCAGTTCGTAGCCAACCTGGATATCCCAGGCCGAAGCCCGGCCGAGATGGCCGCCGGTGTGAACGACTCATGCCGCTGGCGGTGTGCGCGGGGGCACCAGTGGGTGACCTCCGTGGCGGCGCGCACCGTGGGTAGCGGCTGCGCGCGGTGCCGGGGCAACGGGCGCTCCCTATTCGAGCACCAGGTCGCTGCGATGATCGCCGCGGCCACCAGCAGCGTCGTGCGCGTGGACGTGCGTCAAGGTGGGCGGACTTGGCGGGTCGACCTCGAGGTCGTCGACGCCCATCTGCTTGTCGACCTGGACCCGGTCTTCTGGCACCGGAACGCCGCCGGTCGTGACCAACGCAAGTGCCAAGCGATGCGCGGCCGCGAGTACGTGCGGGTGCGACCTCACGGCCTGCCGACTCTGGACGCGCCGACGGTGACGGTAGCCCGCGAGTGTGAGAGCCCCTATCTGTGGGCGGCTGCGCTGGAACCGGTGCTGTCCGCCCGCGGGTTGACCTGGAGGTCTCTTGACGCGGAGAAACAAGGTGCCGCGTTGGTCGAGGCGGTACGTGTCTGGCGTGCGGAGACCGCCAGACCTCCCGTGCCCTCAGCTTTGGACGTCAACCCTGCTTTGGCGGAGGAGTTCGTGGCCAACACCACCAGCGAGGGCGTGGGCTTGGACTGGCTGAGCCCCAACGCCAAGGACCAGTGTTCCTGGCGGTGCGTGATGTGCGGCCACGAGTGGACGACCTCGGTGGCCTCTCGAGCAGGCCAGGGCAGCGCGTGCCCGCGCTTCAGCCAGCGCCGCTTGCATGAAGCAATTCGCGCCCGCTCGCTGCCGGCACCGGGGCAGTCGCTGGCTGATGTTGCTCCTGCGGTCGCGGCGGAGTTCGTGGCCTGTGTATCTCAGCCCGCGCGCACTCCTGAGACGCTGCGCCCGGCCAGCAACCTGATGTGCTGGTGGCGGTGCGCAGCGTGCGGCACCGAGTTCTGTGCCATCCCGGCCGCTCGCACCCGTGGCCGCGGGTGCGGGGTCTGCGGCGGTGAGCGGACTCGACGTGCCCGGATGACCGCTCCACCGGGAGGGAGTCTGGAAGACTTGCACCCTGCTCTGGCTGAGGAGCTGGTGGGCTGCGTACCGGACCCCGACCTGAGCTCTGGACAGTTGCTGCCAGGCTCGAACAAGGCGTGCCGATGGTGCTGCTCGGTGTGTGCGCACACCTGGACCGCGGCAGTCGCCACCCGCACCACCGGTGGAGGATGCCCCGCCTGCGGGCACCGGCGGACCGCCAGTGCCCGAGCTACCGCCCCCGCCGGGGGCGCACTGGGGGACTTGTTTCCCGACTTGGCTGCCGAGTTCGTCGCCAATCTTGATAGCCCCACGCGCCTGCCCACCACCCTCAAGACCGCCAGCCACGCCCGGTGCCGATGGCGATGCGCCACCTGCTCCGGGGTGTGGATCACCTCGGTCAAGAACCGCACTCGCAACGGCACAGGCTGCCCGCACTGTTACCGGACGCGCGCAGCGCAGACTGGGAGGGCATCAGGGTGCGTGCCGCGTGGGAGCGGTCACGCTCCCCCGACGTGCCGGGTCGTTGCCCGCGGCCCGAGCAATACGGGCCTTGTACTCGACCGGGTCGACGCCCATGTCGGACAGCAACGCCGGTGTGGGGTTGAGCATCAAATTCCACCCCGGCTTACGGCCCATCGCCTCCATCCGCTCGTCCGCTTCGGCGGCCGCGGCGCGCGCCTCCGGTCCTGACGCCTCGATCCGCAGCTGCGCGACGCCCCCGTCATCGGGAATCACTGCGGACAGGTCTTACGGGACAGTCGGTGCCAGGGCCGACCTCGGCAAACGCAGATTGTTCAAAGTCGGCTGGACCGTCCCGGTTGACGATCGTCTAACGGAACAGGTCCCGAGAGACGCAGACCAGCTCGGTAGTTGGCTTCGTACGTCGGATCGGAGACGGCATTCTCAGACAGATTCCAGGACGCGACGACATGGGCATCGGCGGATGGCGGCCGCACCGGCCGGAGGGATGCCAGTCCCTGGAAGTGAGACAACCTGTCTTCGGTTCGGCGCCCCGTCCCGGGACATAGCACCGGCAGACCAGAAGCGCATCGCTCACGTGCAGTAGACGGCGCGCCCCCCGCTGAATATCGTCCGTCCCCTGCGTCTCATTAGGGTGAGTTGCTCGATGGCGAGTGCTCGACCGGTAAGCCCTGCCCAGCCTGATTGCCGAGCTTGCGCCGCGTACCACTCGGTCGCGTTTCCGGCTGTAGTTGTGGGCCCAGCTTTCGCCTGCCATGCCCGGCGCACCGCGCGTGCCTCGGCGGCACTATCCCGTGGTCTCAGCTTCGGTTTCTATTCAGTGCTCGGCGATAAGGCAGGTCCACCATGCTCGGGGTGCCGGGTGTGGTGTGTCGCGTCGGATGCGTCAGTCGTGGTCAGCTCCGAGAACCTGGGAGGCGGGAGGGCGGTAGTTGTCGTTGGACAGACCCCATGCGCGCCACCATCCGTCGTCCCCCTTGACCACGGTCAGGATTTTCACGTGCGGGATCGGGGCAACGTCGAAACCACGCATTGGATGGCCGGAGTCGGGCATGAACTTGGCGTAGGCGACTAAGCCGGGTGCGTCGGGGCAGGACTCGACGAACTGCATCATTGCCCATCCATGGAGGCTGCTGGCTGCGGCGCTGTAGTCACCCCAGGCGGCGTGGTTCGTGCTAAGGCGTTGCAGGGCGGGACGGAACTCGACCACGCCGCCCAGTAGCGCTTGCCACCACAGGAACGCAGCACCGCGATCGGTCTCCGGGGACGGGTCATCGTCGGGGAAGAAGGCATGGTGGGCGGCGCCGGGGGAGACGATCTCCAGCGGCAGCGGTGTGTCGGGACCGAAGGCCGCAGCGGCGGCCGCGGTCACGGCCGACGCGAAGTCCGGGACAGTGACCGCGAGCGAGTGGGAGAACTCCTCGGCCGACAGCTCGGGGCGGGTGTAGCTGTCGCGCTGCTCGGCGACGACCTGTACGACGCGGACTGGGTCGAGGTCAAGCTGGTCGAGAAGGAACTGGTCGGGGTGGATCGCCTGGATGCCGTAAGGCTCCAGAGCCGCATCCGGAAAGTCCTTCAGGTTGGCGGTCACGATTAGGTCTGCGTTGCCCCGCACGGCCGCGGCGAGGACGTGGCGGTCTTTCGGGTCGTTCGTCATTGCCGGGATGAGGTCCTTGTACCCCTCGACCGCGGCCAGCGGGAACGCCGTCGTCATGTGGTCGATGCGGCGCTGCGCCTTGTGTGGGGTCACACCTAGCTTGAGGGGGAGGTTTTGGTTGACCTCGGCCATGATCTTGTCGGACCACAGCGGGACGAATATCTCGGCCTCTGCAAGGCGAAGCAGCAGGTCGCTGAGCTGGTAAGGGATCAGAACGCAGGCGTCGAGCACCACGCGAAACGGCATGACAGGGCGCCTGGTCAGCGGGTAGTCACGAAGCCGTTGACCGTCGCGAATCCGTTGTCCTCGGCTGATTCGCGGGTCATCGCGTCAAGCTCGGCGCGGCGAATCCGCGAGGCGTGGCGCTGGTAGTCCAGTACGTCGGCGAGCTGGACCCGACGGTGCCGGTTCGGCTTGCTGAACGCGATCTGGTTGGACTCAAGGAGCCGCACCAAGGTGGGTCGGGACACTCCGAGCAGGTCCGCCGCCTGCTGCGTGGTGAGCGTGGTGTTCGTCTCGGTGATAGTGACCGCCCGATGATCGGCCATCGCTGCCAGCACCTGCTGGAGAACCTTGCGCACCGTGTCGGGCACGACCTGCGCCGACCCATCGATGGGATTCCGCAGCTCTACGGGGTGGTCGCTGTCGAGGACCACGGCCAACGCCTTCAGGTCCGAGACAGCGTCCGACTCGGTCGTAGGCAGGACCGTGTGATCCGCGAGAGTCGTCATGACTCAACTATAAGTCGAAAAATTCGAAACGTGCAAGTTCGACAGAGTGTGCCATCCATGCGGGCTTACTAGACATCAACGCGCTGAGTTCCCGGCTCCTGGGCGTTCGCGTCTGCCCTCTGGGAGCTGCCGCCGGCAACGACTTTGTTGATCCGGTCAAATCGTTCACGGTCGGGACTTGTCGGCCTCAGGGACGCAGCCCGTCAACCGGTGAGGTGTCGTCCAATATCGCGCAGGTCATCGGCGGTGGCGCGATCCCGTTCGATCGTGACGGTCGGGGCAGAAGCGCCGGGCGCGATCAGGAAAATCCTGTTGCAGTCGATCAGGGCGGCTGCAACGTTGAGCTCGCGAGCGTACCTAAGCACTTGCTGGAAGTCCGGAGACTGGCTCCAGTCGCCGGCGCGTGGTGTGCGCACACCCAACTTGACTTCGATCACGGACCGCGGTGTGTCTGATTCGAGGACAACGTAGTCGGCTATACCCGACTTGAGTCTGTATTGCTTCTGCCAGCGGACAGACCGGCGTTTGGGGAGTGAGAGCCGTAAGAGGGGCTCAACCACGTACTGCTCGACTTGGCGTTCTACTTTCAGTGGCCCGTCGGCCATCTTCTTCCAGTCTGCGAGGCGAACCTGCGCGGGATCCGGAAGATCCGCTGAACCCACTGGCATTTGGAACACGAGGCGTGCCGTTTCGGTCATCCGGTCTGGATCAACAACCAGATCCAAGATCCCACGAGCCACCGCTGGCGGAAGGTAGTGGCTGGGCTTGCCTCGAAGGTTCAAGTACCCGTCCATCAGGCCGTTTAGCGCTGCGAAGGACACCGGTGTGACCTCGATTTGAGGTGTGTACGTCACCCACCATTGATTCGGGTCAACCGGCTTCTTCGCGTTGACACCGATTTTCGAATCAAATAGGGGGTACGACGCCGCACGTGCGGCGAAGTGAATCGCCTTGCGGGGAGCAACGAAGTAGAAGAACAGGAGGTCCCCGGGTTGCGTCTGCTTGGATCCCGTCCAGATTCGATCGTCCGTAAGTGGCCTGCGTCGGTTTTCTCGCAGATCGCTCGCGGTGGGAAATGAGGCCTCGTCACCGATGAGCAGCCATGCATTGGTAGGCGGGATCGCCAGGATGTCCTTCAGGCCGGCCGACATGCGTGCCAGCCTCCGCTCTCGTGTGCCGTCTTGTGCTGCGGAAGCGGATCGTCGCCCTCTGACATAGCCCAAAAGCGTGCTCATAAGCCAAGACTGTCTCACAACTCACCGACAAGTCCGATCGTGAGGCAAGCCTTTCCGACACCAGAAGGCGACATCCTCATCGACACCGTCCCCGACTTGGAAGACCGTGGGATCGGGTTCCGGTCCCTGCAGGAAGCCATCGACACCACCACCCCCGACGGCCGCCTCGTGTTCCACATCTTCGGCTCCCTCGCCGAGCGCGACCTCATCCAAGAACGCACGAGGGCCGGCTTGACCGCGGCCCGCGCCCGCGGCCGGCTCGGTGGCCGGCCCACGGTACTCACCCCCGCCAAGGCCAAACAGGCGCAGCGGATGATCGCCGACGGCACACCACTGGTCGAGGTCGCCTCCGTGGTGGGGGTGTCCCGGTCGACCCTGTACCGGCAATTGCGCCCCGCAGCGCACGGGCCGGGAAAGTGAACGGTCAGGTCTTCGTCGACGAGACCAAGCACCGCGCCTACCTGATGGTCGCCGCTGTCCTGCTGCCCGCCGACGTTGCTCCGCTGCGGCGGGCGGATGCGGGGACTGGGGCTTCCCGGGTAGCGACGGGTGCACATGAGGAAGGAGAGCGCACCTCGCAGGCGACTGATCGCCGACACGATCGTGCGTAGCGGAATCACCGCGGTCATCTTCGACGCCCGCGACACCTACCCGAATGAGCTCGACGCCCGCCAAGCGTGTCTGCAAGGGGTGATCGCCTACGCCGACGACGCCGGCGCGACCCGACTGGTACTCGAGCAGGATGATTCGCTGCTGGCCTGGGACGCCCGCCGACTCTGGCAGATCACCGGCCAGGTGGGTTGCCGAGACAGGCTGCGCAACGAACACGCCCGAGCCAGCGAGGAACTGCTCCTGGTGATCCCCGACGCGGTCGCCTGGTGCTGGGCCACGTTGACACCGGGGCAGGAAGGTGGCAGCGCCGGGCGCGGAAGTCACCGAGATGCATCAGCACGGAGATAGGGGCGCGCGCTCATCGCATTCCGTCAGACCTCGTCGTAATCGATGTCAGCCCATATTCGAAGTATAGCGTCGATGACGCGCGGGCGAAGATACTGGCTCGAATAGTCGAGCTTCACATCGACCGCGGCCAAGGCGTTCCTCAGCTCCTTTCGCGTGTGACGTTCGGCAGACCTCTTGATGAGGAGGTAATAATAAGTCCGGGGAGGCCGCGCGTCTTTGTCGTTATTTATCTGCACCAAGCGTCCCGGCTCGAACAGCTCGGAGTTTCCTAGCATCTTTCCCGACCTGATGTCGTCGACGACAACGATGTGAGAGCCCTCTTCGTACTTCCAGCTGGGCCTATAAACGGGATCGGTTTCGTCATACCACCAGCACGTAACGATCTCGAAGTTACCCGCTTCGTCGTGATTCGTGCACCCGTATTGCTCGGCCAGTTCTTCCTCCCTCTGGATAGCCTCTTGACGCATTCCTGCGCCGTGATGGGTGCGATGTAAATAGATGTCGGGACTCACACGGCACCACACTGCGCAACCCCAACGCCGTGAGCTCGCCGGGACCGGCGTCGGCCGCCCACTCGGCGATCGCCAGGAACGACTCGGCGCCGGCCAGCGTCGCGGACAACGCTACGGCGAGGACCCCGGTGATCGGGTGGCGCACCCCGCGGCGTTTCCGCGGATCGGTCACCTTCTGCAAGCACTCCAACAACCCCGGCGGTGCGGCAGGGACCTGCCCCAACTCGCCGAGTTCAGGGTCACTGTCATCAACAAGGACCGCCGTCGGGGAAGATGACAACGCGGGCATGGCAGGCCTCCGGAGGTGACGATTGAGTAGAGACCTGAATCATCACCGGAACCGCCATGCCCGCCCCGAATTCCCCACATCTACCGCGTGTCACGCACCCCAAAACCCCAGGTCAGACCGGTGGACTCCGGACTTTGCCGGGCCCCTGGGTAGGCTGGGGTCATGTCACTGAGAAGCATGTCAACCAGCCGTCCGTCCCTTGCGGTCAATCTCGGTCGGGGCGTCCTGGCCGGCATGGCTGGCAGTGTGGTGATGACGGCGTTCCAGAAACTTGTGGAGATGCCCATCTCCGAGCGTGAAGACAGTTTCGCCCCGGCGGGGCTCGCCGAGAAGCTGCTGCCCATCCATCCGCAGAGCAGGGCCGGGC
>JAABUJ010005672.1_pt1 | contig 12377 bp, 10 predicted proteins | sample 5559131 | NCBI WGS metagenome assembly JAABUJ01 (sample SAMN10711875, study PRJNA513366) | rock metagenome | isolation source: Antarctica rocks | place: Antarctica: Victoria Land, Mt New Zealand nord | collected 2016-01-07
TGCGGGCGTTCTTCGCCGGCCGGCGATGACTTGCGGCCAACCTCGGCGGCTTCGCGGCGTTCGTATCTCACGAGGGCACCCACTCGACTCTTGGGGAAGGGAAGGCCGCCGACGGCCCGCTCGGGAAGCGGGCTCGCGGCATCTGTAACGCTACGCTGCGGCCCCGCCCGCGGACCTGGAGGGGTGGCAGAGCGGTTGAATGCGGCGGTCTCGAAAACCGTTTCGGGGGGTTCTCCTCCGACGAGGGTTCGAATCCCTCCCCCTCCGCTCTACGCCGGGCTTTCCCCAGCCGCCGAGGCCGGGGAACCGGCCCGCGGCGTTGCCGCTGAGGACCGCTCGGAACCGCTCGCGCGTGGAGCTGACTGGCGCGCGACTGGCGCGCACTCGCCGGTCCGGGCCCCGTCCTGGGCGGCTGCCAGCGTTCCCGGCCATGAGACGGCTCCATCGCGGCTGCTACGCCCGGACGCGGGCGGGGCGCATGTGCTGCGCGCCCGCGCTGACCGGACGGACGTACTGCCTGGCGCACGACCCGGCGTTGCCAGACGGGCGGCGCTTCGGCAGCACGGAGCAGGCCAGAGCGGCGAACCGGAACCCCGCCTACCCGGCCGAGGTCCGCGCCGAGGCGATGCGCGTCTACGCCGAGCACGGGCCGGCCGAGGCCGCCCGCCGCACCGGCGTGCGCTCGGGCACCATCCGCCAGTGGGCGTTTCGGGCGGGCGTCACGTCGCCGCGGGTGGTCTACGAGTGGGCGCGCGACGGGCGGACGTGGGAGGCGACGCTCGCCGCGAAGGCGCTCGCCGAGCTGCGCCGGGCCGACCGGGAACTCGCCCGGTTGGAGGCCGAGCACCTGGGCGTTCGATGCGTGGGCGGGCTCTCTGCCGGGTGCCCGGGCGCGCGCGTGCCTACGGAGGCGAGGATCCGCGCTTGTTGAGTCGCCTAGTCGACGGCGCCCAGTACTTCGAGCAGTTGGTCGAGCTGTCGGAGGTAGCAAGGCGGGGGGAAGACGAGGCGGAAGCCGCGCAGTCCAAATTGGGCCGACGCCTGGCAGAGATCGCGCCGGCGTTCCTACAAGCGGTCTACCGGTGTTTCTCGTCTTCCCGAGCGTTCAGTGACCTGCCCGAGCTGCGATGGGTAGCTACGACGCCAGGGGACGTATTACTGAAACGCGTGTCGGCAGCAGCTGGTTTTTCCGACCTTGTCCCGGAGGCCGAACTCGAGCAGTTCGGCGCCTGGTTGCAGCAGCGGATCCGGGATCTCGACGTCGGCGGGACGCCGCTCGACGAGCGGACTGCGGTTGCTCTGCACAAGAGGCTCACGACTGGGCCGTATCCCCAGGTGGCGACGGAGTTCGGCTCTGCATTGAAAGCTCGGATGAGATCGGGCTACTTGAACGCCGATACCTACGACGCGCTGGACGACCTTTGGCGTAATGATGAGCAGCTGTTCGAGCCGAACGAGCGCGATGAACTCGCAGACGAGTTGGAGTCCTATGCTCGCGAGAGGCTGACGGACGGTGATCTTGACGAACACGAGCTCGATGCGCTCGAGACAGTCGCTGAAGTTTACGGCGTCATGTTGGACGATGTCGATCTAAATGAGGCGCGAACCCAGATCGCGCACAACAGCGATTATTCCGACATCGACGAGGAACGCGGAGCCCGTTACGAGGATTCAGACACGGATGCGACGGATGGGGTGCTCGACGAACTATTCGCGAGCCTCGGCGATTACCAGCCCGATGGGTGAAGCTTCGGCTGGATAAGAGTGCAGGTATCGGCACCAGATCGGCTGTTAGATCGGCTATTAGAGGGTGCCGATCGCCGCGTCCAGGCGTCGGACTCGAGGCACTCTTCGAGTATCGCCCCTAGGTCGACGTTGACTTGCTGCATCGCGCCGTCCTCGAGGGCAAGGCCGAGTTCGCGACACTCGCGCTGTAACTGGTACTGGGTTCGTGGTGATCCCTGGTCGACGCCCGCCGCGGTGAGGGCCCAGAATCCGAACATAGAGCGCGCACGCGAGGGCGCGACCTGACCGGTCTCGATAGCGCGTCCGAGCTGCTCGGCAAGTACGAGGGGTCCACCCTAACTCCCATCGGTGCGGTCCATAGCGAAAGAAGCGACGGCGGAATTGATCGCGCGGTGCGTATCCGGTTGGCTCCATCGGGGGGGGTTTCGTAGCTTCGCGGGGTGACGCGCCCCACTTACCCTCCGACGATCTTGGAGCTCCAGGAGCGCTTCTCAACGAGGCGGCTTGTCGCGCGTACTTGTTCGCCTCGCGCTGGCCGGAGGGCTTCTCGTGCCCGCGCTGCGGCGGCGATCGGGCGGGCGCAGAGACCTGCCGGCACCTGTGGGTCTGCACGGTCTGCGGGCACCAGCAATCGGTCACGGCCGGCACCGTCATGCACGGCACTCGCACTTCGCTGCGGCTCTGGTTCTGGGCCGCCCATCTGGTCGCTACCCATCACCCAGGGATCTCGGCTAAGCAGCTTCAGCGCCAGCTCGGGCTCTCGCGCTATGAGACCGCATGGCTGGTCCTGCAGAAGCTGCGTCGGGCGATGGTCGCCCCCGAGCGCGGGCCGCTCACGGCAGAGGTCGAGGTCGACGAGTGCTGGATCGGCGGCGTGGAGGCGGGAAAGAAGGGCCGAGGGCCCGGCTCAAAGACGCTCGTCGGGATCGCCGTCGAGGCTCGCGGGCGGGGCTCGGGTCGCCTGCGCCTGCTGACCCTCGCGGACGCCGCATTGCCCACCTTGAGCGCCTTCGTGAAAGCCACGACGGCGCCCGGGGCGATCATCCACACCGACGGTTGGAGGGGCTACAACGGACTGCGCAAGGCTGGCTTTGACCACCGCCCCCGAAGACAGCGCGCAGGAGTCGGCGAGGAGCCCTACCTGCCCCGCGCCCATCGCGCGATCTCCAACCTGAAGGCATGGATTCTCTGGATGGAAGTCGACATCCTCCAGGCGCTGTTGGAGAAGAGGAGCCACCCTCAGTCGCCGAGGCGCTCGAAGTGAGCGAGCAGCTGCCCGCACCCCTCCAGGTGGCGTGTCGGGTGGCGGGCGTGTCCCGTTCGGCGGCGTGCGAGGCGCGCCGGCGGCGGGGCACCTCGGAGCCGCCGACGCGGCGACCAGGACGGTGGCGTCGGTGGCCCACAGCGTGTCGGGCACCTCCACGGTGATCTTGCCGTCATGCAGGCGAGAGGCGCGCTTTCTGACCTGGGCGGTGGGGGCCAGCAGCCCCGCCTCCCGGGTCAGTCTGAGCACCCGCTTGCGCGACGTGTAGACGCCGCGCTGGCGGCGCAGACGCGCCCATACCTTGCGGTGGCCCTCGCCGACGAACGGGCTGTCAGCCAGCACGCCGCGGATCTCCGCGAGCAGCTCGGTGTCGCTCATCGCCCCGACTGGGCCTGGTCGCCGCCGTGGCGGCTCCGAGGTGCCCCGTCGGCGGCGCGCCTCGCACGCCGCCGAGCGCGACACGCCCGCCACCCGGCACACCGCTTTCAGCGGTGCGGGCAGCTGCTCGCTCACCTCGAGCGCCTCGGCGACGGAGGGCCCCCCTTGCGCTCCAACAACGCATTGAGGATTGTCGACCTCCATCGAGAGCTCGCCGACCTTGCGCTGCGCGTCACGCAACGCCACGTCCTCAGCGGCGACCGGCCGGGACTTCAGTCCCTCGCCGACCGCCGGCCAGGAACTCCTCACGCCAGCCGGCGATCCTGCCCGCCGGCTGGCCGCTCTCGCGTGCCAGCAGATCCAGCGACTCACCGCGCAGCAGGCGCAGCACTACCCCTTCCTTGCGGCGCTCGCTCCAGCGCACTTCGCTCCTCGCCTCCGGCTCGTCGCTACGCGCGCTGGAGCGACCCCCATGGCCTTCCTCCATCCGACCCTCCGTGACTCTCGACATACAGACCTCCTGGGTCTAAACGAGTGTCCGGTCAGAACCGGGGGCGCGGCAGCACGACCAGCCTGCAGTGCGCTGGCCGTCGCCTCATTCGCCGGGAAGAAGGCCTCGATCGAGAGTTCAGAATCGGTGACGTCGATCGCCGTGCCGAACGAAGTCGCCGTGCTGATGAGGGCGAGCTCGCCCTCGTCGGTGCGGACGCGAAGCGGCACGGCGATCTTGCCGGCTTCGAGATCTGGCGAGCAACCGCGACCTTCGCTCGGATAAGCCGCGAGTTCCTCGTGGAGGGCGAAGAGCGCCGGGTCGCCACTGGCCACGGCCTGGCGGCGGAGCCGGTCAAGAAGATGCGCGCGCCATGCCATCTCTTACGTTGGCGTATTAGTAGCGGCCGCCGAGTACGCGGATGCGGGGTCCGGGGTTGCTGAGGCGGCGGATGGCTTGTGTCATGGCGTCTACTTGGTCGTCGTGTGCGGCTGCGGGAAACGCGGCGGTCTCGTCTACGAATTGTTGGACCCAGAGGGGGGTGCGTGTCTTGTCGTAGTTACTCGCTTGGGCGTTGGGCTGGCCGGGGATGTAAACGTGTCCGCCTTCGATTGTGGGGGAGATGGCTACCGCGCGGGTTTCTTTGCTGCCTTCAGGTTGTATGGGAATGAGGTTGCGTACGCGCCCGCGAAGGGTGGTGATGATTGCTGCGGCGTTGGCGGCTTTCTCGATGCAAACCGCCGGGTTGTGCGAGTAGTTGGTCTCTGTTTCTACCCAAGCGACGGCTGTTTCGATGAGGGTGATTTGTTGCCTGAAGTCCGCGCGTTCGCGTTCTTGGTGGAGGAGGTAGAAGTCGCCTTCGACCTTGCCCCAAACTTGGACGACCGAGTAGTCGGATGTGATGCCGCCCTCGAAGGAGAGGTCGACGCTGAGGATGATCTGTTCGAAGCGCGCGGGCATGACGTCGTACCAGCGCCACCAATGCCTGCGGAATATCGCGCCGCCGGCCGGGGCGGGGAGCTGCTGGAGCTGCCCGGCGGCACCGAAGGACCCGAGCGTTGCCTTGCGGCGTTCGAGTTCGGCGGGTCCGCACATCTCAGGCCACAGCAGTTGACCGGGCTCGGTACGCGGGTCGTCAGGGTGGAGATAGGGGTGGTTGGGGTCGTACTCGGCCGGCAGACAAAGGTGCGTGTACTCCCCGGTTTCGATGAGATGCCCAGGGAGGTCGCGTTGGTGGAGGCGCTGGGAGACGACAACGATCGCCTTTCCCGGGCCCGGGTTAAGACGGGTGCTGAAAGTGTTGGTGAACGCGTCGATCGTCGTTTCCCGTGCGGTTTTCGAGGTCGCGTCTTCGATCTTGTGCGCGTCATCGATGATGAGAACGTCACCGCCTTCGCCGGTCGCGCCACCACCGACGCTGGTAGCGATCCGCGCGCCGCCGTGGGTGTTTTCGTAGCGGGCTTTTTGGTTGACGTCTGAAGAGAGCTGGTAGACGTGACCAAAGAGTTCCTGGTATCTGGGGGACTCGATCAGTCGGCGCGTGTCGGTGCTGTGGCGCTCGGCGAGAGGCTGGGCGTAGGAGGCGGTTAGCCAACGGCGGTCGGGCTGATCGATCCACACCCACGCCGGCCACAGGATCGAAACGAGGTTCGACTTGCCGTGGCGCGGCGGGAGATTAATCAGCAGCCGCGCTATCTCCCCGCGTGTGACCTTCTCGAGGGCATCGCAGATGAGGCGGATGTGGAGGCCGTCGACGAACGGGCGTCCGGGTTCGAGCACGGGCCACATGAGCTTCACGAACTCGTAGAAGCTGCGGTGCGCCTGCTCGGCGTGAATGTCACTCAGGGCGGGTAGCACGATGGTTCAGCTCCTCTAGAAGCCGCAGCTCCTTGTCGGTGAGGCGGGTCAAGTCGACGGTCGGGGCGTGTTCGGCGCGGATCGGGCCGCCGTCCTTGCCGGTCAGCTCGGTCGAGGTCTGCCGCCGCCAACGCGAGGGGTGGCGGCGCTCGAGGTAGGCCATGGCGGCACGCCAGTCCTCGCTCATCGCACGACGCACGACGGCGACGGCGTGAACTTCGGCTTCGGCTTCCGCGCGGCGCACAGCGTCGTGAAACTCGCGGTGCGCGCCTTCGGTTTCTAGCGAGCCGCGCTCCAACCATCTGTAGAGAGTGCTCGGTGCGATCCCGGCTGACCGGGCTGAGGCTTCCGCGTAGTTACCGGCCCGGACCGCCTTGAGAATCCGCTCCTGGGTCTCCGGAGTCAGCTTCGTCGGTCGCGCCATCACGCCGCCCTCCGCTCGACCGGCGCTCCGGTCAGCGCCTCGTAGCGCGCGATGATCACATCGCAGTACCGGGCGTCGAGCTCGATGAGCCGCGCCTTACGTCCCAGGCGCTCAGCTGCGATGAGCGTGGAACCCGACCCGGCGAAAGGGTCCACGACGACCGCGCCGCGGCGCGTCGAGTTGGCGAGCATGATCTCGATCAACTCAGGCGGCTTCATCGTGGGATGCGTTTGCGACGCACGTGGCCGGTCGACTTCGAACACCGAGGTCTGCCGGCTATCGCCATGCCACCTCGCACCGCCTCGCCCGAGCCGCCCGCCACCGGGGCTGGGCTTGAACCCGTAGATGATCGATTCGTGGCGGAGGTGGTAATCGGAGCGGCCGAGAACGAACGCGTCCTTCACCCACACCAACGTTTGACGCAAAGAAAACCCGGATCCCGCGAAGGCCGCCATGAAGTCCGCCATCAGCGGACCGGCCGGCGCGCACGAGTACACCGCCGCGCCCGGGATCAGCATCTCGTGGGCGAGCGAGAAGACAGCCTCGAGCAGGCCGCGCACGTCACCCGCGCGGTCGTTGGCGATCCGCAACCGGTCAGCGGTCTTCCCCTCGTACTGAACGCCGTAAGGCGGATCGGACCACATCGCCTCCGGACGCTCGCCATCGAGCAGCGCCGCCCATGCCGCCGGGTCCCGCGAATCAGCGCAGATCAACCTGTGAGCGCCGAGGTCAATCACCTCGCCGGGGCGGGTCCGCGGCTCGGCGGGAAGAGGGGGAACGTCCTCGGGGACGAGTGGCTCGACGTCGAGCTCGTCGAGGAGCTCGTCCAAGTCGTCCTGCTCGTAACCGGTGCCCTCGAGCCCGTCAAGACCTTCAAGGAGCTCGACGAGGGCTTCGGTGTCGTTATCGGCCAAGTCGCTGGTGCGGTTATCCCAGACCAGAAGCTGCTTGGCCTTCTCTTCAGAGAGGTCGACGTAACGCACTTGGACCGAGCGCCAACCAAGCTGCCGAGCTGCCCGGAGCATGTGATTGCCAACCAGCACAGTGCCATCGGCACGACGCGCCACGACCGGCCGGTACTGGCCGTATCGCTCCAGCCCCTCGGCGATCAAGTCAACGCGGCCGCGGCGCGGATTGCCCGCGTACAAGCGAAGGTCGTCGACGTCGACCTCGACGAGCTGTGTCAATGACGCGGGCGCATACTGCTTTGCGTTCGGGCTCTCGCCCATGGGGAACCTCCTATGAGAAGCGCAGGACGACCGGACTTAGGCCCGGAATCTCTACGGCGCTTGCTCGGTGCTCCCCACGGCCCGGCGTCGGACCGCACTTCGCGATGAGGGACCTCCCGCAAAAACAGCGTTCACCAGTTTGTTATGAGGCGTCGCCGCCACGAGGGCAGTTCGACCGGGGGCCGGAGAACGGCTGCCAAGCTGAAAGCCAAGCTGCCTATCTGTTGCGTGATTGACTTTACCGGCCTCTCGGACGGAAAAGTGCTCGGCCGACCGTCGGGCTGGTAGACGACGCAGCGACGACGCCGTGATCGCGGAGCTTCCGCGCGTCGAGGAGACGCCGCGGGACCCGGGCCGTGAAGGGCTTCGGGTTCAGAGTCTGCGGAGCCGGCTGGTGACGGAGCCGCGGTTGACGCGAGGGCCGCCGATAATGTGGCCCGTGGCGCACCGGAAGTCGCTCAACGAGAAGCAGATCGACGTTCTGAGATGGATCGCCAACGGTCGCCCTGCGGGCGTAATGGAAGGCCACGCCCATCGCATCTCAACGGCAGCGCTGCGCACCCGGAGCCTAGTAGAGACCTCAGGACGAGGCGCGGGGTGGAGCGCGACGATTACCGCCTCGGGGCACGAGTACCTGAAGCGGGCCGCGGGCCCCAACGCTCCCAAGCCGCGCCAGGCGAGCGTGTCGGTGGCCCAGCAGCTCGTCGATGAGGTGATCGCCGCCCAAGGCTCACTCCGGGTTCCGCGTCGAAGCTTCCGGGATCAAGAGGGCGTCGACTACGAGAACCGGGCGCGCCTGGCCGAACGCCACGGCAAAGTCCACGACGGCAAGCGCCTGCGCGTCACGACCGTCTCGCCTGAGGAGCTGCAGATCGACTTCATCGACCCGCCCGAGGGGATGCCCTCCGCGCGCCCGGTGCCGGTCCTGCAGCGTGGGGCCCGGCACCACCCCGTCGTGCGCCAGTTCAAGGAGCGCACCCAGTACCAAGAGATCTCACGGGCCGCGCTGCCGCGCGCTCTCAGAGTTCTCCACGCGCTCGTAAGTGAGGCCGAGCGCCGCGGCCACGACGCTCAGCTCGCGACCTCCTCCCGCACCGATGGGTACGGCCGGTCCTCATGGACTGCCGCCAGGGACGGACACGTCGTCATCTCAGTTGAAGGGTGCTCCGCGGCGCTGCGGATGCAAGAAGAGGGGCTACAGACCCGCGCCTATTGGGAAGCTCAGAATCGCACGTACGACTACAACCGGCCCGGCCCCGCGAGAGTCAGGCTGCCGCCCATCAGCGAGTACGAAGCTGGCGCCACCGGCAGCTTGAGCCTCGAGCTCGTCACCGGCTTCGGCGAGCGCGGCCGCGCGGCAAAGTGGGGCGACAGAAAATCCTGGACGCTCGAAGACAAGCTCCCCGCAGTACTGCTTGAAATCGAGACCCGCGCCGTCGAGCACGAGCTTCGTCGGCAGCAGGCCGAGCGCGACGCCGCCGAACGAGAGCGCGCCCGCCAAGCCGCTCTCGCCCGTGCCCGAGAGCGCCACGCCCACGAACACCGAGCACAAACCCTCCTCAGAGAGGTACAGAACTGGGACGAGGCGCAGGCTATTCGCAACTACGCCGCGGCCGCCGAGGCCGCCTACCCCGACTCCCCGCCGACCGTGGAGTGGGTCGCCTGGGCCCGTGGGTACGCGCGGCAGCTCGACCCGCTCGAGACCCGCGCCGGGAGTGCCCGCAGCACCAGAGGTGCCCGAGGACGAACTGCGGCCCTACCTCGACCTACAGACTCGTACCCGAGCGTCAGACGCTGGTGAGCGCGCCGAGCCTGCCCACCCCCAAACACGTGCGGGGCGCGCGGAATGAAGCGCCAGGTTCGGGGGGATCTCGATTCGGAGTGATCTAGCCGGACTGCCCTCAGCTCCCGCTTCCATACACCGATCGTCTCCGCGTTCACACGGAAACCCGGGCTCAGTGTCCGCTACGCCACCGCTCGCTTGCATGGACAGCGAAAGCGGTTGCATGCGTCCGCCGCCTACCGCTGCTCGCGCCCAGCGGCAGCATTACGCCGGGCACGTGCAGCTATAGCTTCTCGTCGACGGCTGTGACGCGCTAGAGGATTGTCACTGCACCTCGAAAACGGCGGCCATTAGCGAGCGGTGACGTTTGTGTCCGGTTACAAAGAGGTCTAGGCCGGAGGTAATGAGTAGGTCGACCGAAGCGTAGGGGGTGCCGGCGAGAGCGCTAGCAGCGGCGGCATCTGAAGCGCGGGCCGCGGTCCACGTTCGGAAGCCGGTCTCATCGAGGCGGTTCGGGAGTTCGTTCCAGAGCAGGATCAGGTTACGGACGCTCGGGTAGGATGCCTCAGCCGGGAGACCTACGATCCGGCGTGCCTCCTTCTTAAGCTTCGCCGTGCTGTAGCCGCCGAGCTCTAAACGCCATTCTTCGCCTAGCGAGCCAGCGCTCGCGGCCTTAAACAGCGCGATGTCGACGCGCTGTGGTGCGCCCGGGACACCCGTGTAGAACGGTCTTTCCCATATCGAGATCCGCTCTTGTCGCTCGACCCAATGGCGGATCAGCCGCTGAAAGGCGTCGACGACAGTTACCTCATAGGCCGCCGTCCTGAGTGGCTTCGGGAGCGTGATCGGAGAAGGGTCAGCATTGAGACCTACCGCCCAGCGCTCCGTGTTGGCTACTGCTACCGCTGCCTGCAGCAGCGTGATGAGCTCATCAAGCGACTTCTTATCGGCCGTGGGCGCTCCTTTTACGACGTACGATCGGAGTCTCATGGCCGCAAGGTCTACACGACGAACAGAGTTGGCGCTGCCGTTAGTAGTGCGAGCATGGGCGCTGTTTCGGATAAACCTCAGCGCCCGCGCCGCGGAGCGGAGCTCGACTGGCCCTTCGCGTCAATGCAGGGGCCTGACGTGAGCAGCGGCGGCTATTGCTCCAGACGAGAAGCGAAAGCGAACGGCCTACGACTGAGGGGGTATTGCGGCAGCCGCGGCTCTCCTGGGCGACGGTCAACGCACAGAAGAACCGGGTAATGCAAGAGCCAGTTGGGGCCGCCGAACTCTCCTTGGGAAACACCCAGCCTCGTCGCACGCGCGTAGGCGACTCCCAAAACTCCCAAAACCCACGGACGATCGCGACTCGATCGCATGTCCGCCGACGTTGGCGCTCTCGATGCTGCACACGGTGGATTTCGACGGCGACCAACGGCTGGTCTCGAAAACCGTTTCGGGGGGTTCTCCTCCGACGAGGGTTCGAATCCCTCCCCCTCCGCTGAGTCGTCGCGTTTGCCGCTGCATGTGGGCAGGTTTTGGGGGTCGATGCGTCGGTCGTTGACGTCGGCCTCATCTGGGGCGTTCCTCCGGCATCTTGCGGCGCTGCGGTACCACCGGCGGATGAGTCCGATCGCTTTTGGATCGCGCGGTTTCGAGATCGGCTTCCATTCTTGGCGGTGGCGAGCTAATCGTGTCGTATGTCGCGCGGGGCTCGAGATGGTGGGGAGGGCGTGACTGTCCGGCACGCCGCGGGCTGTCCCAGTCGCGCCGGCGGCAGGTGTGGGTGCCGTCCCGGGTATCAGGCGCAGGTGTGGTCTGCGCGTGATGGCCGCACGATCCGGCGAACGTTCCGGACCCTTGGGGATGCCCGGGCGTGGCGGGCTGAGTCTCAGACCGCCTTGCGGCGGGGTGGGCTGCGCGCCCCAACGCGCGTAACCCTCGCGGAGGCCGCGGCGGCGTGGCTGGCGGCCGCTGAGGCCGGCGTGATTCGTACCCGCTCTGGTGACGCGTATAAGCCCTCGGCGCTGCGGGGCTACGAGCAGGCACTCCGGCTGCGCGTCCTACCCGAGCTCGGACGTTTACGACTGTCCGCGGTGACGACGCGGGCGGTGCAGGACCTGATCGACACCTGGGTGGCAAACGGCTTGGGCGCCTCGACTGTGCGCAACACGGTGCTGCCGCTCAGGGCGATCTACCGCCGGGCGTTGGGGCGCGATGAGGTGTTGGTCAATCCGACGCGCGGCCTGGCTTTGCCCGCCAACCGCGGGCGGCGCGAACGCGTGGCGCGCCCTGAGGAAGCCGCGGCGCTCCTCGCCGCGCTCTCGATCGAGGACCGGGCAGTCTGGGCGACCGCCCTCTACGCCGGTTTACGCCGCGGAGAGCTTCGCGCCCTGCGGTGGGGAGATATCGGCTTCGACCACGGCGTAATTCGCGTCGAGCGCAGCTGGGACGACAAGACAGGTCCTATCGCCCCCAAGAGCCGCGCCGGCCGCCGCAGGGTGCCGCTGCCGAAACCCCTGCGCAGCTTGCTGACCGAACACCGCCTACACCAGTCTGCTGGCGTCGAGCTGGTGTTCGGTCGCCCGCACGGGCGCCCACTCGCGGCAGAAGCGCTGACCCAGCGAGCCAAGCGAATCTGGTCAGCACACGGCGTCTCGCCCATCGGGCTGCACGAATGCCGCCACACCTACGCCTCGTACATGATCGCCGCAGGCGTCAACGCCAAATCCCTCTCCAGTTACATGGGCCACTCGAGCATCACCATGACCATCGACCGCTACGGGCACCTCATGCCCGGAAATGAAGAACACGCCGCAGGTCTGCTTGAAGCATTCCTCAGCCAAGCTGCGCCAAGCGACTCGACGATGTCCGGGCTGACCCTCTAGAAGCAGCCTAAGGCAGTCGAGACGAAACGAGCTCGACCTCGTGCGCCAGATGCAGGACAGCGGCGTCCGCCTGCGCCACGTCGATTTGGTCACGCTTGCGCGAGACTGACCTAGACCAACTTAGACTGTCTCGGGCGGCTGACAGACTGCTCGGCGTGCGTCCAACCTGGACCGACGTCGTGCAGATCTGCTTGACCGGCGCCCAACTAGCCCGGATCGTGCAGCAAGCGGCGTGATGTGAGTGTCTGGGGTGGCGTGTGCTGTGAACGGGTGTGAGTCGTGGTGGTGATGGCCTCGGAGGGCTTGCTCGCGTGCTCGGGCGGCCCGTCGGGG
>JAABUJ010005673.1_pt1 | contig 12377 bp, 8 predicted proteins | sample 5559131 | NCBI WGS metagenome assembly JAABUJ01 (sample SAMN10711875, study PRJNA513366) | rock metagenome | isolation source: Antarctica rocks | place: Antarctica: Victoria Land, Mt New Zealand nord | collected 2016-01-07
TCATGCGTCGCCCCTGGGCGAGGGCCGCGCGGCGAAGCCAGCTTTCGCCCGCGACCGGATCGCGCGCAACGCCCGAGCCGCTCAGCAACGCGGCGCCCCAGCGGGCCTGGCCGGCGCGGACCCCACGCTCCGCCGCCCGCCTGAACAGTTCCGCGCCCTGCGCCGGGTCACGGGCGAGGCCGACCCCGGCATCCGTCATGACGCCGAGCAAGAAGATGGCGAGCGGCATCTCGGCGGCGGCGGCGTTGGCGATGTGCCCCGCGGCCTGCTGTCTGGTATGGTCGTCGGCAGCGTCGCGCAGCAGGGCAAGCCCGATGCCCAGGGAGCCCTGCGCACAGCCGGCCTCGGCCGACTTGCGATACCACTCGTCACCCGCCGGCAGGTCTCGCATCGTCTCCGGCCCCGAGGTCAGGACATAGCCCACCAGCGCCATCGCGTCCGCCGACCCGGCCGCTGCAGCCATGTGGCCCCAGCGCAGCGCATTGTCGAAATCGGGCTCGGTGCTGGCCACCTTGGCAAACAGGGCAGTCCCGTCTGCCGCAGCGCCGGTGCCCGTCAGGTACAGCGCTGCGAGAACGGACTGCGCCTCGACCTTTCCCGTCAGTGCGGCGCGCTGCAGCCAATAGGCAGCCGTCGCCCGGTTGATCGGAACGCCGGTGCCGTCGAGGTAAGCGCGGCCGATCCGGAACTGCGCCTCCGCATCGCCCGCCTCGGCGGCCTTGGCCAGGGCCGGAAAGGCTTTCCGATGCTCGCCGCTATCCCATTGCAGCAGGGCGCGACGCAACCGGGTAGCCGCGAACAGCCCAAGCTTCGGAGCATAGGAGATATTGGCCATAACCACTCATTTTCGTTCGTTCTCTCCTGAATATTGCCGGAGCCAGAAGAAAACAAGACGATTACAAATGAATTCCTTATGTAGTATTTCGAACTATTATTTATTAACTACCGCAAAGGAAAAACTCAGTTCCGCGGCAGCCGTGCCCGATCCGGCGCATGCGGGTTCTGCGCACGGTGGCGAAGCAGATGATCCGCCAGGACACAGGCAAGCATGGCCTCGCCGACCGGCACTGCGCGGATGCCGACGCAGGGATCGTGCCGGCCCCGGGTAATGAGGTCGACCTCCTCCCCGTGCCGGTCCAGGGTGCGGCGCGGCGTCAGGATCGAGGACGTCGGCTTGACCGCAAACCGCGCGACGATGGGTTGCCCGGTCGAGATCCCACCCAGCACGCCACCGGCACGGTTCGACAGAAAGCGCACGGTCCCATCGGGGTCCATCCGCATCTCGTCGGCGTTGTCCTCGCCGGACAGGGCGGCCGCCGCGAAACCGTCGCCAATCTCGACCCCTTTGACGGCATTGATCCCCATGAGTGCCGCGGCAATCTCCGCGTCCAGTTTGCCGTAGATCGGCGCCCCGAGACCCGGCGGCAATCCCTCGGCCACGACCTCGATCACCGCCCCGATGCTGCTGCCGGCCTTGCGCACCGCAAGCAAGGTGTCCACCCAGCGCGTGGCCGCCATGGCGTCGGGGCACGACAGCTCGTTACGTTCCACCTCCGCCCAGTCCCAGGCTGCGCGCTCCACCGCGTCGGCGCCCAGGGCGACCATGGCGCCGCGCACCGTCACGCCCAGGCCGAGCACCTTGCGCGCGACCGCCCCAGCGGCCACCCGCATCGCCGTCTCGCGCGCACTGGAGCGGCCACCGCCCCGGGGATCGCGGATGCCGTATTTCAAATGATAAGCGAGGTCGGCGTGGCCGGGGCGAAAGCTGTCGGCGATGCTGCCGTAATCGCGGGAGCGCTGGTCCTCGTTGGCGATCTCCATGGCGATCGGCGTCCCCGTCGTCATCCCCTCGAATATCCCGGACAGGATGCGAATCTGGTCAGGCTCCTGCCGCTGGGTGACGAAGCGGGACGAGCCGGGACGGCGGCGGTCGAGCCAAGGCTGGATGGCGGCGGCGTCGAGCGCGATGCCGGGCGGGCATCCGTCGACGACGCAACCGATCGCAGGCCCGTGGCTCTCGCCCCAAGTCGTGACACGAAAAAGTTGGCCGAAGGTGTTGTGGCTCATGTCGTTCCAGGTCGGCGCAGGCGCGCTATCCGGCGTCAGGCTGGTGCAGGTATGTCGCGTCGAACCCCGCCGCCCGCTTGAGCTCGCGCCAGTTGCGGACCGTCAGGGTCTTGCCGCTCAACTCGATCAGGCTTTCGCCACGCAGCCACTGCAACGTCCGATTGACGTGCACCGGCGTGAGGCCCAACGCATCCGCCAACTCGATCTGGGTGATCGGCATATCGCAGGCGAGTCCCTGTGCCAGTCCTGCCGAGCGCATGCGCAGCATCAACTCACAAAGCAGGTGGGCAATGCGCTGGTAAGCGGTTCGCCGGCCGACGTTGACGATCCACTCGCGAGAAACGGCGGCGTCGACCAGGGTCGCCCGCCATAGCAGTTGACCCAGCCCTCTGTGGTTCCAAGCCCAATCGAGCATGGTCGCATACGGAATCAACGCGACCTTGGCCGGTGTCAGCGTGCCGATGCTGTGATCCAATTGCTTGAGTAGGATACTGGTCAAGTCGCACAGATCGCTGGGCACGTGGAACGCCATGATCTGACGTTGGCCGTTTTCCAATGTTTTGTAGCGGCAGGCGAAACCGTCGAGCAGAAGGGGACAGTGAGTCGGCGTATCGCCCGCACGAACGATGTCCTGATCGCTACCAATTTGACGAACGGTAAACGTAGAATTCTCCAACGACTGTCTTTCCTGCACGGAAAGCTTGCCGAAGTGCTCTAACCTTCGAATAAAGGCCGCAACCACACCCGTCTCATCACGCTTCCCCACCACCAGTCCATATAGTGGATTTTGATGTGACTTTAACATGGGTGAATGGTCGCCGCTGTGCATACGAAGGTATGTTGACTCGTAAAAATTTCGTGATCGATCTCACCGCATGAGACAAACTAGAGACGAGACACCAGTTTTTGGGCAATTTGCTACAAAGCGGCCTCGTTTGCATTGTGGCCTAGGCCGCTCTGGCCTGCTCGGCGCTCCGATGCTTGGTCCAGGCCAAATAAATGTGCCAACAGCAGGTCATGCACGCCCGCTGCGTCCATCTCCGTGCCCGGCAGCAGGCCGCGTGATTGGGTCGCCACCAGCGGCATCGAGGGCTGCTCCGCTGCCAACTGACCGTGGGAGCCCCGCACCAACCCAGCGTCGAGTGGAATGACGTCCATGACCGTGCGGAAACCGAGACGCTTGCGCGCCAGAATTCCCGCCACCTTCAACCGTGGCAGGCGAAGCGCCGGGTCGAGGAACAGCTCGCTGGGATCGTAGCCGGGTTTGCGATGGATATCGACGGTGCGGGCGAAGTCCGGAGCGCGGCGGTCGTCGAGCCAGTAGTAGTAGGTGAACCAGGAATCCGCCGCCGCCACGGCCACCAAGTCGCCCGCGCGGGCATGGTCCAGGCCCTGCGCCTGCTTGCCAGACTCGTCCAGCACCGTCGCCACGCCGGGCTCCGCCTCCAGCACCGCGCGAACCTGCCCAAGCCGGTCCGGGTCCTGCATGTAGACGTGGGCGACCTGGTGGTCCGCCACCGCGAAGGCGGCGCTCGCGCCGGCGTCGAGCAGCTCACGCCCAAGCTCCTCCCGCACGGCGATCAGGCCATGCTGGCGCAAGACACGGTTGATGTGGACGGGGCGGGACACCGCCGTGATGCCGTACTCCGAAAGCACCACCACTTGCACCCCCCGCTGCTGATAGAACGCAAGCAGGTCGCCGCACACCGCGTCGATATCCGTAAGGTCCCGCGCGAGGTTGGCGCCCTCGGGGCCTTCGCGTTGCAGCACGTAGTCGAGGTGGGGGAGGTACACGAGCGACAAACCGGGGGCTTGCGCCGTCTCCAGCAGCTTGGCCGCCTCGGCGATCCAGCGGCTGGAGCGGATCGTGGTGCGCGGCCCCCAGAACTCGAACAGGGGAAAGCGGCCGAGCTTGCCCTGCAAGGCGTCGCGCAACTCAGGCGGGTTGGTCCAGATGTCGGGTATCTTGCGTCCATCCGCAGGATACATCGGCCGCGGCGTCACGGTGATGTCGGTCCCGGCGTACATGGCGAACCACCAGAACAGGTTCGCGCACGTGAACGCCGGATCTATCGCACGGGCGGCGTCCCACACCTTCGGCGCCTGCACCAAGTGATTCGACTGCCGCCAGAAGCGGATTTCCGCGGCATCCCGGTCATACCAGCCGTTGCCGACGATGCCGTGACCGGCAGGGGGACGTCCGGTCAGCATGGTGGCCTGGACCGAGCACGTCACCGCCGGCAGCACCGGGCGCAAGGACGCGATGTCCGCATCCATCATCCAACGCGTGAGGTGCGGCGTGTGCGAGCCGATCAGGCCCGGCGTCAGCCCGACCACGTTCAGCACCGCAGTGCGCCGGGTCAGGCTGCGCATGCGGTGGCCTCCAAAGCGCCCAGGACCCACTCGTATTCCCGTAGCAGGGAGCGCGGCAGGTCGAGGCGCAGCGCCGGGGGCAGCACGTCCCAGGTGTAGGTCTCGATTTCCAGGTGGTCGCAGCAGGGACGCCGCTGCAGCAGGTCCAGGGACGCTTGCAATTCCGGCTGGGTCGTGGACAGGCCACCGAGATCGGCCGCGAAGATCGGCACGTGGAAGTGGACGCGCCACTCCTGCGCATCCGGGTCGGCGATGCGGTCGAGCGCATCACCGAGATCGGCGTGACGGCGCAACGTGCCGTCCACCCGGCGCTCGACCACCTGATGGAGATAGGTTCCTTCTGCGAACGGCTGCAGCCGGGCGGCCAAGGCGTGACGGGCCGCAGCATCCCCCAACGGCGCCTTCAAGGCCGAACTGAGCTGCACCTTGCCGATGGCGACGCCGAGCGCGTCGAAGCGCCGCAGGGCATCCCCGAGCGTCTCATACTCGACGGCGGCGTGGCAAACATCCCAGCACACCCGCAAGTGGCGCAGCACCATGCCTGCCTCACCGGGGCGGGCGCGGCGTAGCAGGCGCTCAAAGAACTGCACCGTCTCCGCCGTATCCTCGATCAGGCAGTCGGGCTCTGGCTCCAGGTCGAGATGGATAATCCGGCCGGTTTCCGCCGCCAAGCGCTTCAGGTGGCGCGCCACGTCCAGCAGTTGATCGGCGCCGGCGTCGAGCGCCTCCTCGCGGGCGCGTGGCGTCGCATGCCAGCGCTTGTACGACACGGGAACGGTGGAGATGCCGCCCTCGACCCCACTCGGCAACAGTCGCGCCAGGATGCGGGCGAGGCGCACGGTGTAGGCAAGCCGCTCAGGCCGGGTCCAATCGGGGGCGTAAACAGCGTCCTTCACCACGGCATGGTGAAAGCTCCCGTACGGGAAGCCATTCAGGGTGAACACGTACAAGCCCTGCCGGTCGAGCCAAGCGGCGAACCTGTCCAGGCTGTCGCCTTCGAGCAGCTCTCGCGCGGCCAGATCCGACAGGCGAAGCCCGACGCCGAAAGGGGCGTGTGGCGCCAGCATGTCCCGAAGCGAAGGGAGGTGCCGCGCGAGCTCGACGAAGGTCTCGGCCCAACTTTCGCCGGGGTGGACGTTGGTGCAGTAGGCCAGGTGGAAGCGGTCGCCGGGTCCGTGGCGCACGATCAGGCGATCAGGGCCGGGTCGCGCATCTCGACGCGAGGCTGCTGGCCGCGCAGCACGGAATTGCCGCCGAGCAACTGCCGCTGGTCGATCGGCAACGGGTCGAGCCAATCCGCCTCCGAGATACGCCCGCTCGCGCTGTAAGCGGCCAAGGCATTGCCGTAGCAAGTCGCCCGCACCGCGGACGGCGCGATGCCGCGGGCCAGCATCAACCCGGCCGTCTTGGGCACGGCGAGCGGGTCGGATGCGCCCCAATCGGCGGAACTGTCCACGATGATGCGCTCCGGGCCGTACTGGCGCACCACCTCGACCATGCGCTCGTTGCCCATCTTGGTGCGTGGGTAGATCGTGAACCCGGCCCAGTAGCCGCGGTCCAGCGTCTCGCGCACCGTCTCCTCGTTGTTGTGGTCGATCACCACCCGGTCGGGGCTCAACCCGTGCTCCTCGCAAAGGTCCATGCTCAGGCGGGAACCATTGGTCTTGTTGCGGTGCGGCGTGTGCACCAGCACCAGCATCTCCAGTTCGCGCGCCAATTCCAGTTGCGCGCGAAACGCCCGGTCCTCCGCCGCTGTCATGTCGTCGAAGCCGATCTCGCCGATCGCGACCACGCCTTCCTTGCCCAGATACAACGGCAGGATATCCAGCACCTCCTCGGCCAGGCGCTCGTTGTTCGCCTCCTTCGAGTTCAGGCCGAGGGTGCAGTAGTGCCGGATGCCGAACTGCCCGGCGCGGAAACGCTCCCAGCCGAGCAAGCTGGCGAAGTAATCCTGCATGGAGCCGAGCGACGTGCGCGGCTGGCCCATCCAGAACGCAGGCTCGATCACCGCCACGATGCCAGCCTCCCGCATCGCCTCATAATCGTCCGTCGTGCGGGAGATCATGTGGATATGCGGGTCGATGTAGAGCGGCGCGGGAACCGGGTGGTGATCGGGCATAAGTCACTCCGTATCCAAAAAGGAAAGCTCGGTTGGCATTAGGGGTTGGACTGCGGCATCACTTGGATGCCGTTGCTGCCGGTGCTGACGACCGGGATGGGCGATCCGCCGCTTGCCGCCAACGCCGCCGGATCGAAGTTGCTTGCGCTGGCGCCGCCGGAGATGAGGCTGCTGATGGCCGCCGCGCTCGCGGGATCGAAAGTGCTGATAACCATGGCGAGGGACGGAGCGTTGCTCTGAAGGTTGGCGAACGTGGCGGCGAGGGAACTCTGCCCCCCTGCCGGGGTCGTAACCGGGCTGCCGCTGGCGGAAGCTCCGCTGGCGAAGGGGTTGGCGCCGCTTGCGAGGCTGGAAAAGAAGCTGTCCGCGCTGATCCCGAGCGAATTGAGCATGGAACCGAACGGGCTACCGGCAAGCAAGGTGGTGAGTTGGTCGCTGCTCGGCGCGCCGCTGCTGGGAGGGGTCGCGGAAGGTGCGCCGCCACTGGCGCTGGCCGCGCTGGAGCCGCCGCTGAAGCTGGCAAAGAGGGTGTCCGTGGTGACGCCGGGAAGGCTGAGCAGAGGGCCAAACGGGCTGCTGGCGAGCAAGGAGCTCAGTTGGTCGGCGCTTGGGGCGCCTCCGCTGGCGCCGGAACCGCTTGCGCCCGTGCTCGCGAACGGATTGGCGCCGCCGCTGCCGAGATTGCCGAAGATGGTCTGCACGGTGACGCCAGGAAGGTTGAGCAGCGGCCCGAATGGGCTGGCGGCGAGCAAGCTGGTAAGCTGGTCGCTGCTCGGCGCGCCGCCGCTGCCGGAGGTGCTAGGGCTGGGAGCGCTGGACGGAGCGCCACCCTGGCCGCCGAAGGGACTGGCTCCGCCGGCCGCGCCTGCGAATGGGTTGCCGCCGCCGGCGGGAGCTGCCGCTCCGCCGCTGGATGACCCCAACGCATAGTTGATGGCGTATTGGTTGTTGTCGCCGGACACGCTGACCGAGTTGCTCCCCGGATTGCCGACCGCCATGCCCTGGTTGTTGCTGCCGGAGATTTGCCCCGGTGCGCCCGAGGCCGGGGCGCTGCCGCTCGACTCTGCGCCGCCATACGAAACGGCGAACTGATTGCTGCCGCCATCGACGCTCACCGAATTGCCGCCGGTGTTCGACGGGTCGTTGCCAGCTACGGCGAATTGGTTGCTGCCGCCCGCGACAGAGACCGAGTTGCCGCCGCTGCCTGACGCATTGTTGTCGGCGACGACGAACTTGTTGCCGCCACCGGCGACGCTCACCGAATTGCCGCTGCCGGCCGAGGCGTCCTGGTAGGCGACGACGAACGCGTTGTTGCCGCCGCCGACGCTGACCGTGTTGCCGCCCGCCCCGGATGCGCCGTCGCTGGACGCCGGAACGATGTAATCCACGACGAACTGCTTGTTGCCGCCATCGATCGTCGTGGTGTTCCCGCCACCCGTGACGACATAAACCTGGCCGTTGTTGAGCGAGCTGAAATCGTAGCCGGGGTTGGTGTTGTTGAGCGACCCGGGTGCGCCGAATGCGGGGGCGCCGCCACCGGCCGGGTTCGCCGCTGCGCCAGCAGCCGGGGCTTGCTGGTATACGACAACGAATTCGTTGTTGCCGCCTGTGACGTTGAGCGTATTGTTGCCGCTTAGGCTACCTGACATCTGCTTCACTCCCTTATAGATGCAACCAATCAATACAGGTTGCATCTGATTGCTAGCTTAAAAGTTTAATTTTCAGCAAGTTACCACTTTACGAGATCGGACATTTAGATCGATCTCACGCACGTCAACGGAATCACTTTCGTATTTGCGTGATATTTGTCAATTGGTGGTAAGTTTCACGATAGGACGCCGTTTATAAGCCTGTCCCGCACGCACGACCTCGCGGCGGATAGCGCTTGCGCTCTCGAACCGGTCGAACAAGGTGTCCCCTTCATCCCAACGGATAGCCCGCTGCAGCGCCATGAGATCTTCGATGTAGCGGCCGACGACTTCGAGCACCGCCGTCTTGTTGTGCAGGAAAACGTCCCGCCACATCGTCGGATTCGATGCCGCGATCCGGGTGAAGTCGGTGAATCCTCCCGCGGCGTATTTCAGGATTTCGCCCTTCAGCACGCCTTCGAGGTCGTCCGCCGTGTTGACGATGTTGAAGGCCAGCAAGTGCGGCAGGTGCGAGGTGATCGCGAGAACCTTGTCGTGGTGCGCGGCGTCCATCAGCTCGACGCGGGAGCCGACTGCCCGCCAAAGGGTGGCCACGCGGTCCACGGCGTCCGGGTCGGTGTCATCGCCGGGCGTCAGGATGCACCAGCGTCCGTCGAAAAGGTGGTCGATGGCGGCGCCAGGGCCGGAATTCTCCGTGCCGGCCACGGGATGGCCCGGCACGAAACGACGCATGTCCAAGTGCGGCGCCAGGAGTTCCACAACCCTCGCCTTTGCCGAGCCGACATCGGTGACGACCGCATCGGAACGCAGGCCCGGCGCGATGGCGCGCGCCGCCTCGCCGCTGGCGCCGACGGGCACGCCAAGCACGACGAGGTCTGCATCCCGAACGGCCGCCGCGGCATCGGGCATCGCCTCGTCGACCAGGCCCAGCGCGCAGGCTTGGTCGCGGGTTTCCTGACGCCGGGCGGTGGCGACGATGCGTTCGGCCAAGCCGAGCCGGCGCACGTCGCGGGCGAGCGAACCGTTGACTAGGCCAATGCCGACGAAGGTGATCTGGCCGAACAGCGGCGGCGTCCTGGCCGATTGAAGGGCGTGGTCCGCAATCCCCAGGCACCCAATGTTGCTGGACTCGTTCAGGACTGCACCCCGTTGCGAATTGCTGCCAATTCTCCCCGTGCGGTCTTGAGGCACTCGGCCACCAGGAAGGCCACTTCCAGGCTCTGCTGCGCATTGAGGCGGGGGTCGCACGGAGTATGGTAGCGGTCCGCTAAGGCCTCCTCGGTGATCGCCTGCGCACCGCCGGTGCATTCGGTGACGTTCTGCCCGGTCATCTCAATGTGGATGCCGCCGGGGTGGGTGCCTTCCGCCCGGTGCACGGCAAAGAAGCTCACGATCTCCTGCATGATCTGGGCGAATGGCCGCGTCTTGTAGCCCGAGGCTGCCTTGACCGTGTTCCCGTGCATGGGATCGCACGACCAAACCACGACGTTGCCCTCGCGCTTCAGGGCGCGGATGAGCGGCGGCAGGTGGGACTCGATGAAGTCGTGGCCCATGCGCGCAATCACCGTCAGCCGGCCCGCCTCGTTGCGCGGGTTAAGCACCTCGCAGAGTCGCAGCAGGTCGTCCGGGGTCATCGACGGCCCGGCCTTGAGGCCGATCGGGTTGGCGATGCCGCGCATGTACTCGACGTGCGCGCCGTCGAGCGCGCGAGTACGGTCGCCGATCCAAGGCATGTGGGCGGCGGTGTTGTAGCTGCCGCCAGCGGTGGAGTCGGTCCGGGTCAGCGCCTCCTCGTAGCCGAGCAGCAAGGCTTCGTGCGAGGTGTACAGCTTGGTGGACGCCATCGCCGGGGTGTTCAGATCCGACACGCCGCACGCCGCCATGAAGGCGAGCGCCTCGGTGATGCGGTCCGCCACCTCCTGGTAGCGCTTGCCCTGAGGCGATTGTGCGACGAAGTCGAGGTTGTGCTCGTGCACGCGGGTCAGTGCCGCGTAGCCGCCATCCGTCAGCGCGCGCAGCAGGTTCAGCGTCGCCGCCGATTGCGAGTAGGCCTGGATTTGCCGCTCCGGATCGGCCCGCCGTGCGTCCGGCGTGAACTCCAGCGCGTTGACGATGTCGCCGCGGTAGATCGGCAGCTCGGCGTCGCCCTGGCGCTCGGTGCTGGAGGAGCGCGGCTTGGCGAACTGCCCGGCCAGGCGGCCGACCTTCACCACGGGCGTGCCGGCGCCGAACGCGAGCACGGCCGACATCTGCAGCAGCACACGGAGCGTGTCGCGGATGTAGTCGGCCTGGAACTCGGCGAAGCTCTCGGCGCAGTCACCGCCCTGCAGCAGGAAGCCGCGCCCGGCCGCGACTTCGCCGAGCTGCCGGCGCAGCTCGCGCGCCTCTCCGGCGAACACCAGCGGCGGGAAGGCACGTAGCCGTCCCTCGATTTGGGCAAGTTGTGCCGGGTCGTCGTAGATCGGCATCTGCCGGACCGGGTGCGCGCGCCACGACGACGGCGACCAGGCGTAGGGCAATCCCTCGGTGGCCAGGGCGGACGCGAAGTCCGACCCGCGGTGCATGAAATCAGCCATGGCGGTCATTGCTTCCTGAAGCATGAGGGTGCGCGGTGGGCGGCATCAGCTCGCCATCCCGTATTCGACGTGGGCCGCCGTCCCAATTTCGGCAAAGCGCAGTGCGTCCTCGGCCGCGTGCAGCAAGGCCTTGGCCTTGTTGCACGATTCCTGGTACTCGGCCTCCGGATCGGAATCCGCCACCACCCCGCCGCCGGCTTGGACGTACAGCATCCCGTTCTTCACCAGCCCGGTGCGCAGGCCGATGCAGGTGTCCAGGTTGCCGTCGGCGCCGATGTAGCCGATGCCGCCGCCGTAGAAGCCGCGCCGGGTCGGCTCAAGCTCGTCGATGATCTCCATGGCACGGATTTTCGGCGCGCCCGACACGGTGCCGGCCGGGAACCCGGCGCACAGCACGTCGAGCAGGTCGGCGCGCGCCGGATCAATGTCGCCCTCGACGTTGGAGACGATGTGCATGACGTGCGAGTAGCGCTCGACGATCATCTTCTCGGTGACGCGCACGGAGCCGACCTTGGCCACCCGGCCCACGTCGTTGCGGCCGAGATCGAGCAGCATCAGATGCTCGGCCAGTTCCTTTGGATCGGCGAGCAGGTCCTGTTCGAGCGCGATATCCTCGATGCGGGTGTCCCCCCGCCGCCGCGTGCCCGCGATCGGGCGTACGGTGACGGTGCCGTCCCGCAGCCGGACCAGGATTTCCGGCGACGATCCGACCAAGGCGAAATCGCCTAGGTTCAAGTAAAACGAGAACGGCGACGGGTTGAGTCGGCGGAGCGAGCGGTACAACGCCAAGGGCGGCAGGTTGAACGGCAGCGAGAAGCGCTGGGACGGCACCACCTGGAAGGCGTCGCCGGCCTGGATGTATTCCTGCGCCCGCTCCACCATCGTGTGGTACTGCCCGCGCGTGCGGTTCGACCGCGGGGTCGGCGAGCCTCGCTGCTCGGAGGGCGGCATGTGGAACGGCAGGCCGCGCCGGAGATCAGCCACCACATCGGCCAGGCGCTCGCGGGCGCGCTCGTACGCGGCCGCGGCGGTGACGCCCGGCACCGGGTAGGCCGGCGTCACCACCGTCATCCGGTCGAGCACGTTGTCGAACACGACGACCACGGTGGGGCGCATGAGCATTGCGTCGGGCAAGCCCAGTTCGTCCGGGTTGGCAGACGGCAAGTGCTCGATCAAACGAACGAAATCGTATGCGAAGAAGCCGATCAAGCTGGCGCTTCCCGGCGGCAGCCCGGGCGGCAAGTCGATGCGGCACTCCTCGATCAGCGCGCGAAGGCTGGCAAGCGACGGCAGGGGTTCCGGCTTGTAGCGCTCTTCGCCCAACCGCACGCTGCGGTTGACTTCGGCGCGCTCGCCGTGGCAGCGCCAGATCAGGTCCGGTTTGAGCCCGATGTAGGAATAGCGGCCCCTTACCGCCCCGCCCTCGATCGATTCGAGCAGGAAGCCATAGCGCTGCCCTTCGGCAAGCTTCATCATCGCCGCCACCGGCGTTTCGAGGTCGGCGACGAGAGTGGTCCAGGCCACTTGCGGGCAGCCTTTATCGTAGGCTTCGGAGAAGACGGCGCGTTGGGGCGAGACGTGCATCATGGTTCC
>JAABUJ010005674.1_pt1 | contig 12374 bp, 13 predicted proteins | sample 5559131 | NCBI WGS metagenome assembly JAABUJ01 (sample SAMN10711875, study PRJNA513366) | rock metagenome | isolation source: Antarctica rocks | place: Antarctica: Victoria Land, Mt New Zealand nord | collected 2016-01-07
TGCGGATGCAGCGACATGGGCGTCAGCCTTCGAAGGAACGGGCCTGCATCATCACCGCGGTGTCACGCCCCGCATCGTCACAGCGGCGGGAGCGAGCACGCCCCCGAATTCGCCACCAGCATCAACAGTCGTGTCACCAGCGACCACTTCACGAACCTCTGGCAGTCGTATGGACATTCTCTAGCAGAGCGTCTGGATGGAGTAGCCGTCAGCGGCCGTCCGTCAAACGAACCCTGACGGACAATCGCCCGACCCGTTCCATCTTTGTCCGCTTATGCGTACCGACAAGCCGTTCCGTTAGTTGCGGCCGAGCAAGGGCCGACGATCCCCGCTTTGCCGCTTGCTCCCGAAGCAGCATGGCGCGACGCCAGGCCGAGGTGATCCGGACGCTCCCAGCGGTTGTGTTGCAAATGGAGAAGCGAAGCAGGCGAGTGCCGGAAGAGGGTGATTTCAGGTGGCGATCTGGAAGAGCTCGGCCACGAAGGCGGCTTGCGCCCGCATGCCCCGCCCGCCGATGTTGTGAGCCTGCCCTTTTCTGATCATCGCCATCGCTTCGTAGCCAGCCAGTGCTCGCTTGGCGGTTCGAAAACTACCTCCGCTGGCATTCCGATCGCTGCGCGACCGGAACCTTGGCCAGCTTCGCCAAATTCAAGCCCGGGTCGGACCAGGCGTTTGATCCGCCGGTGATCCCGCTCGACAATGTTGTTCAGGTATTTGCACTGCCGCGGCCGCGAGAAGCGCCACAAGTCACCAACTCGCTTCATGTCGGCCACCGCACGTGGGCGGAGATGGCCAAGGTTTCGTCGGCGAAGCCGATGGAATGCCATCGCAGGGAGGCCGCGTTCTTGTCCATGGTGATGGTGCGCGGGTTGACGGTGTGCGGCTGGGCCAGCGCCCTGCGAAAGAACCGCCTGACCGCCGCGGCGTCTCGCCGTGCCGACAGCAGGAAGTCGATGGTCTGGCCCAGGCTGTTGACCGCGCGATACAGGTACGGCCACACGCCTTTGATCTTGATATACGTCTCGTCCACTCGCCATGAGCCGGTGCAGGGTCGCAAATTCGGCCGGATCCTTCGTTCCAGCTTCGCGGCGTAGGCCTGCACCCACCGGAACAACGTCGTGTGGTCGACCGCCACACCGCGGTCCGACAGCATTGCGGCGAGGTCGCGGTAGCTGATCGGGAACGCCAGATACCAACGCAGCGCCCACAGGATCACCTCGGACGTGAAGTGCCGCCCCTTGAACGAGCCGTGCTGATCCGTCGCCATCGTGCTCGCCGCCGTCCTATCTCGCTATCGCCTACCTCAAATAGCTCACCGCAGCGTTTGCAACAGAACCCATTGGAGCTGCTGGCGTGCCGGAAGCAGGGATGGGCGGCAGGGCGGCCAGGCTCTGGCGCATGACGGCGATCTCCTGCCGCTGTTCCACGATGATGCCCTGGGCGAGCCGGCGCAGGACCGGATCGCGACCGAACCGCAGTTCCGCTTCCGCCATGTCCACCGCGCCCTGGTGATGCGGCATCATCATGGCCGCGAAATCCCGGTCGGCATCGCCGCTGGCCGGCGTCATCATAGCGGTGTCCATACGCGCCATCGCGGCCGCCATGACGGACGCGAAGCCGCCGGCAACCATAGCCTGGCCCCGTGCCGCCACGGTGCCGCCGAGCAGGCCCAGCAGTAGCGCGCAGGCGGCCCGCGCGCGCGGAAAGCGGTTTTTCGTCATGGTTCGTCCTCTCGTGCAGCGGCCTCGTGGCCGGCCTTCTTGAAGGAACGACGGGCCGTCTCGTTGTTCGCCGCTCTGGCGGATCGCGCATCAGGATGCCACCTTCAGGCTGGCGAGGTAGCTGACGATGGCCGGGATGTCGGCGGCCTCGACCGGGGCCTTGTAGACCTTGACCATCTTGGCCACCTCGCCGGCCCACTCCGCCCGGGTCAGCGCGGGCTGGTTCAGGATCATGCCGGGCGTGTGGCAGGACATGCAGTTTGCCGAGATCTGGTCCGCGCCCCCGCCCGGCGCGAAGCTGCGCCCGGCAACCGGTAGCTCGAAGCCAACCGAACGCAGCCGGACGCCAGCGGCCTCGGCCGTGGCCTTGGGCGCGGTGGGTCCGACCTGAGCCTCGTAGGCGGCGATGTCCTTGTTCAACACCTGGGAATAGGCCGGTACTGGATAGGCCGCCGGCGCTGGTCCGAACTTTGGTCCGGAGGTCGTGGCAACGAAGACAAGTACGGCGGCTGCGGCAACGGCGGCCGCGACCTTGATGAGCGGGTCCATGCTGGTGTCCTTTGGTTAGGGCCGCTTCAGGCCACCTGGAGCGCCACGCGCTCGATGACGTTTCGCATGAAGCCGCCGCCGTTCCAGTTGGCCTCCATGGGCTGCGCCACCTGCTTCGTGTTCGTGCAGCGCACCAGCGTGACCAGCGTGCCGGAAGCGGGCACCGCGACGGTCGCGGTCCATTGGCGAAAGCTGTAGGCGCCCTCGTCGCGGCCCAACGTCGCCGCCTGCCACGTGGTCCCGCCATCGACGGACGTCTCGACCGCCGCTACCCCGCAATCCCCGCCCATCGCGATGCCCCGCAGCGGCACAGGGGCGCCGGGCTTGACCTTGGTGGTGGCAGTCACATTGGTGAAGAAGGAGCGCGGCGCCATGCGGTTGATCGGCTCGGTTGGGAAGCCGGTCTGCCCCGGCTTCACGTCGGCGTGCGGCGTGGCGGGAATCAGGTAGGCGCTCTTCATCCAAAAGCTGTCATCGGGCGCGTCCAGCACCTCGATATCGCTGACCATCTTCACCCAATAGGTCGAATACCAGCCGGGGACGATCAGGCGCATGGGAAAGCCGTTCAGCAGCGGCAACTGCTCGCCGTTCATTTGATAGGCAAGCATGACTTCGCCGTCACGCGCATGATCGATGGCGAGCGACTTCATAAAATCAGGCGCCCCGGCCATCACCGGCTCGTCGAGCCCGTTGAACCGCACGGCAACGGCCCCCGGCTTTATGCCGGCCCGATCCAGCACGTCACGCAGGCGCACACCGGTCCATCTGGCGTTGCCCATGGCCCCGTTTCCCCACTGGCCGCCGGCGATGCGCGGCGCGAACAGGCCGCGGGAGTTCCCGGAGCACTGATTGACCGCGGCCATCTCGACCCGCGGCAGGGCCAGGACATCGGCCATGGTCAGCGACTGCGCCTGGTTGACGTGGCCGCGCACGGCGACGCGGAACGTGGCCAGGTCCACCTGCTCCGGAATCACGGCCCAATGCCAGCGCACGAAGAACCGGTCGTTGGGCGTGAAGACGCCCTGGTCAAACACCTCGAACGGCGTTTCCAGCAGCGGCGGCCGAGTGCGCTGCAAAATCATCGAGCCCTTCTGCGGAAAGGCGGAGGTCAAAGCCCTCTGCTCCGGCCCGCCGTTCAGGCCCAGGGTGACCGTGTCGGCTCGCGCCGCTTTTGCTGCCAACATCCCGCCCAGCATCGCGGCACCGCTCATCAACCCCCGGCGGCCAAGCGTCATCCCATTCCTCACTGCGTTTGTCTCCCGTGTGGGCATGGCGAAGCATCGCGGCATTTATTCAACCGGGATAGCACTGCTTTTCGCTTGGATTGATCGCCGGATCCGATGGGTCAGCTTGTTGCAATGATTTTCAGCAGGGCGTCCGCCGCACGGCTGCGATAGCGCTCGGTATGCCGAAGTACGTTGAACGCCCGCTGCGGCAGCGCAAGGCCGACCTCGTGCAGCAACCCGGCCTCGATACTGGGTGCGGCGGCGGACGCCGAGATGGCTGTAGCGCCCAAACCCGCCTCGACCGCGGCACGGACGCTCTCGTTGGAGGGTAGTTCCAGCACGACGCGCAAGCTGGAAGGCGGGATCCCGAACCCCTCCAGCGCCGCCTCGAACACCGACCGCGTGCTGGACCCGGCCTCGCGCAGCACCCAGCCGCTCTCGACCAAGCGCCCGGGTCCGATCGCGCCGCATCCCGCCCAGGGATGCTCGTTGCCAACCACGATGACGAGCTGGTCCCGCGCCACCGTGCGAACCTCGAGGCTCGGGTCCTGCACATCGCCCTCGACAAAGCCCAGCTCGGCCGAGTCTTCGTGGATGGCATGGGCCACCTGCGTGGTGTTGCCGACCGTGAGACGGATATCGATGCCGGGGTGCGCGCGACGGAAGGCGACCAGTTGGCGGGGAAGCCAGTAGCTCGAAATCGTCTGGCTGGCCTGCACCAGCGGGGTGCCCCGCTTCAGGCCGCCCAGTTCCGACAGCACCAGCTCCGCCGCCGCCGTCCATGCCAGCACAGCACGAGCCTCGACCAGGAACAGGGTGCCGGCCTCGGTCAGCTCGATGCCGCGGCCGACGCGGTGGAACAGCTTTACCCCATGACGGCCCTCCAGTGCAGCGATTGACGTGCTGGCCGCGGACTGCGCCATGTTCAGAGCCTCAGCCGCGCGCGTGACGTGCTGGCGCTCCGCCACAGCAACAAAAACTCGGAGTTGTTCAAGGGTCATCGTTGCAGCTTGAGGCCCAACCGCTTATGGGCCACCAATCGCTCGGGAGTAGCCACGATGGTGAACAGCCGTTCGCGCTGCCGATGGCGGAGTGATATAGGGATCGCCGCACGATTTGCGCGAAACTACACGCCAAGCGACTGTCACTGTCCGACGGCGCCTTCCAAGCGCTCGATGGCGCAGCGGATGCCCTGAAGACTGAACGCCTGCACTGGTCCTTCCCGCCGCATCCAATCCGTTCAAGCATGCGGAGTGACGCGACGTTGTCGGGCAGCGCCATGCTGGTCAGGCGCAGGAGCCCGAGACGATTGAACGCGTAGTCGCGTGCGGCCATCGCCCCCTCGGTCGCGAGCCCATGCCCCAGGCGGCGCTATCCAACATGTAAAGCACTCCGGTTTCGCCTTCGAGGTCCGGCAACGCCGAAGACCGATATGGCCGAGCAACGCGCCTGTCGCGTGGTCGACAGCCGCCTATGGATCCCACCTCGTTCCAGAGAGAGGCTAACAAGGTTGTCATGCGCTCGGCGTCAGCGGCGGCCGTGAGGACGCGGGCCTCGCCGCCCGGCAGATGTCGCAGCCCCTCAGGCTTCTCCCGGATCGCCGCGTAAGCCGTTGCATCCTCCGGCTTGATCGGTCGCAACAGGAGCCGGGCGGTCTCGACGGTACGATCAACGTCCCTCCACGCCGCCGCGGACAGCATGACGGCGCCGGCGCGACCGCTGGAACTGTATGGGGCCGGTCGTCGCCTCGATCACCGTGCTCACCGCCCTGCCCTGCGTCACGCCGTCAGCCTCCGGGCCGCCTTTGCCGGCGCGATCCGGGGCAGCATGGCTCTAAGGCCAGCCCTGCCTAGGATTGCCCCCGGTCCGGTGTGATTGGGTGGGATATCCGCGCGCCAGGAAGGCCGCGCGGTGCGTCAGCCAAGTGTCGTCAGTCAGAACGGGTCCCTGGCAAAGAGCATCCGAGTACTCCAGGAAGTCTCCCGAAAATCCGACTTCCTTGAGAGGTTTCATCAGGTCGGACCCGCATCGTATATGCAACGTCTTGGCGTCGCCATCCGGGCTGTCAGCACCGGCCGCGATGGGGTCGCGGGCATGTTCCATCGCTTTGAATGTGGACCTTCAACTTCGGCCAACTCGGAAACCGGAGTTCGCGGGCGATCACCAACTGCGCCTCGCTCAGGCGGCCGAAACGCCCGGCCTCCGCTGGGTCATGAATGTTCACGCCGCCAGGGTGATGCTTGCGAAACCTGGAAAGCGCGTCGGCATCGCCCGCGCAATGCGTTCAACCGCTCTGGATGCCCACCCTCAAGCACCCTGCACTCTTGTGAAAACCAGCGGTCGGGACATGGCTGCTTTGTCACGGCGGTTCCTGCGCCGTCGACCGACCCACTGCCACTATGTTATTCCAGGTTTTCGCTACTCCAGCATAGGCCTTTGTTCCTGTTGATAGAACGTGCTGATCCTGATGAAGAACGGTTGCTACCACCTCGTCTGCGTTTCCTTGTAGGAGGGGGCGAAGCGACGCGCCTCATTCTGGATCGCGACTGGGCGAACCATCCGCTCGGTAAGCCGTCCCACTGGCCGGACGGCCTGAAGGTAAACCTCAGCACCGTCCTCAACTCGCCCGAGAGCATGATCCTGTGCTGGGGACGCGAGGAGCTAAGCTTCTTCTTTAACGAGGCCTACTTCCCACTTCTTGGACCGCGTGTCTCCTGGGCGATGGGCACGCCGTTCCACGAGGTGTGGGCCGATGCCTGGGAGCAGGCTAGGCCCATCGTCGACGACGCCTTCGCCGGCCGGAGTCAACGCTTTACGGATCTACCGTGGAAGCTTGCGACCGATCGCGGGGCCGCAGACACATGGTTCAGCTTTTCCTACTCCCGTATCCTCGGCACCGAAGGCGAGATCGCCGGGCTCTTCGTTTTCACCAATGAAACCACAGCGCGCGTGCTGGCCGACCGAGCACTCGCGCGCAGCCAGGACGAGCTGCGGGCGTTAAACGAGACGCTGGAAGCGCAGGTGGCCGAGCGCACAGCCGAGCGCGACCGTTTGTGGGAGATCTCACCGGACCTCATGGTGGTGATCGACTTCGACGGCGTCTTCAGGCGCGTCAACCCGGCCTGGACCGCCCTGCTGGGCTATGCCGAGGAGGAACTGGTCGGCCACCACGTCAACAAGTTCGTCATCCAGGACGACCATCGCGCAACGGTAGAGGCCTATGAGCTGGCAGCCGGCGGCGGGAAGCCGCGGATCGAGAACCGCTACCGGTACAAGGATGGCAGCATCCGCCACATCTCCTGGGTGGCGGCGCCGGCGGGCGACATGACCTATGCCACTGGCCGCGACGTGACTGCCGAGAAAGGGGTCGCCGATGCGCTCCACCGTGCCGAAGAGCAGTTGCGGCAGTCGCAGAAGATGGAGGCGGTGGGCCAGCTCACGGGCGGGTTGGCGCACGACTTCAACAACCTTCTCGCCGGCATCTTGGGCAGCCTGGAGCTGATGCAGGCCCGGGTGGCCCAGGGCCGGATTGGGGACCTCGGACGCTACGTCGGTGCGGCGCAGGGTGCGGCCAAGCGCGCCGCGCTTACCCAAAGGCTGCTCGCGTTCTCCCGGCGGCAAACGCTGGACCCCCGGCCTACCGATGCGAACCGCCTGGCCGCAGGCATGGAAGAGCTGATCCGCCGCACGGTTGGCCCGGTGGTCACCGTTGAGGTCGTGGCGGCCGGCGGGCTGTGGGCCACTCTGGTGGACCCCAATCAACTGGAAAACGCGCTGCTGAACCTATGCATCAACGCCCGCGATGCCATGCCAGACGGCGGGCGGCTAACCATTGAAACCGGCAATCGATGGCTTGACCAACGCGCGGGGCGGGAACGCGACCTGCCTCCGGGGCAGTACATGTCGGTGTGCGTCAGCGACACCGGGACAGGAATGGCACCCGAGGTGATCCAACGCGCCTTCGATCCGTTCTTCACCACTAAACCGATCGGTATGGGCACCCGACTGGGCCTGTCTATGGTCTACGGCTTTGTCCGGCAGTCTGGCGGGCAGGCCCGCATCTATTCCGAGCCGGGTCAGGGCACGATGGTGTGCCTTTACCTGCCGCGCCATCATGGCGAAGCAGAAGACGCCGAGGCCCCAGGCGAGCTGAACGAAGCGCCGCGCGCGGAGCAGGGCGAAACGGTGCTGGTGGTGGACGACGAGCCGACGGTGCGCATGCTGGTCACTGAGGTGCTGGGCGACCTGGGCTACACCGCCATCGAGGCGGCCGACGGCCCGGCCGGGCTGAAGGTGCTGCAGTCCAACGCTCGCATAGACCTGCTGGTGACGGACGTGGGCCTGCCCGGCGGCCTGAACGGACGGCAGATGGCGGACGCAGGCCGTGCGGTGCGGCCGGAGCTGAAGGTGCTGTTCATCACGGGCTACGCCGAGAACGCAGTGGTCGGCAACGGGCACCTCGATCCGGGGATGCACGTGCTGACCAAGTCGTTCGCGATGGAGGCGCTCGCCAGCCGGATCAAGGAATTGATTGCTGGCGACCAGGAAAAGCGCGCCGAGTAGCTGTCCGCCAAACCAACCGATACCGTTGGCGAATTCGAAGTTGCCCGTCTGTTCTTGGTGCCAACAATCCCGTGGAATCTCCATTCCCTGAATGAAGGAGGGCCGCCGCGGCTTCCGGATGGGCGTTTTAGCAAGTCGGATGAATTCGCCAACGGTATCCCAACCAATGGCGGACCACTGCACCGCTACGTGTCGTGTCGTTTGTCAGCCAGCATCCAAGCCGAATGATTGCTTGATCCCGCGCCGACCCTTTGGCGTGACCGTCAAGGTGCGCGTACCCTCGATCCGGCGCACCCAGCCCAGGGTGAAACAGCAATTGCACAGGGCAGCGCCTAAGGCCCCTGCAACATGCGGACGGCGCTCACTCCAATCCAGGCAGGGGCGACAGAACACCCGGCCGCCGCCGCGCTTGGCCGCACGCCCCTCGGCGGCATTCAGGTCCACGCCGAGTGATTGCAGAAACGCCGTGCCGTCCGGCGTAATGGCCCCGCCATCCGCCGTTAGCTCGATATGGCCCTGCTCCACCATGGCATCCGCCATGGCCACGGCCAGCTTGCCGGCCAGGTGATCGTAGCAGGTGCGAGCGGCCCGCATCGCCACGTCGCGCGGGCCGACGACGACAGGCCGACGCACCCGATCCGCTGCATGGCCGCCCTCCGCCACAGCCATGATGCCTTCCAGCATCCGTGCCACCCCGAGTGAAGCCAGGCGGTGGTAACGGTGACGGCCCTGCCGTTTCACTGCCAACAGGCCGGCAGCAGTCAACCGGGCCAAGTGCCCGCTGGCGGTCTGCGGCGTGACGGACGCCGCCCGCGCCAGCTCGGCCACAGTCAACGCCCGGCTGTCCATCAGCGCCGCTAACATATTGGCGCGCTGAGTCACCCACGAGCGCCGCGGTTTCGGCAAGGGCTGTGGTGCTGACCATAGAATTCGTCCTGCTCCTCTACGCCTCGTTATCAGCCGCCAATCTAGCGTGGTCGCCGGATGCTTGCTTCGGCCGGGACTGTAGCATCCCGTTTCGTGCAGAGGGCAGCTTGTCCCGGACGCAACGCCCGGAGCTGTTCATGCCTCTCGACGCCCTTCTCCCATCCCAACCCGGCACAGGCGCCTTGCGGCGGATCGGCACCCTCACCGCCCAGTACTGGCGTGCCAAGCTCTACGCGCCTGCGCTGGCGGCGGATGGACTGCGGCCGGAGGACAAGGCCGCCGCAGAGCGTGCCTACCGCGCCGGCATCGCTGGTCTCGCCGCGGCCCCTGTTGTCGGTTTTGCCCTGCTGCGACCCGCTTACGGGAACGGCACCTTGGCGTTCACGGTCCATTGGTGGGAAGGCGTGGAACTGCACCGGACCAGCCTGTTGCTGCCGGGCTGCGGCGGACCGCCGCGGCGCCAGCCGGACGAGGCCGGGCGGGTCGGAGATGTGGACACGGTGCTGCTGATGGCGCGCGAGGCTGCGGCCTGGCGTCGGTGCGTGCTGGAAGCGGGTGTGCCGTCGCTGGACGCCTATTTCACGGAGTGCTGCGCGTGAGCGCCGGGACAGAAGCGCCCGCCTTCTTCGGTTGGCGCGTGGTGTGGGCGGCCTTTACGGTGGCGGTGTTCGGCTGGGGGGTGGGCTTCTACGGCCCGCCTGTATTCCTGTACGCGATCCATGCGGAGCGCGGCTGGCCGATGTCGCTCGTGTCTGCCGCCGTGACATGCCACTTCCTGCTCGGCGGGATCGTCGTCGCCAACCTGGCGACGCTGCACCGGCGCTTCGGCCTAGTCGCAGTGACGCGCGCCGCCGCCATTGCCGCGGCGCTCGGGTTCCTGGGCTGGCCGCTGGCGCGTGAGCCGTGGCGGCTTTTCGCGGCCACGTTGCTCACCGGCTTCGGCTGGGTCGCGACCGGCACGGCGGCGTTCAACGCCATGGTGTCGCCCTGGTTCGCCCGGCGGCGGCCAGCGGCGCTCAGCACGGCTTACAACGGCGCCAGCGTTGGCGGCGTGGTGCTGTCGCCACTGTGGGTGGCGCTAATCGCCGCCATCGGCTTCACGGGCGCTGCCGCGGCGGTCGGCGCCCTCATGGTGCTTGCGGTTTGGTGGCTGTCCGGCCGCTACTTGGGGTCACCTCACCGTTTGCTTAAAACTGCACGCTAAGCGGCTTGTGCGTTCTCAGCCTGCATCAGGAGCTGGCGCATGAATGATCCGGGCGAGCGCGCGGGCGAGATCCTGTCCGCTGACGGGCTTCTCGCAGCACGGCAGGTGGACGTAGGCGCGGGGGATCGCGCTCGCGTCGTAGCCCGTCGCGAGCACCAGGGGAACGCCGCGTGCCAGCAGCATTTCCACGACGGGCCAGATTAGGGTCCGTTCGCATTTGAATATTCATCGGATCAAGGACTTGATCCGATGAATATTCAAATGCGAACGGACCCTAGCCACTTCATCCCGGTCCAAGCCGCTCGGATATGTTCTAAAGCAGTGTGGCAGGAACGGCCGGCGCGGAACCCGTGCGAGTGTTCAGAGAACACCGGCTCGTAGATTTGTTCCAGCAACGCCCGCACCACCTCTTGGACCAGTCTGTCCTCCGTGGTCGGTATGCCCAACGGCCGTTCTTTGCCGTTGGCCTTCGGGATGTAGATGCGGCGAACGGGTTTGGGACTGTAAGTTCCTGCTTTCAGCCGCTCGCTGATGGACCTGAACATTTCGAGCGAAAAGCCGTCAAATGTGTGGCCGTCAACTCCTGGCGTCATAGCTCCCTTGTTCCGAGCGATCCTGTCGTATGCTTGTTCCTAAAGGAACGAAGCCTCCATCAGGCGGAACAAGCCGTTCACCTTTCTACCACTTATCGAAATACCCGACAGTGACTGGACACGCTTGATGGCGGTATCTGGTAGCATCAGCACACCTCCGCATCAAGTAATCCAGTCGCAGAAACTGCCGCCCTTCCCCCGGTCAGCGGCGCTTTCAGTTGGGTTACCCCTTCCTCATACGCATATCCGTCCGCCGTATCAGTGGCGGCTGTCCCGGTTGTTGGGCCGGGCATTTGGGTAATATGGCGGCTCCGTACCCGTACAGGCCGTCGACCATAGCCGGCGCCTGCTATAGGGCATCCCGTGATTACGTGAGATAACAGTTTCGACGTGTTTAGGTGCCCCGTTCGTCTCCTTGCCCTTCCATACAGAAGATGTGCCGAGTAGGTTTGACACCGATTGCCTTGTGAAATGTAAGTGTCTGACTGAGAAAGGTGTGGGTGATTTCAGCAGGTTGTGATTCCGTTGGTTTGCGAGACACGACGGCGCCACGGATGCCTTGGACTGAAACCACCCGCCCGCAGTATCGGCGGGACGATCTACGCCATGCAAGCGACCTGCGAGACAAGGAGTGGAACCTGATCTCGCCCTTTATGCCTGCCGCACGCCGGCTTGGAAGGCCTCGCACAGCTGATCTGCGCAACGTCGTCGACGCAATGTTCTACGTCGCTTGGACAGGATGCCAATGGCGACAATTGCCGAAGGAGTTCCCGCCCCACTCGACGGTGCAGGCTACTTCTATCAATGGGCGCGCGACGGGCGCTGGGAAATCATCAACCACGTGTCGGTGATGGCCTCGCGTGAAAAGGTTGGACGAGAGCCAAGCCCGACCGCCGGCGTCATTGACAGCCAATCGGTGAAGACGACCGAAAGTGGTGGGCCAAGAGGATACGACGCCGGAAAAAAGATCAAAGGCCGCAAACGCCACATCGTCACTGACACTGCGGGCGACTTGGTCGGCTTGGTGGTTCATAGCGCCAGCATCCAGGACCGTGACGGCGCGGTTGATGTCCTGGCTTCGATTCGGCGGTTGCATCCCTGGCTCCGACACATCTTCGCTGATGGCGGCTATGCTGGCGACAAGCTGGAGCAGGCCTTGGCAACAATGGGGCGCTGGACCGTGCAGATCATCAAGCGCTCCGACACCGCGCAAGGGTTCGAAGTTTTGCCGCGACGCTGGGTCGTTGAGCGCACTCTCGCTTGGCTCAACAGATGCCGCAGGCTCGCCAAGGATTTCGAGGCAACAATCGAAAGCGCAACCACGTGGACGCTTGTCGCTCATGTCCGCCGCCTAACGCGCTCCCTCGTAAGGACTCGACCATAAAAGCCGACATTCTGAGTCAGACACTAAGGTATCGGCTGCCTCGGCGTGTCGCGACAGTCGTTCTGCGGCACTATCACAAGTAATACCAACCCGCCTAAACACTGACACACGCCCATCCCCGCGTGCCGATTGATGTTACACGTGCGGGCTCGGCGATGAGCCAATTCCACGCTGTTTTGCAGGCGTCGACAATGGCCTCATAGTTGT
>JAABUJ010005675.1_pt1 | contig 12373 bp, 18 predicted proteins | sample 5559131 | NCBI WGS metagenome assembly JAABUJ01 (sample SAMN10711875, study PRJNA513366) | rock metagenome | isolation source: Antarctica rocks | place: Antarctica: Victoria Land, Mt New Zealand nord | collected 2016-01-07
CGTCGTGGCCGTCCCGGATGACGGCACCGCTGTCACACACGGGGCAGCGTACACCTTCCGGCCAGCGGTGCTGGCGCACCAGCGCGAAGCACTTGGCGTCGTCCAGCAGGCCTGAAAGGTTGACTAGTACCCACTGTCACTGAAGCGCGCCACACCAGCGCATCCGATGAATGGACCGGCCAGCCGCGTTTCGTGCCAACCGGCGGTGACTCGCGCTTCAACGATAGTGGGTACTAGGTCGGATGCGGCCATGACAAAAGCTCCTCGCGCGAGCAGGTCACCTACGCCCGCTCTCGCTCGCGCACCAGATGCTCGCAGCCCAACTGCCCGGTCCTGGCCTCACCACCCCGAAACCCAACAAGAGCCAGCCCGGAATACGGCTGGTAGCTCCTTACCGCCACATCCGTAAGCCTATTTGCGACCGCCGCTCAGCCCAGGAGCAGCGCCCCCAGTTCCGCCCGCCGCCGCACGAGGTCGGCCAGGCTGTAGCGGTCGAGCACCGCCAGGAACGCTTGCCGGGCCTCGTGGAGCGCGCCGCGCAGGCCACAGGCCGGCGCGATCGGGCAGAACGCGTTTGCCGGCTCGAAGCAGGGCACGAGCGCCATGTCCGGTTCGAGGCATCGCACGACGTCGCCCAAGCCGATCTCCCTGGCGGGCCTGGCAAGGCGCAGGCCGCCACTCTTGCCCCGCGCCGTCTTCACGTATCCGGCCACGCCAAGCTGGTGCGCCACCTTGTTCAGGTGCGCCTTGGAGATGCCGTAGGCGCCGGCGACCTCGGCGATGGTCGCGCGCGCGCCACCGTCTTCCTTGACGGCAAGGTACATCAACATGCGCAGGGAGTAGTCGGTGTAGACGGTCAGGCGCACGACGGGCGGCTCCGCTCGCGGGGCAATATTGGCCCCTCACGGCAAAGATACACCAGGGATATTGCTTTCTGCCAGACGCCGTATAAGCTCCATGAACGATAGATGTTAAGACGCGCCAGCGTTAGGAGGTGGGAGATGGTCGGCGAGTCAGCACTGCGGGTGCTTGCGCTGCCCGGCAACTCGGCAAGTGGTACGGCGCTGGCCGGTGGCCGGACGGGCCAGCCCACAGAGGAGGCGATCCGCCGCCTCGTAAACCGCTTCTACGCACTGGTGCGCCGCGACGCAGTGCTCGGCCCCGTATTCGCTCGCGCCCTCGGCGAAGACGCCGAGGCTTGGGAAGCGCATCTCGCCCGCCTTTCCGACTTCTGGTCCTCGTTGATGCTGGCGAGCGGGCGCTATCACGGTGATCCGCTCTCGGCGCATCTACGCCTGCCCGACCTGGAGCCGGCTATGTTCGACCGTTGGCTCGCGCTCTTCGGCGAAGCCTGCGCGGAGCTGTTCGAGCCAAACCTGGCGGCCACTTTCCGCGAGCGCGCGGATCGCGTTGCGCTCAGCCTACGCATGGGCCTGTTCGAGCGACTGCCGGTGACGCGGAGAGGGCACGCATGACCTACGTTGTCACGGAGAACTGCATCCGCTGCAAGTACATGGACTGCGTTGAGGTCTGCCCCGTGGACTGCTTCTACGTGGGTGAGAATATGCTGGTGATCCACCCGGACGAGTGCATCGACTGCGGCGTGTGCGAGCCGGAGTGCCCGGCCGAAGCGATCGTGCCCGACAGCGACGAACGCGCAGGCGCCTGGGCAAAGCCGAACCGCACCTACGCCGAGCGGTGGCCCAACATCACCCGCAAGGGCGAACCCCCGGCCGACGCGAAGGAGTGGGATGGCAAGCCCGGCAAGGTGACTTTGTTCTCAGCCCAGCCCGGACTCGAAGGGGTGAAAGCGTGACCCAGTCGGCTGTTGGATCAAAAGAGGGAGGAACGAATGGCGGATACTATGTACCCACCGGCAACGCGCGAGGCCGCGCAAATGCGGCGTAGTCTCGTGCCCGAGGCGCAGGCCGCCTTCGACGCCTTCAGCCGGGCCGTGTTCGCCGATGGCGCGCTTTCCGTCAAGATGAAGCAGGTCATCGCAGTGGCCGTGGCCCACGTGACCCAGTGCCCCTACTGCATCAAGGGGCACACCAAGGCGGCTCTGCGGGCAGGCGCCACGCGCGAGGAGTTGATGGAAGCGATCTGGGTCGCCGCCGAGATGCGGGCAGGCGGCGCCTACGCGCATTCCGCGCTGGCGCTCGCCACCTTCGAGGAGGAGCAGGCCAAGCGGGAAGGGACGCGACCCGGCTGCGCATGAGCGAGGTCCGGATCATTCGGGCCTACGATCCAGCGGCCGTTTACGAGCGGGGTGAGGCGTGATCGATGCGATTCTCGCGCAGGCCGCTGCTGCCGCCGGGCTGCCAAGCCTACCGCAGCAGCCCCGTGTTCACCGAGGCGACAGTCCCGCCCCAGCCCCGGAGGAATAGGCCATGCCTCGACGCGCGCTTCAAACCAAAGTCGTGACGGACCAGGATGACCTTCGGGCAAACCGGGGCCGCGTGCTCGCGCTGGTGTGGGCCGGGATGGTGCTGGGCGTCTCCTTCCTGGCAACGCCGGCCAAGTTCCTGGCGCCCTCGCTGCCGTTGCCGGTCGCCCTTGATGTCGGCCGGCACACCTTCCGGACATTCGGCCGTGTCGAGTTGGCACTGACGGCGCTCCTTGGGCTGCGCGCGGCGGCACCGGCGCGACACTGCCTGCTCGCCCTTTCGCCGGGCCTAATCGTGCTGGCGCAGGCGCTTTGGTTGCGGCCAAAGCTGGAGGCCCAGACGCGGCAGGTCGTCGCGGGTCATCAGCCGCCAGCATCATCGCGCCTGCACTTGGCCTACGTGGCCTGCGAGGCGGCCAAGCTCGCCGCGCTGCTCACCCTGGGGCTGACGGTCGGGCGGCCGAACGTGAGGAGAAACGGCCGATGAGCCGCTCAGAGGAGGAGAACTTTGCCATGAGGGAACACGGACCTGTCGATTCGGTGAGCGGCGAGCGGATCGAAACCCGGCGCGTCGGCTTGCACTTCGGACGGTGCGGCTCGTGCCTGCTGTCGATCCAGAACCGGAGATCGTGAGCATGCATCTCGACCCGCTGTTCCTCTCGCGCCTGCAGTGGGCCTGGGTGATCGCCTGGCACATCCTGCTGCCCGCTTTCACGGTCGGACTCGCGTCCTTCATCGCCGTTCTGGAAGGCTTGCACTTCTTCACGGGTAAGGAAATCTGGTTCCGCATCTCGGGCTTCTGGACCAAGATCTTCGCCGTCTCGTTCGGCATGGGCGTGGTGTCCGGCATCATCATGCCGTTCCAATTCGGCACCAACTGGGCACGCTTTTCCGACGCCGCCGCCAACGTCCTCTCACCGATGATGGCCTACGAGGACCTGATGGCTTTCTTTCTGGAGGCGTCGTTCCTCGGCGTGCTGCTGTTTGGGCGCTCGTTGGTGCCGCGCTGGGCGCATTTCTTCGCGGCGCTGATGGTAGCGACCGGCACGCTGATGTCCTCGTTCTGGATTCTTTCTGCGAATAGCTGGATGCAGACGCCGGCCGGCTACAAGATCGTCGACGGGCGGTTCTTCCCGACGGACTGGATGGCCATCATCTTCAACCCGTCCTTTCCGTACCGCCTCGCCCACAACGTCACCGCCTTCTACATCACCACTGGCTTCGTCGTGCTCGGCGTCGGCGCCTACCTGTTCCGCCGCGGTAAGTCGGGCGAGGAGGGGCGGCTGATGGTCCGCATGGCGCTGAACCTGCTAATTGTCTTGGTGCCGTTGCAGATTGTGCTGGGCGACATGCACGGCCTCAACACGCGCGAGTACCAGCCAACCAAGCTCGCCGCCATCGAGGGGCTGTACGACACCGAGGCTCCGGACGCGCTGGCCCTGTTCGGCATTCCGGACGATGCCGGCGAGCGACTGCGGTACGCGGTCCGTGTTCCGCACCTGGGCAGCGTGGTGCTGACCCACACGTGGAACGGGGCCGTCCGCGGATTGAAGGAGTGGCCGCGGGAGAATCGCCCGCCGGTCTGGCCGGTGTTCTTCGGCTTTCGCATCATGGTGGGCATTGGCCTGCTCATGCTGGCCGTCGTAGTGATCGGGTGGATCCTGCGCCTGCGGCGACGGCTGTTTGAGGCAGGATGGTTTCTGCGCCTGTGCCAATGGGTGGCGCCGCTTGGTTTCATCGCGGTGATCGCTGGCTGGACCACGACCGAAGTGGGGCGCCAGCCCTGGACCGTGTTCGGGCTGATGCGGACCGCGAACTCCGTGTCGCCGTCGCTGACCGGCGGCGACGTCCTCGGCTCGCTGTTGCTCTACATGGCGGTCTATCTGGTCATGTTCCCGACCGGCATCGTCTTCATGGCGAGCATGGTGCGCGACGGCGTGCAGGGTGAGGCACAGCAGCGCGAGCCGGTGGAAGGCTTCCAGTCCCAAACCCCTTTCAAGACCCCGGCGGAGTGACCGTGATGGCCGATAGTGCACTCGACTTGATCCCCATCTGGACCCTCATCCTTGCTGCGGGAGTTTTCTTCTACGTCCTGCTCGACGGCTTCGATCTTGGCGTTGGCATGCTCTACGGCTTTGCACCAGAGGCGTCGAAGGAGCTGGTGATGAACTCGATCGCGCCAATCTGGGACGGCAACGAGACCTGGCTGATCCTAGGCGGCGTGGGCCTGCTCGCGGTGTTCCCGCTCGCCTTCGCAATCATCATCCCGGCAGTCTATTTTCCGGTGCTGGCGATGCTTCTGGGGCTGGTGTTCCGCGGCGTGGCGTTTGAGTTCCGCTTCAAGCAGCCGCGCATCCGGCGTTTTTGGGCTGGCGGCTTCTGCGTCGGTTCGGCGGTCGCGGCGTTCTCCCAAGGTGCGGTGCTCGGTGCGCTAATCCAGGGCTTCAAGGTGGACGGACGCAACTTTGCCGGCAACTCGTTCGACTGGCTGACGCCGTTCTCGGTGCTGACCGGGGTCGCGTTGATGTTCGGCTACGGCCTGCTCGGCGCAGGCTGGCTGATCCTCAAAACGGAGGGGGACCTGCAAGCCTGGGCACGCCGGATGGGCCGCGTGTGCTTCGTCGGCGTAATGGTCGCGATCGGCATCGTCAGCGTCTGGACCCCGCTGATGCAGCCGGCGATAGCGCAACGGTGGTTTTCCTGGCCAAATATCTTTGTGCTAGCGCCCATACCGCTGATCACGCTCGCGATTGCCGCAGTGGAATGGCGGTCGCTGAACCGCGACGGCCACGCTGGACCGTTCGCTGGGGCGATGGGGCTGTTCTTGATGTCCTATCTGGGGATCGCGATCAGCCTGTGGCCGTTCGCGGTGCCGCGCCATTACACCCTCTGGCAGGCGGCGTCGGACCCGAGCACGCAGGTATTCCTGTTGATCGGCACGCTGTTCCTGCTGCCGGTCATCGTCATGTACACTGGTTGGTCATACTGGGTGTTCCGCGGCAAGGTGCGTAGTGACATCGGCTACCATTGACCATCACGCCCCCCCACTGGGATCGAAGCATGGATGACGTGACGATCGCGCGTGCGCTGCATGTGCTGGCCATCGTGCTGTGGATCGGCGGCGTGGGCCTGGTGACGACGGTTCTGCTCCCGGCCCTGCGCCGCCTCCCGGACCCGGCGCAGCGGGTAGGGATGTTCGAGGCCGTCGAGGGCCGCTTCGGTGCGCAGGCGCGGCTCAGCGTCCTGGTGGTCGGCCTGACCGGGCTCTACATGCTGGTCCGAATGGATGCTTGGGACCGGTTCACGTCGCTGCCCTATTGGTGGATGCACGCGATGGTGCTGGTCTGGCTGGTCTTCGCGGCCATGCTCTTCGTGGTGGAGCCGTTCGTTGTGCGCCGGCGCTTTGCCGCCCGCGCGAAGAGCGACCCGGACGCGACATTCCGCACCATTCACCGAGTGCATATAGTTTTGCTTGCGCTCGGCCTGATCACGATCCTGGGAGCCGTAGCGGGAAGTCACGGGCTGCTGCTATTCGACTAATCGCCGGGAGATCGCCAGTGCTTACAGGCGGCCGAGTCACCGCTGTATGGCGCGAAACTGGCTAAAGGGCGTAACCCAAACCGCACGTACCTATTTGGGCGGCATAACAAGGATAGGCGAATTGGCTGACCCGTCCAAAATCGGAAGATCTCACGATTCCTTGGCGGCAAAGCTCAGCGCTGCGGACGATCGCATCCTACTGAGCCACTGGCTCCCGCCGCAGGAGGGCATCGTTCCCCGCCTTCGTATCGGCCGGCGCTGGGTGAGCACGTTGTGGGCGCTGCCGATCGGCGCAGCGGTGCTCATCCTTCTCATCGCCGCCGCTCAGAGCCTGCGTGAATTGCCGAGCGTCCAGGGCTTCATCAAGGAATATTCCGGCATCGCCCAGGCCGCGCCGTCGGTAGATTCCGGCTTCCCGTGGTGGCTCCGCGTGCAGCATTTCCTGAACATGTTCTTCATGATGTTCATCATCCGCGCCGGCATCCAGATTCTCGCCGACCACCCGCGGCTGTACTGGAAACGGGACTGCACCCCCGGCACTGACTGGTTCCGCTTCCAGCGCCCGGTTCCGACCGGGCGCATCTGGACCGCCAAGGACGACTCGGTCACGCTGCCGAAATGGCTGGGCATCCCGGGCCTGCGCCACTCCATCGGGCTGGCCCGCTGGTGGCACTTCTCGGTCAACCTGCTGTGGACGCTGAACGGAATCGCCTTCTACGCACTGATCTTCTCGACCGGCCAGTGGCTTCGCTTGGTGCCTATCACGTGGCAGGTGTTCCCGAACGCGCTCTCAACTGCCATCCAGTATGCGTCGCTGAACTTCCCGGTGGACCACAGCTGGACCCGCTATAACGCCCTGCAGCAGCTCAGCTATTTCATCACGGTGTTCGTGGCCGCCCCGGTGTCCATCGCCACCGGCCTGCTGCAAAGCCCGGCGATTTCCAACCGGCTCGGCTGGACCGGGCGCGTACTGAACCGGCAGGTGGCGCGGTCCATCCACTTCATCTCGTTCTCCTGGTTCGTGCTGTTCATCCTGGCGCACGGAGTCATGGTGTTCGTGACCAGCCTGCGGGCGAACACCAACCACATGTTCGCCGGGGTGGAGAGCAGCTCTTGGGCCGGGCTGCCTCCGTTCATCCTTGCCATGGGCGTGATCGCGATAGCCTGGGCCGTGGCGTCGCCAGCGACGATCCGGCACGCCCGCTTCGTCCAGCACACGGGCAAGTTCATGGTCGGCTGGATCAAGGGACTGGCCGAATGGTGGGACCCACGCTCCCAACTTTCGGAGAAGGACATCTCGCCGTATTTTTGGCCGAACGGGACCATGCCGCATTCGGCGGAGTTCGACGCCCTCGTCGCCGGGCACTTCGAGGACTACCGGCTCCGGGTCGATGGACTGGTCGAGAACGCAATGGACCTCTCGCTTGCGGACCTGCGGGCAATGCCGAAGCAGGAGCAGATCACGACCCATTTCTGCATCCAGGGGTGGTCCGGCGTCGCCAAATGGGGCGGCGTGCCGATGCGCCACATCCTCGACCTGGTGAAGCCGACCGCCGAGGCGCGCTATGCCGTGTTCTACTCGCTGGCCGATGGCGGCGACGGAGGCCGCTACTACGACGTGCACAAGATGCACAACATGCGCCACGAGTTGACCATCCTGGCCTATGAGATGAACGGCCAACCGGTAAGCGTCCTGCATGGCGCCCCCCTGCGTCTCAGGTGTGAGAACGAGCTGGGGTTCAAGATGGTCAAATGGATCGCGGCGATCGAGTTCGTGCGCGACTTTGCCGACCTTGGCGCCGGCGAGGGTGGCTACAACGAGGACCACGAATTCTACGGCTACCGCATGCCGATCTGACGCGCGGCCATCAGCGCCGCGCGTCCACACACGAGAGGGCAGAAATGTTTGCTGAACAGATGCTGCCCAGGGCGCGCGAGCGCCTGGCAACAGTCGGCGGGGCGGCCCGGGTCAAGGACGCGGCTGAATTGATGTCCAAGCCCCACACCGACATCGTCGTCGTGTGCGGGGAGGACGGCGGTATGGTGGGAGTGGTCACAAAGACCGACATCGTCGGACAGATCACCCGGTGCATTGGCGGCGGGTGCATCGCCAGGGTGGACACGATCATGACGCGGGATGTGGTGTCCTGCCGTCCAGATGAGCCTTTGCAGGGCATCTGGTCGGTGATGAAAGCCCGCGGCCTCCAGCGCATCCCGATCGTAGACGGGAACAGGAAGCCGGTCGGCATCATCTATGCGCGGGATGCCCTTCAATGCCTGCTGGGTGAGGCGGAGAACGACGGGGCCCTTTTGCGGGATTACGTGATGGACGTAGGCTACCAATGACAATTGTGGTGTCGAGCAGGTCCAACGCTTCTGAAGGGAAACTCTCCATGTCCGACCATGGCTCCGAGCCACTGAGCGAGGCGCTTCAGCGTCAGCGGGCACTGTCCAGATGGGACAATGAGGGAGGTGCCGAGACAGACGGGCCGCAGACTGACACGCATGCTGTCAAGGAGCAGACGCCATTTCCCAAGGCGGGCGACGCCGAATTCGGTGCGCTTCATGTGCGCGTCATTGCGTTGGAGAACCTGGTTATCGCCTTGCTGGCCACCGCCTCAGACCGTGAGCTGGAAACTGCGCGGAACATGGCTTCGTATATATCGCCGAGGCCGGGCTTCACTCACCATCCGCTGACCCTTCATGCGGCAGGTCACATGACCGACCTCATTGACCGGGCTGCCCGCTTCCGCAAGGCAACGTAATGGAAAGCGACGGACGCCGGAGGACATTGCAACAGGAGCGTAGGAGCATGGCAGAGGACTTCGCGGTCGGAGACCACGTGACCTGGAATTCGGAAGCCGGTCACGTCAGCGGCACGATCATAAAAGTTCATACCAAGAACGTTGACTACAAAGGCCACACGCACCACGCGAGCGAAGCCGAACCGCAATACGAGATCAAAAGCGGCAAGACGGACCACATCGCGATGCACAAAGGTTCGGCACTCAAGAAGCAGCGCGGCTGAGAGGCTCTTGGCCAGCCATGGCGTCCGCGTTCTTCACGATCGGTCATTCCACGCGGTCCGTGGCTGAGCTGGCTAGCCTGCTCCAAGAGGCTGGGGCCGGGTTCGTAGTGGACGTTCGCACCTTCCCCCGCTCGCGCACCAACCCGCAGTTCAACTTCGACGTGCTACCCGAGAACCTGGCTGCCTGGCAGATCGGCTACCGGCACGTCCAAACGCTCGGCGGCTTGCGCGGGCGCAGGCGCGACGAGGCGCCATCCCCGAACGCCTATTGGGACAACCTGAGCTTCCGGAACTACGCCGACTACACCGCCACTGCAGCGTTCCGCGCCGGGTTCGTCGAGCTGCGCGAACTTGGCCGCATCCACCCCTGCGCCATCATGTGCGCCGAGGCGGTGTGGTGGCGCTGCCATCGGCGGCTCATCACCGACTACCTTATCGCCGAAGGCGAGCGAGTCTTCCACATCATGGGACCCGGCAAGGTCGAACCAGCCACCCTGAACCCGGCCGCCATCCGCCAGCCCGATGGCACGTTGGTTTACCCCGGCAATCCAGAAGGCCGGGCTCATTGAGAAAAAGCTACTCCTGTCCGCAGCCGGGATTTGCCTCGGCCACCTTGGTAAAGCGATGGAATTTCACTTGGAACCGCACCGGCCCAAGCGGGGTGACCTCGTGCGCTACGCCCGGCTTGACCAAGCCCGGTGCGCTTGCAGGATCGAGGACGCGCTCTGAAGGCGGGTCGAGCACGCGGTAGAGCAACCGGCCCTCCAGCACATGGATCAATCCCCAGACGCCGGGGGCGGTGCGATGTGAGCGGAGCAGCCCGGGCGGGACCGTCGCTTCGGTGAACACGGGCGTGCTGCGATAGGCTTCGCAGCCCAGCGGCAGCCCGGCCAGGACGGCCCGCCCGGCGCGGGGGTCATCCATTGCTGAAGGCGATGTGCAGAGTGGCCACGATGCCCGCGGCGGCAAGCGCAAAGCAGCTGAGGCGCACGGCCATTAACGCTGCGTACCTGGCCCCGGAATGCATGTAGTCCTCGATAACGACCTGTAGGCCCAGGGCTGTATGATGGAACAGGGCGATCAACAGCAGGATCATCAGGATGGCGGCGAGCGGCGCCCTCAGCCAGGTGCTGAAGGCGGCGTAGTCGCTGCCGACATGGGCGATGATGGCGGCGGAGAACCATAGCGTCAGCGGCACGAGGGCGACTGCGGAGGCGCGTTCCGCCCACCACTGCCCGGCTCCGTCCTTGGCCGAACCCAGCCCAATCGCGCGGCCCAGGGGCGAGCGCATGTCCCGACGGTCCAAGGCCCTATCCCGCCACGAACAAGCTGGCGACCCAGGTCGCCACGGTGAGCGCCACGCTCGCCGCCACGACCGCCCACCCCGAGGCGTAGATCGACCGGAGCTCGAACCCGTGCACGGTGTCCCAGACCAGGTGGCGGATGCCGCCGCAAAGATGCAGGAAAAAGGCGAAAGTGGCCCCGAACAGCACGATCTGGCCGAGCCAGGACGCGATGGCGCCCTGCACTGCGCCATAGGCAAGCGGCCCCGTCGCCGCCGCCACGAGCCAGATGACCAGCACGACGGCGCAGACGCTCAGGATGATGCCGGTGATCCGGTTGAGGATCGACAGGACCGACGTGAGCTGCGGCCGGTAGTTCTGGATGTTGGGAGAAAGCGGCCGGGGCCGTTTTGCCATAGGATTGGACATTATCGATCTCCCCCCTTCGCGGCTGTCAGCTCCGGCGCTCGATCACCATCTTCTTGATCTCGGCGATGGCCTTTCCGGGGTTCAGCCCCTTCGGGCAGGTCCGGGTGCAGTTGAGGATGGTATGACATCGGTAGAGCCGGAACGGGTCTTCGAGGTTGTCGAGCCGCTCGCCTGCCGCCTCGTCGCGGCTGTCGGCCAGCCAGCGCCACGCCTGCAAGAGCACGGCGGGACCCAGGAAGCGGCCGCCGTTCCACCAATGGCTGGGACAGCCCGACGTGCAGCAGAAGCAGAGGATGCATTCGTAGTAGCCGTCGAGCTTGCTGCGCTCCTCCGGGGATTGCAGCCGCTCCCCCTCGGGGGCCGGCGTCGTGGACTTGAGCCAGGGTTCGATCGCCGCGTATTGCGCGAAGAGATGCGTGGTATCGGGAACCAGGTCTTTGATCACCGGCATGCTCGCCAAGGGATAGATCGTCGCCGGCGTGGCCAGGTCGGAGATGGACCTCAAGCAAGCCAGCCAGTTCGTGCCATCTATCGTCATGGCGCAGGACCCGCAGATGCCCTCGCGGCACGAGCGGCGGAAGGTGAGCGTCGAATCCACCTTGTTCTTGATCCAAAAGAGCGCGTCTAGAACCATCGGCCCGCAATCATCGAGATCGACCTCGAAGGTGTCGAGGCGCGGGTTTTCGCCAGAATCTGAGTCGTAGCGATAGATCTCGAACGACTTGACGCGCATCGCTCCGGCCGGAGCTGGCCATGTCTTCCCCCGCCCAATACGCGACTCCGGGGTCACGCCGAAATTCTTCGGGATAGGAAACCGCTTCAGCAAGGTCGTGCGAGGCACTTGGTTCGAAGACTCGATGATCATCGTTTGCTCTTTGCTCCGATGAGGTGCGCGCGCCTTTTTCACATTCCGACGATATCACGATATGCCAAGACCTGCTGTTCCAAACGGCGGCATCGAAGTGAGAAGCTGGAGAAAGCAGGCACATCCGATCATCTCTTGGACCCGCGTGCAATCATCGAGGGCTGTGCTCGCAAACAGCGTTGATTCCTGCTCGGATTAGCTGACAATGGGGCAGGGCTCACGCATGAGATCGTCCAGGTAGCTTAGTCTGGCCTGACGCATTTATAGTGGTTGAGAAAACGCGCACGTGCGGAGTGTAAATGACTGCTTGCCGGTTAATGTGGTACGGCTTGGTTTAACTCAGAGCTTCTCATGCGTAGCTCCTGGACAATGGGGCGAGCGCCGTGCTCACATTGTCTGCCACTGTGCTCGCCATCATCGGGCCGTGCTCGCCAACGGGCGATCGTGCTCACATTGGCTGCCAAAAGGATTTGACGTTTCGCAACACGGCTGGGGCGTTCTCGATAACCAGGGTTTCCGGCACGATAGCGACACCACCTGACAGACATCGTCAATCGGCGCGACATTCGTGCCGAAACTGCGTTGCGAAACCAGCGTGCCGCTGCCAGAATCCTGAATGGCTTCCGGCACGAAACGACACTCCACCTCCCCGCCCGCCCCATCTGATCCCGGCGCCGGCGTGCTGATCGGCTACGCGCGTGTCTCGACCGGGGGTACGCCATAGAACGTGGCGTGATCGTCGGCGGGACAGTTTAGCCTGCTTGACGCGGCAGCGCAGGGCTGCCGGGTAAGCGGGAGACGGTCATGGAGCAGGAGCAGTTCGTCGGCTTCGACGTGTCGCA
>JAABUJ010005678.1_pt1 | contig 12367 bp, 15 predicted proteins | sample 5559131 | NCBI WGS metagenome assembly JAABUJ01 (sample SAMN10711875, study PRJNA513366) | rock metagenome | isolation source: Antarctica rocks | place: Antarctica: Victoria Land, Mt New Zealand nord | collected 2016-01-07
AGCCACGTTCACCACACCCCCCCACCCCGCCCGGACCGTACCGGTGGCGGTCACCACCCCAGGCGGGACCACGCCCCCACTGGCCTACACCTACGGGCCTTCGCTAGCAGCAGCGACCGGTTCGCCCCCAACAACCGTCTCCAGCGGTACACCAACAGCCGTCTCGAGCGGCACACCAACCGCCGACCAGAGCAGCGGATCGACGTCGCTTGCAGACACCGGATTCAACGTCATAAGTGTGACAGCCGCCGGAATCCTTCTCCTGCTCGCCGGAACCGCCTTTCTCCTCGGCATACGATTACTGCCCAGACAGCGGTACAAAACCCCCTGAGTACCCCACTTCCGGTCACCGCCACGCCATCCGCAACACAGCGCGGTGACCGCGGGCCAGGAGCCGAGCACAACGGTCCGCTGCCGGGACCGCACCTTTTTGTAGACCTGCGGGATCTCGAGGAGGGTCTGGCGAAGCCGCTGGTAGGGATCACCGACGCCTCCCCAGACTCGATCACTGAAACTCTCCACCTCCAAGCGGGGTGGTGGGCAGCTCCGCCGGGAGGAGGGGCCGCTGCCTGTTGTAGAGGTCCACCAACCGGGTGGGCCCGTGCGGCGGCCGAGTACCCCTCGGACCTGGCCGCCACCCGTCGAGGTGCGCCTTACCTGCTCGCCGTCCTCACCGACAACCGCTGGACCGACCAGCTGGGCGAAGCCGACCGGAGGGGTATCACCCCGCTGTTCTGGTCGAACTTCAACCCCTACGGGCCGCTTCGAGCTGGACCTCGACCGCCAGCTCGCTCCGCCCACCGGGAGCGATCAGGGTGGGGGCACCTCAGCGGCTTGACGTAGCGCGACGGCCAGGGCTCCCGCGGCGTGGGCGCCGGCGTCGCACAGACTGACCTGCTCGTCGGTGTCGGGATCAGCGAACAGCAACAGGTCCTCGACCGCGGCGACAATGTCGGCCAGGACGCCCATGGGGTCGAGGGCAGCGCCATGACCGGACCCTACGACTGGGGTCCGACCCCAGGGCTGCCCCGACACCACAGAAACACGTGCCTACAGGGATACAGACCAGATCAGCCATCGATCACAGTCAGATTGATGGGACCGTCAGTACCACCGAAGCGGTTGTAGGCGCCCTGGCGGCTGGTACCCAGCCACCGGCCGATCTGTTCCCACGTGAACCGCTGCGCCCGGGCGTCGACCACCAGCTCGCGTTCGATCACGTCAATCTCGGCTCGCAACCGGGCCAGGTAGGCCACCCCTCGGAGTACAGGCCCGGTTGGAACAGCACGGCGACGGCATGCTCTGAGCCGGACCGGGCTGCCGGACGGCTGTGGTGGGCACGGATCCCTCAAGCTGGACGCGCCGCCCACCGATGACCGGTCATGGTCTCCCCACCCGCCCGCCTGGCCGAACGGCTGGTGCTGCCGGTCAGGCATGCGGCACGACGTCGTCTCATCACCGTGGTCGCACTCGTCGTCCTTGCCCTCAGCGTCCCTGTCGGCGTCAGCGTCGCTGACGCCGCCCCGTCGCCGTCCGCACCGCCGACGACGAGGCTCGCCCTGGGCGCGGTCAAGGAGGTGAACTACATGCCGGCCACGGCGTCGTGGCAGGACATGTGGAGCAGATGGAACCCGGCCCAGCTGACGTCTGATTACCGGACGATCAAGGCGCTCGGCGCCAACACCGTCCGGGTCACGATCCCGGCGCCGACGATGGGATACCCGTCCCCTTATCCGCTCATGGTCGGACGCCTGGCCCAGCTCCTCGCCCTGGCCGCCGCTCAGGGGCTCCACGTCCAGCTCACGCTGTTCGACAATTTCGGCTTGTACAGCCAGATCGCCGCCTCCCGCAGCTTCGTGCGGCTGTTACTCGCGCGGTACGCGAACGACCCTCAGATCGCCTTCGTCGAGGTGCAGAACGAGATCTGGCCGGGCAACCGTGCGGCCATGGCCTGGGCCGCGGCCATGCTGCCCGCCGTCAAGTCGGTCGTGCGGGACGTGCCCGTGACGATCTCCACCCCCGGCTCCCTCGGAGTCCGGGGTCTCATCCACCTGAAGCGGGATCTTGCGGCGACACCACCCGACTTCTACGACTTTCACTTCTACGGCAGCATCGGCGCCGCCTACTCGACCATCGCAGCAGCCAAGGCGGCGGCGGCGCCCTCGAAGCTGTTCGTCGGGGAGGCCGGCATCAACACCGCCGGCCCCGGGGGGGCCGCGCTTCTCCAGTCGCAGCAGGCCGAGTTCTACAACAGCGTCAACGCTGCCACCGCCGCGCTCTCGCTTCCACCCGCAGCTCCCTGGACCATGTTCGATCTGACCCGGAGCGGGGCGCCGGCCGGCACCAGGGCCGCGGACCTCGATTGGGGCCTGTACCGCGTCAATCACAGTCCGAAGCCGGCGGCTGGCCTCGAGCGGTCCTTCTTCCAGACCGGCCGCGTGTCTTTGATCGACAATGCCGCTTTTCGAGCCTCATATGGGGGGGTGCCGACAGGCTGGCTCCCGATCAACCGCACCGCCGGCGTTCTCACCCGCAACCCCGGGCCCAGAGGCGGGTCCCCGTCGGTGCAGATCAGCGACGCCAGAGGCTCCCAGGGCGCCCAAGCGGCCTGGTCGACGACGGCGGATCTCGGAGCGATCACCCCCGGCCAACGCGTCGCTGCGGCCGTGTGGGCCCGGGGCGCGGCGGCGACGGGTCGGACCACCATCAGCATCGCCTGGTTCAACGACCGCGACACGTTCCTCGCCAACGCCACCTCTGCTCCGCTGCCTACCGGCCGGACCGGCTGGACTCGGCTGCATGTAGCGTCCTCGGCGCCCATCGGCGCCGCCTACGCCGTGGTGAACCTCCAGTCCTATGCGGACAAGGGAAAGGTCAAATTCAGGAACGTCAGCTTCCAAAGGGTCTAGCTGCACGCCATATCGTTTTCCTTATCAGGAGAACCGAGAAATTGGGGCGGGCGCGGCGGGACGGTTACCACCTGCCTACAGGTCCGAGGGTTCGCCCTCCTCGCCGCCGGCGCGCCCGCCGACCGGCTCGGGCGAGCCATGGGCGCCGGTGAGGTCGGCCGGGAACTCGGCGACGCCCGTGGCCCCATCCTGGTCGGCGCCTTCGGCCCTTTCGGGCTCAGCTTCGGGCTCGCCGCCCTCGCCGTCTGCGCCGGGATCACGTCCATCCGCCCAGCCCGAACGACCGACCCGCACCCCCCGGTGCACCCACAAAAGGCTAGACCGGATGAACATCACCCACCTGCTCACCACCTCCGGCTACACCGCGGTGTTCTTCCTCGGGCGAGACGATCCTGATCGCCGCGGGCACCTACGCCGGCAGCACCCACAAACTGTCGATCGGGGTCATCTTCGCTGTCGCCGCCACCGCCGCCATCATCGGCGACAACATCGGGTTTTGGATCGGCGACAAAGGCGGCTACCGGCTTCTGCGCCGCTACGGCCACTACGTCCGCGTCGATGAAGGCCAGATCAAGGTCGGACGGTACATCTTCGACCGTCACGGCGGCAAAGTCGTGTTCCTCGGCCGGTTCGTGTCGGTGCTGCGCACCTACGCCGCCTTCCTGGCCGGCACTAACCGGATGCACTGGCGGCGGTTCCTTCCCTGGAACGCTGCTGGCGGCATCATCTGGGCTGCCATCTACACCTTCACCTTCTACGCCGTCGGCAACGCCATCAAAAAAGCAACCGGGCCCGTCGACATCGCCCTCGGCGCCGCCGCCATCGTGGCCGTATTCCTCGTCATCTGCCGCCAAACCGGGCGGCTCACCGCCCGCGCCGAAACCGCCTACTCCGGCGCCCTCACCGACCACTGACATCGGGACCGCGCCATGAACCTGGGGACCTTTCTCAGGCCGTTCCCGGTGACGACGGCTTTCGACAGGGCACGGTCCCCTCTCTCCCCGACGCAGGCCTCACTCCGAGCGTGAACACTGCGCCACCAACCGACAGAGCAATCAGCGCAATCAGGGCAATCAGGTCTACAGCGGAACAAAGGTGCACCTGCCGACGTTCAGCGGAGCGTAAGACGTGGCGGAGGCCGGGGAGCCAACATTGGTCAGTGAAGAGCTGCTGGTTCGTACGATCTCAGAACTGACAGACGTGGCGGACATCGACGGTGGGCCCACGAAGGTGTACCAACTGTTGGCGCGTCGCTGTATTGGGCTCTTCGACGGCGCCGCCGGGGTGCTGGTGACCGACGCCAAGAATCGCCTCGTCATGCCAGCATCGTCGAGCAGCCAAATGCGACAGGCCGAACTCTCCAAGCTTCGCCTAGGGGAGGGACCGTGCATTGAGGCGTTCCAGACCGGCAGGCGCATCAGCGAGCCACACCTGGCCCGACATCCCCAGCGATGGCCACACTTCGGACCGGTAGCGCTGGCTGCCGGGTTCCAGTCCGTCTATGCCGTCCCCATCCGGGCACCCGACCATACCCTCGGGGCGCTCAACCTCTTCCGACCCGACGTCGGAAACATGGGCGACGCCGACATGCGTGCAGCCCAAGCACTCGCCCAGGTCACAGCAGTAACCATCCTCCGACACTCGACCGGCGACACAACCAGCCACGGAGATCCCCGACCTACCAACAGCGATCAAGCGGTCGTCGAGCAAGCGAAAGGAATGCTCGCCGGCCAGGCCGCCAGCACCGTCAACGAGGCGTTCCTCCGGATCCGTCGCTACGCCCAGCATCACCACCTGCCCGTCGAGCGGGTCTGCCGGGACATCCTCTCCGGCTCACTAAACCTCCTCACCTGGCAGGAACGCAGCCACCAGGACACCCGAACGAAAACTAGGCCCCAGCGCGGATGGCCGTGAGCCTTCATGAGCGGTCTGCGCAGGGCAAACCGCTGCCACAGGACGAACCCTTGGGGCGTCACAAGTTCAAGTCCTCGCCGGGTGCGTCGCAGCCCACACGGGGCCTCGTCAGATCGGACATGGCTCACATTGTGATGCCTGACTCGCAACGCGGCTCGGGTCGACGGCAACTACCCCGAAAGGCCGAAGGTCCCTACCGTCACCGCCGGGAATGCCGATCCAGTGGGTCGCTTCTCCCCCTCGGCGTCACGCACGCGGTGTCGGGCGGCCGGCAGCCTTACTCGATAAGAACGAGGCCCTGCAGATGAGCACATCCGAATGCTCTGAGCCCAAGATGGTCGGCGGTCTCGGCGGATCCGATACGTCCAAAGAGGCGCTGCGCTGGGCGGCCCGCCACCAAGCGCAGCTGACCGGCGCCACCCTCGAAGTGCAATGACCTGGCGCGTCCCCCCGATGAGGGTACGCGACGATGGTCACTGCCGACGGCTTCGACTACCGCCCCGACACCCGCCGGGTCCTCGACACGACACTCACTGAGGTCCCCGGCGACCCCCCGGCCATCCCTACCGTTGTGGGAAGGCCCCGCTCCCCCGCGCTCCTCGCCGCCGCCCACCTGATGGCCGTCGGCGTCGGCTCGGTCACCAAGCACTGCGTTCCCCTTGCCTCTTTCCCGTCGTCGTGGTCCGCTATACCCCGGACCCCAGCATGAACCCGGGCGTACGCCTTCGGACCGGGACCCGGTTTCCCCCCGGAGCCCAGGGTCCACTCGGCGGGTGGCGGGCGAGGCCGAGCCCGGGTAGTGAGTTCTGGCTCCCGGCATCGGTGACGGCGGGGGGCCAGTCGACGCCACTGACTGGATCCCCACGGCGTTTGTACCGGTTCAGAGGGGGTCGATGCGGTCAAGGAGGATCCTGGCGGCGGTGAGCACCGTGTCGTGATCGTGGGTGAGAGCGAACATGTAGCGCCGTTCGAGGTCGGGTCCGGTGTCGCCGAGGTCTTTGGCGATGAGGGCGCCGGTGTTGAGCTTCGTGGGCTGCTCGCCAGCGGGGACGACTACGCCTCGGCGGGCAAACCGCAGATCGACTGGGAGGACGGAGCGGCCCGTGAGGCGCTGATCGATAGCCGAGCCCGTGACGGCTTCGGGCTGGTCTTGGCCCTGCAGGGGCGCGAGCTTGATCCTCCGGTGCTCGAGGCGGCCTGTTTGCTCGTGAGGGTGCTCGGCCAGGACCTCGAAGAGCGCCCCGACGGTGTGTTCGCCATCGCCTTTGGGGTGGCCCCCGACCGGGTGATCTCGACAGTCGATGTCGATACCCGCCACGGCCATAAGACCACCGCGCACGGCTTTGATGGTTACAAGGGTCATGTGGCGGTCGACCCGGACTCTGAGCTGGTCACCGCCACCACGGTCACGGCGGGCAACCACGGTGATGCAACCGTCGCCGAAGCGCTGATCGCTGACCTCGTCGACCCCGCCGCGATAGCAGCCCGAAACAGTGAGCAGGCCGGCGGTGAGCAGGTTGGGGTGGGCCGCCCGGTCGCGTATGGCGACAACTCTTATGGCACCGGCCAACTGCAGTCCCTGCTCGATGACGCTGGCATCGAGTCGCGCTTCAAGACCCCCTCGCCGGTCGCTGCCGGGGGCGTTTCCCCAAGGACCGTTTCGCCATCGACCTCGACGGTGACACCGTCACCTGCCCGGCGGGTGTCACTGTGAGCATCCGCCGACACGATGACACCTCGGGCACAGCCCGGTTCGCTGCGGCGTGCGCGAACTGCCCGCTTCGTGATCAGTGCACAACCTCCAACGACGGGCCGGTCGTCACCATCAACCGCCACGAGGCCGCCCTCGCCGCCGCCCGGACCCGCCAGCCGATCCAATGTGGCGCCAGGACTACCGGGCGACACGCCCGAAAGTCGAACGCAAACTCGCCCACCTGATGCGCCGCCGTCACGGCGGGCGACGGGCCCGAATGCGCGGCCGCCATCGCATCGCCGCGGACTTCAGCCTCCTCGCCGCCGCCCACAACTTGGCGCGCCTTGCCCTGCTCGGACTGCGATCCGCGCCGGCAGGCTGGACGACCGCATGACACCAACCGTCCATGACCCGTCCGCAGCGAAGCCACGCCGGCGCAACAACAAACCCCGCCCGCCCCCGGCTCGAACCTCAGTAGGCGACCTGCCCACCGACTGGCAAAGATGAGACCGACAAGATCCACCCCGTCAACGACCCGCTTCTAGAGGCGGCTCGTATCGACCACCAGGCCCGGTTCGCGGAGCTGGAGCGTCGTCACGCTGAGGCGCTCGATCGCCGCCCAGCAAGAGGCCATGATCAGGCTGTTCGCGAGATGGCGGCGCGATACGACGACGAGATGGCGGAGGTCCGCTCAGAGGCCAGCCGGGCAGTGGGGGCGGCGGAGGCCCAAGCGACCGAGGCGAATCGGGACCGGGCGCGGGCTGAAGGAGTCGCTACTGAGCTCCGCGAGGAACTCGACCGCACCAGAGGTGAGCTGGAGCGCAGTAGGGGAGAGGTGGCAGAACTGGCGGCGTCGGTCCCGGTGCGTGTCGAAGCCGCTGAGGTCGCCGTAGCGGAGAATTTGGCCGTCCGTCACCGCCTCGAGCTGGATGCAAGCACCGCCAACTACGAGGGCCAGGTGGGCCGGCTCCAAGCCCAGCTAGAAAGCGCGACGGCACAAGTGGCGTCGGTCGAGCGGATCGCTGAGGTCTACAAACGAGAAGCCGACCTTCTGCGCCAACGACTCGACCAGCGCGCAGCGCGACGAGGGGACAACGCCGGCGGCGAATAGCTCAACGGGGGGCCCTACCAGATGGTTTCGACTAGCCCAGACTGCTGAATCGCTGCGTCTCGAGTAACCAGGGGAAGCCCCAGCGCCTTGGCTGTGGCCACGATGAAGATCCTGGTTCGAGGATCAGGATGCGGCTGGACATGAAACGATCATGGCTCGTCAGTCAGACCATGGCTGGTGGGCCAGGTCGCGGAGGTGACGCCCCGGAGGGCGTTGTGGGCCTCTAACCAGGAGTCGAGCCCGGCGGCGGAGGTGGGGCGGCAGATGTGGTAGCCCTGCAGGAGGTCACAGCCCAGGGCGGTGAGTGCCTGTTGTGCGGTGGTGTCCTCGACACCTTCGGCGACGACGGTCATGCCGAGGTTGTGTCCGAGCTCGATAGTCGACCGCACGATGACCGCGCTGTCGGGGTCGCTGTTCATGCCCATGACGAACGAGCGGTCGATCTTGAGCTCTCGGACCGGCAGGGACTTGAGATAGGACATCGATGAGTAGCCGGTGCCGAAGTCGTCGATGCTAAGTGCCACTCCCATGTCGTCGAGAGCTTGAAGGACGCTCAGAGCGAGGCCGCGGTCGGTCATGATGGCGGTCTCGGTCAACTCGAGATCGAGGAGGTGGGGATCTACGCCGTAGGTGTCGAGAAGTGTCTGGACCTGGGCGGGGAACGTAGCGTCGAGGAGGGAGCGAACCGAGATGTTGACCGCAACCGCCATCGGGTGGCCGTTGTCGGCCCACCGGCGGGCCTGGATGAGGGCAAGACGGAGTACCTCGGTGGTGAGCGGGTGGATCACTGCGGTGGTCTCGGCGATGGGGACAAAGGCGTCGGGTTCGAGCAGTCCGAGGGTCGGGTGCTCCCAGCGGACCAGGGCTTCGACGCTGCTCACGACACCGGTCTTGGTGTTGAACTTGGGTTGGTAGTGCAAGGTCATCTGGCCGGCGATGATGGCCCGGCGCAGATCGCCGAGAAGCACGAGGCGGGACAGGTTGTTGCTATCCCGAGAGGGTTCGTAGCGGGCGAAAGGGTGATGTTCTGCTTTTGCTTCGTACATGGCCACATCGGCGTGGCGCAGGACGGTCTCGACATCGTCGCCGGGTTCGGCGACGGCGATGCCGATGCTCGCTTCGACGTCGAGAGCGACATCTTGGAGCATAAATGGGCCGCCGAGGGCTGCGCCGATACGCTCTGCGGCTGCCACCGCGTTGTCCCAGCCCGAGACTGGGAGGAGGATGGCGAACTCGTCGCCGCCCAGCCGGGCCACCGAGTCGGCGTCGCGGAGCACAGCCGTCAGTCGGCCGGCAACTTGCAGGAGTAGGTCGTCTCCGGACTGGTGACCGAGAGTGTCGTTGACTTCTTTGAACCGGTTGAGGTCGAGGAGCATCACGGCCACCGAGGCTCCTGAGCGTGCCGCGGCGCGCAACGCTACCCCGGTCCGGTCCTGAAACAAGGTCCGGTTTGGTAGATTCGTGAGCGAGTCGTGGAGAGCCTGATAGTGGTTGTGGTCGCTCTCGGAGCGGAGGTCGCGCTGATTGCGAGTCAATGCCGCAGCGGTACGGATGATCAACGCGATACCTGCCAAGAGGGTGGCGATATCAAGGATGAGCACGATGTCCCCGACGTGTCGCACCGACGTCGCCGCCTCGAGAGCGGCGGTCTTGTGCCGGTCTGCCGCCTTGACGACCTGCGCCCGCATGGACGCGGAAACCGGGTCGACCGACTGGGAGTCGATGGCGTTGGTGACGGCCGCAGGATCGTGCCGGTCCGCCGACAGGAACAGCCTTTGGCTCGCCGCCGCGTACCCCCGCTCCTCACGAAGCACGACTGCGGCCAGTTGGCGGTCGGCGCTCCCACCGACGACGGTGACCTGTCTCATGGCCCGCGCAAGAGCATCCTCCGCCGCGGTGTGGGCCGCTCTGACGACTGGGCCTGGTTGCAGCCGGTACTTGCGCTCCAGTGACTCCTCAGTCGCCACTGCCAAGGCAGCATCCCCGTAAATGGCCCCAGTGCGTACCGCTTCGGCACTCCGATCAGCAGCGCGGCTCGTTATAGCCGAGCCGGCGGTGACCACGGCCATAAGAGCGATCAGGCCAGCACCTGCAGCAACCGCGACTATCCCACTCCGGCTCTTGACGGCTGGACCCTCCTGACCGTCAACGGAGAAAGCGCGGGCGCAGAAGAACGCGGCGTGGCCCTGACGGTTCGCGATAGTCCCATGAGCAGACAAGTCCTCCGGCGCCCGATGCGTAGCGACCCCGGAGCACCTCGCACCGTTCAGGAACAGCTGAGACGGGTCGATATGAACACCATCGGCTGCTTCACGGACCCAACTTGAGAAGGAATAGTGGCCCGGAATTGCAGGCGGTCGCCGTCGACCGCTTGGCGGGCCGGAATAACCGGGGCCGGCGCCAGCTGTGCGAGGTCCTCGCTCCGGACAGTTCGCCCTGTCCATCGAGGAGAGGTCAGTGACCCGCCTGACCCAACCGGGCGTCCAAAGCGCCATGGATCGGCCGGATCCTGCTCGAGGATCAGGACCGTGCTGGTCATGGATTCCGGGGCCTTGGGGTCCTGATCTTGGCCCCGGAACCGACTGGCAACCGCCCACCGTTGACGTCCACGCAACCCGCCTCGCCGGCGAAACAGCCGTCATCGAACTCCTCAGGCGAGAAAGGCGCCAGCGGTGAACGGCCGCCGACGACCCGGTCACGAACGACCCGACCGTCACGCCGGCGAGGACTACACCGACCGCCAACTCGTAGCACTCGGCGACGAGGCAACAGTGCTCGCCGAGGTCGACAACATCGTCCGCAAACAACTCAACCTCGAGGGCGCCATGGCGCTCATCGAGGCCGGCGCCGCCGAAGCCCTTGTCGTCGCCAAGCTGGACCGTCTCAGCCCGGGCTGAATGTATACGACGAGCTGAAGCGGGACATCTTCGGCCCTTGACCGAGCGTCTCGAAGCGTCGGAGCGCAGCTCCTCGACGCGGTCGTGGCCCGATAGACCGTCCATCTACGGGCCGGATGCGGTGGGGTGGGTTTGTCGAGTTCGCCTACGCCAGGCCAAGGTATGCCGCGGCGGTGATCACAGCCTGGTCGTCAACGCCGAGCAGGCGCACTTCGTGCACGTTCACTGCACCGAGGGCGCGGTCGAATAGCGTGACGAGGATCCAGCTTGCCTCTAGCGTCGACCACCAGCGCAGCCCGGCCGCGTCGGGGTGACGTTCGAACTGCCGCACCGCGTAGGCTTGTGTGGTCTCGCGGTGACCAGTCGCCACGATCGAGGGCCGCAGCGTCTCGGCGGCCAAAATGGCGGGGTCGTCGAGGTCAATGAGCACCGCGTGGGCGTCGAGCTCCAACTCGGCGAGTGCGAGTTGCCGACCGGAACGGACGAGCAGCTCGGGGCGCAGGTCTCCGGTGCCACGGAACGGCGCGAGCATCTCCGCGACCGCCGAAACGGCAGCCTCAGCCAGGTACAGACAGCCGTAACGATCCGGGGCATCGTGGCGTCCGGTGCCCTGGAACGCCTGGGGCACCCAGAGCGCATCGCCCGGCTCGCCGGCCGACGCTGACGGGTCCCACGGCAGGACCCGCCACAGCCTCACGCGAAGCTGCCGGCCCGCTCACTCGCGATTGCGTCGAGTACCTCATGCGCCTGGCCGCGGCGGATGAGGTCAACCGGGCGGCGCGCCCCCAGATTCGGGTTCGCTCCGACCAACCACCGTTCGGCCGCCGCCGACGGGTAGAGGCGCAGCAGGTGCGCCATCACGAGTTCGAGCAGGTCCACGCGTCCGGCATTGACATCGTCGATCCCCTGGCCGTGGCGCCACCGGGTGACCTGCGCCGGGCTGACATCGAGCAGCTCGGCCAGACGCCGCTGAGAGCCGAAGTCGCGGCTCAGCGCAGTCACCTTCTCAACCGTCGTCACAGGCATGGCCTTAGGCTAGCGCAACAGAATCCATTGCGCGCCATCGCAACAGCAGTCCCGCAGCACGATCCCCGTCGTGGAATCTGCGAGCGCCCCCTGCAGAGCGGCCGGCCACCCGGGGCGGAACACCCGAGCCGGGCAAATCGTTGCTTCGGCCATGAGCAACGTCCGACGGCTCCTGGCCGTGTCTGGGAGTTTGCTTGCGTGCCTTCTCGACAAGCACGGCGGTACTACGTACGGCCAGAGAGGTGGCGCCCGAAGGTGTCCAGGTCGTCGTATACGGAGGCCTTGGAGGCCCCCGCAGTTCAACCCCGACGACACCGACCCGCTGCCATCCCCGGTGGTGGAGCTGCGCCGCCGGCTCCACGAAGCCGACGCCGTACTGTTCTCGGTCCCCGAGTACGCCGGGGCCATGCCAGGCTCGTTCAAGAACCTGCTCGACTGGTGCATTGGCGACGATCAGCCTGGCTCCATCGCCGGTAAGCCGGTGGTCTGGATCAACGCCTCGCCTCGGGGAGCAGCCAACGCTCACGACTCTCTCCGCATGGTCCTGGGCTACGCCAGTGCCGCGGTCATCGAGCCAGCCTGCGCCGAGATCGCGGTGACGGGCGCCATGGTCGGAGAAGACGGTCTCATCGCTGACCCCTCGGCTCGCCATCGGATCGTCGACGCGCTCACGACCCTCGCCAACCACGACGACGGAGGCGACCCCATCGGGAGTGTCTCGGGCGGCTCGGGCCGTCCAGTATCCCGACCGTCCGCTGTGATCGCCGGGGCCGCCCATCAGGCCGGCTCTTGCCACCAGAAGCCGATCACCGACGGC
>JAABUJ010005680.1_pt1 | contig 12365 bp, 13 predicted proteins | sample 5559131 | NCBI WGS metagenome assembly JAABUJ01 (sample SAMN10711875, study PRJNA513366) | rock metagenome | isolation source: Antarctica rocks | place: Antarctica: Victoria Land, Mt New Zealand nord | collected 2016-01-07
GGCGCGCGCCTCCTCGGCGGCTTTGAGCGCGGCGAGGTAGTCGTCGATCTGGTCGCCGGGGATGAGCACCTTACCCGTGTACACCTCTGGCATCGTCTACCTCCCCTCACACGCCTCACGCGGGGCGCGTCCCTCCGTCTTTCCATCATACCGCGTCGGGGGCGCCGGCGACTGCTTGGAAAAGAAAGGCGTGCCCTTGCATCGCGCCACGTCGTGAGTTCTACATCCTGCGCCGCCACTGGCCCCCCTGGTACGCTACCAATTGTGGTGTGGCGGCCGAGCCGTTATGGGGACGCCGACTCGGCCGCCGCACACCACCACTCCCATGCACGCCTCGCGCTCCTTCACGAACTCTTGACGCTTCCCTCACACGCCCTTTACACGCGGCTGCCACACTGCAAGTACGACCTGGGAGATGCAAGGGTTGCCTCCCGCTCGCCGATCGACGCGGAACGGGGTACCGTTGCGAGAGGGGAGCGGCGGTAGCCGTCGCATACCAGGTCTTTTCTCTTGGACACGTCACTGGCCATCGGTGCGCCCCCATCACCGACAAGACTCCACCTTACTGCCACTCCAAGACGCGGTAGCCGTGGCGCAGACGGCGGCGCAGGATCGCCTCAACGTGGACCTGAGCATCGGCGCGGTCGGGGTAGTAGTCGAGGCGCGTCCGCTCGGGACCGCCCGTGCGGCCCCACATGCGCAGGAGGGCACCGCCCTCGAAGAGGGCCGGGGTCCAGGTCAGCGTGTAGCCGCGGTCACGGTTCCGGGCGGGATCGACGCTGCGCAGGTGGATGTAGACGCGGACGTGCGCGGCGGCCGGGGGCAGTATCCGGCGTCCCAGGCGTCGCACCGACGGCCGCCTACAACCCCACCTCGGCAGCGGCGTTCTCACGGAAGAGGGAGCCGCCCCGAATGTACTTGCGGACCATGGGCAGGCTTTTGTGGCCGGTCTGCGCCATGATGGCGCGCTCCGAGACACCGGCCTCAGCCGCAGCGGTAGCCAGCCCCGCGCGCAGCGAGTGTCCAGCGTACGTCGTTGGGTTCAGTCCCGCGGCCACGGCGGCGCGTTTGACGGCGCGAGCCACCCCCTGGGGGGACAGACGGCCGGGCAGCAGGTTGCCGTGCCGGTCGATGGCCTGGAAGAGCGGGCCGCTTGTGATGCTCGCGGCGGCGAGCCAGGCGCGCAGCGCGCGGACCGGGCAGCTCTCGTAGTGCGCGCCATAGGGGATGCCCACGGTGCGCCCCGCCCCCTCTTGATCGGTCTTGGAGCGGCGGATCGTCACCGCCAGACCCTCGGGCCGCTCGACGACGTCGGCGACGTCGAGCGCGACCAGCTCGGAGCGCCGGAACGCGCCGGCAAAGCCGAGCAGCAGCAGGGCGCGGTCGCGCCGGCCCATCAGCGTGGCGGGCAAGGCTCCAACCATCAGGCGGACATCAGCCGTCACGGCCGCGGTCTTGCCCTGCTGCGCCGTGCCCTTGGCGCGACGGATGCCGGCCGCGACGGCGCGCACGCTCTGGTCCTTCGTGGGCGAGGGGTGACCCGCGACCTGATGAGCTTGTGAGATCGCCGACAGACGGCGCGTGAGCGTGGAGGTCTTGCGATGGCCGGCGAGGGCGGCGAGGTAGAGCGCGACGGTCTCGGGGAGCGCGGGGAGCGGCGCGCGGTCGTGCGCGCGGCACCAGGCGGTGAAGTCGGCCCAGTCGGCGCGGTAGGCCCGGCGCGTGTTCGGAGCCTTGGCGCTTTGGGCGTAGTCGCGCGCCTGCTCCCGCATCGCTGCAAGAGATCTCTCGGCAGTCTCTTGAGCCGAGACTAGGCTCTGGCTATCCGTCGCACTCATCTTATTTCTGCCAGTCGCTTTCGTCTCCTAATCGTCGCCGCCACCCCATCAATTGTGCGGTGCCACAATCTCCTTTCGACGCAATACCTTGAATGCCGATGGATATGTATGTGCCGCAAGTTCATCATGTCATCAAAGCATGCCTCCGGAATGGCTTGGGCTGCTACGGGAAGAGTTTCTATCCAGGGTCGAATATTAACAGGCTTCTTGTCAACAAGCTTCCCGTCCCGCGCGTGGCACATGCAGTCCCCAAGAGAGCTGATGTAGATCCTCCCGAATTCAGGACTCCACGGACGCGGCAATCTGTACAACTGCTTGAGAACATCGTCAGGTAAAGCACCCTTGTGGAGAGGAAGGCAAGCGCTAACGCGCCCCTCTTTCTCCTGACGGATCTTGCCGACATGTATCTTGCGCGCAAGGTTCCGTTCCCGCAGCCCGATGACCTCAGTAAGAGCAGACTGTAGTGGGGTTTCCCATAGAATAGTTATTGCTTGCGAGCTGTAGCTGGGAGGCAAGACCTGCCCTGCTCCCTTGAGGTGCCATAACGCCTCCAGTAGTAAGTCCATCTCTGCTCTATAGATCATAGACATCACGAGCACCGCCGTCTCTCTCGAGCACGGTTCCGGCGCGGGAGGACCTGCTTGGACTCTTCTCCGTGGTGGCTGTCCGTCTGGCGGATCGACGAAAATTCGCTTATCCATGGGTTGAGTATACTCCTTCCCTGGTGAACGATAAGGTGGTGGTATCACTCACTAGACCAGCTAGAAACGCTTGATCTACGTAGCGGCGCCTATCCGCCCGGCAGGCTCCTCTTGGCGTAAGGGCGCGACCGAACACCAATCCCATCCTCATGCCGATGAAGCACCATAGACGCGATTAACTCGTACGCAGGGAAACATGCGTACCATGAGTGGCCGGCGTGTTGACAAAAATAAATTTATAGATTACTCTGTACGTAAGCCAAAACGCGTACGATAGCGCGCCGGCTAATATCGGTACGGCAAAAGGGGATAGAAATGGCAATAGCCGATCACATCGAGATGACGGAGCAGGAACGGAAGACAAGGCTTGGGCCGGTGGTCACTAAAGTAGCCTCGTTCGACGAGGCCCGCGACCGCGCCATGTCGCGCGTCATGAGCGGCAACGCGATCATGCTACCATGCATGACCTACCGGCAGGGCGGCCGGCCGATGGTGTCGTTCGTACTTCCGTACGATCTGATGAGGCGACACCTCGAATTCGACTCGACCCCGAAGGGGGGCGACACCCGCGCGCACCTCAACCGCACCTTGATGCCCGACCACGTAGCTACGATCAAGGGCTACCTCAGGGACAACCACAGCCGGTACATCCTACCCGGCATCACGCTCAACGCTGCGGCCAATTTGGAGGTCTTCCAGATTGGAGAGCCGCTGGGGGGCATCGCGCTCGGCTTCGTCGTCCTGGGCTCGGGGACCCGATTCGTGCCGGTCGACGGGCAACACCGCGGCGCGGCCATCGTCGGGTACAAACGCGGCGATCGCGTCACGCCCGGCATCTTGGAGGACTACCCCGAGCTCGGCGAGGACGGAATCAACGTACAACTCACGCTTGAGGATGACATCGCGCAGCTGCATCAAGACTTTGCGGACGCCGCCCGCACGAAGCCGATCGCGGCCAACACGCTGGCCGCCTACGACATGCGCCAGCCGGTCAACCAGCTGCTCAACATGATCATCGACAACTCTTCGTTCCTTAAAGGGCGCATCGACATGACGTCGAAAACGCTGTCCGCGCGCGCGCAGGCCGTCTTCCTGCTCTCCTCGATCCGCGGCCTCCTCAAGGTGATGCTCATGGGCTCGACCCGGCCCTCGGAGCAACAGTTCGATAAGGAAGTCTTCGACCGCTTCAAGCAGCAGGGCGCGCGCGAGGAGACGCTTCAAGCCGTACTGCGCCTGCTCGATACGTTGGCCGAGCACATGGACCCCTGGAATACTATCGCCAACTCTAGGCCCGGCTTCGGCCAGAGCAACATCGTTCCCGATTTGCGCGAGAAGTACGTCAACCTGACCATGTCGGGGCTCGTCGTGCTCGGCACGGTCGCGCACTACGCATGGACTCACAAGACCCCCGAGGAACAGGCCGAGGTCTACAAGCGCGTCGCCGCCCTCGACTGGGGCCGGGCTAACCCTCTCTGGCAAGAAACCGGCTTTGTCAAGAAGATTGAGAAGGAGGGCGAAGAGCCTAAGTACGATGTCACCCGCTCGCGCACGGAGATCGATGCCACGGCGGCCCGGATTATGGACATCTGCGAGGTCCGCTAACGTCGTGAAGGGGGTCGGCGTCACGCTCGATACCGGCCCCTCTCCGCCTCGTAAGCCCCGCGCTAATTTCATGGATCAAAGGTGTCTCATATGAACGGACCCACGACAACGCTGACCCCGGCCGACCCAGCGACGGTTTTCCTGAGCTATGCGCGTGACGACCTCGAACCCGTCGAGCGCCTAGAGCGCGCCCTGAAGCTACGCGGGGTGCGCGTCCTACGCGACATCCCCACCTTGTCGCTCGGCGCTCACAACGTCGAGGCCTTGCGCGCCATGATCGCGGAGCAGTGCGACGCGATCATCTTTTACGCGAGCGCGCGCGTGCTCGCCTCCGACTTCGTTTGGCGTTATGAGGTACCGGAGGCGCTCGCGCGGCGCCGGCGGCAGCCCGGCTTCCATGTCATCTCGATCCTCCCGCACGGCGTATCGTTCGGCGCGCTCGCGGCGGTCTGCGCCGACCATGGGCTAGAATCGCTCGCGGACTTTAACGCTGTACCGTTGACAGGAACCACGCCATCACCGGACGAACTCTCGTCTATCGGGCGCCGCAGTCTCGCCTCGGCCTTCTCCCTGCGCTGCGCTCGCGGTAGTAAGGGCGAAGCTGTTGGCCTATGCCTGCGCACCTTCCCATATGCGCCGCCGGCCGACGAACTGCATCTCGACCTGGATTGGAGCGACCCTTTTACAGAGCCGGGGCTATCGCCCGATGATTGGGCCTCCGAACTTGTCCCCGCCTTACGCGACGTCGCCGCCGAGCTTGCGCGACACAGACCCGCGCGCGTCATCGATGCGTGGGTTAAGACGCGCCTGCCCGCCGCGCTCGCGCTTGGTCACGCGTTCCCCCCCAAGGGCGGCACGCATCTCAGGCTGCATCATGAGAGCGGCGTGTGGCTGCCCGACGGGCCAAGCGGTGATGTCGCGGGCCTATCGGCCGTTACGAACCACCTGGGGACGGACCCCACCGCCATTGTTGAACTCTCCATCAGTCGCGACGTGACGCCGGCCGTGAGCGACTGGCGCCGTGACACAGGCTTTACGCCGGGATGGCGCCTGCGATACACCCCCGTTGACGGGCCATCCCGGACGTCCGTCGTTGACGCCGCGCAAGCCAGGGCCTGGGTCCGGCGCGTCGGCGACGACGTGCGCGAGCTCTGGGACAAGGAACGGGTCGAAGAGATCCATCTCTTCGCCGCCACGCCGGTGGAGTTCGCGGTGATGCTTGGCCAACAACTACGCGACAAGCATCGCATCCACGTCTATGCGCACGGCCAGGATGGTTGCCACTTGGCCTGCGTCCTGTAGCCTTTAGAGGAGACCCGACCGTGGACCTACCCAGCTATTTTAGGCGCTACTTGCGCGCCATCCAACCGACTCGGGCTAGCCGCGAGCGCGCGAGGCAGCTCCACGAAACTTTGTGCGACCGCCTGGCCGCCGACACTCACTTCCAGGACTGGTACGACAGCTCGTTCCTCTACGGGTCGTATCGACGCAACACAGCGGTCCAGCCAATCAAGGACGTTGATGTCTGCGTCCGTCTCTCGATCAAGACCGGCGAGCACGCGCCCGAGGCGGTCGTGCGGCGCCTCGGGCGCGTGCTGGAGCGCAACGGATACGAGGACAAGACGGCCTTGCAGCGCCGATCGGTGCGCATCGACCTGTCGGGGACGACCTTGGATGTCGTCCCCGTCGTGGCCCAGGGCGGCGACGACATGCCCCTGTGGATACCCGATCGCGCCCTCACGCAGTGGGTCGAGACGCATCCCAAAGGGCACCTCGCCGCGACGACGGCCCTCAACAAGGATTCTAACAATCGCCACGTCCCCTTCGTCAAGATCGTGAAGGCGTGGTACCGCCACCAGGCGCGCACGCTGCGTGGCGTCGAGCGTCCCAAGCCGAAGGGCTTCACGCTCGAGGCGCTGGTCGCGCAATACCAGGACCCTGACGCCCCCAGCTACGCCGAGGCCTTCGTCGCCTTCCTCTCCAATCTAAGGGACGCGTGCGGTGCCGACTTGACTCGCGGTGTCTTCCCCGCCGTCCCCGATTTCGGGCGTCCCAATCGGACGATTGCCCTGCGCATGACGCCTGCGGAGGCACGAGCGTTCGGCGCTATCGTCCAGGATTCCCTCGCCAAGGCGCGCACGGCCCGCGCGACCGAGGGGATCGCGGCAAGCGCGGCCGCGTGGCACGAGATTCTCGGACCCAAGTTCCCGGTGCAAGCAGCGACCGCGACCACGATGAGCGCCGGCAAGGCCGCTGTGCTCGAGAGCGACGACGATTTGGAAGACGACGCGGAGGCCGACGCGGAGGTGACCCGGATCGATCTGCCGGTGCCGACACGACTAGGGACGCTGAAAATAGCGGCGGCGCTGGCACATACTCAGGGCGGGACGATACAGCGCAACTACCTGAACGATGCCCGCGCACTACCTAAGGACTGGTGGTTACGTTTCTCCATCGTCCGCACGTCCGTCGCCCAGCCCTACGATATCCACTGGATCGTGGCCAATCACGGGCGCGAGGCCCACGAGGCGCGAGACCTCGGGCACGAGCGCACGGGAACTGTGAATTGGGAGAGGACATCATACCGCGGCAGCCACACTATGACGTGCGAACTGCGCCGTGGCGGCACTGTCCTAGCTCGGGCGACCCACATCGTCAACATAGGCTAACGAAGATGAAAAGGCTAGCGAGGACCGCCAGGGTAATTCCTTCCCAATTCACCCGATCCAGTCCCGCGACCAAGGCTTATCAATCCTCGCCACACTTCAGGACGCGTACCTCGCCAACATAGACCGAAGCCTCGCCAGCCATGGTCCCTTCTTGATATCGTGCTCCCACACGCGCATGACGTGGTACCCTTGCTGGCGTAGGCGGCGGCGCTGGCGCTCGTCGCGCCGCCGGTTCTCGTCGATCTTGCCCCGCCAGAACACGGCGCGCGTCGTCGGGGTGCGCCGGGCGCAGACCGGGCAGCCGTGCCAGAAACAGCCGTCGACGAAGACAGCGAGGCGCTGGCGCGGGAAATAGAAGTCGGGCTTGCCCAGAACACCCTTCGGCTGCTTCTCCCAGCCCTCGATTCCAGCCGCGAGCAGGGCCGCCTCCACGCGCCCCTCGGTGGACTTGTTGCCCGCCCCGCGCACCCGTGCCATGCGCGCGGATCGCTCGGCCTCGCTTAAAGGATCAATCCGCGCCTCGGCCACTAACAACCTCACCCCATCGCGTGGGATACTGTACACCGTCACCTTGATGATAGACGATGGTGGAGGCGCGCGTGCCCGACGAGACACCGTATAATCCGCTCGATGTCGAGCACCTGGGCGAGAGCGTCACCGACGCCCTGCTAGGCCGCGATGCCGTGCCGCTGGCCGGCCTCGCGGCGTTCAACGGTGCCGGCGTCTACGCCATCTACTATACCGGCGCGGCCACGCCCATCGCGCCGTACGAGCCCCAGGCGCGGCGGAACCGTGCAGAGCCCTACTCGCGGCCGATCTACGTCGGCAAAGCCGTCCCCTCCGGTGCCCGCAAGGGCCTCCGCTCCGCGAGCGCGGTCGGGCCGAAGCTCCACGGCCGCCTGGCCGAGCACGCGGAGTCGGTCGCCCAGGCGGCGAACCTCGACCCGGCCGACTTCCACTGCCGCTACCTCGTCGTCGAGGATATCTGGATACCCCTGGGCGAGTCCCTGCTCATCGAGCGGTTTCAGCCCCTCTGGAACGTCGTCGTCGAGGGCTTCGGCAACCACGACCCCGGTCGGGGTCGTGCGCAGGGGCGGCGCTCTATGTGGGACACGATCCATCCCGGCAGGCCGTGGGCGGCGAAGTTGGCCGCTAACCGCCGCTCGGCCGACGAGATCGCGGGGCGGGTCCGGGCGGCGCTCGCCGGCGCCCCCGTCGAGCAATTACCCTTGGAGGCGCGCCAAGCGGAGGCCGACTCTGACGAGGGATAGCCGCGCCGGTGACTACCCGACAGCCAGCGCCAGCGCGCGCGCTGGCGCGACGCGGTCGGCCCGGTCGAGCTGGTCGCGGATGAGCCCGGCCAGCAGCGCGGCCATCTCCACCGGGACGGCGTTGCCGAGTTGTCGCCGGCTCTCCGTCCACGAGTTGGCAAAGCGCCACTCATCGGGGAAGGTCTGCAAGCGGGCGAGCTCGCGCACGCTGAAGTAGCGCACCGAGCCGTCGTCGCGGCGCAGCATGTTCTCGCCGCCGGGATTGCCGTGGTCCCCCGCCTTAATCGCCTTGGCCGGCCAATCCCATGGGCTGCCCGTGTGACCCGGATAGCTCCGCGCGTCGGGGATGCCGACGTGGTTGGCGATCGGCGGGTCGGGGTCGCGGTCGATGGGCTCGGGCAGGTCCTTGATCGCGTCGCGGACGGTACGCCAGCGGAGGGCCAGGGGCTTGGGCCTCCGCACGAGCTGGGCGACACGCTTGGCGAGTTGGGCGGGCGCCGGGCGCGGGTCCAGCCCATGCTCATCCCAATACGATCCATCCACGTATTGCGCGTAGAGCAACGCGTCCTCGGAGTGCGTCGGGGTCGGGAAACGCCACTGGGCGCCCAGGTCGTGGCGGAAGCCGACGATGAAGACCCGGTGGCGCTCCTGCGGCACGCCGAAGTCGGCGACGTTGTAGACCTGATACTTGACGTTGTAGCGGCACGCCGGCGCCTGGTTCCACGGCGCCAGCGCGACCGCCTCGCCGGCGGCGTGGTAGCCGGCCAGGCGCGCCTTGTGATCCTCCCAGCCTTCGCCCGTGAGTGGCGCGACATGGGGGAAAGCCAGTTGCTCCACGATGTAGTCGAAGTAGGGCCTGAACCCCTGGCGCGTGAGGCCCTTGACGTTCTCCAGGAGGAAGGCGCGGGGATGCAACTCCCGGACGGCGCGGAAGACCGCCGGGAACATGTTGCGCCTATCGACATCGCCGGCGTGCTTGCCGCCCAAGCTAAACGGCTGGCAGGGGGCGCCTCCCGCAAGCAGGTCGAGGGCGGCGTGGGCGTAGGGGGCGTAGTCGAAAGCGGTGACGTCGGCCTCGTGGATGGGCCAGTCAACTCCCGGGGCCGCGTGTCGCCCCATGTTGAGCCGCAGCGTGTCGCACGAGTCGTGGTCGCGCTCGACGACGGCTTGGTGGTGGAACCCCGCGCGATGCGTCCCGAGGGCCAGGCCACCGGCCCCGGTGAATAGCTCGATAGACAGCATTGGATATCCTATCTCTCTCAACACTCAGATACATGATCCGGCGCGGCGTGTCGCCCACTTATCCCTCGTCGTCGCTTGGCGTCGTGTGTCCGCGCGTACGCGCTCATTCACCGCTCTCTCGCCCCGCGGGAGAGGTGTCCGGGGTCGTCGAGGCCTTCGGCTTGTTCTTCGCCCCCTTCGGCCGGCCGCGCCGCCCTAACCGCTTGCGCTTGTACTCCTCAAGCGCGGGCTCGGGGACCATGTTCTGCCCCGGGGCGATGGGCCGATAGGCGAGCGCACCCCGCGCGATGGCGTCCCGCACCGCACCCGGCTGGATGCCTAAGAGCGCGGCCGCCTCGGTCGTGGTGTAATGCGCCGTGCCGTCGATGACCACTGGCACGCGGTTCCTCCCCCTCATAGTGTCCCCACTATCGTACCGCGCCGAGCGGGAGAGGCCCGGCCCTTTGCGCACACCAGTCACGTGGCCGCGCCCTCTGACGCCGCTCAGTTTCACCATGGGGCTATCCTCCTCCTGAGTGTGAAGGCCGGTGGGGGTGGCCACCCCCGCCGGCCTCGGCCTGTCGATCCCACCACGCCCGCTACGCGTGGGCGTGGGCGGCGAGCCAGGGGCTCCCTTCCGCGGTTAGGCCGTCCGCGACCATGAGCGTTCGCGCCTGGGCCGCCGCGTCGTCGATGATGGCGACGCGCCAGCGCACATACGCCTCGAAGTGCGCTTCGTCCTCGCCCTCGCGCTCGTCGAGGTCGCACCAGCGGTCGAACTGAGTGAGCACGGCGCTCACCGCTCGGTCAATCACCTCAAACAGCGTCGTCGGGGCCGCGTTCATCGGGCAGGGTTGGGCGTCCCGCGGCGCGTCCTGCGCCTCGCGCGCGCCTCGCCCCGCCTGCAAGACTATCATCTGGTCCATGCCCATGGGTGCTCTCTCCTCCGTGATAGGCGGGCCGGTCTACCGGGGCAGCAGGCCGGCCCTGTGGTTGGAGTCTAATACTCGGAAGGGAGCAGCAGCGTGGTCGCGTGCCGCCCGGCCTCGGTGATGATGTAGAGGCGGCCGCCCCCTTGCAGGTCGTAAACGCTAAAGATGCGCGCACCGTCGCGGATGGCGTCCTCGTTCAGGCCGTGGTCCTCGCCGCTGATGTCGCCCCAGTCGCCGGACCAGTGGCGGGCCAGCAGGCGACGCGGGCTGACCATGGCCGCCTCGCAGGCGTCGAGTGCGCCCGGCGTCGCCACGAGCTGGCCGAGCCCGAACAGGCCGGGGATGGGCAACGCGACGCCGCACCCGGCGCACGCGCGCCACGCGACGGGCACCCGCCCGCTGGCCGGGGCCGGGGCCGGGATAACCGCGTTGCCGTAGCGCCGGGGACCGCGGCGCGTGGCGGCGAAGCAGGCCGCGCACAGCAGGCGGGCGCGGTGCTGATAGGCGATGGCCTGGGGCTGGGGGACGATGGGGGCGGCGATGGCGGTGAGGGTCATGGTGCGTATCCTCCGTCGTGGGGGGCCGTGGGCGGGGCCGACGCCCGCGCCCACGGCCTATGGTAAAGGGGGTAGGTTAGAAGGGGATCGCGCCGTCCAGACCGACGCCGGCGCTAATGGCGATAGCGCGCTTGGTCGGCGGCTCCTGCGTGCGGGCATAGGGGCGGTGGCGCCAGAGCGCGTCTCGCCACAGGCGCTCTAGCTCCGTGTGGTGCGCGTCGCAGAGGCCGCACGTATCGGCGCTCTGCTGCCAGCCGTCGATGTGGTGCCGCTCGGTCGCCTGGGCGGTGCAGCCGAGCCACGCGCACACGCTAAGCGTCGGCGTCGCCTTGCGCGCGGCGGCGCGGGCCTTGTCGCCGGCCGCGTTGCGCCCCAAGACCGGATCGCGCCCGAACTTGGCGCGGTACGACGGCGCCAACTTCTCTAACAGATACTCACCCCAGCCCGCTTCGATAGCGCGGGCGAACCCGACCGCGCCGATGCGGCTGTAGTGTTCGCGTCCGTAGCGGGCGAACGTCGCCTGCCCGCCCAGCCGCCCGCGCTCCTGGGGGGTGAGCGCGCGGGGCGTCCCGCCTGGGGCGGGGATCGCCGGGGTATACGTATCCTGGGCCTGTGCTACCATGACATAGAACTCCCTCGTAGGGGGTCTCACCAGGCGGGTCGCCCAAAGCTTGTCGAGGGCCGGCGACCCGTCTTTTTTGTTCCCTACACCCTTATTATACATGCTTATAAGCATGAATATCAAGGGTAAAAGGGGCTAAATAGAGCTAAAATGGGTACGTGTTCATTCGGCCCGCACGCTCATAGGGCGAACACTTTTCAGGGTGGCGGAGCTGCGCAACCGCTGCGGCCGGCCCGAAAACGGCGACGTCGCCGGCGTTGGCGCGGGGCAGTCCGAATAATCGTCAGCCGAGCGAGATATGCGAAAACGCGCGTTTCTGGGGTGCTAAGGGGCGTGGGGGTCGGGGGAGGGGAGCCGCCCCATTCTTTTCCAAGTAGTCCCTCATGGCCCTGGCGGGCCACCCCCGCTGGATGAAAACGGCTATTTTCACCCCAGAAGAACCGTCGCTGGGTGTCCACTCGCCGGTACGCGTGACGTTGGGGCGACCAGTGCGCTCACGACGAGGCGTCGTCGCCGCGCGCCTGTCCCGCGAAAAGCGGTCTCGGTCGCTGTTCATACGCTTGGAGCGGAGGGACGGATACAGGCCGATGGCGTCGCTCTTGGCTGATGGGGCGTCGCCGTCGAGAGCTTCCCGTCCGCCCCTCCGCCCGCTGTGCCGACCACCCTGCCCCTGGCGCCTCTGCCCGTCGATGATTCGCCCACTCGCCTACAAAGTAGAATTTGTGTGCTAAAATAGGACCACGCCGGGCGACTGTTTTGCCGCACGCTCACCGGCGATGGAGGGGTATACCACCCTGGAGGAGACGGCTCCATGACGTATTTCGACCGCTCGGGCCATGCGCGTCCCTACGCCTACGACCCCACGAGCAGCCCCTTCTTGGGGGTTTTTGCATAACCTGTTGGGGGCAACCTGATGTTGCACAGGCTGGCCGCCGGCTCCTTTAGGTATGGA
>JAABUJ010005682.1_pt1 | contig 12363 bp, 10 predicted proteins | sample 5559131 | NCBI WGS metagenome assembly JAABUJ01 (sample SAMN10711875, study PRJNA513366) | rock metagenome | isolation source: Antarctica rocks | place: Antarctica: Victoria Land, Mt New Zealand nord | collected 2016-01-07
GGAAGCGAAGGTGTTCACGCTTCCGGAGGTTGTTGCGTATGCGGCGGCACATTATCCCAGCGTGCGTGCGGCGCTCGAGCGCAGGTCTGGTGCCCAGGCGAACGTGAGCCTTGCGCGCGATAGCTATCTGCCGCGCGTAGATGCTCTCTGGCAGCTGAATCGGGCTACACGCAACAATATCGCTGGTGTCCTGCTGCCGCAATCCACGATCCCAAATCCGTCCGGCCCGGTGTTGGACAGCAGCACCACATCCTTCTGGGGCACGGGCACGGGATTGACCGTCACCTGGGAGCCCTTTGACTTCGGCTACCGGCGCGCGCTGGTGCAGTCTGCGCAAGCCACGGTTCATCGAACAGAGGACCAGATAGCTTTGACGCTGTTGGATGTGCAGACGGCGGCAGCGGACGCAGCCCTGACCGTACTCGCGTCCGAACAGGCGGCGCATGCGGCGCAGGCAGATGTTGAGCGGCGTGCAGTTTTGGCGCGGTCGGTGGGCGCTTTAGTGAATGCGCGCCTGCGCCCAGGGGCGGATGCATCGCATGCGCAAGCGGAACTTGCGGCGGCGCGGACGCAGAGCATTCAGGCGCAGCAGAACGCGTCGCTGGCCAAGGCATCTCTTGCAGAGTTGCTGGGATTGGCTGGAACTGACGTAGAGGTAGCGGCCGGGCCTCTGCTGGATGCACCTGGGGATATCAGGATCCAAAACGTGCCGGCGCAGCGCCATCCACTGGCCATTGTCGAGCAGGACCGGGCGCTTGAAGCTAAGGCGCGCCTGCATGTGCTGAATCGCTCGTATGTGCCTAGAGTCGAGGTACAGGGCACGGGTTATGGACGCGGTTCGGGCGCGAAGGGCACTGGCTATCCCGCTCCCGATTCCAGCCAGGGCGTGGCTCCGGATACCGTCAATTGGGCTGCCGGCGTGAGTGTGAAGTTTAACGTTCTGGATTTTGCGTCCAACCGGTCCCGCAGCAGACTTGAACTGGCCAACGAACGCCGTGAAGAGCAACTGTATGGTCAGACGATACAAACGGTTACGGGGCGAGCGGCGCGTGCCAGCATCCGTCTGAACGCAGCGCAGCAGATTGCACAGAATACGCCGCTGGAGCTTAAAGCGTCGAGGGATGCGGAGACACTGGCCCGCGCGCGATTTCAGGCCGGTCTTGCGACCTTGGTGGATGTTGCCCAAGCGCAACGTCTGCTCGTGAACGCTGAGATTGACGATGCGCTGGGACGCCTGAATATCTGGCGCGCGCTGGAACGTATGGCAGCAGCCCAGGGTAATCTGCAGCCCTTTGTTGATGCGGTGCGGGCTGCCGAAGCCCACAGAAGTATCGACCACCAAAAGAGCATTGGAGCACCGTAACCCATGGGCCTGATCCACGCAGCGCTGCGCCGCCCGATTACGGTTTTGATCGCCGTCCTCGGAGTTGTGCTTGCATCCTTGCTGGCAATCCATCGCATGTCAGTGGACATCTTCCCCGCGCTGAATGAGCCGGTGATCTATGTCGCACAGCCCTATGGCGGCATGAGTCCGGCGCAGATGGAGGGATATCTCGTTTACTACTACGAGTACAACTTCCTCTACATCTCGGGCGTGCAAAGTGTGGAGTCGAAGTCGATCCAGAGCATCGGCCTGCTGAAGCTGACGTTTCTACCTGGCACGGACATGAACCAGGCGCTGGCGCAGACGGTCGCGTACGTGGAACGCGCACGTGCCTACATGCCGGCGGGCACGGTGCCGCCGTTTGTGTTGCGCTTCGACGCCGGAAGTGTGCCGGTAGGCGATCTTATTCTGACCAGCCAGTCGCGGGATGTGGGCGAGCTGGATGATTTAGCGCTGCATCGTGTGCGTCCCCTGTTTGCCACTCTCCCCGGCGTTTCTGCTCCACCGCCGTTTGGCGGGAGTCCGCGTACGATTGTGCTTCACGTGGATCCCGATCGTCTGCACTCCTACCGGATGTCCGCCGATGAGGTGGTGAAAGCGTTGCTGGCGGGCAATGTCGTCATGCCCGCCGGGAGTATCCGGGTGGGCTCGCTGAATCGCATCACGCCGGTCAACTCCGTCGTTCGGGACTTCCACGAGTTGGCCGATCTGCCCATTCGCACCGGTGCCGGACCGACCGTTTTTCTTCACGATATCGGATGGGTAGAGGACAGCAATGACGTGACCGTGGGCTATGCACTGGTGAACGGACGCCGTGCGGTCTACCTGCCGGTCACGAAGCACGCGGACGCCTCCACCCTCGATGTTATCCGCGAGGTGAAGGACAGCCTTCCTAAGCTCCGGCAAACATTGCCAAAGGATGTCTCGATCGATCTGGCTTTCGATCAGTCCGGATTTGTGACAAATTCGCTGATGTCGCTGGTTCGCGAAGGATTGCTGGGCGCTCGTGCTGGCGACGCTAGCGGTAAGCCTGGTGATGATTCTGGTTGTCGCGCGGCGGTCGCGTCGGCTCGCCCTGTTACAGATGGAATTTGCATCGAGCGTTTCGCACGAATTGCGCACACCCCTGGCAGTGATCAGTTCGGCGGCAGAAAACCTCGCAGATCGAATCGTTCTCGAAACAAATGAGATTCGCCGGTACGGCGCTCTTATCCACGGCGAGAGTCAGCGACTGAGGACGATGATCGAGCACATTCTCAACTTCGCTCATCTCAACTCAAACCAGCCACCCACTTATCTCTTCGAGGCCGTTGCAATCGAGACGATTGTGTCGCCGGTCCTCGACAAGGAGCGTGGTGCGATCGAGTCTGCGGGCCTTGCTCTCACAGTCGACATAGCCACAGAATTGCCCCTGCTGTATACCAATGTCGAGGCACTCCAGCAATGCGTTCAGAATCTTGTGAGCAACGCTTTGAAGTATGGGGTGGATGGGAAACGGATCGTCATCTCGGTGTCGCAGGATTCGGAGCTTTCCGAACGATACATTTTGATTTCTATCGAAGATTTTGGGAGCGGCCTTTCTGGCGAAGATCTTGCCCAGATTTACGATCCTTTCTATCGCGGGGCGAATGCACGAGACACTCAGATTCGCGGGACAGGCCTTGGTCTGAGCCTCACTCGAAGAATCATGCAGGAGCTCAATGGCTCCATCTCCGCAGTCAGCTCTCCGGGCAAGGGAAGTGTGTTCACGCTGCATGTCCCCGCAATGGTGAATGCCCACATGGCGAGTTCCGAGAAGGAGCAGTAGGCGTCACGATACGATAGCTCTATGCCGGATCGCATTCTGCTCGTTGAAGATGAAGCAGGTCTTGCGCTTACACTCAGCGATCGCTTGCGCAGCGAACACTTTGAAGTCGAGACCGCCAAAGATGGGCCAACCGGATTGGCGTCGGCTCTGAGTCATCCTTTCGGACTCATTATTCTCGACTGGGTCCTTCCGAAGCGTTCCGGCCTGGACGTTTGCCGCGATTTACGCCAGCAGAATATTTCCACGCCCATCCTCATGCTCACCGCACGCGGGCAGACAATCGATAAGGTGCTGGCCCTGAAGCTGGGTGCGGACGACTACCTCACGAAGCCGTTCGAGATGTCCGAGCTGCTGGCCCGGGTGGAAGCTCTGCTCAGGCGGTCTGCCCTGCGCAGAGACGGTCCTTCGGGGCCGTACACTGTTCGCGATTTCAAGGTGGATCGCAAACGCGCGCAGGTCACGCGCAATGGAAGTCTCATCGAACTCACTCCAAGAGAATACAAACTGCTCTGCTACTTTCTTGATCACCCCGATCGCACGATCTCCCGCGGAGAACTGCTCAAAGAGGTCTGGTCCTATCGCTTTATCCCTTCAACCCGGACAGTCGATGTTCACATAGGTGCGCTGCGGCAGAAGCTCGAAACAGATCCCAAGGAGCCAGACCTCTTCCTTACCGTGCAGGGTGAAGGCTATCGTATGGCCATGACTGGGACTACACCTCGATAGGTTTAAGAGGTAAGCTCCTGCTTTGCTGAGGGCGAAAGCTTGTTCAGGATAGTGGACGCAATCGCCTGGATAACCTCGTAATAGGTCAGCAACTGATTTCGGCGGGTGCACCGCTAGCAGTACAGTGAAGTTCTACGTCAAAGCCTCCACAGATACACAAGCGCCTGAAGCTGCTATAAGCGACCGGCAACGCCCAACTTCAGCTCGGCAGCCTGCATCTATACGCGCAGACACGACCGCACGCTATTGCGCAAGGATGTGGAGGCGATATGAGCAAAGGTGCACTGATCCGGGGACTACTGGCTGGATGCGCGGGTGTTGCTGCAATGACTCTGGCCGAAAAGCTGGAGCAACGTTTTACCGGGCGACCCGACTCGTACGTTCCGGCTCACACGCTGCAACGGTTGCTTGGCAAGCCAGAGAAGGACGATCTCAGTATGAACTGGTCTATGCACTGGGGACAAGGAATCCTGCTCGGTGCAGTGCGCGGCTGGATGGCTGAACAGGGGGTTCGCGGTCCATTTGCTTCCTTCCTGTTCACAAATCTGCGGCTACTGAACGATCAGACACTCGAGAATTTGACCGGAGCAGGTGCACTGCCTTGGACGTGGCCAGTAGATGAGCAGATCATCGACGTCACACATAAGGCGGTCTATGGCTTCGTGACAGGCGCTGTTGCGGACTGGCTGATTACGAGTAAGAACGGCGGCTCGGAGCCGATGAAGCCCTGGCACGAGCGCTAGGCTCCCCCGATCTCCTTCGTGCCGCTTCAGCCTGTCTTGGGCACAGACGCGTCTCAGCCTGTCTTTGGCACAGACGCGTCTTCCAGCTAGAACGGCATTTTGCCGCCGGTTGCTCCGTAGATTTCGCCGGTGACGTAGCTTGCATCGTCGGAGGCGCGAAAGACAAAGACCGCGGCTTGCTCGACAGGTTGCGCAGGGCGCTTGAACAAAGTGCTCTCGCCGAAGGATTTGACCTGCTCCTCCGGCATGGTGGCGGGAATCAAAGGTGTCCACACAGGCCCAGGCGCCACTCCATTCACGCGAATACCATGCTTCATGCACAGTTTCGAAAAGCTCTTGGTCAAGCTGACCAGAGCGGCCTTGGTTGAGGCATAGGGAGCCAGCATGTCATCAGGTTCGTAGGCTTCAATGGAGCAGCTGTTGAGGATTACTCCGCCAGGCTTCATTTGGGGGAGTGCGGCCTGCGTAAGGAAAAAGGTTCCGTACACGTTTGTCCGGTAGGTACGGTCGAACTCCTCTTCGGGTATATCGGTCAACTCCGCATAGGTCCGCTGGAAAGCAGCGTTGTTGACAAGGATGTCGAGTCGGCCAAACTCCTGGACGGTGCGGTCCACAAGCTGCTGGCAAAAAGTCTTGTCCCGGATATCGCCGGGAAGCGCGACCGCTTTGCGGCCAGTGGCTTCAACCAGCCTGACCGTCTCCTCTGCATCTGTCTGCTCATCCTGATCGCCTGCGAGATAGGTGAAGAGAACGTCTGCTCCTTCTTTAGCGAAACAAAGCGCCACCGCCCGGCCAATACCGCTGTCGGCACCTGTAATGAGGGCAGCGCGTCCGGTCAGACGGTCATGTCCTTTGTAGGTCAACTCACCATAGTCGGCAGGCGGATCTAGCTTTTCCGCACTCCCAGAGCCGGTCTGCTTGCCTTGGGGAAAGGGCGGTTCAGGAAAGCGTTCACGAGGGTCTTGTGGTTGGACGAGCGAGGCAGGCGAGGACATAAACGGGTCTCCTTCGGTGTGGTTGGAAGAGTGTTGGTGGTTGCACCAGGGAAAGGAATTACATAGCGTGCAAAGACGCCCGGCTTGGCTGTCGCTTCTATCGCGCGGATGGGTGTAGCAGGAGTCAGACTGGAGCTTCGGCCTTCTTACTTACACCTGCTCCTTACCGTATCCCTGAGCCTGCTTATCCCCGCTTGGACGGGTCGCTGCTTCGTAGGGTTGCTTCCAACAACTCACCGCAAGAAGCTGCCGACTGCTTGCAAACCACCGTTAATAATGAGGGACGCCATGGTATGCAGCACAACGGGAGAAGGAACACGATGGAGATGCATACATCGCGCTTTGGGCGTGACGCGAAGTGGGCTGATTCATGTGGCTCAAGCAGAAAGGTGCGATCACCCTGTCCAGGGGTATAAGCCGGCTTGGAATCTCCTGGAGGATCCGCGCGCGATGTCCAGAGCGCTTCTTGTATCCTCGCGTGCGCCCGTATGCGTATCATGTTTGCACTATGGAGACGACAGGGCGCAAGCGAGCCGAGTGGGTAGGAGACCGATCCGCAGCCATGCATGGCCATTTCAAGTCGTGTCTTCTGGCGAGGCCCAGGCACGTCCTTCTGCTTTGTTTTGCGTCGTTGATCCTGCTGCTTTCGCGCAACGTGCGGGCGCAAACCACACTAACCATTGCCACGGTGAACAATACGGACATGGTCACGATGCAGGCGCTTTCAAAGCAGTTTGAGCACGAGCATCCTGACATTCACCTGACCTGGGTCACCCTGGAAGAGAACATCCTGCGCGAAAAGACCACAACCGATGTCGCTACCCACGGCGGACAGTTCGATGTGGTGACCATCGGCGCGCTTGAGACACCTGTCTGGGGCCAGCGGGGATGGCTTCTTGCGCTCAACGACCGGCTTGCACCGGGCTATGGGGTCGACGACCTGCTCAAGCCCATCCGCGATGCAGCCTCCTTTGCAGGCAAACTCTATGCTCTGCCGTTTTACGCAGAGAGCTCACTGACGTATTACCGCAAGGATCTGTTTCAGCAGGCCGGCCTGACCATGCCCGCGCAACCCACCTACGGGGACATCGCCCGCTTTGCCAAAACCCTTAACAATCCCGCGAAGGACATCTATGGCATCTGCCTTCGCGGCAAACCGGGCTGGGGCGAAAACATGAGTTACATCACTACCGTGGCAAATACTTTTGGCGGGCGCTGGTTTAACGAGAACTGGCAACCTCAGTTTCTCTCGCCGGAGTGGCACAATGCCGTCTCTTTATATGTCGATCTGCTGCGGCGCTACGGTCCCCCCGGAGTCACCTCCAACGGCTTCAATGAATCGCTCACCCTGTTTGAAAACGGACGCTGCGGCATGTGGATCGACGCCACTGTCGCCGCCAGCGTTCTCCTGGATTCGGAGCAATCCAAAGTAGCGGATAGGGTAGGCTTCGCACCCGCGCCCATCGAAGTCACAAAGCATGGCGCGCAGTGGCTCTGGTTCTGGGGACTTGCCGTGCCTTCCTCCTCCAGGCATCCTGATGCCGCCGTCGCCTTCGTGCAGTGGGCCACCTCGCGGGACTATATTCGCCTTGTGGCGCAAACCCATGGCTGGACGGCCGCCCCGCCGGGCACGCGGCAGTCAACGTATCGGCAGCCGGAGTATCTCGCCGCCGCTCCCTTCGCTGAGCTTACGTACCAGTCGATTATGTCCGCCGATTCGCTGCACCCCACGCTAAAGCCGGTACCCTACACGGGCATCCAACTCGTCGTCGCTCCGGCATATCCTACCATCGGTAACCAGGTAGGGCAGATCATGGCCGCAGCCCTTGTGGGCGACATCTCCGTAGACCAGGCGCTCCACCAGGCGCAGGCCGCGACCGAGCGGGTCGAGCGGCGAACCGGCATGACGCATTAGTGCATGAGGCAACAATGGCAGACCGGCACCTGACCTACGACCCAGCACTCTATGAGCAAACGTCCGTCCGCCCATGGCGGGAGCGCATCACGCTGCTTTCCTTCAAGGCGCCGGCGGTAGCGGCGCTTCTGATCTGGTCTCTCATCCCGCTGGCCATGACGCTGTGGTTCTCCTTCCAGCGCTACAACATCCTCGAACCTACGGTAAAAGGCTTCGATGGCCTCGGAAACTATCGCTACCTGGTCAGCGATCCCAGCCTATGGCTCGCCATCTGGAACACCACTGTACTGGTAGCCGCCGTTCTTCTCATCACGGTCGGGCTCGGCACGCTGCTGGCGGTTCTGTTCGATCAGGAATTCTTCGGTCGTGGCGTCGCGCGCGTCCTTGTGCTCGCGCCTTTCTTCATTATGCCCACCGTAAGCGCCCTTGTGTGGAAGAACATGATGATGCACCCAGACAACGGCATCTTCGCCTTCCTTCTGCGCGCGGTCGGCCTCAAACCCATTGATTGGTTCGCGGTGGCTCCACTTACGTCGATCATCATTATCGTTTCCTGGCAGTGGCTGCCTTTTGCCGTGCTCACCCTGCTCACGGCGGTGCAGTCGCTCGACAGCGAGCGCAAGGAGGCTGCGCGCATGGACGGCGCCGGCCCTGTCGCCATGTTCCGCTACATTATCTGGCCGCACCTTGACCGCGCCATCGGCGCCCTTATCATGATCGAGTCCATCTTCCTGCTAGGCGTCTTCGCCGAAATCTACGTCACCACCTCGGGCGGCCCCGGCTTCGCCTCCACCACGCTGTCCTTCCTCATCTACCGCTACGCTTTGCTCGAGTACGACATCGGCGCCGCAGCCGTCGGCGGTCTCCTCGCCGTCGTTGTCGCCAACATCCTAGCCATCTTTCTCATGCGCTCCTTCGCGCGCAACTTCGAGGCCTGATTGAAACCACTCCTCTCCGGCACGCGGCGGCTCCTCTCCGGCAAGCTGCGGTTCCTCTCCGGCAAGCTGCGGCGCAAATTGGCCCTCACCGGCCTGGCCTGGAGCGTGGCGCTGCTCCTCTTCTTTCCCGTTTTTTGGCTGGTCCTCACCAGCTTCAAAACGGAGTCTGAGGCCATCTCGCGCGTACCCCATCTGTTCTTCAGCCCCACATTGGCAAGCTACCGCGAAGTGCAGCAGCGCGCCGATTATCTTCACTTCGCCTGGAACAGCGTCGTGGTCTCTCTGGGCTCCACACTGCTCGCCCTTCTGCTCGCCATTCCCGCGGCATACGCCTTCGCCTTCCAGCCCACCAAACGCACCCGGTCCACCCTGCTCTGGATGCTCTCCACACGCATGATGCCCTCGGTGGGCGTGCTCGTGCCCGTGTATCTCATCTTTCGCGAGCTTGGGTTACTGGACACCAAAACCGGCCTGCTGCTGCTGGACGCTATGATGAACCTGCCCATCATCGTCTGGATGCTTTACACCTTCTTCAAAGATGTTCCCCGCGAAGTGCTGGAGGCCGCCCGCATGGATGGGGCCGGGCCGCTGCGTGAGCTTGGCTCCATTCTTCTGCCGCTCTCCCTCCCGGGCATCGTCTCCACCAGCCTGCTTGCCATCATCCTCACCTGGAACGAGGCCTTCTGGAGCCTGACTCTCACTGCCGCCAAGGCCGCTCCGCTCACGGCCTTTATCGCCTCATTCTCCAGTCCTGAGGGCCTGTTCTACTCGCGTCTATCCGCAGCCTCCACGCTTGCCATCGCGCCCATCCTCATTCTGGGCTGGCTCAGCCAGAAGCAGCTCGTCCGTGGCCTTACCTTTGGTGCGGTCAAGTAACATAAAGAGGTCTATACGCATGGCGACGGTTCAACTCCAGCAGATTCGCCTCAGCTTCGACAAAACCGAGATCATCAAAGGCATCGATCTCACCCTCCACGACAAGGAGTTGACCGTCTTCGTCGGCCCCTCCGGCTGTGGCAAATCCACCCTGCTGCGCCTCATCGCGGGACTCGAGGAGATCACCTCCGGCGACCTGCTCATTGACGGCCAGCGCGTAAACGACATCGCGCCCGCCAAACGCGGCCTGGCCCTCGTCTTCCAAAGCTATGCGCTCTATCCGCACATGACTGTCGCCGAAAACATGGCCTTCAGCCTCAAACTCGCGGGCATGCCCAAGGCCGAGCGCGACCAGAAAGTCGAGGCCGCTGCCCGCATCCTGAGCCTCGAAAGCTTCCTCGGGCGCAAGCCCAAAGATCTCTCCGGCGGCCAGCGTCAGCGCGTCGCCATAGGCCGCGCCATCGTGCGCAACCCCAAGGTTTTTCTCTTCGACGAGCCCCTCTCTAATCTCGACGCCGCCCTCCGCGTCCGCACACGGCTTGAGCTCAGCAAGCTGCACAAGCAGCTCCAGGCCACCATGATCTACGTGACCCACGACCAGGTTGAGGCCATGACCATGGCCGACCGCATCGTCGTTCTGCAAAGCGGCCGCGTCGAACAGGTCGGCACCCCCATGCAGCTCTACCTGCACCCGGACAACCTCTTCGTAGCCGGCTTCATCGGTTCCCCCCGCATGAATTTCCTTGAGGTCACCGTGCAAAACTCCACTACAAGCGGGCTCACAGTAGCCCTGCCCACCGGACAAACATTCACCTTTCCAGGCATCGCGGAATCGATGGCAGCAAACGCTGCCATGACCCTGGGCATCCGACCGGAGCACGTAGCCCTCGCAACAGAAGCCGGTCTTGAAGGCCAGGTACAGATCGTCGAACAGCTCGGCAGCGAAACCTACCTCCACGTCAACGTACCCTCCGGCGAAACCGTCATCGTGCGCGCTGGTGGACAATGCGATATCCATGTCGATCAGCTTGTTCGCTTACAATTTAACCAGAAGGCCATTCACCTCTTCGACAAACTGGGGAATACCGTGCGCTCTTCTCCATCACACATTTCTGAGCTTGCGTAAACGCAAAAAGGCACGACCCCATGAGCACCCGAACCACCAGGTTGGACACCGCAACTCTCTCCACCTTCCGCCAGAACATAGCCGTCCCGACCTACAACCGCCGCGACCTGCTTCCGCACACGGTGCACATCGGGGTCGGCGGATTTCACCGCGCGCACCAGGCCGTTTACCTCGACGACCTCTTAGCGTTGCCAGACACGCCGCGCTGGGGCGAGATCGGTGTCGGCATCCTGCCCAGTGACGACCGCATGCGTGATGCCATGCTTGGGCAGGACTGCTTGTACACCCTGGTCGAGCGCAGCGCCGAGCAGCAGAACGCGCGTGTGATTGGCTCCATGACGCAGTATCTTTATGCACCCGCACAACGCGAAGCCGTGCTCGAAGCACTCGCGTCCCCTGTAACTCGCATCGTCACGCTCACCATTACCGAGGGCGGCTACTTCCTCGACGAGGGTACTGGAAAATTCAACGCTAACCACCCTGCCTTGCAACACGATCTGGCCAACCTCGGCGCACCCACCTCCTCACTCGGCATCCTCGCGGAAGCACTCGACCGCCGTCGCCTGCGTAACCTGCCTGCGTTCACGCTGCAGTCCTGCGACAACCTGCAGGGCAACGGCCATATCACCCGGGATGTGTTGCTGGGCTACGCGGCGCTTCGCAAGCCCGAACTGCACGACTGGATCGCTGCCCATGTCGCGTTTCCCAACAGCATGGTCGATCGCATCACGCCCGCCACCACCTCGGCCGACATCCAATGGCTCGCCGATCGCTTCGGCATCGCGGATGCCTGGCCAGTCGTCACCGAGCCGTTTCGTCAATGGGTCATCGAAGACACCTTTTCAAACGACCGCCCAGAGTGGGAGCGCGTCGGTGCGCAGATCGTCGACGATGTCGCTCCCTACGAGACCATGAAGATACGCCTGCTCAACGGCAGCCACGAGGCCATCGCCTTCCTCGGTGCCCTCGCCGGCTACACCTTCGTCCACGAAGTCATGCAGGACCCGCTCTTCCATCGCTTCATAGAAGCTTTCATGGAGGAGGTCACGCCGGTCGTGCCCGTCATCCCGGGCACCTCGGTAAGCGACTACAAGCGCACCCTGCTCGAACGCTTCCTGAACCCGACGATCAACGATCAGGTCGCGCGTCTCTGCTCGGAAGGGTCCGCAAAGATCCCCAAATGGGTTCTGCCCTCGATCTCAGAGCTGCTCGCCCAAGGCCGCAATATCGATCTGCTCAGCCTGCTTATCGCCGCCTGGATTTTTTACCTCCAACGCGGCGTCGACGAGCGCGGTCAGACCCTCCACATCGTCGATGCGCGTGGCGAAGAACTCCGCCGCGTCGCACAACACGGCGGCCTGGACCCGCGCCCTTTCCTCCAAGTCAACTCCATCTTTGGTGACAAGCTCCCCACAGATGCCACATTCGTCGCCCAAGTAGAATCCGCCCTCCAAACTCTCGCCCAACACGGCACGCAGGCGACCCTTCGCCTCGCCCTCGCCGCCACACCTCTTACAGCAGCCAGTTCACCGTAAGCCACTCCCAGCCTCCTGCTGTTCCCCTTCGCGTTCCTAGACAGATTCGCCATTCCTGTAGGCCGTCATTTGGGAGTAGCAAATGCGGACGAACGGCGAAGGCAAAACGCAGATTTCCTTCAGGAGTGACAACTAAGCCCGGAGGTGACCCGCTAGTTTCGTTACTTCTGCTTTGCTGTTAGGGAAGAACCTTGCTAGGGCGTGTTCACGCTATCTGAGTGCTTCGACGATGAGGGCAAAGTTGAGGAATCCAAGGAAGAGCACGTCGAGTTTCTCGAATCGCGAGAAGATTCTGCGGAATCCTTTGAGTCTTCGGAA
>JAABUJ010005683.1_pt1 | contig 12363 bp, 16 predicted proteins | sample 5559131 | NCBI WGS metagenome assembly JAABUJ01 (sample SAMN10711875, study PRJNA513366) | rock metagenome | isolation source: Antarctica rocks | place: Antarctica: Victoria Land, Mt New Zealand nord | collected 2016-01-07
CTGCCCTGCGCGCAGGGCGTGTTGTTCCGCGACCCGACCATCCTGGACGTCAGCGACGTTGAGCTCGTGGACCTCAAGTTCCTGCGCGCCGCTGACCTAGACTCTATACCCTATACCCTATACCCTGGCTGCCCTGCGCGCAGGGCGTGTTCCGCGACCCCACCATCCTGGACGTCAGCGACGTGGAGCTCGTGGACCTGAAGTTCCTGGAGAAGGACCCGGTGGTCGTGGTGCAGTTCACCTGCCAGCAGCTCAACTGCGCGCGCGACAAGTGCGCGCCCGGGCCGGCGCGGCGCGGCGCGCACCGCGCGCGCGCATCTCGACTCGCAGTGTCCCAAGTATCCTGTTCCTGACTTGCGGTGGCCTGGGAGGCCCGCGCGCCCCTGGCCGGCGGGCGCCGCAGCCGCCTCACGCCCGGCGGGCGGTGGCGGGGCCTGCGCACCTGCATGCCTGCATCACGCCTGCGCCGGCCCTTCGAGCAAACAGACACGCCTCCTGCCCTGCGTGTCTGAACAGGCTGGAGTTGTGCGGGGCGGGGCGCGCGTGCGGACCCGCCGCAGGCGGGTGACGAAGCCGCGCGCGCCCAGGTTCGGCAACGTGGTGGAGGGCGCCGCGGACGAGGTGCAGCGCGTGTACTACTACTGGGCGCTGCAGCAGGACGCGGCAGGGTTTGTGGGGTCCGACGGCAGGGTGTACGCGCCGCGATGGCAGGTGCGCGAGATGATGATGCGTGGCGCCCACAACCTGCTCTGAGCCGCGCGCCGCCTTGCCTGCATGGATGCAGGCCTGCCGGGGCGCGGGAACGCATGGCTTGCTCGGCGGTGTGTGCGCGCTGTGTTGCGAATAGGTTTGCGTGTCAGGCACCTGCAGGGACTGGCGGTGTAGGTCCTTGCTTACAATGAAAGTGTGACTTTCAGGAAACCACTTTCACAAGTCAATACTTAAATAGCAATAATATATTCGAAGCATATTATTAAGCTTGTGCCCGCCGAAGGCGGCAACACGCCTCATTTGTGCCGGACGACACAGGCGCTGTAGCAGGCCCCAGGGATGCAGGGCACCAGCAGCCGGGCGCGGTTAGCGACTTTGCACAGGTCACCTACGGGCAGGCGGCATGTATCGCACATGCCACGGGCCGCTGCCTGCTCGTGGCCTGTCATGGCACTACGAGGTCTTGTGAGGCCTGATGTGCACGCCATCAGGGTGCGGCACAGCAAGATACAGCCGATTGGCATATGGATTGGGCGCAGCTTGTGATGTAGATTTGCGTGCGCTGGATGCGAGAGTGCTGCGGCACCTGGGGGTGCCTGTCTTGAGCTGGCGTAGCCTGTCCGCAGACACGTGCCTGATTGGGGGGGTGGGGGGCGTGGCAGGTGCCCAAACAGGCGCGTCTCGTGCGGAGGCGCGGCCGCGCAGGCGCGGGTGGGTGCCCGTCAGTGCGGCGTGCATGTCTGCCTGTGCCGCTCCTCGTCCAAGCCCGTAGTGGCCGTTCCGCTCCCTGTGCTGCCGCCAAGACGCACAGCCTGGCCGGCCGCTCCACCTACTCCCAGCGCACTGGGCAGCTCGGCGGCGGTGCACAGTGCTGACGGCGCAGCCGCCCCGGGCAGGGGTCGCCGCTGCTGCTGCTGCGGAGGCGAAGCCCGTGATACTGGTTGCAGAGAAGTTGGGGAAGCCCGGTGCGGCCCCGCCAGTAAAGTTGGCTGGACACGCCGCTCTGACGGGACCGCCTGTGTGGGCGCGTATCTCTGCCGCCTTGGCAGTCGAAAGCACCACACCCCTGCAGTTTGCGTGCATGGGATGTTTGTAGAAGGCAAGCCTCGCGCTGGGCACTGTGCGCTTGTTTGGGTCCACGTGGCACCCGACGCCGGACGCCTGTCGGAGCGCGCTCAAGACACGGGCCGGCGGCGGCCAGGCCTGAAGCTGCTGGAGGAGTTTGGCACCGTGGACGCCAGCTACGACCTGACGCCGGAGCAGCTCATCGAGCGCATCCCCGGCTGCGATGCGCTCATCATCCGGTCGGCTACAAAGGCGCGAGCCCGGCGGCTGGCCGGCGCAAGCAGCCGCGGTGCACAGGCTCCTGCTTGCGCGCAGCAGCAGAAGCGTGCATGCGCGTCAGTGCGACTCCGACAGGCGGCCGCTCACGGCGCCCTCCTCGAAGAGCGCATGACGTAAAAGTTGCGCAGCGCCCTCTGCGCAGGAGCCGCGCACAGGGCGGCTTGAAAGTGCATGCGGGCAAGTCGCCAGGGCGCCTAACAACCCCGCTGCGCAGCGCCCTCTGCGCAGCAGCCGTGCAGGACGGCGCGGGAGTGCATGCGGCCACGCCGCCGGGGCGCAAGGCAACCCCTTCGCCGGCGCCCTCTGCGCTGCCGTGCACAGGACAGCGCGGGAGTGCATGCGGGCACGCCGCCGCCAGGGCGCCAGGCGCAGAGCGTGTGGCGCGCCGCGCAGGTGACGCGCGCGGTCATCGAGGCCGCCAAGGGCCGGCTGAAGGTGGTCGGGCGCGCGGGCGTGGGCGTCGACAACGTGGACCTGGGCGCGGCCACCGAGGCGCGCGCCCGCCCGCAGGGTGGGGCAGGCTACCGCACATAAGCGGCGCACGGCGCTGCCACCAGGCACCGGCGTGCTCGCGCCCATGCTCTGCGGGAGGCGCCACCCGCTGTCACCCCACGCCCTGCAGAACGGGGCCGGTGCGCGCTGCAGCGGGCCGGCGTGCTGGGGACACGTGTTGTGAGGACGCCCCGATTCGCCGCAGCAGTTTGGTCGCGGCGGGCCGCGTGTGTGGGCTAGCTGACTCGCCCAGGCCGCGCACCCCATGAAACGCCGCCCGGCAGCGGCACCGCGCCTGACGCGCCGCGCGCGCGCGCAGCACGGCTGCCTGGTGGTCAACGCGCCAACGGCCAACACGGTGGCCGCGGCGGAGCACGGCATCGCGCTCATCGCCGCGCTGTCGCGCAACGTGGCGCAGGCCGACGCATCCATCAAGGCCGGGCGCTGGGAGCGGTCCAAGTACACGGGCGTGTCCATCGTCGGCAAGACGCTGGCCATCATGGGCTTCGGCAAGGCGCGCCCCGGCGTGGCTTGTGCGATAGGATATAGGGTATAGGGTTCAGGCAGCGCTGCAAGTGAGCAGCGCGGGCGCGGGCGCGGCGGCGCGCAGCTCGCAGGGCCCCGCGCCTGGAGGCCGCGAGGTCCGCCGCGCGCGGCATTTCACGGGCATGCGGCGTATGCGAGGCCGGGCTGCCAAGCATGGGAGCGGCCCAGATGGGCGGCTGGGAACAGGAGCTCCAGCGCTCATGGGGCCTGGGCCCGCCGTGCCTGGGCCAGAACAGGCGGGCAGGGGCTCAAGCGAGCGCGCGCCTGCCGTCACGGCCCGGGCGGCGCGCCGCGCAGGTGGGCAGCGAGGTCGCGCGACGGGGCTTCGGCATCGGCTTCGCCAGCGTGATCGCGTACGACCCGTTTGCCAGCGAGGCCAAAGCCGCCGCGCTCGGCGTGCGCCTGGTCAGCTTCGACGAGGCGCTCGCCGCCGGCGACTTCTTCAGCCTGCACATGCCGCTCACTCCCGACACCAAGGCGCGCTGACCCTAGCCCTAACCGCGCCGCACGCCCAGCCGCCCGGCTGCCGCTGCGGGGGGCCTGGTCTATACCCTAACCCTAACCCTACACCTAGAGCAGCAAGCCCGAGCGCCCTGTGCATGCGGGGCCACCGAGCATGCAGAGGCGAGCCCGGGCGGAGGCGCTGGCGAGCGGGGCGCATGAGCGTCAGCCGCGCACGCCGGCGCGCAGGGCATCTTCGGCGATGCGGCGTTTGCCAAGATGAAGCGCGGCGCGCGCGTGGTGAACGTGGCGCGCGGCGGCGTAATCGACGACGCGGCGCTCGCGCGCGCGCTCGACGCGGGCGTCGTCGCGCAGGCCGCGCTGGACGTCTTCGTGCAGGTCGGCGCGCCTGCCCGGGCCGCGCAGCCACCCCGGCCCTGTCCTGTCCTGCCCGCCCCGTGCGGCGCCGCGCGGGGCCTTGCTGCGCGCGCGACTGCTGCACGGCGCGCTTTCACGGAGGGTGTCCTCCTGGTATGCCCACTCCAAATGTACGCCCGTCCTGGCTGTGCCCCGTGCGAGGCGCTGGGCAGCACCTCGCGAGCGCCGCCGACGCCGCTGCGTCGGAGGCGCCGAGCAGCGACGCGGCGCGCGGGCCTCTGCACACCCGCCACCAGGGCATCAGCTCCTGAGAAACTCGCTATGCAGCCGCCGGATGAGGCGGGCTCATGGGCAGGCGGCCGACAGGCGGCCGGCGCCGCAGCGCCCGGCGCGCATCCGGCGGCGCCGCCGAGCGCGCGCCGCGCGCAGGAGCCGCCGCCGGAGGACCACCCGCTGGCGCGCCGGCCGGACGTGGTGTGCACGCCGCACCTGGGCGCCAGCACGGCCGAGGCGCAGGAGGATGTGGCGGTCGAGATCGCGGAGGTGGTCGTCGCCGCGCTGCAGGCGCGCGCCCGCGTGCCCTCCGGCGTTATCTGGCCCTTGACGTGAAGGCGGGCTGCTGGGCGGGCACCGGGGCCGGCGCGACGCGGCGCGGCGACGGCGCCGGTGCCGGCGCCGGGCGCGCTTGCTGAGCCGCCACAGCGCCGGGCTGCTCTGGGGGTAGGGCTATGGAGGGCGCGGCAGCACCGCTCGCCAGCGGTGCAGGCCGCGCGAGGCCCTGGGCGCGCGCAATGCAAGGTAGTCGCGACCGCGATTAAACCGCCCATGGTGCCAGACTCAGTTTAGTAAATTAAGTACTTTTGCTTTTTATACCCCCTAGGGCATTGACCAGCTAAAGGACTGCAGAGCGCTGTGTGTGAATCAGCAGCGCGCGCGCGCGCAGGGCAAGGTGGTGGCGACCGCGGTCAACGCGCCGATGGTGCCGCCGGAGGTGCTGGCGGAGCTGCAGCCGTACGTGGCGCTCGCGCAGGGCCTGGCGCGCGCGGCGGTGCAGCTGGTGGCCACCGACGCGCGCGGCTTCAGCGACGTGTTCATCTCCTACGCGTCCAGCCGCGGCGACGAGCTCGACACGCGCCTGCTCCGCGCCATGGTCATCAAGGGCATCCTGGAGCAGGCGCGGCGCTTGGGTTGGGATAGGGTAGGGTAGGGTAGATCCCCATCCTGGAGGAGGCTCGGGGCTTGCTCGCGCTGCGGCGCCGACGGTCGGCGCGCACGTCCATGCGAGCGCGCCTGCGCCCGCCACCCACTGAGCGGTCCCCAGCGGGACGCTCCCACCGCGGGCCGGGCCACGCTGCGTGCTGCGCGGCACACGCGCGCCGCCGGCGCGGCCGCCGGCGCTGCCTGATGCAGCGCGGTGTTTCACTGCGCAACAGGGTTTAGCTTAACGCCATCTCGCTGCGCACGCAGATCACCACGAGCAGCGTGAACCTGGTCAATGCGGACCTGCTGGCCAAGACGCGCGGCCTGCGAATCACCGAGTCGACCGTGCCGTCCGAGGGCCAGGCGCGCCCGCGCCGCGCCCGCGCCGCGCACTGCCGCGCGCATGTCTGTCTGTGTTACCTGGCTTTTGCCTCAGCGGCACGCGCGTGCCGCTCAGGGAGCACATCTTTGGGCATCCCAGCAGGCGCGCGCCCCGCATGCGCGCCGGCGCCAGGCGGGCCGCGCGCGCTCGCGCCCAGCCGCTGCCCGCCGCCAAGCACTGCCCGCATGTGCCGCACACCTGGGCATGGATGCGCGCAGGCCGCCGGAGTGCCAGCAGGGGCGCCACCCTACATGAAAATACCGTAAACACCCTGGAGCCCAGCCGGCGCGACGCGCGCCGCGCCGCGCGCAGGAGGTGCTGGCGTCCATGCGCGTGGCGCTGGGCACGAGCGACACCAAGTTCAGCGCGGCGCTCAACCCGGAGCGGCGCGTGTCAGTGACGGGCGACGTCAAGGCCGGCGCGCCCTACCTCACCCAGATCGGCGCCTTCGACGTCGAGCTGGCCATGGAGGGCTTCATCCTGCTGGCGCGCCCCGCCGGCGCCCGGCCACATGCTGTGTCTAGGACCGGCCCGAGTTCACTATATAGGCGCTGTCCTGCGCGCGCCGCTCGCACCCAGGGCCGCATCGGACTCGCCCGAGCGCGGTGCTGGCGAGGGCGGTCGGGGCGGCCTCTTTATGCCGCCGCATGTTCGCCCACAAGACGTCGAGGGTAGCCATGTATGAAAGCGGCAGCTGGCTGCTGTTGTCATGCGCAGTACGTCAGTTGACGCAATGGGCATGCCTGGCCGGCCAGCCGAGCAGCTGGGTGTACATCAGCCACTGGAGCTGCTTTGGGGGGAGCGGCTATGCAGAGCACATTGTCAACAGCACCATCATTCCGGGAGGTTTCGGGATCACAGAAGCGGGGCGACTACTGCATGTGCGACTGACGGGCCGGCTTCTGTGCGCGCAGACGCGGCAGCGCGACCAGCCGGGCATCGTGGGCGCGGTGGCCAGCCTGCTCGCTGCGGCCGACGTGAACATCAGGTGTGGCCCTGGCAGGAGCGCCCGCGGGCGTGGCGTGGCGGCAGGATTGGCTGTTTGCAGCGGAGGCTGCTTTCTTGCCGTGCGGTGGTGTGCTGGCTCCGAAGCGACACTACCCTGCTGCCTGCACCATGCCTGGATTGAGCGTGGCACGGGCAGCACAGGCACCGGTCGATTCTGGCTGCCTGCCGGCTAGCAGCTACTGGCCACGATGCGTCTGGCGACCCTTGCGTCTGGCCACGACTGCTTGCAAGTGCATCCGCTTTACGTTTATATGTGTCCTGCTTGCCAAATCAACCACTGCGCGGGGCTGCCTCTGGCACTGCTGTGTACGGGCCCAGAAGGCTAACAGCGCGCCGCGCGCGCCGCGCGCAGCTACATGACGGTGTGCCGCGCGGCGCCGCGCACGGACGCCATCATGGCGCTGGGCATGGACGAGCTGCCGCCCGCGCACGTGCTGGAGGAGGTGCCCAAGCTGCCCGGCATCGTCGAGTTTGCCACGTTCTCCGAGTGAGGCGGCCGCGCCGGCTCCGTTCTCCGGGTGAGGCGGCCGCGCCGGCTCCGAGACGAGCATGTCAGCCATTGGGCCAGAGGCTTTGGCCCACTCATGCGTCGTCTGTGCGTGCGGCAGCTGCCACAGCTGGTTGCACAGGTCGCGTTTGCCAGGCTCGTCGAGCGACAGCGCCGCCAGAGGTGCGCTTGGGGCCTGGCGCGCCGCACGCTGCGGAGTTGAGCGGCAGCGCGGCGGGGCCGCGAGGGGTGGGTGGCCGCCTGTAGCAGGCACTGTGGTGTTCAGGAAGGGGGTTAACCGGGGGCCGCAGGCACAGTTAGACGGTGCCAGTGACCCTTGTGCATGGGAGCGCCTTCATGGTGCGGAGGACAGCATGGTGCACATGTTACCGCAGCATTGTGTTGGACTGGAGAGCACAGTGATGCGCTTGAGAACACAGTGGCGCGCTCGAGGCGCGCTCGAGGAGGACCATGTCAGATAGTGCAACGCATGCCCAGCGACTACGAGCTCTGTCTTGCTGTTTAGACGCACACCTGTTACTGACGTGCTTTCCGCCTCAGTGCATGCATGAGATGTTGGGCTCCAAGGCCTGACGGGGCGGCCTGCTGTTTCTCACGATGCGCACGGGCCTGGCAGGCGCGCATGGTGGCGTCAGAATGCCTGAACAAACGCATGCCGTGTTTGGAATTGGTTTGCTAGTGACGGTGTTTGGGTGCTAGGACTGGGTGTGTGCCAGAGCCTGTGTTACGGTGCAGCGCTCCGGGCAGCACAAAGCAACGATCGCCAGCCTGCAAACCCTGCACATTGTGAAAGCCCCATTACGGCTGCCGCCCACATGCGGGCCGGCCACCGCAATGCACAGGGTCAGCCTGCGCAGTGAGTGCAAGCAGGCCTGCGCTCTGCGCCCACGCCCGCCACGCGCCCCTCACAGGAACGCGGCCTTCTGCTCGTCCAGCCACCGCAGGTCCTCCGCGCAGCCGTGCTGCCGCACCAGCGCGCGCACCTCCTGCGCGCCCCCAGGCCCCGCCGCGCTCTCAAAAACCCAAGGGCATGTGCACGGGCGGCAGGCGTCGGGCGCCGCTAGGGTATCCGGTTATGGTGCATGGTAGGGAACCTACCCTATCTACCCTGTCCAGCGCGCGCACCTCCTGCGCGCCCCGCCGCGCGCTCCTCAAGGACCCAAGAGACCTAAGCGCGTGTGCACGGGCTGGCAGGCGTAGGACGCCGCTGCCGGCGCGAGCGCACAGGCCCGGCACGCTGGCCCCAGCATGCGCCCTGCAGTGAGCAGCTCCTCGCACCCCCACATCAGCGACCAGCGCCCATCGTGGCCCCGTCCAGGCACGCATGCTCAGAGCATCCTGCACAGCCCGCGCCGCGCGCATGATGGCCTTGCTGCCCTGTTCACGCCACAGCTGCGACCAGAGCCCGGCAGGCCCCGCAAGCCCCGCGCGTGCTCCTCGCCGCGCCGCCGGCGCCTGCCCCACCAGAGCGCGCCGGGGCGGCCGGGGCGCTCGGGTGGAAGTTGTCAAGTAGAACTTTTGTGTTATCTTACAAGGTTCGCGGGGCGCGCCTCGCCGGTCAGGGCGCCCTCGCCGCCCTCGGTCAGCGCGGCGATGATGGCGTCCAGCGCGCGCCGGTTGCGCTGCAGCATGGCGCGCACGTTGCCGGCGGCCTCGTTGAGCATGCGCTCCATCTCCACGTTCGCCGCGTACTGCACCTCGTTGTACATCTGCGAGGATAACAAGGGTTAGGGTGGGCCAGCCCCTAGTCACCGCTGTAAGGCGCAGCCGGCCAGCCATCAGCGCGCCGGCCAGCCGTCAGCGCGCGGCCGCGGGGCGTGCGGCCCATGCTGGCCGCGCGCCGCGGCCCTGCGTGCAGCCGGGCGCATGCGCAGCCTTGCGCGGTTATAGGGTGTAGGGTTAGGGTATAGACATCCTCCCGCGTGCTCCGCGCCCTGCTGGCTGGGCGGGCGCTCCTGCTGGGCAGCTACCCAGGGGCATCACGAGCGTGCCTGTCGCGGCAAACAGCGGGGAGCCGCGCCCATGGTCCGCCCCGCCAGCGATGAGGCCCAGGGTGCAGCGCCGCGCGCGCACCCGCCCGGGGAAGATCTGGATGAGCGTGCTGTCGCCCTTGTCGAAGGGGATGGTGAGCGTGCGCGGGCCGATCGCGGGCGCGTCGCTCATGGCGCCCGCCACGACCAGCTTGGTCACGATGCGCCGCGCCATGATCAGGCGCCGCTGGTTGATCGTGCTCAGCTCGTCCATGCCATAGACGAGCTCCTCCGCCGCGCGGCCTGCCGGTTAGGGTGCAGGCTAGGTTGACGCGGCCTGCCAGCCGCACCCTCCTCACCAGGACTGGGCGTGTGCACGCGCTGAGAGTGCGCAGCAGACAGCCCTCTCTCCCCGGCCGCGAAGCCTGCGCCGAGCGCGGGTTGATGCGAGAGGCACGGCCACACTCCCCGGCACGGTGCCGGCGCGGGCGGGCCGGGCGGCGGGCCGCGCCGGCGAGCACGGTGAGCAGCTGCTCCTCCAGGTAGCGCCGCGTGAACATGCGAGTGCGCTCGCGCTGCTCATTGGGCGTGGTCACCGTCTGGCCCAGCGGGTACTTCTCGCGCGGCACCGTGGTCACCTGCGCATGCAGTTAGGGTTAGGGTGCCCAGGTACCTGCGCCGTCGCTTGCACGGCCTTAATCAGGGGTTAGGGTATGGTTAGGGTATGGCTGACGCCAATCGCTCCGCGGGCGCCTGCGCACTCTGCGCAGTCTGCAGGAGCCACGTGAGGCGCCACGGCGGCGCTCCGAGGGGGCACGTGCGGCGGCAGGCAGCCGGCGCGGGCGCGCGGCGGCGCGCCCGGCGCGCGGCGGCGCGCCGGGCGGGCGGCGGGGGGGCGCACCAGCACGACCGGCTCGATGGCGGGTAGGAGCGAACAGACGAGCGCGGTGGCGCCCTCCTGCACGGCCAGGCGCAGGTTGCGCTCGTCGCTGTACGGCTCCCGCCGCGGCCCCAGCCGCTCCTCCTCCAGCGCCTGCGCGCGCGCGCGCCGCCGGTCAGCGGTAGGGTGGGACCGGTCAGAGCTAATACAGCGCTGCCGGTCAGCGCGGCGCGCCGGCCCCACATGTCGCCAGTAGGGGCTGCTCGGCAACGCGCGCCAACGCCCCTGTATTGAGCACCCGCTGAAGCCTACGGGACGCAAACGCTCTTTTTGCTGCCGCCAGGCGCTTGATTGGCACTGACATGGGTACGTTGAGGCCCGCGGCACACGCTGGCCCTGGCATGTCTGCTTGCGCGGCCCTGTGCTGCAAGCAGGCCGCCCTAGCAGGCGGCGCGGCGGGCGGGCGAGGGGGGCCGCGGGGCGCGCGTTCGCGATGTCGTGGTAGCCGACCGCCTCGCGGCCGGCGCGCCCGGCGGCGAGCGCGCCCGCGTTGACCAGGCTGGCCAGCATGGCGCCGCTGAACTCGCGCGTCTCGAAGCTCAGCTCGTGCAGCTGCGCCTCGGTCAGCGTGTGCGGCCGCGGCCGCCCGTCCTCCAGCCGCTTCTCCAGGTGCACCTGGGCGGCGCAGTCCCCCCACGGTGATTTGGTGTCGCAGGCACCCTGGCCTCGCGGCTCCAGCAGGCGCGTCGGCTGCCAGCGGGGCCGCTGCCGTAGCATCGCTGGCGCGGGCCTCGCGGCGGCCGCATGCACCAGCAGACACCTCGCACACGGCCTCGGCGCGCCTCACTGCACCACAAACCCTATACCCTGGAGGCCCCGCGCTGCGGACAGCAGCGCCGCCCCGCCCGGCCCCCGCACACCTTCAGGACCTCGATGCGCCCCACGAAGTCGGGCCTGCCCACGTAGATGATGCGGTCGAAGCGGCCGGGCCGCGTAAGCGCGGGGTCGAGCACGTCGCGACGGTTGGTGGCCGCCATGACAATCACCGCCGCGCTGGGGTTGAAGCCGTCCATCTCGCTCAGCAGCTGCGCGCGCGCGAACGGACCGCCTGGCTTAGCATAGGGTTATGGTCCACCCCATCCCTACCCCAGCACGCATGCGGCGGCCACCTCGCTCAGCGGCCGCGCGCGCGTACCGCGACCGCGCCCGGCCCTCGCGCCTGCGCGCCGCCGGCGGCCAGCGCGCATGCCGACAGCCGCTCCGGCCCCGCAGCAGCTTCCGCCGGGCGACCCTTGGGCACAGGACATCGGTGCATCCCCGCCGGCCTCTGCTACGGCCAGCTCCGTAACCTGTGAGGCCAGAAATCGACCAGCTGCAGCGCCAGCGGCGAGCCGGACAGGCTCTGTGCGCCCAGGACGCGAGGGCTGAGGCGGGCAGCTCCTGCCAAGCTCCTGGGCCGAGCCGCCCGCCCTTCGCTTGGTTCACGCCACACCCTTGCTTGTTTGGTCCAAAACCATCTCGGAACCCCCGCGCCCGCGCGGCAGAGGCGCGCGCCTGGTTGAGCGTCTGGTCGCGCTCATCGTTGCCCATGGCGCCGCCGCGCACGCGCCCGACCGCGTCGATCTCGTCGATGAAGATGATCGCGGGCGCGAGCGTGCGCGCCTGCGCGGCCGCGCCGCGCGTGTGTCGGGGCAGGTCAAGAGAGCATCGGGCCACGCGGGATCCCCTGGGTGCGGGTCGCCTACCCGACGGCGCGCGAAGAGAGCGCGAAGAGGTGCAGCCGCCCGGGCAGCACAAAACAATCTGCCTGACATGCGTCTAGACGCCACGCATGAGACCAGCCCGGTGAGCGATGCTGCGCGTCCGCGCGCCGCCGGCTGGGCGGCCTGCCCGGCGGTTGGGGCCGGGCGCGCGCCTGGGCGAACAGGTCGCGCACGCGGCTGGCGCCCACGCCCACAAACATCTCCACGAACTCCGACGCGTTCAGCGACAGGAAGGCCACGCGCGCCTCGCCCGCGACCGCGCGCGCCAGCAGCGTCTTGCCTGCCCGCCGGCCGACGCCCGAATCGGCGCAGGCTTTGCCACAGTCTCTGGACGCACGCAACGAGGAGCCGCGCCGATTCCACGCTAGTGCGCTAGTCCGCGGCACGGGCTGTAATGGACACGTGCGAGGGAGCTGCGACAGGTCAGCCGAGCACCGCAGCGCGACGCCCAGCCCGCGAACGAGCGAAGCAGTCCTCAACATAAAGGAGGATGCTGCAGGCCGAGCGGCGCGGCCCAGGGGTCCCTTTGCTGCACGCTCGCTCAGCGCCTGTTCCCTCATGCAGCGCCGGACCGGCCGGGGGCGGGCGGGCGCGCGGCGGCGCGCCTGTGCCGGGCGGGCCGCAGAGCAGGACGCCCTTGGGGATGCGCGCGCCCGAGCGCCGGAAGCGCTCTGGCTTCAGGAAGAAGTCCACCACCTCCTGCAGCTCCACCTGCGCGCGCGCGTGCGGGCATCGGCTGG
>JAABUJ010005685.1_pt1 | contig 12361 bp, 11 predicted proteins | sample 5559131 | NCBI WGS metagenome assembly JAABUJ01 (sample SAMN10711875, study PRJNA513366) | rock metagenome | isolation source: Antarctica rocks | place: Antarctica: Victoria Land, Mt New Zealand nord | collected 2016-01-07
AGCGGGTGACCCTGACCCGGACGGAGTGGCATCTGCTGGACATTCTGCTCAGCCACCCCGGCCGGCTGATCGGCCAGAACCAGCTCCTGACCGCGCTTCGCGGTCAGGACGGCCACACCGAGGGCAGCTACCTGCGGATCTACATGGCCCAGCTGCGGCACAAACTCGAACAAGAACCAAGCCGGCCTAGGCACCTGCTGACCGAACCCGGCATGGGCTACCGCTACCAGCCATGACCAGGCCCATAGCTGCCGGGAGGCCACCAGCCAGCAGCCCGCACCGACGGTGCACAACGCCCGAACGTCCCTGCCTTGAGCGCGACGAGAACCAGCAGGCGGCCCAGGAGGTTGCCGTGAGCGCCAGTCCGAGAGCGGTGGGCTGGCTTCAGGTCCTGGTGGTCGTCGCTGCGTTGGGCGCTGCTCATCGGCCACTGGGTGACTACATGGCCCACGTCTACACCACCGGGCGGGGTCCGAGCCGCCGACGTCGAGTCCCCACCGGCGCCGCGGTGCCGTGCCTAACCGCATCCGTCCGAGGATGCGCGCCGATACCGGTTAAAGCGGTAGCGCTATGACGGCACGTCCTCCCTTCCCGCCGGAGCAAGCGCCTGCCACCCCAGATGCCGGCACCTCCACTCCTCAGCGGCTCCCCGGTCCGGTCGGGGCGCCTGGCTCGGTCCGGCATCTGACGCCGAGCCGCCAGCCGGCTCGCTCGACCCCGATGGAGCCTGCCAGCGGCGGCGAGGGCATCGCCAAGCCCGGCCAGGGCGGCGACGAGCGGCACAAGCTCACGACGGCAGAGGGTGTCGCCGCTCTGTCCCTGGACGCGCTGTCCAGCGTTGCCTACGGCCCGGAGGCTGTGGTCCTGGCCCTGGTACCCGCAGGGGTGGCGGCGCTGCGCTTCACCCTGCCCATCGCCATCGCCATCACCGTGCTCCTGGTCGTGCTGGTGCTGTCCTACCGGCAGGTCATCGCCGTGCATCCCGACGGCGGCGGTGCCTATGCAGTCGCCAAGAAGGACCTGGGCCGCCGAGTCAGCCTGCTCGCCGCCGCCAGCCTCGTCGTGGACTACGTGCTGACCGTGGCGGTCTCCCTGTCGGCAGGCGCCGCGAGCCTGGCCAGCGTCTTTCCCGCCGCCGCCCCGCACCTGCTCGTGATCTGCCTGGCCGGCCTGGTGCTGCTGACCGGGGTCAACCTCGCCGGGGTGGCGGAGTCCGCCAGGTTCCTGATGCTCCCCACCCTGGTGTTCGTCCTCGCCATCTTCGCCGTACTGCTCGTTGGACCCTTTCGCCCCCACCCCATAGCGGTGATCGGTACCTCGCTGGGGTCGTTCCACCCGGTCGAAGGCGTCGGGGTGGTGCTGATCCTGAAGGCCTTCGCCGCCGGGTGCTCGGCGCTCACCGGGGTCGAGGCGATCGCCAACGGCGTCCCCTCGTTCCGGGAGCCTGCGGTGCGCCGGGCGCAGCGCACCGAACTCACCCTGGGGCTGCTGCTGGGGATCATGCTGGTCGGGCTGGCCGTGCTGATCCGGGCCCACCACGTCGTCCCCCGCGGCGGGGTGACGGTGCTGGCGCAGCTGACCGCCGGGGCGTTCGGCACCGGCTGGCCGTTCTACGTCTCGAACCTGTCGGTCACCCTGATCCTCGCGCTCGCGGCCAACACTAGTTTCGGCGGGCTGCCAGTGCTGATGAGCCTGCTGGCCCGCGACCACCGGCTGCCGCACGTGTTCGGGTTACGGGCTGAACGCCCGGTCTACCGCTACGGCGTTGTCGCGCTCGCGCTGATGGCCGGCGTGCTGCTGATCGCCCTGGGCGCCGACACCTCACGGCTGCTGCCGCTGTTCGCCGTCGGGGTCTTCATCGGGTTCACCATCAGCCAGGTGGGACTGGTGCGGCACTGGACCCGGAACCGCCCCCCGGGCTGGCGGGCGACAGCCGCGCTCAACGGTCTGGGCGCGGCGCTGACCGCCGTCGCCGCCATCGTGTTCATGGCCAGCAAGTTCACTGAAGGCGCCTGGCTGCTGCTCATCCTGATCCCCGTGCTGATGGGGCTGTTCACCCGGGTGCAGCGCTACTACGACACGGTCGCCGTCGAGCTCGGCATCGGCCGGCAACCCCCCCGGCCGGCTCCCCAGCCAGGCCTCGTCGTCGTGCCCGTTGCGACGATCAACGCCGCGACGACCCGAGCACTGTCCGCGGCCCGCAGCCTCGGGGACCACGTGGTTGCCGTGACCGCCGACACCGGCGCGGACGACCTCGATGACTTCCGAAGGCGGTGGGCCGACTGGAACCCGGGTGTGCAGCTCGTCGTCGTACCCAGCCCGAACCGGGGGCTGGTCGCGCCGCTGCTGGGCTACGTCAAGGACAGGGCCGCCGAAGGCCGGCAGGTGACCGTGCTCATCGTCGAGCTGCAGCCGCGGCGTCGTCGCTACCGGATCCTGCACAACCAGCGGGGCCTGATCCTCGCCACCGTGCTGCGAGCCCGCACTGATGCCGTCGTCGCAACCCTCCCCTTCCGGCTGTAGACCGCCGGCGCACGGTGCGCGTAAGAGAGTGCCTGCTCTGCCGGCAAGCGATGCCGCCTGGAGGCGTCGGCGCCCTGGCGATCGAGCGTCAACATCACTAACGGAATTGACAACGGCTGTCGTTACCAGTTGGCTGGGCCTGGCCGGTTGTCATCCGGATGCCGTTATAGCGGTCTGGGACCGATCGGTCTCGGATCGACCTTCGCCTGGGAGCTGTGGCATGTCTCGTCGTTCGATCGTTCTACCCGTTGCTGCCGCGACGACTGTTGCTGTTGTTTCCCTATCGGGCTGCAGCACCTCCTCCGGAGGCTCCAGCGATGCCGGCGGCTCGGGTAGCGGGCCGGCCAGCGGCGGCACGGTGGTGCAGGCGGCGGCGAGCATCAACGCCTGGGGCAGCATCTTGTCCCAGCTGGGCGGCAGCCACGTGAAGACGAGCTCGATCATCACCAACCCGGACACCGACCCGCACGCCTACGAACCGACCCCAGCCGATGGCCGCACGATCGCCTCGGCCAAGTTGTTCGTCGAGAACGGCATCGGCTATGACTCATGGGCGGCCAAGACGGTGCAGGCCAACCCGGACCCGGGCCGCACCGTGCTCGACGTCGGGCAGCTGACCGGGACGCCGAACGGCGGCAACCCGCACCGCTGGTACTCCCCCACCGACGTGGCGAAGGTCGCCGACACGATCACCGCCGACCTGAAGAAGGCCGACCCCGGCGACGCCGGCTACTTCGACGAGCAGCGCACCATGTTCGAGAACACCGGGCTGGCCCGCTACCACCAGCTGATCGACGACATCAAGACCAGGTACGCCGGCACCCCAGTTGGGGCCAGTGAGAGCATCTTCGCGCCGCTGTCCGGCGCGCTCGCCCTGGACCTGATCACCCCTCCCACCTTCCTGAAGGCCATCAGCGAAGGCACCGACCCGTCAGCGGCGGACAAGGCGACCATCGACGGCCAGATCAGCGGCAAGAAGATCAAGATCTATGTGTTCAACAGCCAGAACTCCACCCCTGACGTGGCCGCACAGGTCGCGGCCGCCAAGAAGCAGGGCATCCCGGTCGCGGCGGTGACCGAGACCCTGTCCCCGGCCGGGACGAGCTTCCAGGACTGGCAGTCCACCCAGCTGCAGACGCTGGAAGCGGCGCTCGCGCAGGCGACCGGCAAATGAGCCGGCCCGACGCAGGTACTCGGATCAGCCTCGACGGCGCCTCGGCCAGCCGCCTGCCGCAGCCGGCCCCCCCTGGCGCCGCGCACGACCCGGCCGACCCGGTGGGGACCGTCGTGTCGCTGGACCGGGCGGCGGTGGCGGTCGGGGGCCGCACGATCTGGTCGGAGGTGTCCCTGCAGGTCGCCGCCGGCGAGTTCGTGGCTGTGCTGGGACCCAACGGGGTCGGCAAGTCGACCCTGCTCAAAGCCGTGCTGGGGCTGGTGCCGCTGGCCGCCGGCCGGGCGCTGGTGCTCGGCGGCCGCCCCGGACGGGCCAACGCCCGGATCGGCTACCTGCCGCAGCGGCGGGCGTTCGAGCCGTCGACCCGGATCCGCGGGGTGGACATCGTCCGCCTCGGTCTGGACGGCGACCGGTGGGGCTTCCCGCTGCCGGGCTGGCTGGGCCGCGCGAACAGCCAGGCAGCACGGGCCAGGGTCGCCGAGGTCATCGACCTGGTCGGCGCCACCGGCTACGCCCGCCGCCCGATCGGGCAGTGCTCAGGCGGGGAGCAGCAACGGCTGCTGATCGCCCAGGCGCTGATCCGCCGCCCCGAGCTGCTGGTCCTGGATGAGCCGCTGGACAGCCTGGATGTCACCAACCAGGCCTCGGTCAGCGCCCTGATCCAGCAGGTCTGCCGCAGCCAGCAGGTCCCCGTGCTGCTCGTCGCACACGACGTCAACCCGATCCTGCCGTACTTGGACCAGGTGCTCTACCTCGCCCACGGCGGCGCGGTGATGGGCCCCCCGGAGCGGGTCATCACCGCCGACACCCTCACCATGCTCTACGGCACCCCGATCGACGTGCTGCGCGACCGGGCCGGCCGCCTGGTGGTCGTCGGCCAGCCCGACGCCACACCCGACCACCGGATCACACCGGCCTGGCCGGCGCGGTGACCGGCGGGCTGTCCTGGAACCTGCTCGAGGACGTCCGGGCGCTGCTGGCCTTCCACTTCATGCTCAACGCGCTACGCGCCGGCACCATCGTCGCCGTCGTTGCCGGCGCGGTCGGCTACTTCATGGTGCTGCGCCGGCAAGCCTTCGCCGGCCACACCCTGGCCGTGATCGGGTTCCCCGGCGCGGCCGGCGCGACCTGGCTGGGCCTTAGTCCGGTGTTCGGGTACTTCGGGGTGTGCATCGCCGGGGCGCTGGTCATCGCCGCCCTGCCCGGCGGTGGCCGGGCCAACGCCGGTCTGGGCGGCTACGGCGAGGAGTCGGCGGTGATCGGCACCGTGCAGGCCTTCGCGCTGGCCTGCGGGTTTCTGTTCGTCAGCCTCTACCGAGGATTCCTGTCCGGGCTGAACAACTTGCTGTTCGGCACCATCATCGGCGTCTCCGACGACCAGGTCCTCACCCTGCTGGCGGCTGGCGTGCTGTGCCTATCGGTGCTGGCAGCGCTGGGCCGCCCGCTGCTGTTCGCCTCCGTCGACCCGGCCGTCGCCGCCGCCCGCGGCGTCCCGGTCCGCCGGGTCGGCGCCGGCTTCCTGGTGCTGCTGGGCGTCGCGGCGGCCGGCACCAGCCAGGTCACCGGCAGCCTGCTGGTGTTCGCGCTGCTGGTCGCCCCCGCCGCCGCCGCCGCCCGGCTGACCGCCCGCCCCGCCCTCGGGATCACCCTGTCGGTGCTGATCGCGCTCGCGGTCACCTGGGTCGGGGAGGGCATCGCGTTCTTCTCCCCATATCCGATCGGGTTCTGGGTCACCACCCTGGCGTTCGCAGCGTTCCTGCTCGCCGCCGCCTACCGGGCACTGGCTGACCGCGCCGGCCGCCGGCACCGCGGGGCCGGCAACCGGCCGCCGGTCACCGCGCTCACCGGCCCGCCATGACCACGCGACCGCTGCTGCTGGCCGGCGGCCCGATCCCCGGGATCGGGCACATGCTGGCCCACCCGTTCATCCAGCACGCCCTGCTCGCCGGCACCGCGATCGCGCTGCTGTCGGGGCTGGTCGGCTACTTCGTGGTGCTACGCGGGCAGGTCTTCGCCGGCGACGCGCTGTCCCACGTCGCCTACGCCGGGGCGCTGGCCGCCCTGGCCGCCGGGCTCGACCTGCGGTTCGGGCTGTTCGCCGCCACCATCGGCGGCGGCCTCGCACTCGGCCTGCTCGGCGGGCGCGGACCCGCCGACGACGTCGTGATCGGCACGACCTTCGCCTGGGTCCTTGGCCTCGGGGTGTTCTTCCTCGCCCTCTACACCACCCACTCCAGCACCAGCAACGGCGCCGCGAACGTCAACGTGCTGTTCGGGTCGATCTTCGGCATCAGCGCTGGCGACGCCAAGGCGGCCGCGTGGATCGCGGCCGGGCTGATCGCGTTGCTGCTACTCGTGGCGCGGCCGTTGCTGTTTTCCAGCCTCGACCCCGCCGTCGCCGCCGCCCGCGGCGTTCCCGTGCGCTGGCTGGGGCCGCTGTTCCTCGGCGTCGTCGGCGCGACTGCGGCCGAGGCCACTCAGGCCGTCGGGGCGCTGCTGCTGTTCGGTCTGCTCGCCGCCCCCGCCGGCGCCGCGGCACGGCTCACCGACCGGCCCTGGCCCGGCCTGGCGCTGGCCGCGGTGCTCGCCGTCGCGGCGATGTGGGCCGGGCTCGCCCTGTCCTACGGTGTGCCGGTACTACCGGCCAGCTTCGCGATCATGGCCGTCGCCACCGCCGAGTTCGCTGGCGCCGCGCTCGCGTCGATCTGGCTTCGGCGCCGCACCCCACCCGGAACCGAGGGCGAGGAACAGCGCTCAGCCGGCCGGTCGCTGCGGGACCCGGACGCTGCACCGGCTACTACAGCTGGCCACCCGGGCCAGTAGGACGGACGTGAGCTACCCGGCGGTGGTGCGCCGGGGCGCCCGCGGCCGAGCCGCACGGCTGGGGCTGGGGCTGGGGCTGGGGCTGGGGGAATGCTGCGGGCACAGCCCGAACACCTCCAGGGTGTGGCTGACGTCGGTATAGCCGGCGTCGGCGGCGACCCGCTCGGCCCAGGCCTCCACCTCCGGACCGCGCACCTGCACGCTTCTCCCGCACACCCGGCACACCACGTGATGGTGATGCGCCGGGGTCGTCTGGCTGCCGGCGATGTCCGCCGGCCCGCACAGCCGGTACCGGGCCTCCCCGTCGCCGGCGCGCACCACATCGGCCCGCCCGTGCTCGGCCAGCAGGTTCAGGTACCGGTAAACCGTCGTCAACCCGATCCGCTCGCCCCGCTCACGCAGCTGCGCGAACAGCTGCTGGGCGGTCCGGAACCCGTCCGCGCCGCGCAGCGCCGCCTCGATCACCCCCGCCTGCCGGGAGTTGCGCACCCGGCCTGGAGAAGCCGGCGCCGCCGACCCAGGCGAGGAGTCCGACGAGGAGGCCGACACGGCGCTCAGGTCAGTGCTCGTCGACGTGCCCGTCGAGTACCGCGAGCCGGTGCCCGCCGTGGACGTAGTCGACGTGGTCGGCGTGTGGCACCGCGACGTGCCCGCAGCCCACGGCGTGGGTGTGGCCGTGCTCGACGTGCTCGGTATGTGCTGGCGTGCTCATGGTCTCTCCTTACTCGGGGCTTCTGTGGTGTGGTGTACCGCGTCGTGCGCGATGTGCGCGACGTGCTCGTCGACGAGCTCGTAAATCCGCTCCCGTCCGCGCGCGGTTGCCCGGATCAGCCGCGCTGCCCGCAGCACCCTCAGGTGCTGAGACACCAGTGGCTGGGACTCGCCGAGCTCGTCGGACAACTCGTGGACGGCTGCCGGACCGGCAGCGAGCCGGGTGATGATGGCCAGTCGCACCGGAGCAGCCAGGACGGCCAGCAGCTCACCGGCCGCGACGTACTCCTCGTGCGCCACACAGAACAAGTTACGCATGCGCACACATGCATGCATCTCAGGCCAGCGCGTGGTGGCGAGGGTTATCTCGGCCGGGTACGGCCGGCCACTCCGACGGCCGCACGCAAGCCAAGTCCGCAGTAGGTAGCGGACCCGGGGCGAGAGCCCCACCCACTACGCCGCCGCTCACATCAGCGGCCGCCCCTGACAGTCCACCCTCCGTGCCCAGCCGATAGCGGGACCGCCTCGGACGCGACCAGCATCGGCCGCCTTGCCCGGCTAGGCCGGCCGGCATACCCGCTCGGTCACTGCTAGACCGGTAAGACTCCGTCGCCGGCCTCGACGTTGCGCTCGTGCGGACCGGCCGCGACAACAGCCGCGACGAAGGTCGTCAGCGGTACCGCCAGAAGCAGGCCGGCGCCGCCGACGAGACCGCGGATGACTTCGCCGGCGATCTCGTCGCCGGTGAGCAGGTCATGGGTTGTGCGCCCCGAGACGGTGAACAGCAGCAGCAGTGGCAGCGCCGCGCCGGCGTAGGCGAACACCAGCGTGTAGATGGTCGAGGCGATGTGGTCGCGACCGATCCGCATCCCGCTGGCGAAAAGCTTCCGCCACCCGGCGTCAGGGTCCGCAGCCGACAGCTCCCACACTGCCGAGGCCTGGGTCACCGTCACGTCGTTGAGCACTCCGAGGGCTCCTACGATCAGCCCGCACAGGATCAGGCCGGTGATCGAGACCTGCACCCCGGCGGCCTGCAGCTCGTTGTTGACTTCGTTCGAACGTCCAGTCAGATGGGCTGCCGCCGTCGCAGCCGACCCCAGAGCGGCGGTGGCGCCGAGCGCCGCGAGAGTGCCGAGCAGGGCAGTGCTGGTGCGGATCGAGAGCCCGTGGGCCAGGTAGAGCACCACGAACAGGATCGCGGCGCTGCCGCACACCGCGACCGCCACCGGCGATCGGCCCTCGAGCAACGCGGGGAGCATGAACTCCACCAGGACCAGGTAGGCGACCCCCACCCCGGCAAGGGCGGCAAGTCCCCGCCAGCGGGCGACCAAAAACAGCAGACCCGCGAACAGGGCGGCGATCACCCCCAGCGGCGCGTCGCGGACAAAGTCATCGAACTGGTACTCCCGCACCCCGGTGCCCGGGTCGGTGACCGGTCCCCGTGCGATACGGATCCGATCCCCGACCCGAAGGCTCGTGTCACCGGGCCCAAGGCTCACCGTGCGCCCGGCATCGGGGCCGCTGCTGACGGCGACCGACGCGGTGCCGCAGACCGCAGCGGACCCGTTCACCGGCGCCCCAGCGGGTCCGGTCGGGCTACCCAGACTGCCGCCGCAGGCCCTCTGCGACACCCCGACGACCGTGCCGGGCTCGAACACCGTCCGGCCCTCGCCGTAGGTGGTGAACTGCAACGGCACCGGCTGCGCCCGGTGTGAGGGCCACAGCACCACCAGCCCGACCACGGTCACCACCGCGAACGGCACCAGCGCAGCGATCACCCACTGGCGCACCCGCGGAGCTGGCCGCCACAGCACTGCCTCGGCAGATCCATGTGCCACCTCGCAAGTCTGCACGGCCAACCACACGCGATCTGTCCCGTAACGGGAAGGATCGCCAGAAGCTGCCCCGAGCGGTGCGCCCCGGTCAGCCGGCCAGCCCGCGGCCTCGGCTTAGCGCAGAGCAGCCTCGAGGTCCTTCTTCGGGTGCCGGCGACGGCCAGGAGACGTCACCCGCCAGACGCTCGCTCGGACACGCTGCTACCGCTCGCCGGCGCGCCGGCGGTGACCGGCTCCGGTGGCCGGGGCGGCCCATGCTGCCGCGACGGCGAGGACGCTCGATCATCAGCTGGCAACCACGGCAGTCCAGCCGGGCCGCCAGTCCACCACGGCGCGGCAGCATCAAACGGCCGGCAGTCGAGTGACCCTAAGTCTCGTCGTGCAAGAGGAACCGGTCCGGTGCCCCCATCAAACCCTCGGGCAGCTCGTCGCTTTCCAGACTCGGTCGGCTACCCCCAGAGGCAGTCGTTGCACGACTCTCGCTATTGAGAACTGGTTGCAAGTACGTGCTTCTGGCCATAGCGTTGGCCGGGTCGCCGGTGCGGTGACGAGCAGCCGAATGGAGGCCTGTGCATGACGACGACCGACACGGCGGCGAGCCCGACCGCAGCCGGAGCGAGCAGCAGCGTCACGGATCAGCAGAGGGTCCGGTTCACCCGCGATGAGGTTCCGCGGCTGTTGGCCATGTTCGGCTTCATCGCGGCGCTGCACGTCATCGGCTGGGGGTTGTTCACCCACTACAACGGGATCGCCCGCATCCACGGCATCGTCGGCAGCAACGGCAAGCTCGTCTACGCCGGCGCCGGCGCCCTTGCCTACACCTTCGGGCTCAGGCACGCCTTCGACGCCGACCACATCTCTGCGGTCGATGACACCACCCGCTATCTGCTGCAGAAGGGCAAACGGCCCCTTGCTGTCGGCTTCTTCTTCTCCCTCGGCCACTCCACCGTCGTGTTCGCCTTCGTCACCGCTCTGGCCCTGGTGGTCTCCAAGGCAAAGTCCTTCCAGAGGTCGTTCCAGGGGACTGGCGGGATCATCGGCACCTTGGTGTCGGGCGGCTTCCTGTACTTCATCGCAGCCCTCAACCTGGCTGTGCTGGTCGGCATCATCCGGATGTGGCGGCTCGCCAAACGCGGCGAGTACCGCCCTGAGGAGCTCGACCAGCTCTTGGCCAACCGCGGGTTCATGAACCGCATCTTCAAGGGCCGCTACAACAAGTTCATCAACCACTCCTGGCAGCTCTACCCGGTCGGGCTGCTGTTCGGGCTCGGCTTCGACACCGCCACCCAGGTCGGGCTTATCGCCATCGCCGGCACCACCGCCGTCGCCGGCGGCCTCCCGCCGCTGGCGATCATCGCCCTGCCGATCCTGTTCGCGGCCGGCATGTCGCTGATGGACACCCTCGACGGGGTGTTCATGAGCAAGGCCTACGGCTGGGCGTTCGTCACCCCGATCCGCAAGATCTACTACAACATCACCACGACCGGCCTGTCGATCTTCGTGGCCTTCGGCATCGGCACGATCGAGATCGTCAGCCTGATCAGCGACCAGGCTGGGTTCACCGGCCAGCCGTGGGACTTCATCTCAGGCATCGACATCAACACCGCCGGCCGGATCATCGTCGGGATCTTCTTCGTCGTCTGGATCGGGGCCATCGTCTACTACAAGGCCGCCAAGATCGACGAGAAGTACGGCTCGAAAGTAGTGACTGCCTTCGAGCCCACGGCCGGGCACGACTCGGCCTCCCCCTCGGTATAGCCCGCCGGACGTCGAAGGCGTGACAGGCGACGCCTATCCGAACCGACCTCGCCGCCCACCATGGCGATCACTCATCGCACGATCTTGGAGGCAACGGTGCCACTGGTGACCGACGCAGCGAACGACGTGGACATCCGCAGCCGCGACCGGGCGCAGCCATGGACGGCACTGCTGCGCCAGTACGGGCTGCGGGCCACCTCCGCCCGCGTCGTCATCCTCGAAGCCCTCGACGCCTACGGGCACGGCACCCCTGAACTGATTCACACCCACGTCGCACGGTCCCTGCCCACACCCAGGCCCGCCAGCAGGCCGCCCTGCAACGCAAGCTCGATGAGATCCTGCGAGTCCTACCCGGCGCCGACACCCGCCTGGTGCACCTGGAGACAGCGGCCGAGGACGAGCTGCACGCCGTCGGGCAACGCCACGACCAGATCCGCACCGACGCCCTCCACGAGCACCGGACCTGACCGTGGCAGCAGCGACGATCGGGATGACCCGGCCCCGCCAAGCGGCGCACCCCGCGACCCTCGTCCGGCGACGCCGCAGGAGCGGGTGATGGCCACCGACTACGACGCCCCCCGCCATGCCGACGCAGACCGTCAGGATGAGCCAGTCCTGCAGGCACTCGTCGGCGCCCAGCCTCACCGTGCCACCGACTCTGGCGGGGACGTCAACCCCGTCGATGGCGAGGGCGCGCTGGCCGCAGTCGACCCCACCGACGAGGAGCTCGCCGTCCCCCTCGTGCCGCGCCAGTTCGACGAGTTCATCTGCACCAGCTGCTACCTCGTCCAGCCCAACAGCCGCCTCGCCGACCCCCAGCAGCGGATCTGCACCGACTGTGCCGGCTGAGCCCGCAGACCACGCGGCCGAACGCCGCTGCCTGTGCAGCCGGACCGGGACTGTTCCTCTGATGTTCCTCGCCGGCGGCGCTGCCGCTGGTGCAGTGTGGGGCGATGGCAGCCTCCGTGGGGCACGTGGTGGTCTTCGTGCAGGAGAACCACACCACCGACAATTATTTCCGTTCGATGCGGGCCTGGGGGGCGGACGTCGCCGCCGACTGGCCGACCCAGCCCAACCCGCCGGCCAAGGACCAGCCGCACAACCGCGCCGCCTACGCCAAGTGGCTGCACGCCCAGCAGGCCGGCAGCGCGACACCGGCGACACACACCCAGTTCGACACCACCACGGTGCTGCCGTACTACGCCTACCTCGCCGCGACCGGCGCGTTCCTGGAGAACCACTGCTCGGGGTTCGGGACCAACTCCACCCCCAACCACCTGCTGATCGCCGGCGGCCAGTCCCCGACACTGCGCAACCCGCCGCGCAGCGCCCCGCAGCCCGTCTGGGACCTGCCCTCGCTGCTCGGCCACGCTCAGGATCACGGCCTGAGCTGGAAGGCCTACACCGGCTCCTCGTCCTACCCGGTCGCCTTCTACCGCCAGCTCGCCGGCTCACCCAACATCGCGGGCAGCAAGCAGATCATCGCCGACGCCGCGTCGTTGCCGCAGCTGTCCATGGTCTGGCATGACAGCCCGTA
>JAABUJ010005687.1_pt1 | contig 12359 bp, 11 predicted proteins | sample 5559131 | NCBI WGS metagenome assembly JAABUJ01 (sample SAMN10711875, study PRJNA513366) | rock metagenome | isolation source: Antarctica rocks | place: Antarctica: Victoria Land, Mt New Zealand nord | collected 2016-01-07
TACGTTTTGCGCGAGCACCCACTCCGAGCGGGACTGCGCCTCCAGACAGCGGTGTCACGTCGACACTTGCAGCAGCGTCGAACCCCCGTTCTTGACCTGCACCACTCGCGATTGCCAGGCCTTTGGCGATCTTGACACCTGTGATGATGTACACCGCTCTTCTGGTTCCAAGCCCCCCTCGTCTCATCTCCATCACCTGCTTGACCCTGGGGTCTGCGACTCGCGTTTGCAGATACGCGAGTTCGGGCAGGAAGTACTGTGTCTCCATCTCATCACACTTGTAATCTTCATAGGTGTTTCGCTCCCAATGCCCCGCGGTGCTTGTATCCACAATCTCTAGGAAGCGCGCCCATACCCCTAACCTTCCATTGTTGTGCGCGGCTCGGATATCCTGCCATCCTTCTATTATAGAAGCGTAAAGGTTAGGTTCTTGAGATGCGCCGTCGAGAACTCTCGAAGCGCCAACTAGCAAGCTCTCGGCGGGGAAGTAGGGATCGCTGATGATGTTGCCGAGGGCGATAGGTCCGTTTGCAGGGTAGTCAAAGCTCGGTGCTAGAAAGTAGGACTTGCGATGAGCCGCCATTCTGAGTGATGCTTGGATTCGCACTCTTGGAGATACTGCAAGTGCGCAGCATATTGTAGAGCTACGTTGTGTTGTGACGAGGCTGAAGGCTGAGTGATTACCTGCTAGTACAAGTACGGGAGTATTCGGTAGAACCTGCATTAGTCTTGATTATGCCACGTACTACTACCTTATTGGAAAAGGCTCCCTCGCAAAATATATAGATTCTGAGATTCTGAGGTACATCACTGGGCCCCAGTGTGGAAAACAGCCATACCAGATTTCACTGAACCCTGGCGGTCACCATGGCCGGTTCAAATAAGCTGGACATATCCAGATTTCCATGCGCACGAACTTTCGAGGATATGTTGACGGAGAAGGGATGTACTAATCGACCAGACAGACTATCATTAAGGAAGCAAACAGTCGATTTGGTATGTTCCGCTCTTGCTTAAGGTAGCGATAGAGACCACATGGGGAGAATAACAGACAAGAAGCTTTCAGTAACGGTGAGACCTTGCTAAGCCGAGATGCACCCATTCTTGCCGAAGCATGGGATGAACTGAATTTAGCATCACGGTAGATCACACCTTCTTGAGAGCCCGGTCGTAAATGGCGTCCATGATCGCCCGATGATCATGACCAAGATCCGTTAGTAAAGATGGTGCAAGATAGGGAATTTTCTCATCTGGTGCTATCAATCTGAGAATGGCCTTCATGCCTTCCAGAGTGTGGATGTTAGCCCATACACGATCTGATGGCTTGCCGGTCCCTCCGACCGTCTCAACGCCCGCTCTGACGAATTCAAGAATGCATGCCACTAGCCCAGCTGCGATGGAGGTAGCGGTCGAGGTTCCGGACTGGACAAACTCGCCTGAATCATTCGAAGGAGTCAAAGGCCACGCAGAGAGCACATTTTCGCCAAGAGTCGCGAATCGTTCGCAGCCACGGTGGGGCGGTGGATTAAACCCCGAAAGCTGGCCAAGACTGTTCGTAGAAATAATGGGTATGACTAGATGATTGTAGGCTGCCGGAAATGTAATCGAACTGTTACGGCCCTCGTTTCTCGAGGCAGCGGCGAGGAAAATGATTTTAGATTGTGAGGCGCAGTTTTCAATAGCTTCTTTGATAGAGAAAACCTGATCACGGAAGCTGAAAGACATGGAAATGACGTCCACCTTCCAGACACGTGCTGCGTGATTGATCGCCTGTCTCATTACTATTGGAGGGTGCTAAAGCACGGTGCGAACTTACTTTTACAACTGCGTTCTCCGAGAGATCGTGCATAGTTCTTCCAACTCTTGCAACATATACGTCTGCATGACACGCTATTCGGTGTATCAAAGCAAGTCCGTGCGTTCCATGCCCAGAGGCATCGCAGGCTGGAGAAAAGGGATCCGAAGTCGTGAAGTCCTGAAACCCTGCTCTTCGCGAATAATGTGCTATGATAAGGGGATTTGTTGGGTCGAACCCTGTATCCAATATTGCAACCTTGACTCGAGGTTTGCTAGGTACTCTTCGTTTGTTGGAGTTGTCTGGAAACAGCAAAGGGCGTAAATAGTTCTCAACATCGTCGAGTCATGCGTCGACAGGGGAGGGACTGCCACTGAAGAAGCAATTAGTTCTAGGTCTGTTGTTGTTGATTGATAATTTTGAAAGTAACGATGGGGAAGACATGGCCAACCCACGCTGTTAAGACTGAGGTCCGCAATGGCTGCAGCGGAATCGACTCGCGAGCGCAAGCCCTATTTGCTCTTTCGACGAATGTGTGCTGGTGAGAAGGGACTGATTGTGGCTTCATAGGATTGAGGCGGGCAACGTCTAGTTCGCTAAGTTTTTCCGTAGCCACGATATTCCAAATGTCCTCTAGCGGGCCAACAACTCGTCGGTGTATAGCGTCGCACTCGTCTAGTGCAGTGGTGCATTCCCCAAGCTCGTCCTCGAGACACCATTGGATGACTTTCTTGACAGTTGGAATGGTCTCTCTCCTCAACCAGCGACTCTCGTCTGCTAAAATATCCAGTGCCGTTACGTAATCGGTGTTGCTTGTCGGTTGGGCGTTGGCCTTAAGATCCTTGGGCTTCCACTCATCCTCGAGATTGATCCCCAACTCAACCTCCAGTAAAATGATGCCGAGAGCCGAAATCTTTGGATGGCGATGCTGCTTGCCGGTCATACCGTCGGTGGGATCTGCAGGCTCGAAGACCGTCGCTAGGTGCGGTCTGTGTGCATATATCTGCATATCGTCTTCACAACCGTCTGCCTCACGTAAAAAGTACAAATCATCCTTCGTCCAAGGCCTTGGCATCCACTTTGATGTGTAAAATTGTCGAATAGAATTGGCGATGATAATGCTGAGGGATAATCTGCTCGTTCTCGATATTTTGTAGTCAGAGAGAGCATTCCTCAACGAAACGCTGGGTGCGTCGGCAATTTCGAGCTTTCTCCTCTTCCAAGTAGGATGGCTGAGTGCGCCTCTTTCAGCTCTCATACATAACCTTGCCCTTTCCTGGAGTGTCAAAAGGTAGCATAGGTCGGAGATTTCTTCTCCATGGCCTACTTTGCTATCATCCGCCTCGGTCAACGTTCGGCATTTCTCGATAAACCTTGTTTTCCTATGTGCAAGAAATTTCAACAACTCTTCATGCCTGAGCTGAAGGTTGCAATCGGAGACTCACCTACGCTTAGCCACTGTTATGTGCACATCTTGCCAGTTCTCAATCGCGGAAGGCACTAGTCCTTCCGTGAAATTGGAAACGCGGATATCGAACCCTATTCCTGTCTCTGATATCGCTTGTCTTGCAGTCAGGAGTAGATTTGCTGTGTGTTTCCTGCGTAGCGTAGTGTCTTGTTCGTTGTCGTTCACGGAACAGGTACAGCCCCTCTCCCAGTATGGACAGAGGGCGTCCCACAATCCATCGTTAAAAACCCCGTAGTAGTCAGGCGATGATGAAGACCAGTCCAATTTCTCTTGGAAACTATCAGAGTCTGATACTTCTCCATGATCCACGACTTTACGCAGTGATCGCAGAAGTTTATCGCGTGTCTGAGGCCGCGTCCACGCGAATCGTCTTATAGAGATACCAACCTCTATGGTCTTCTGTTCGGATTCCAGTAAGGAGCATAGCGTTGGATATGCTCGGCTCGATGATGCTTTCTTCACAGCCTTCTGCGAGTTGTGACATCTAGTCCCCTTGGCATCAGACCCACGTCAGCATTGCCCTTGGTTCTAGGATGACGGCAAGTGCTTTGCCGGCTTTGGGCTTACACTGCATACACGCTCAAGTTTGCTTAGCAGACTTTGAAGGTGAACCAAGACCAGGCCGGGTGATTGATGTTTGAGCCACAGTGCAATTATCTGCAGCTCAGCCGCGAATTGGATGTAGAAATGGCATTTCTTATCCACGAGCGAGCAATCACGAGCAATGTGTATAACCTTCGGGATTACCTGACATGCAAGCTCTAACCGAGGGTCACGCTTCATCAACGAGAGTACTGGTGTGGGTCTCTTATGCATTTGAGAACGAAAGATTGTAGGTGTACACTCATGTCAAGTGCGGGTTGCCGTTGAACAAGGGTCCCCCACCAAGAATCGCTCTTTATCTATTGGATAGAAGCTCCGGTGACCAGGGAAGCCTAAGGTACTGTAGGTTAGATCAGGAAAGCGCTTTCTCCCCGTCGGTTGCTTTTGAGCTTGAAGTTACGGAGTACTGCGTCCATGTGCTACTCACTAGTCCGTATCCATGTGGGATCTCCCGACTGCAAAGTCATCCCTGATATCGGAGCCTATGTTTCTGGAATAATAATACATACTTGTCTTTCGTATAAAGACGTCGCTAAAGCCGGCCGGATTGAGCGGAACCCCTCAGGTAATTGGGGTCTTCTCGACTAAGCAGAAGTGATCTGTGAATATGAGCAGCGAATGTCGCCAATATACAACATAAAGGCCGACGCCTGATTGTGCTTGTTGAGCGAAGCTGCAGGCTGTGTTGGGCTCAACAATGCTGGCTCAGCGCACATCACGTTGCTGTCAAAGCTTCCAAGCCTGTCTCGGAAAGTCGAATTCCACTGACGAAGAATGGCTCATCAATCGTCTCGCTGATTTCGAGTTGTGGGCAACGGGTATCGGCGCCGCACTTCGTAATCGCAGCTCGCTTGATTCTCGATTAAAAGATCGCCCAGACATACGAGACGTGATGGGTGGGCTTATCCAAAGCCTGCAGGATATTTTGCAGCAATATGAGAGTAGCTGTAAGCTTGAGATCCCATCAGCAATCATTGCCATCCCGCCGATGTGGTGTGTTTAGTGACAGACGATACAACCCATTCCACGCGCCTTCCCAAGGCCACAAGGCTATCTACAGACCTACAAGATTGCTCTAAATCTGCCATAGCGTCACACGAAAATGTCGACAATGCTCAGGCTTCAGCTTCTAGCGACGAATCGACGCTCCGGGAGTTTCAAGATGAGGCCAACTCAGCTGACACGTCCAGCTCGTCTGGCTCTTGCTCCACGTGGTCAGACTTCTCGAACGATCAGCTGGGTGATGGCGACCTCGACACGCAGGGATGCGCATCTCACGGACTGCGGTCGGAGCTATCAAGACAGATTACAGGGGTTATAGATCAGCTTAATAGGCTATCTACAGCGATTCGACGATCAGGTAGTGTAATGCGATATGAGAAAGCGGATTCATCTCTCGCTATCAGCGAGCACCTCGATTTCATCTCCTCCTTACATTTCTACCTAGCCAGGGAGGTATTGAGTCATAATCCACATGGGATGTCACTCCTACGCTCCAAATCATTTTCAGGACCCAGGCAGTCGTTAAAGTCAATTTCCGTCGAGGAAGCGCTTCGTTTCAGACAGGATCTGATTGACCATACGCTACGCTCCGTACAGGACCGCTTGATTACTGCTAATGTAAAACGTCGCAATCGTATTCTGTATGCGAGACGCCGGGCCGAGAAGATGGTCGAAAGCCTGGGAATGCAGAGTGAAACCTCACCGAGTGTCAAGGTGAGTATACCGCTAGCCCTCAATAGAGGCCCGCAGATACAACAAGCCATTCTTCCACAGCCAAACTTCGGACCAGAAGAGCGTCGTGCACAAACCAAAGCACCAGGAGCACCAGGCACAGCTACTACAGCTACTGGAGTTGGCTCGCAACTCAATGCTTCTCACCTTCGAAGCTCAGTCGCCTCAGGGAAACTCACTAGGACAGGTGCCGCCACTGAATTTCCCCGCACGCCATGGAGGGACCGCGCAACTTCTATATTTCAGTGCCCGTACTGCTATGACACCATGGATAGGAAGTACAGCGAAAGGGCTAGATGGAGGTAGTGCCAGCTATCTTTTGACTTACTCCTTGCTTGTCTCTTGCAAGTGATCTATCATCGAAGCTAACGTTGTGGCTTGTCCAGGACTCACGTCAAAGAAGACTTGCAGCCTTATACATGCATATATGACGCTTGCCCAGTACCAGAAGACTATTACACCACGGTCGAAGCCTGGCTACATCACATGCAAGTAAATCACACTGGGAGAAGTTGGAAATGTTCCTTATGTAGTACTGGCGGATCTCTGTCCTTCGCCACTGGAGAAGAGTTGGAGACCCACATGCGTGCAATGCATGACGACGGGAATTACTTTACCGAGTCTCAGCTTCCAATTCTCGTGGAGAAAAGTCTCAAGTATGATCTATTGGCAATCAAACAATGCCCGATCTGCACACGGCGCGAAGAAGATTTCGATGGGATCACTGCGATGCAAAGCCATGTCGCGGAAGAGTTGCTTCTATTTGCGCTAGAGGCTTTGCCATGGGATGGTGGATTCTTGGAGGCTTCCTCGGGATCTCAAGCAGGCAAGTCCTCGAGCCAGGTCTCGAACAGAGTCAGAGCAAATTCGAATGACCAAGATTTATCGATATTCGAGAGCAGCGACCTCGACTTCAGTGAACCTCCAGAGATCAAACAAGATTCCGCACCTAGGAAAGCGACACCGCTCGCAGACCTAAAATTGATCCATGTGAGTGCGAAAGCTCAGGAAAGCCGTATGCCTGCGCTGACACTCTGACATTCGCAGTCTGCATCACAAATCGACCACAGCTTTGCGCTTAGGAGTTACCTAGAAAACCAAGCATTACCAGGCGATGAGTCGAGGAATTACGATCCAGCTCCAACAGCGAACGATGCACTTCTACCGGGGCTAGTTCGATCCAAAAACGAATTCCGGGTCCAAAATAATCACTGGGAATTCTTTGTTCCCGGTCGAGTCTTCAAGATTTTAGTTTGGGAATCGCAAGTTCCTCAACAAGGTCCTCATAAGTATGAGGATCAATGTTTTGCCAAGATCTACCGTTACGTGGTTGTGCGAGCCAGACCAAAGCAGAGATACTCAATGTGCCTCCGCATCTCGACTTATTCTGGCCGAGGCACGGTGAAAGGAGGCCTCGATCAGAACGCGCACGCTATCATATACACCGGCGAGAAGCCCCCAAAGAAACTTCCCGAGGAGAAAAGGCTCACAAAGGACCCAATACAAGTTGTACCAGTTGGTGGGCACGAACTCGAACCTCTCTCCCGAGTCAACCTGGCAAAAGTATACCCAGTCGAGCATAATTTCAAGGTTCTCGAAGTCGGTAGGGTTATTGGAGGCCACCTGAAGAGACTTTTGGCTTATTGGCAAATTGAGACGGAAAAGGATTTCCCCCGCGAAAAAGATCGATTCCCCAACAAAAGGATAGGAAAAGCAGAGCAAGACATGGCTCCAGAATACGATCAAATGGCCACCAAGGTCACCTTGGCATCGGTGAACGAGAATCCCTTACCTAGCTGACAGATGCCTGGCAAGACGTTGGAGGCTACCGAAGGTGTAACTCCGTAAAGCCTGTCCCGACCATGAAGCAGTACACTAGGAAATGGTGTGTAAGCACACCCTTCACGGAGGCAACGACATAGCCTCAGGCGGGCGGAAAATCACAGACTTTAAGCTGTGTCACAGGGGCAACATCTCCAACCGCAGACAATCAAGTCCAGAGCGTATCGTCTAATCAAGGCCGTTAGTACCACATAATGATCTCCTTTCGGTTCACCTATGGATATGTAAAGCTATGGTCTACCCGTTATTTGCAGTTTAAAAGACAACAACGATAGAGTTCTGAAGGTAAGCCTAGAACATATTACGTGCGTCTATAGACTACCGACCGCTATCGGGACGCTCAATGTGGAAAGCGTAGGCGCGTCTCTCTACTCCTCTACAATAAGCACGAGGGGCACCACATCTGAAATTTCGTCCACGTCAGTCAAGAAACTAACGGAACGCAACTGTTTCTCTACTTCTTTGCGTTTCCAGATGTCTTACCACATAGTCTCTCGTCCCACTCACTGTAGCCTAAGCTGTCAATCAGCTTGAAAATATATATCTAGGCTCGCAATTCCTCAAACAATCATTTCACATCCTTAAAGACTTCAGTTCTGCCAGTTGCTTGCGGGTTCCACTGGCTACGAGATTGACTCGAGACTCCCCTTAGGCGCAGTCGGATTTGATGATCAACGGCTATAGCACACGCTCCAAAGCGGTTAAATTGACTTTCATCATTAATAGCAACAGCACCATAGGGCTGCACTGTGTCACACATTGATCGACACCAGACGGTTGGCGGCAAGGCTGGCTCGTCCTTGACGCCTTACCCCTACAACTCCAAACAACCCATAATCTAATACTCGCTATCCTCCCCATCCATGTCCACATCCGCATCCCCCGCCTCAATAAACACCAGGCGTGTCCCCTCAGCAGCCGTTTGCCATACCTGTACGATGGAAAGTCAGCAAAACCGTCGACAAGACCCTTTGGAGAAGATAGAACTTACATCAAGCAAAGCATACTCATCCAACGCCTGGCCAAACTGATCCTCTGTGAACCCCTTCGCGATGATCCTTTCTCGGACTTTCTTGATGCTCAGTTCTCCTCCGTCACCAACAGCCGCAGCGCCACTGTCCTTCATCGCCCGCACAAGGTTATAGATCTTGCTGCTCGGGCTCTGGTCGCCTACGCCGCGGGATTCATTGTACAGACTCGCTTTGCTGACTTCCACCAAGCGCAGCGCTTCGTCTACATCCTCCGACACGACCTCATTCGAGAAGCGCAGACGGGCAAGCGCCTGCGAGAGACGCAGGATACCGAGCAGCGTTCGCGGCGAGACGTGCGTGAAGTGCTTCTTGCCGCCCTCGTCGCGCTTCTGCTGCTGCCGCATGCGCACGTACGCGCCGACCATGTACTCGCTCACGTCCTTGGGGACGGTGGGCCGCCAGCTGCGCGCCTGGGCAATATACTGCCGGACTTCGTGCGGGGAGAAGATGACGCCCTCGGTCTCAGGGTGCCGGTTGTTCATGTGCACGTAGGTGACGTGCTGGGCGAGCTGCTCGTCGGATTCTCGATTGGGCGTGTCGAGCATGAGGAAGAGGACGTCGAAGCGGGATAGCAGCGCGGCGGGCAGGTTGATGTTCTCGACGGGGGAGATGCGCGGGTTGTAGCGGCCGTAGAGCGGGTTGGCGGCCGCGAGGATGGAGGTGCGCGCGTTGAGGGAGGTGGTGATGCCGGCTTTGGAGATGGAGATGGTCTGCTGCTCCATGACTTCGTGGATGGCCGTCCGGTCGCCGTCGTCCATCTTGTCGAACTCGTCGATGCAGCAGATGCCGTTGTCGGCGAGCACCAGGGCGCCGCCCTCGAGCACCATCTCGTCGGTCACGGGGTCGCGCATCACCGCGGCGGTGAGGCCGACGCCGCTGCTGCCTCGTCCGGTGGTGTAGACGCCGCGAGGGGCGACTTTGGTGATGTACTTGAGGAGTTGCGATTTAGCGACTCCCGGGTCACCCATAAGGCAGATGTTGATGTCGCCGCGGATGCGCATGCCGTCACCCATTTCTTTGGTCACGCCGCCGATGAGGAGGAGGAGTAGGGCTTTTTTGACGTCGAGATGCCCATAGATCTCAGGGGCAATGGACCGCCCGAGGTATTCGTACATTTGGCCGGAGTGTCGGTATTGCTCTATCCTGCGGAAAGTTTTGGCGTCGAAGACAAGATCGTCGTAGGCTCTCTTGTGCTGGTTCACCCATTGCGCTTCCAGGTATGTGTCTGTAAGGAGACCTGCGCGGATGGCTTTAAAACCGGTATACGGGGTCGGGAGGAATATGCCGCCAATGTCGACAACATCTCCTGGGTTGATCTGTCTGGTAAGCGTGCCATGGCAATGTACAGTCAGTGTTCGAGGAATGTGGCCCACAGGCACTTGATCAGCCATCTCTTGAATCTTGACCTCCTGAAATGGGAGAAATTTTGAAGCTCTTGTCGACAGGAACAGTTGTCCCTTCGTATTATTCTGTTTGCACTCTGGCGAGGGACATTCTACCATTGGTGTGAACTGCTTTGTCGTTACAGGCTGGAACACCTCGCAACCACATCGGTCACAGGTATAGGCATTGACCAGTATTGCAGGCTTCACATCGGAAACCCGCGTCGTGATGCCCCGAACAGTGATCAAACGGCCTAGGTGCTCTCCTCGCACATTCCTGACTGCCAAAGCCTTGGAGTTCTTTTCGCTATCCGAACCTGCTGGCATCATGGGCTTGAATGTAAGAGTGTATCGCCGCGTGAGCTCGGCTGGAAATACGGACTCTGGCTGCGAAACGTCGGGGTCGTTCTCTGCTGCCGTCGCTACGGCTTCATTCCGTCTCTCACGTTGGGATAGTATGATGTCGAGTACGTCGTCTTTGAATCTACGCAAGGTTAACCTTCGTGGCGCGCAGAGGTTGCAGGATGCTCTACGTCAATTCCTTCGTTTCCTTCGGCATCACCTTGTCTACAGCTCGCGAAAGGACATCGACATAATGCCTGGCATTACGCTCTATCGAGTCCACAAGTCGAAGCCCCATATCTTCGTCGAAGCTCTTCTCATACTATGCATTTCCGATTAGCATCGTCCATCACTGCTCGAGTCCTTCGCGCCGCTACTGACATTGTCCAAATCGTCCAGTTCCACCGTAATCTGGTCAGTCTCCCGATCGGCAACCTTTTGCAGCATATCCATATATTTCCGCCTCGCCTCTGTGCCATGCCCCGTTCTTCGCCGTCGTCCCTTCTCATTCGTAACGTCGTCCATAAAATCATATTCGTCGCTGAGTCCATCTTCATCAAGGTTGAGATCTTCCAACGCGTCTGCTGCTAATTGTTCGGATGTAACGGTGCATTTGTAGCTGGTGAGGAAGTCTTCGAAGGCGGCTTAGGAGAAGAGGTCAGAGCTTGCACGAGAGGCTTGAGAAAGAGAACATCTTACCTTGCTGCGCGGCATAATCGACAGGGGCTTTGAACGTGAGGAGTGCCATTGCGGTAAGGGAAGGACAGATGTCGGTGAGAAGTTTGAGAGAAATGCTTCAGTGGGCGCAATGGGCCGGACGGTGGGACTTTAATGCTGAATAGCATTCGGAGGCACAATTATACAGCGACTGTGGTTGAATGAGGAACTCGAACGCGTGCGACGCGCCAAGAGCACGCGTCGTTGAATTCCGGAGTTTAGGCGAGGTGCCTCGGCTCGGCTCGGCATAGAGCACGGCAACCACTCATGAAGTTGAAGCATTACTGATACTGCTTTGCCATCGCTCGAAACACCGATTTGACACCAGGGTCAGATGGCGCCCTCATCGAGGGGAGCACAGAGCCGAGCACAAATTGGATTTGTGCAACTCACCAACTGTTTTGTGAATCTACCAGCTGGATTAGTAGCTGTTCTCACACAAACAGTGAGAATCCCTTGGGAGTAAGACCTAATTCCCCGCTAAATCTTCAATTGACAGGTTGTTCAAGATGTTATCGTTGAATTGCACTGTCAAGAGCCTCCGTCGACTCGATCAAAGGAAAACCCTACTCCGCTGCAGCGTTCGGTATACGCCGGATGGACAGGCTTCGAGAGCAAGCGCAAACCTTCGGTAATCAACAGCAGAGATGGTGGACGAGGTAGTAAGGAGGAGCTTGCCATAGTCGAGATATCCACAGCATTCGGTCGGACACTTGGGCTTGCAGAAGGTCAAAAGGTCAATACAGAGACTGTCATTGAAACCAAAACGCTGATCATTGTCCTCAAGGTTGATATAAGTCTGCATACTGATCCACCACTGGCGCACACAATCAACATAGAACCATTGACCCCTAGCGACTGGGAAAGTGGGTCTCTTTCGCCATATCCAACGGCCTCTGCTGACTCGTCCAAGTCATCCAATTGCACGCTGACTTCCTCGAAACGAATTTCCTATCCCAAATCCGAGCACTGCCCAACCCTTCCTTCGCCTCCCCTACTCCCTTGTCTGTCTCAAATACGCATCCACTGACTCTACACATCACTGCCACGTCGACAGTCAACGTCGTCGTCAATTCTTTGATTCCACCTCCGCCGTCTACTGTCCGCTTCGCAAGGACTGCGCCCAATGCCGAGGTCATCGTTGCTCCCAAATCGCGGTCACGCCTATCAGATCATATTGGAAGCCAAAGTCGCAGTATCACAAGCGTTGGTCGGAGAAGTGCTGGGGCTCGAAGTAATAGCAACAAAACGAGAGGGCAAAGTCGTGGTGATGCAGCTACACAGACGGCAGTCTTCCTCCGACCCGTGGACAAGAGATTTTGCGGGGATTGGTTCGATGGTGATGGCATACAATCGGAGTCTCCTGCGCTTGCAGTCTGGGTCGACCGAGATGTACTGGTCGATAAGACCTTGCGAGGATTGGAGTGGGTATCCGTTTCAATCGT
>JAABUJ010005688.1_pt1 | contig 12356 bp, 10 predicted proteins | sample 5559131 | NCBI WGS metagenome assembly JAABUJ01 (sample SAMN10711875, study PRJNA513366) | rock metagenome | isolation source: Antarctica rocks | place: Antarctica: Victoria Land, Mt New Zealand nord | collected 2016-01-07
ACCTCCTGTTCAGCGTCGGGTAAGCACGCCGATCCTGGGCACCCTTCACCGCCCTCCCGAGCGCGACACGCCGACCGACCCCTTGGAATCGACCATCTAGAGGGCGGAGTATGTGCTGTGTCCCGCCACTTCGAGAGGACCACCCGATGACTCAGACCGTGGACCACCAGGCCAACACCGTCGACCCTCAGCAGCAGGTTGATGCCTGGCTCGCCTCGTTCGAGCAGGCGCTGCACGACCACGACGTCCTGCGCGCGGCCGACATGTTCGCTGCCACGAGTTTCTGGCGGGACCTGATTGCGTTCTCCTGGAACTTCAAGACGGTCGAGAACCCAGCAGGAGTCGCGGACCTACTCCACGCAACCCTGCAGCACACAGACCCGTCGGCCTTCGCCACTGAGGAGACACCGACCCATGACGGCGGCGTCACCACAGTGTGGATCACCTTCGAGACGGCCGTCGGCCGCGGCCGCGGCCTGCTGCGCCTGGTGGCCGAGGATGGTGTGTCCAAGGCCTGGACCCTACTGACGACGATGTTTGAGCTCAAGGGCCACGAGGAGCCACAGCGCACCCGGCGACCAAAGGGCGCGGAGCATGGGGCGACGAAACAACGTGTCACCTGGGCCGAGCAGCGCCAGCGCGAAGCCGAGGATCTGGGCTCAACGATCCAGCCGTATGTCCTTGTCGTCGGCGGTGGCCAAGGCGGTCTCGCCCTCGGTGCCCGGCTGCGCCAACTCGGCGTTCCCAGCATCGTGATCGACAAGCACCCGCGGCCGGGCGACCAGTGGCGCAACCGCTACAAGTCGCTCTGCCTGCACGACCCGGTCTGGTATGACCACCTGCCGTACCTGAAGTTCCCGGACAGCTGGCCGGTCTTCGCACCCAAGGACAAGATCGGCGACTGGCTCGAGTCCTACGCCAACGTCATGGAAGTCCCGTACTGGTCCAGCACGGTCGCTACCTCCGCGTCGTACTCGCCGGCGACGCAGGAGTGGACCGTCACGGTCGAGCGCGAGGGGCGCACGCTCACCCTTCGCCCGAACCAGCTCGTGCTCGCCACTGGGGTGTCCGGCAAGCCCAACCTCCCCGACCTGCCGGGGATGGACGTGTTCGCCGGTGACCAGCACCACAGCTCGGCGCACCCCGGACCTGACGCGTACGCCGGCAAGCGCTGCGTCGTCATCGGCAGCAACAACTCGTCGTTCGACATCTGCGGCGCGCTGTGGGAGACCGGCGCCGAGGTGACGATGGTGCAGCGCTCATCCACCCACATTGTCAAGTCCGAGACGCTCATGGACATCGGCCTGGGAGCGCTCTACTCCGAGGCCGCCCTGGACGCCGGTATGACCACCGAGAAGGCCGACCTTGTCTTCGCCTCCTTGCCGTACCGGATCATGCACGAGTTCCAGATCCCGCTGTACCAGCAGATGGCCGAGCGGGACAAGGACTTCTACGAACGTCTTCAGGCGGCCGGCTTCGACCATGACTGGGGCGACGACAGCTCTGGGCTGTTCATGAAGTACCTCCGGCGCGGCTCGGGCTACTACATCGACGTCGGAGCAGCCGAGCTCGTGGCCGACGGCCGGGTCGCGCTCGCGCACGGACAGGTAGACCACCTAACCGAGCGCGCCGTGGTGTTGGCCGACGGCACCGAGCTGCCTGCCGACCTCGTCGTCTACGCGACCGGCTACGGATCGATGAACGGGTGGGCCGCCGATCTGATCTCCCAGGACGTTGCCGACAAGGTCGGCAAGGTCTGGGGCCTGGGCTCGGACACCACCAAGGACCCGGGACCCTTTGAAGGCGAGCAGCGCAACATGTGGAAGCCGACCCAGCAGGAGGCGCTGTGGTGCCAGGGCGGTAACTTGCACCAGTCGCGGCACTACTCCATTTACCTCGCGTTACAGCTCAAGGCGCGCTTCGAAGGGATCCCGACGCCGGTCTACGCGCTTCAAGAGGTCCACCACACCTCCTAAACCCTGGGACGCCCACCACGCGTCGGCGCTCAGGACGCTCAACACCGTCCTCGCGAGGCCGAGGCCTGGGCTCGACGACGCGCCGTAAGTAAGCGTCCTTGCCATCGGTGGCCAAGGCGGCACCAGCTTCGTGGAGTTAGTCGACAACGCGGGCGGGTGCCAGTCGGCAGGCGTCAAGCGAGATATCGCGTGTGCGTACGCGTGGTCCAGGTGCCTGCGCTCATCGCCGACCTGGAACGCCTGGGGCAGGTGGCCGACTGGAGCAGCCCCGGCGGCAGTCCTGGAACACCTGGACAAGGTCCTGGGAAGGGCGTGGATGATGGAGTACCAGCCCCAGGGGCGACCGCAGCCCCGGTCACGGTTCAAGGCATCGTGGCCGAGCCGCCGGCCTGCTGGTCGGCAAGTACGTCAACTCATGGCGAGCCGTCACACCCGGTCGAGCAGCGCCTTTGACCTGACCTACAGCCATCTAGAGCAGCTCGACGTGCTCCCGGTAGGGGTCGAGGCGGGGGTCGTCCACGGGCAGCTCGGTGACGACGAGGTCGATGCCGGTCCAGGGCAGGCAGCGGGCAGCGGCTCCCGCTCCAAGTTTCTGCGCGTCTATGGCGAGCACGACGTGGTCGGACAGCTCGGCCATCAGGCGCTTGATCTCGCACTCCTCCGCGCTGAACTCGCTCGTCCCGAACGACGGGTCGACGCCGGCGGCGGACAGGAACGCGCGGGCGAAGGAGAACTGCTTGAGCGCCGCCGACGCCACCGGGCCGATGAGGCTGCCCGCATTGGGGTCCTTCTGTCCGCCGGTGAGGTAGGCGTGTACGCGCCGGTTGCGGCTCAGGGTCGCGAACGTCTCGATGCCGGATGTGACCACTGAGAGGTTCTCCGCCTCCGGCATTGTGGCGGCAAGCGTGGACACGGTGGTCGAAGCGTCCATGCAGATCCCGACGCCGCCCGAGGGCACGAGGGTCGCGAGCTTCGCGGCGATGAGCCCCTTGGCGCGCTCGGAGCGGTGCTCCCGCGTGGAGAACGGCGCGGCCCCGCTTATCGCGCCACCGCGCACGCGCCGGGCTAGCCCCTCGTCCTCCAGCGCCTGCAGGTCGCGGCGCACCGTCATCGTGCTCACCGAGAACCGCTCAGCGAGCTCTTCGATGCGCAGCGTGCCGCTGGCAGTCAGTAGCTCGGCGAGCGCCTGCCGCCGGGCCTCCTGGTCGACCGAGCCCCGTACCACCTCGGTCCCCTTCCTGTCCGGAGTGGACACGTTCACACGACCTGACATTTGGCAGACCCTGTCCGCACGACTGAGCCTAACGGGCGACGCGTGCCAAGCGTAAAAGCAAGCACCTCTCACCGAACACGAGCGAGTTGATGCCTGATACCCCTTGACACCCCCTGTTCGGTTGTGTGACATTCTCATGACGCGACAAAGTGATTCAGCACACAGGCACGCGGAGGTGGGACGTGGTCAGCGCGGCTCTGGAGTGCCGGGACCTCGAGAAGTCCTTTGGTGGGGTGCCGGTCCTGCGGGGGGTGTCCCTGCGGCTCGAGCCCGGCACGGTGACCGCGCTCGCGGGGGAGAACGGCGCCGGCAAGTCGACGATGATGAAGATCGCCTCAGGGCAGCTGCGCTGCGACCGCGGAAGCGTCCTCCTCGATGGCCAACCGTTGGTGCAGGGCGACGCGCATGCCGCACACGCACAGGGCGTCGCGATCGTCCCGCAGGAGCTCGCGTCCATCATGGAGATGAGGGTCTACGAGAACCTGTTCCTCGGCCGCGAGACAACCCGTGGCGGCCTGCTTCAGCGGCGCTCCATGGCGCGCCAGGCCGGTGAGATGCTCGATGCGTTCGGCGTCGACATCGACCCGCAGGCCAAGATGCGCACTCTGTCAGTCGGGTTGCGCCAGCTCGTCGAGATCGCCAAGTGCACCAGCGGCAGGGCCCGCGTCCTGATGCTCGACGAGCCAACCTCCGCCATCGCCGACCGCGAGGTCGAGCGCCTCTACGACGTCGTCTCCCGGCTGCGCGATCAAGGCGTCGCAATGCTCTACACGACGCACAAGATGGCCGAGATCCGCGCATTGGCTGACCGGGTGGTCGTGCTCCGCGATGGCGGGCTCGTCCTTGACGCGGCGATAAGCGCCGTGGAGGACGACGAGATCGTCACCGCAATGATCGGCCGGGAGCTCGAGGACCTGTTCCCCAAGGTCGGGCCGCCGAGCTCCGAGGTCGCCCTTTGGGTCCGCGACCTCCAGGTAGTCGGCTCGGCCGCCCCTGTCAGCCTGCAGGTGCGCCGCGGCGAGGTCCTGTGCCTCGCGGGGCTGGTCGGCGCGGGACGCACTGAGCTGCTCGAGGCTGTCTTCGGCCTGCGCGGGAGCACCGCCGGAACGGTCGAGGTCGCCGGCAAGGCCGTGCGGCGCAACACTCCGCTGGCCGCGATCGGTGCGGGCATGGCGCTCGTCCCTGAGGACCGCAAGGGCTCGGGCGTAGTGCTGTCGATGGACGTGCTCGACAACGGCTCGCTCCCCCGCCTGTCGAGCTTCACGCTCGGCGGTTGGCTCCAGCAGCGTGAACGCGGTCGCGCGGTCAAGACCGCGATGGACTCGGTGCGCTTGCACAGCCGCGGCCTATCCCAGGAGGTCGGGACGCTGTCCGGCGGCAACCAGCAGAAGGTCGTCCTGGCCCGCTGGCTAACTGGCGACGTCAGCGTGCTGCTGCTCGACGAGCCCACCCGCGGCGTCGACGTTGGCGCCCGCAGCGAGATCTACCGCATCATTGCCGACCTCGCAGCCGCCGGGATGGCCGTGCTCATGGCCTCCTCCGACATGACCGAGGTCCTCGGGCTCTCGCATCGGGCGCTCGTCCTGCGCGAGGGCGGCGTGGTCGCCGAACTCGACCGCGCGGCGCTGTCGGCGCCGACCGTGCAGGACACGATCTTCCGCCTCGCCTCCGGCCTCGTGGTCGGCGACGACCTCGCAGCCCGAGGGCCAGCCCTCCCCGACCACCTGAGCTCCGCCTACCAGAAGGACGACGGCCGATGACCGCGCAGACCACCGCTCCCGCGGGACCGACCACCCAGACCGCGGCGCCATCCCCGGTCCATCGGTTCAGCGGGCCGTGGGTCCGCGACCAACTGACCCGCCACGCGATGGTCGTGGTGATGCTGCTGATCATCATGTACTTCAGCTACCGCAGCGCACGCTTTGGGACCGCCGACAACTTGCGTACGATCGCGATCGCGGCGGCGCCCTTCGCGCTCATCGCACTCGGCCAGACGCTGGTCATCCTTACCGGGGGCATTGACCTATCGGTCGGCAGCGTCATCGCGCTCAGCGCCATGAGCGCCGCCGTGACGGTCAAGGGACACCCCGACCGCGTGTGGCTCTGCGTGCTCGTGGCCCTGTTCGTCGGGCTCGGCGCCGGCGCGGTCAACGGCTTCCTCGTCTCTACCGTGCACGTGCCGCCGTTCATCGCGACGCTTGGGATGCTCACCACCGCGTCCGGCCTGGCCTACGTCGTCGGCCACGGGGCTCCCATCAACGGTCTGCCGCCGGAGTTCGGCTCGATCGCAAACAACAGCATCCTCGGCCTGCAGATCCCCGTAATCGTCATGATCGTGGGGATCGTGCTGCTCGCGCTCGTCATGCGGCGCACCTCCTACGGCCTGCGCGTCTACTCAGTCGGCGGCAACCCCGTCGCCGCGCAGATCGCTGGCGTCAAGACCGGCCGGGTGCTTTTCAGCGTCTACGCGCTGAGCGGCCTACTGGCAGGCCTGTCAGGCGTCATGCTCGCCTCCCGCGTCATCTCCGGCCCTCCGAACCTCGGCCAAGGCTACGAGCTCGACGCTATCGCGGCTGTCGTCATCGGCGGTGCGAGCCTGCTCGGCGGCCGCGGGAGCGTCTGGGGCACCGCCCTCGGGCTTGTCCTCATCCAGACGCTCAATAATGGCCTGGACATCCTCATCGTGCCGACCTACTGGCAGAGCGTGATTAAGGGCGTCCTCATCGTCGCGGCGGTCGCCGTTGACGTGTGGTCGGTCCGGCGGCGCGGCTGACCCGGCCCCCTGTCATCCGTCCCCTCCCCGCCCCGCCGGTCGAGGCCCCCGTGCCCTGCTCGGCCCCGCCAAGCCCTCGCCCGGAACCGCTATCCGCTCCTGCTGCCCTCCCGCTGTCGTCCTGCTCGTCCGCCTCCGGAAATGAGACCCGTCATGAGCCACCGCCCCCTACGCACCCTGGCCCTGGCCTCGGCTGCCACCTCCCTGCTCGCCGTCACCGCCTGCGGCGCCGGCGACCCGAACAAGGCCTCAACCAACCAAGCCGCCGCGCCCGGCGCCCCCAAAGCCGTGAAGATCGGCGTGAGTGTCTACGACATGTCGTCGTTTATTACCGCGGGCAAGGAGGGCGTGGACACCTATGCCAAGGCCCGTAACGTCAACGTGCTCTGGAACTCTGCGAACCTCGACGTTGCAACCCAGGCCAACCAGGTCGACCAGTTCATCAACGCCGGGGTCGACGCCATCATCGTGGTCCCAGTCCAGGCAGACTCGCTCGCGCCGCAGGTCGCGAAGGCAAAGGCCGCAAAGATTCCGTTCCTCGCGGTCAACGCCGGGCTCAACAGCCCCGACCTCGCCGGCAGCGTGCTGCCCAACGACGTGAAGGCCGGTGAGCAGGAGATGCAGCAGATGGCCACTAAGCTCGGCGGCAAGGGCAACCTCGTCGTTCTGCAGGGCCCGCTCGGCCAGTCCGGTGAGCTCGACCGCACCAAGGGCATCCAGAACGTCCTCGCCAAGTACCCGGGGATGAAGATCCTGGCCAAGGACACCGCGAACTGGAAGCGCGACGAGGCCGTAAACAAGATGAAGAACTGGATCTCGAGCTTCGGCCCGAAGATCAACGGTGTCGTCGCGGAGAACGACGACATGGGCCTCGGCGCCTTGCAGGCGACCCGCGAGGCCAAGGTGAAGCTCCCGATCGTGGGCGTCGACGGTATCGAGGACGGCCTCAAGGCGGTCAAGAGCGGCGACTTCATCGGTACAAACCTGCAGGACGGCACCGTCGAGCTAGCGACCGGCCTCGCCGTTGCCGCCAAGATCGCCCGCGGCCAGAGCGTTGACAAGAACCCGGTCTACCTCATGCCGACTATCTCCAACAGCAACGTCGACACCTTCATAAAGCACGTGGTCACCGACCGCCAACCCTTCCTCGCTCAACTGCCCGCCCTTGTCGCGAAGAACCTCCAGTCGGGCAAGATCGCCAACGAAGGCTAGGCACTTCCGACAGAAGCAAGCCACGAGGGGGAGCGACATGACGACGATGCAGGTGGCAGTGCTGCGCGGAGTGCAGGACCTGGTGCTCGAGGAGCGCGAGGTGCCGACACCCGGCCCCGAAGAAGTACTCGTGCAGGTCGGCGCCGTCGGCGTCTGCGGCTCGGACGTGCACTACTACCAGCACGGGCGGATCGCCGACTTCGTGGTCGAGTCACCGCTGGTACTGGGGCACGAGGCGTCCGGCGTCATCATCGACGTCGGCGTCGGCGTCGACCGCGGCCGGGTCGGACACCGGGTCTCGATCGAGCCCGGCGTCCCCGACTTCACCTGTCCCGAATGCCTTGCGGGGCGCTACAACCTCTGCGCGTCCATGCGGTTCTATGCAACCCCGCCGATAGACGGTGCGCTGGCGCAGTTCGTCACCGTGCACGGCTCGTTCGCGCACGACGTCCCGGACTCCATGTCCGACGACACTGCCGCGCTGCTCGAGCCGCTGTCGGTCGGCATCTGGGCCAACCAGAAGGCACACACGGCGGCCGGCTCCCGCGTGCTCATCACGGGTGCCGGCCCCATCGGCCTGGTCGCCCTGCAGTGCGCCCTCGCGTTTGGTGCTACCGAGGCCGTGGTCGCCGACGTCAACCCGCACCGGCTGGGCCTCGCGACCCAGCTGGGGGCGACGGCGGTCGTCGACTCCCGCTCGAGCAATGTCCGCGACTGCGGCGTGCGGCCTGATGTGCTGCTCGAGTGCTCCGGCCATGCCGGCGCCACCGGCGACGCCCTGCGCGCCCTCGCCCCCGCGGGCCGCGCGGTGCTCGTCGGCATGGGCGGCGACGAGCTCGCCGTGCCGCTCGGCGTGCTGCAGGCCCGCGAGATCGAGGTGACCGGCACCTTCCGCTACGCCAACACGTGGCCGACGGCGATCGCGCTGGCTGGCAACGGCCGGGTCGACCTCGACACCCTCGTCACCGGCTACTTCCCGCTGGCCCGGAGCGCCGACGCACTGCTCGCCGCCGAACGCGATGCAACGTCCGTCAAGTCCGTCATCCACCCGTCCGACCTCGAAGGGACGGAAGGGTGACGCGCCTCCACAATGACCCGCATCGCTTCACCGAGGACATGCTGGCCGGCTTCCTCGACGTACACACGGGAGCCGTGACCGGTGTCGAGGGCGGGGTCGTCCGAAAGACCGAGACCCGCCCCGGCAAGGTGGCTGTTGTCGTCGGCGGAGGCTCGGGCCACTATCCGGCCTTCTGCGGCGTCGTGGGCCCTGGCCTCGCTGACGGCGCGGTCGTCGGCAATGTCTTCACTTCGCCCTCGACGGCCGACGCGGTCAGTGTGGCCCGGGCTGTCTCTTCCGGCGCGGGTGTGCTATTCAGCACCGGCAACTACGCCGGCGACGTCCTGAATTTCACCCTGGCGCAGGAGCAGCTCGCTCGCGAGGGCGTCCAGGTCCGCGTCGTGTTCGTCACCGACGACATCGCGAGCGCCCCCGTGGACGAGGTCGCGCGCCGACGCGGCATCGCGGGCGACTTCGTGGTCTTCAAGGTGGCGGGCGCCGCGGCTGAGCAGGGCTACGACCTCGACGGCGTCGAGCGGGTGGCCAGCCGCGCCAACGACGTCACCCGCACCCTCGGCGTCGCGTTCGGCGGCTGCACGTTGCCCGGCGCTGCGACTCCGCTGTTCACCGTCCCCGAGGGCGAGATGGGGGTGGGCCTCGGCATTCACGGCGAACCGGGCGTCTCGCAGGAGCCGCTTCCCCGCGCCGCCGACCTCGGCCGCCGCCTCGTGGACGGCGTGCTGGCCGAACGCCCTCACGGTTCTGGCGACCGCGTCGCCGCGATCCTCAATGGGCTTGGCAGCACCAAGTACGAGGAGCTGTTCGTCGTCTGGGGGACAGTCTCGACACTGCTGCGCGACGCCGGGCTCACCGTGGTCGAGCCCGAAGTCGACGAGCTGGTGACCAGCCTCGACATGGCAGGTTGCTCGCTCACGCTGACCTTCCTCGACGACGAGCTTGAGCAGCTGTGGTGCGCCCCGGCCGACACCCCCGCTTACCAAAAGGGTCGCGGCGCGTTCGCGGCCACGGGGGCGACCCGCACCGACGCCACCCCCGCGGCCGCCGTCTCCGGCCCGGCGGCCACCTACGCGTCCGGCACCTCGCAGGCCCTCGCCGCTGCTGCCGCGCGCGCCCTAGAGGCCGCCCGCGATGCCATGGCGAAGGCCCAGGACGAGCTCGGGCGCATCGATGCCGTCGCCGGCGACGGCGACCACGGCCGCGGAATGGTCAAGGGCACAGCCGCGGCCGCCGCTGCGGCCCGGACCGCCGCCGCAGCAGGTGCAGGCGCCCGCTCGACCCTGGTCGCGGCCGGCGAGGCGTGGGCGGCGAAGGCCGGTGGCACTTCGGGCGTGCTGTGGGGCGCCGCGCTGTCCGCGGCAGGGACCTCGCTGTGCGACGACGCGGACCTCGACGGGCCGGCAGCCGCCGCGGCGGTCCGGGCCGCGCTCGACGCCGTCGTCCGGCTCGGCTCCGCCAAGCCCGGCGACAAGACGATGGTCGACGCCTGGGCGCCGTTCGCCGACGCCCTTGACCAGGCGGTGACGCAGTCGCCACTGGCCGAGGCGTGGGCAACGGCGACGGCCGTCGCGGGTGAGGCCGCGGACGCGACCGCCGCCCTACGCCCGCGGCTCGGCCGGGCCCGCCCGCTGGCCGAGCGCAGTATCGGCACCCCTGACGCGGGCGCGACGTCGTTCGTGCTGCTCGCGCGCGCCGTCGCTGCCGCGCTCGCCCCGGACCACGCCTCGGCCCCTTCAGGGGCGACTGGCCGAGGCGCCTGACGCCAGGACCCGGGCCCAGGTCGGGCGCGGACCGAAACGAGCAAGGGAGCGGCGCGTGCGCGCTGGTTGGCGAATCGTCGTCGGATGCGACGACGCGGGCCTTGAGTACAAGACCGCGCTGAAGCGTGACCTCCAGGACGACCCCCGGGTCAGCGAGGTGATCGACGTTGGTGTTGGTGCGTCCGACACAACGGCGTATCCGCACGTCGCTGTCGCCGCCGCCCGACTGGTCGCCGCCGGCGACGCCGACCGGGCACTGCTCGTCTGCGGTACGGGCCTCGGCGTCGCGATCAGCGCCAACAAGGTCGCCGGGATTCGGGCGGTCACCGCGCACGACAGCTTCTCGGTCGAGCGCTCGGTGATGAGCAACGACGCGCAGGTGCTGTGCTTCGGTCAGCGCGTCATCGGCCTCGGACTCGCCCGACGGCTCGCCAGCGAGTGGCTCGACTACGAGTTCGACCGCGCATCCGGCTCCGCGGCGAAGGTCGAGGTCCTCAACGCATACGACACGCTCAAGGACGCCGACGTCGCCGACCGTGCCGAGACCATTCGCGACGCCGAGCGGCTGGCCGGCGCCCACACCTCGGTTCCCGCGGCCGACCCCGTCCCGACACCCTCCTCCTCCCGTCAGGAATCCCAATCGTGACGAGCACCGCTGAGCCGTCCGCGGCACCTGCCCTCGACCTGACCGGGTCGCTCGCCGGCCGCACGGCCCTCGTGACTGGCGCAGCGTCGGGTATCGGTGCCGCCGTGGCCGAGCAACTGGCGGCCCGCGGCGCCAGGGTGGCGGTCGTTGACCTCGCCGGCGACGCAGCGGCGGCCCAGGCGCAGGCGCTCGCCCGCGGCTCCCGCGGCTACGGCTGCGACGTCACGGACGCAGCCGCGGTCGCCGTCACCGTCGAGGCCGTGGTGCGCGACCTCGGCGGCATCGACCTCCTCGTGAACAGCGCCGGCATCGTCCTGCTGGCCCCTTCGGAGGAGCTTACCGAGCAGGCGTTCGACGCCACGATGAGCGTGAACCTCAAGGGGACTTTCCTCGTCTGCCAGGCCGTCGGGCGGCTCATGCTCGCCCAGGGCCGCGGGCGCATCGTCAACCTGGCGTCGCAGGCGGCCAGCGTAGCCCTCGACCAGCACGCCGCCTACTGCGCATCAAAGTTCGCCGTGGTCGGGCTGACGAAGGTGCTGGCGTCGGAGTGGGGCGGGCGTGGCATCACCGTCAACACGGTCTCGCCGACGGTGGTCCTCACCGACCTTGGCCGCAAGGCCTGGGCCGGCGAGAAGGGTGAGGCGCTCAAAGCGCTCATCCCCACGGGCCGCTTTGCGCTACCCGAGGAGGTCGCCGCGACGGTGCTGTTCCTGCTGTCGGACGCCGCCGGCATGATCAACGGTGCGGACCTGCTCGTCGACGGTGGCTACACCATTCGCTGACCGGCCAGCAACGCTGCGGGCGCGCCCTGCTGTACGGGCGATCTGCAGCGCGCGGGCGCCGATACGACGGTGATGCCGAGCCTGCCAGCCGGAGTTCCGCAGTTGGTAGGCAGATCCGGGCTTGATCAACAGCATTTGTGCAGGTCGCAGGCTAATGGCCACCTTTCGCTGCGGCCGACGGCCATGACGTCAACCTCGGGGACGAGCTGATCAGCGAGCGCCGAACCGAAGCCCGAGCCGAAGACAGCCGCACTCCCTCGCTTTGATCGTCCTTGATGCCTCTGCACTCCTCGCCCTGTTCCACCAAGAGCCTGGCTGGACCCCACCACTGCCGACGACTGAGCGCACCAGTAGGCCTTACCGGAGGATCCTGCGCCGTTGCTACTCAGACCCGTCACGGAAAATGGCAGCTATCAGTACGGCTCCCGCGACGAAGACGCCGGCGGCTACCCAGAAGACCGTGTGGTAGCTGGACAGGGCCGCCAGCGTTTGGAGCCGGTCGCGGCGCTGCCCCGCGTGGCTGGACATGTACCGGCCGACGGCGGACGTGCTGATGGAGGTGAAGATCGCCAGTCCCAGCGCGCCGCCGACCTGTTGCATCGTGTTGACCATGGCGGACGCGACGCCGGAGTCGTCCTGGTCGACCCCGTCCCAGTAGCCGACCGGCCAGCGACACATGATCACCTGACCTCGAGCGGGAGCAGGACCGCCGTCCCAATAGACCCGTCCGCTTGGTTGTCTCACCCTCGATCCTCCGTTGCGATAGGGCGGTTTGGCATGTCGTAGACCGCGGATGCCCTGCTGTGTATGGAGAATGTGGCTTGCGAAGGACACGTTCTACCGACTCAGAAGGAGCATC
>JAABUJ010005689.1_pt1 | contig 12354 bp, 17 predicted proteins | sample 5559131 | NCBI WGS metagenome assembly JAABUJ01 (sample SAMN10711875, study PRJNA513366) | rock metagenome | isolation source: Antarctica rocks | place: Antarctica: Victoria Land, Mt New Zealand nord | collected 2016-01-07
AGGTCGGCGGCCGTGTCCGCGAACTGACCACACGCATCCGCCTCCACCTCGCCAGCAGTCACCCCGGTCAGCCCCTCTGGGACCTCCTCGCCGTCTCGTTTGTCCTTCGTGAATAATTCAGGCTAGTGTACTTGTTTTGCAAGCGCATTAGTGTTATTGCACGCACAATACGTGCATAATGGTACAATGCACGTAGGTCGCCCTAAATGTAGCATCTTCGCTACTGCTGACGGCGCGGCCAGAGAGAAGGGGAGCACGACTATGCAGCATGTCATCATCGCATCAGCCTTTGGAGACGCGGCCGCCAAGGCTATCGGCTACATCAAGGAGATTTCGCCAGCCCTGATCGCCATTATCATCATCAGCGCGGCGTGCGCGCTGGTGTTCAGTCGCGGGCACAAAGCCGAGATCCTGGGCTCGGCCTTCCTGGCTATCGTCCTGATCGCCAGCTTCGCGGCCATTGGGGCGGGCATTTAGATGGCGCACCGGACGCCCCATTCGCTAAACGATAACCTGCGGCTCGCGCGACTGACGGTCCCACAGTGGCTCGCCGTCATGGTCGGCGGCGTGTCGCTGTGGGGCTGTGCGCTCCTTGCGCGCGGGATTCACAACCCTAACATGCATATCCTGGCCGTGGCGCTGCCTACCGTGCTGCTTGTCGCGCCCATCCTGGCGCTAGGGCGGGGCGGAATCGAACGCTACCCCGCGCAGGCCCTCCGCTTCGCGTGGCGTCGTACCCTCCGGTACGGCGTCCGCGTGGCCCGCGCCACACGCGCCCATGCCCTGAAAGGAGGGATCTATGCGACCATCACCTATCGGCACGCGCGGCGCCGTCAACTATAACGCGGACGAGGGGACGCTTGTGGGCGTGGACGGCACGCCCTACCGTCTGCTGCGCGTCCCCGGCGTGTCCCTCGACGCGCTGGCAACGGGCGATCAGGATCGACACGCCTACTTGCTTGGCGCCCTCGCAGCGGGCCTTCCCTCGAAGGCCCGCCTTTCTATCTTCGTGGAGAATCGGCCGGCGGACGCCACGGCGATCACGGCCGCGCTTCGTACCCAACTCGCCCCGACGCCCTACACGCCCGAACTGGGCGAGGTGGGCGCGCGCCTCGTCGCGTGGTGGGCGCGGCGTCTCTCCGCTCCCGGTATGCGTCACGTCGCGCACCTCGACTACTGGCTCCTCATCGCGCCGTATCCTGTTCCACGGGGAGAGCCGGACCAACCGCTCACGGTGCGCCTCTCACGCGCGGAGAATGCCGTCACGCGGCAACTCGTCGCCATGGGCCTACCACCCTTGCCGGTCGATGAGGACACCGTACGCGCCTTCCTGGTGCGTCACCTGACGCCCAACGAAGGCGCTGCTGGCTACGTCGCGCCGCTGGGTGAGGAGACTGTGCACACGTACCGCATTATCGACCCGGCGACCGGGCGGGAGCGCTGGGTGCGCACGCTCTACCTCGTCGCGCCGCCACCCACGACAACGCCCGGCTGGCTACGCCCCCTGGTCGCGACGGACTGCCCCGCGACCCTCGTGCTGCACGTCCGGGGGCTTAATCGGTCCTGGGAACGCCGCCGGCAGAGTTGGCGCTTGCGGTTGATGGAAGGGACGGCCGCGGGGAGTAAGGACATTACGACGACGCTCGCCGCCGGCGACGCCGCGGCGCAGGCCACGGCGCTCCATACGACCGGCTACGGCATCGTCAAGGCCAGTTGCTATATCCGGCTGGAAGGCGACACGCGGGCGCAGCTCGACGCGCGGGTGGGCCGGGTCCTCGACGCCATGCGCGATACGATGCTGGCCGAGGTGGGCTATGGGCACGCGCACCAGGAGCCAGCCTATCACGCGACGCTACCGGGCTACGGTGATCCGGGCCGCAGCGTCTACCGTCTCGACTCGACGACGATCGGCAATAGTTGGCCATTCCTCGCCTTCAATCCCGGCACCAAGAGCGCCGGCGTCCCGTTAGGCGTCACGGACGCAGCGGGCGACGTGGTGAGCCTGGCGCTCGACGACCCGAACCTGTACAACCGTATCGGCGTCGTGCTCGGCCGTGTGGGCACGGGTAAAACGTCGCTGCTGCAGAAGCTCGCCCTGTGGTTCCTGCTGCGCGGGGACATGGCGACGATGGTCAGCAGTGTGGATAGCTTCGGCGCGTTGTGTGAGGTGAGCGGCGGCGAACGGGCCGTGCTGGGCGGGGCGCACACGGCCACCATCAACGTTTTCGACGGCCCACGCGCCACGGATGAGGACCGTCGGGAGCGCGTACGCTTCGTGTGCGCCGCGGTTGACCTGTTGCTCGGCGGCCTGGCGGACCTTGAGCCAGCCTACATCGACGAGGCGGTCCGTGACATCTACGCGGGCGCGGGCGACACGACGCCCACGATGGGCGACCTCTACACCTACCTGGAGGGCAAGTGGACCGCGAAGGGCGGCGATCGTGACGAAAAGAAAGTATGGCGCGCGCTGGGCTGGCGCCTACGTCCCTACGTCCGCGACGGCCAGCACGCCACGCTTGTCGATGGTCAGACGACAGCGCGTCTGAACGCGCCCTTACTCGCCTTCGACACATCCCCCCTGGAAGAGAGCGCCACCCTCCGCAACTTTGCCTACTTTTCCGTGTTCGCCATCGTGGACCAACGGCGGGCGTTGGCACGCGCCAGGAGCGTCGCGGCGGGACGCGCATCGAGTGACCATCTCACGGGTCTTGACGAGAGTTGGGCGCTGCTCAAGAGTCCGCTGGCGCGCGACTACATCAACCGTACGTCACGCAAGGCCCGTCACGGCGGGTCCTGTGTCGTGTTCGCCAGCCAACAGATTAAAGACCTGATCGGCGACACGGACGCCGAGACCTTCTTTACCCAGGCCAGTTTCAAGGCACTGTTCAGCGTCGAGGACAACGGCGCGCAAACCGAGGGCAACCCCAAATTATGGCTAGAACGGATGCTCCAACTCACGCCCGAGGAGGTGGATGCGGCGCAGCGCATGAGCGGCGAGAAAGGGGTCTATATGCCGATGTTCCTGACGCGGCGCGACCGAAAGAGTCCGCGCGATCTCCACGGCATTGTGCGCGTGGAACTGACGCCCGATGAAGCGTCCCTCTTTGCGAGTGATGTAGACGACATCACGGCGCGGGCCTGGTGGACCGCACAAGCCGGCGGGAACGTGTGGCAGGGCATCAAGTTAGCCGTCGATGGCACGACGATGGAGGCGACCGCATGAAGATGAAAGCCCTACCCTTGACCCTGGCCCTCATGGTGGCGTTCGTACCATCGGCTATAAGTGCCGCCGCGCCCTCACCGACACACACACCAGCGCCCACGCAAACGGCCCGCGTGCAGATCGTGATAGCCACGGCCCAACCGAGTCCTTCACCCATACCAAGCCCCTCGTCGACGCCGGCGGCCACGATCGGCGGTGCGGTGTCGTCAAACTCGACGTGTGGCGCAACGGCGCTGGCGATCCCGCTCCCCTTGGGCAATGGCCTGTGCATCGACATATGGGGCGTCATTCAACGGGGCTTTTCGTCGGTGTGGAACGGCCTGGTCACGATCCTGGCGACACAGATCCACGACCTGACCGACGCCATTATCGGGCCGTTGACGCGCACGGACAACCCCACTGCCAACCCTGGCCTCGTCATGGTCAAAGACGCCCTGAGCACCGACGCGACCGATGCCTTCGCGGTCGTGTTCGGGATCGCGGTCCTGTGGGTCACACGGCCGGCCTGGTTCGGCAACATCGCTGAGGGGATCGCGCTACTGTGGCGCGCGGGCCTGGTGCTGGCCGCGCTCGCGTCCTACGATCTGCTCGTCAACATCTGGCTCGGCGCGGTCAACGGCCTGGCGAGCGACATCGGCGCGTCCACCATGCACGACATGGGACATTCCGGTATCGCTCTGCTGCTGGCGCCGCTACTCCTCATCATCGTGGGCATCGAGCGCGCCGTCACGTTGCACATCTTCGCCTTTGTCTACGAGATCGGTCCGCTGGCGATCATCCTGTTCGCGTGGCCCCCGGCCGCTGACATCGCGCGGGCCTGGCTGCGCGCCTTCGCCTACCTCTCGCTACTGGGGCCAGCCTACGCGCTTATGTTGAGTGTGATCGTGTCGCTGGAAGGGCAGGGGAATGGGCGCGCGGGCGGCATCATCGGCACGGTGTTGTGGAACGACATCATGCTCGTCGGGGGGCTGCTCGTGTTGGCGCTGGTGCCGGGTATTGTGGCGGCGCTGCTTTCCGCTGTGTCGCACGCGGGCGCGGGTGGATTGAATAAAGTCATAGGGATCGCGAAGTTCGCGGCTCTGTAAAGCAAGGGAAGGATAGGGACATGGACGATCTAATCTGGTACGCCATTGGACGCAAAAAGGAGCGGCGCATCCACGAGCGCACGCTGGCCGTGGAGCGTTACACCATGGAGCAGGGCTTGCGCGCGCAGTACGGCATGCCGCCGCTGCCGTACTGCGCGCACCCCGGCTATCTGGCTCCGGGCAAGCCGCTTTTGACGTGGCGCGGTGTGCGCCGCGCCGCCCTCGTGCTCGCCGTGCTCGCCGTGCTGTTGCTCGTCGCGTTCGCCGTCTATGCCATCGGCTACGGCGTGCAGCATCACCTCATCTATCCGGTACGGAGTCGGTAAGTTATGGCGCGCACGAGCCCCCATGCCGCTGGTGTGGGGGCTCTTTTTAGCCCAGCGCAATCCCGTAGTTTTCCCCAATCGGTACGCGTGCAATCCCGTTGCCGGATAAAGCTGGTGCCTCCTGGTGAACAGTACGGGGGCCAACGCCTAGCCCATACCACCACGCCTCAGCGGAGGCCCACACACGCCGCTACGCGACGACAGAGAGGGGCGAGAAACCATGATGATAGATGACGCGGACATCGAGGCGATGCCCCCGACGCTGATTAAAAGCCACTACCAGAAGCAAGGCCCGAAGGCCGTCGCACGTCTCTACGACGCCGTGTACTACATGCAGAACCGCGAGACCGGGGGCGATGAGGAGCCAGGTCCGCGCGATCTCTTTGGAGCAACGAGTGACATGACGAGCACGCAGGCGCGGCAGCTATTGCGGGCGCGACAGGATCGGTCGGTGCTCTACCACCGCGAGATTATGAGCCCAAGCCCTGCCCACGGCCTGACCACACAACGTGAGTTGGAAGCATGGACACGGGAAGTAGTCGGGACCCTGAGCAACTACCTGGGGCTCGATCTCGCCTGGTGCGCCGCCGTGCATCGCGGCACAGCCCATCCCCACGCCCACGTCTTAATTAGTGGCGCGGGCATCCGGCGCAGCGACGGCAAGCAGATAGGCGTGCGGCTCAAGCGGCAGCATCTTGACCTGATGCGCCAGGCAGGGATCGCCGCCGGCGTGCGCCTGTCGCTCCCACGGGAGGCGGCACGCGCGGCAGACCGCCAGCGCGACATGGCCGCACTCGTCGAGCGGTCCAGGAGCAGACAAGCAGCCGCCCCCGTTATCGCACAACCCGTTAGCGTACAGGAGGAGCCGCGTGAGAGCCTTATTGGTCGCCTGTTTCGTCATAGCCGCTAGCAGCGGTATCGCCCTGCTGGAGCGGCCACACATCGTCACGGCCTATCAGACGGTGGAGATCGCCGCCGCCTGGCCGCCGCATGTCGTCGCCACCATCCCCCGCGTGCATCTCATCCCGCGTCTTGAGCACGGCTGGCGCCCGATGCCGTGGTCGCAGTGGACGGACCCGCGCGCCCAGACGCGACGCCTCGTGGAAATCAACGGGCCGTCGTCGGTGGGTCAGCTCATGCGCATTGGGTTATGGGTCGAGGTCGCCGCGGTCATCCTCATCGTCGTGCTGCCGCTGCTGCGCACGCTATGGGCGCCTCTGTGGTTCGTGATCGGCCGTGCCGGCAAGCTAAAGCCCGGCACGGCGCACGGCGCGGCGCGTTGGGCTGGCCAGCGGGACGCGCGCCGTTGGCGGCCGCGCCGCGGGGCGGGATCGTTCGTGCTGGGTCGCGTCCTGGGGATGCGCCGCACGATCGCGCTCCCTGACGCCCTGGTGTACGTCCATTCACTCCTTGTCGGCCGCTCGGGGTCCGGCAAGTCTACCCTCCTGATCGGGCTGCTGCTGCGCGAGGTGGACCGGCGCGTGCCGCGCTCCATCGTCGTGACCGATCCGAAGGAGGAACTCTACGAGCGGACCAGCGCGGCGCTGTCCAAAACGCACACGGTGCTGCGCCTCAACTTCTACGACCCAAGCGGCGCCGGGTATAACCCCCTCAAACATATCGGGGCCGACCCCGAGCGGGCGCTATCGTTTGCCAGGACGTGGGTCGCCAACACACGACGCCAGGACACGTCTGAGGGCGGCTTCTGGGATGATACGGTCCTCTTGCTCATTCAAGCCGTCGCGCTTCACCTGAACGCTGTGAACAACCCTGGGACGCTTTCGCAGTTGGCGCAGTACCTCAGCCGAACCGATATCAAGGCCATGCAACGCGAGTTGTTGGAGAGTCCCGACCCAAACGCGCGGGACGCGGCCCAGGGCTTCCTGATGCACTTGAAAGCCGACCCGACCCTGGCCGAGAAGGTATTGACCGGGGTGCCCTTGCGCTTCATGGGCCTCAAGGGCGAGGCGATCCAGGCCGTGACCGACCACGACGATATCGACTTCGAGGCCATGGGGCGCACTGATGGCCGACCGGTCGCCCTCTTCGTCCAACTGACGCCCGGCCGGCAAGACACCTTGCGCCCGTTCGTGGCAACCCTGTTCGGCCAAATGTGGGACGCTCAGGTCGCACTCGCCAACACCTACCCCGATAAGGCGCTGCCGCGCGCCATCGTCAACCTGATCGATGAAGCCGGCACGATCGGAGCCATCGCGGGCCTGCTGCACGCCCTCAACACGCTGCGCGCCGCCCGCATCGGCGTCCTGCTGGCGTTCCAGTCCCCCACGCAGATGGTCGACGAGTACGGCCCCGACGCGCCGGCCGCGTTCGAGGACGCCTGCAACAATCTGTTGTTCTTCGCGGGCGCGGGACCGACCACGGCGCAGTGGATGAGCGACACGCTCGGACAGCGCACCGTCGTCAGCGCCAGCGCGGGCGCGACGCGCGCGCGGGAACACGTCTTCACGCAGGGAGGCAGCCGGAGCAAGAGCGAGACTGGCGCGCCGTTGATCGGGGCCGACGAGCTGCGCGCGTTACCGAAGGGGACGCTCATCGTCAGCGCGGCGAACGAACGACCCTTCATGGTCAGGGTCATCCGGTGGGACAGGACGCGGCTACGGCGGCGCGCGGGGTGCATGACCATCGCCGCACCACACGCGCCCCCGACGATGACGCCGCAGGACGTGCAGGACGTGCAGCCGGCGACCACGCGCCCACACGCATCACCGTGACCCCCCGTTTCTTTTTCCAAGCAGTCGTACCCAGCCGTCGCTGGCGCAAGGAAAAGCATACGGTTGCACTCACGGCTCATCGAGGGGTTGCTTTTCCGTGATCGAGCTAGGCGCAACCATCGCTCCGCTGGTAGGGAAGCGCTCCGCGCGGTAGGGGGAGGCGTCCCCCTACGCGGAACCCCTCGCTACGCGCTCGGGCGTTCCTACCCCCTCGGGAGCCTTCGTGCTCCCCCCACGTCCGGCCCGTTTGGCCGGACCGACGTGGGTCCCCCCATGACCGGGCGTGCCGCCCCGGACCCTGCTGCATTGAGAGGATGATAGAGCCCTCGGTACGCGGCATCAGAAGTGCGTCCCATACGGTAGGCTGATGATGCGGGCGGTCCGCGGTGTGTTGTGTTGCCACCGTGGGCCGTTCGCGCATCCTGTACGCTCCTGGCGTTTAGGGCGCGCTATCCCGGTGCTCGGCCTCGATCCAGCGCTGACACCGCTCGCGCCAGGTCGCCTCGTGGCTGTGCGCGATGAATGTGGCGACTGAGGCGGTATTGCCCGCGCTGACGGTGTGGCCGCGCAGGTTATCGAACACGGCCCACGTCCCAAAGCCGGGACGGGAGCGAGCGACGAAACGAGGACGCGGCATCATGGTCCATTCTCATTGCCGGCACCGATGGCCGAACTACAGCGTGTCGCCGGTGCGTTCCACCTCAATGGCCCCATCCCGCTCGTTAGAGGTCATCTCGGTGACGCTCGCTATAAAGCTCTGCATGTCATCGCGTATCAGTCCCACAAGTCGCTGGAGGTCATGAGGCGCGAGATGGGACACCTGGGCCTCCCAGCCCTTGAACGCCTCATATAGGCCCTGTACAGGATCGGGATCAAATACTGTTTGATCAGCAGGGCTACGTACACGATCAAATACTGTTTGATCGTGTGATGCGGGACGGAGATCTCCCTTAGCGTTGCGCGCGGCCCGGCCGCCGCCTTTAGAGCGCGGATTCGCAACGCCGCTGGCTACTGCTTGCAACTGAGCAAGCCGCACGTCGGCCAGCGGCACAGCTTCACCCTCAGCAAGGCGCACGCGGATGGTCTCGCGATAGGGCGCAGGTAGGTTGTCAATCTCACGCGCCACACTCGGCTTGATCTGGCCCCGCTCCACCGCGTCCGCCAACATCTGATCATCGAGCAAGCGCAAGCGGTTGCGGATCTGCTGCCCCGAGATGTGTAGGCGCTCACCCAGGGCCTCGGCAGAGATCCCGTCGGCGTCGATGGTCTCTTTATAGGCTCGGGCTTCGTCGAGCGGCGACAGATCGCGGCGCTGAATGTTCTCGACAAGTTGCAAGGAGCGCACGCGGGCGCCCTCCTCGTCACGTATCACGACGGGCAACGTCGCGAGGTCAGCGAGTTCGGCGGCCGCGCGGCGGCGGCCGCCGGCAATGATCACGTAGCGCGTACGCCCATCGTCAAGCACTCCATCCTCACGCACCAGCAGCGGCTGGAGGACGCCGAACTCCTTGAGGCTGTTGGCGAGATCAAGGAGGTCCGCGACCGCCTCCTCGTCGATCCAGTCACGGCGCGGTTGGCCCGGATCGGGCACAACCTGGTCCATCGGCACCTCACGCGCGCCGGCGAGGCGCTCTCCATCAGTCGTGAGGGGCACGGCCGCCGACCGCTTCTGTGCGCGGTCTCGGCCGATCACGACGGGCGGTAGTGGTTTCCTGGGCATCACCCACCTCCTACCGCGCTACGGGCGCGCAGGTGGGTCGCCAGCGCCCCGTAGGCCTCCGCGGCGCGCGACGTTGGGTCATAGGTCACCATAGGGATATGCGCCGCCAGCGACTCCCGTACACGCGGTGAATACGGCACAAAGGCCGTCACGAGCTCGCCGTAGGATGCGGTGAGGGCGCACAGTGCCCCGCGGTCGTGCAGTTCACGCGCATGGACAGCGCAGGGTACGACGGCGGCCAGGCGCGCGCCACCTTCCTCATGTTCATCCTCAACAAGATCAACCGTGTCCACCATAGCGTCGAGGTCGTGCTGACCAGTCAAGGTTGGCACCACGGCGAGGCGTGCAGCGCGGAGCGCGGCGGAGATCGCGAAGCCTAACGCCGGCGGCGTGTCGATCACGACGGCATCGACGCGGGCCGGGTCGGCGTCGACAAGCGGCGCCAGGAGCTTGCGCAGGCGGGTAAAGCCCGAGGATCGTTCGGCGAGTTTGTCAGCCGCGGACTCGATGCCACGGTCCCCAGGCACGAGCGCGACGAGGTGGTCGAAGCGACCGACGCTCACCGGGATGATCAGGTCGTCGAGCAAGGCGCGCGGGTCGAGGAGTACCGTGCTAATGCCCCGATCCGGACGCTCCCCCAGGAAGATGCCCGTGAGCGAGGCCTGCGGGTCCATATCGATCATGAGCACACGCAGGCCCTGGGCGGCGAGCGCGCCAGCGAGGTTAAAGGTCGTCGTCGTCTTGCCCGCGCCGCCCTTGCGGCCCACGACAGCGATAGTGAGCGGTGCGGTCATTGGTCATCCCTCGTATCAGTGGTAACCGCCTCACCGACGTCGTCCAGACGCAGCGGGCGGCAGGTGACGCAGATAGGCTCGATTGTGAGCAAACCCGTCGCACGCAGGGGTACATGCACAGGAGCGCGGCGGGTCTGGCGCGAGAAGATCTCGCCCGGCCCAATCGCGCCGGCACACTGCGCACACTCAACCGTGGCCACCGCGCGGTAGGCGGTCGTCACCGCGCCGGTCTCTAGCGTCGCGCGCCCAACCCGGTGACTCTTCGCATCACTATATCTCTCCTTCGCCATGTACCCTCCTACGGCGATTGTAGCACCCCTACCCGCGAAGAAGGGCCAGCACGACAGGCGTGCTGGCCCCCGGATGGTCGTTAGTCGTTAGTCGCTAGTCGCTGGCGCCTGCGGCGCGGCCGCCGTGCGCTCACGTTCCATCCAGTCGATAACCTGGTGGCACTGCGTGCCCTCCGGCTGCGCGATGGCCTCGGCCGCCGCGGCTCCGAGCCGGGCGGCGATACGGTTGGTCGCGGCCTTCAAGTGGAACAACTCGGCTGACACAGAGCCGTCTATATCGTCCTCGCAAAGCGTCGCGTCGAACGGGTCAATACGGGCCGCTAGCACTTGCAGGATCTCCACCGTTTCCCACAAAAGGATGGCCTCGACGTGGGTATCGCCAAAACTGCCGTTTGTGCTGTGCCCGGATGAATAGCGGACGACGAGCTCGTGGTTGGTGTATTTGTCGATCATGATGAACCTTCTCCTAACAAGGTCGGTGTGCCGGCACGGATCAGTGCCCGGCGTTGCGGTGGTTGAGGCGATCCCTGGTCGCCACGAGGCGGGCTTCCCTGTCTGCTGTGTCGCATGTCTCGGTGGCCACGAGTCTCCCGTTGTAGGTCACGTAACCAATCGATTCGTAGATATAAAGAGCCCAGGCGGGCGTGTATGGGGTCGCGGGCGGGGCCGGTGGGGCGATCTGTTGTGTGGTCATTGCGGAAGCCCCTTGCTGGCGCGGGCGTTCACTTCGTCGACCCATGCATTGAAGCGGCGGCACTCCTCGTGCGCGGCCGCGTTGGCTGGCAGGAACGTGCCGTTACCTGCATAACGATACGCGGGGCTCTCGTCGGCGATCGGGGCGGCCAGCATCGCGCTGGCCGCTGTCGAGGTGGAGTTTGTTGCAGGGCTCATTTAGGCCGCCCGCATGGCGCTGGCGTTGTCGGCGGCGACCTGGCGCTCGAGCTCATCGACCTGACGCAGCAGCGTGGCCCGCTCGTCGCTCTGCTCATGGGCATCGGCCAGGGCGCGATAAGCCTGGGCCAGGCGCTGCGCGGCGTCCGTCGCCGTCGACCCGGCGACTGGACCGCCCCTGACCGGCCGCACAAGCCCGCTCGGCGCGCCCGCGGTCATCGGCACGACCACCGGCTCCAGCGGGAGCGCCTCGGCCTGGCCGTACCACTGCTGCATAGAGGGCTCCAGGGCCTGCACGAGGGCGACGTGGCGGCAGTTCCCCCGGTACGAGAAACCGGTACACGAGCAGCTCGACGGCGTGGTCGTGTGGCCCCGACCTGGGCGGGACGCGCTCTCGACTAAATAGCGGCCAGGGCCGAGGCGACGGACGCGCGGCTTAAAGGTGCTAGCGGTCGCCGGGGTCTTCGCCGTAGACTTGACACTGGGTATGGGGTGGTTCTGCATGGGTCTCTCCTGTACCTACCGCCGGCCAGAGTCTCAATCACTCTGGCCGGCATTTTTCTTTAGTGAGAGCCTATCTACTCCTCACTCTTCTATACTACCACACCATACCACAGTATGTCAATACCATTTACAAGTATAGATAAAGTTGGTAGAATGTGGTAAGAAAGGAGGGTGATATGCCAATAGCAACGCCCGAAAGTGAGACTGTACAGGTGGCAGCAAGAGAAAAGGGGCGCGACGTGGCGCCAGGTGAAACGTGGATCACGGTACGCATCCCTAAAGAAGCTAAGGACCGCCTAGACGCGTGGTCTAAGCGCTATGACCACGGCACGTCGTGGATTGTGCGCCGGCTGGTCTTGCGCGCACTGGAGGACAACCTCGACGAGAAAGACGTAATGCCATGACCGCGCAAGGCGACTTCATCGACGATCACGGCGCCCATACGCCAGCCGAGCCCGTCGCCGGCGTCGTTGGCCCCTGTGTGACCTGCGGCGGTCCCCTCGAGCGCGGCCGCTTCGTGCGCTGTCAGGAGTGCCTCGACGCCGAATGGCTGCTGCTGCGCGCCAAGGACCCGGCGTGGTACGAACGCCACAAGGATTATCACCGGCACGGCTAGGGCGTCTGTGTGTTGAGGGAATGTGATGAACCGATATGACGGGTAAGTGGGAGCGCAAGAGTCCGGCTCTGTGGACGTATCGCCTCGCGGGCTCCACGCGACCATATGGATATGTCGGGCAGTACAAGGGGTCCGGGCGCTCCGACGCCGACTGGGACGCGACGGTGACAGCC
>JAABUJ010005690.1_pt1 | contig 12352 bp, 11 predicted proteins | sample 5559131 | NCBI WGS metagenome assembly JAABUJ01 (sample SAMN10711875, study PRJNA513366) | rock metagenome | isolation source: Antarctica rocks | place: Antarctica: Victoria Land, Mt New Zealand nord | collected 2016-01-07
CGACCGTGCCCCGCCCGTAGTCGGCCACGAGCACCGCGGCCGCCGACTGCAGCGCCTCGTGTGCGGCAGCGGTCAGCCCGCCGGTCCGCCCCGGGGCGCCGCCGCTGTCGAGGCGAAGGAGGCACTGCCCGGCGACCCGGACCCGCTGCTTGACCGGCGTCTCTCCGTCATGGGGAAGCCGCACGACTCTGACGCCGTCCAGCAGAGCCTCGACGTGGGCACCGGCCTCGTCGTCACCCAGCGCAGTGATGAGCACCACCTCGTGCCCGTCCCTCGCCGCCATCGCTGCGGCCAGGCCGGCGCCTCCCGGACGGCGGTGCGTGACCAGGTCCTCGACCACCGGCACCGGCGCGTCGGGACTGAGCCGGCTGGCCCGTCCCTCCAGGTCGACGTCGAGCAGGGCGTCGCCGAGGATGACGAGCGGGCCCTTCATGCCGACCTCCGGGAGCCCTCGAGCGGGACGCCGGCCCGGGCGGGGGCGACCCCGAGCGCGCGGTCCAGCGCGGCACAGAGGATGTGCAGCCCGACGAGGTGCAGCTCCTGCACCGTGGCGGTGTACTCGGCGTCGACGCAGAGGCTCTCGTCGGCCACCTGAGCCAGTGGGTTGGGACGGCGACCCGTGAAGGCCCAGACCGTCAGTCCGAGCTGCCGGCCGCGCCGGGCGGCCTCCACGATGTTGGGGCTCGTGCCGCTGGTGGACATCAGGACGAGGACGTCACCCGGGCTGCCGTGGGCCTCCACCTGCCGCGCGAACAGCTCCGACGGTGGGTAGTCGTTGCCGATAGCGGTCAAACTCGAGGTCTCGGCGCACAGGCTGATGCCGGAGAACGGCCGCCGGTCCTCGCGGTAGCGGCCGACGAGCTCGGCGGTGAGGTGCTGCGCCTGGGCGGCGCTGCCTCCGTTGCCGGCGGCGAGCAGCCGCGCGCCGCCCACGAGGAGGTCGGCGAGCGTGGAACCCCACCGGTCCGCGACGTCGACGCAGGGGCCGAACGACCGGGCCGCCGCGACGAGCTCGGCCAGGTGCTCGTGACCGCAGGGCGTGGACGTCGTCATCGCGCCAGCTCGCTCGTCAGGCGCTGCGCGCACAGCCCGGCATACACAGCTTCGGTCTCGGCGGCCACCTGGCTCCACTGGTACTTCTCGACCGCCCGGTGCCGCCCGGCCAAGCCGTAGGCATCGCGCCGGAACGGGTCGGCCAGCAGGTCGCGCAGCACCGGTGCCAGCAGGTCGGGCCGCCGGGGCGGCACGAGCTCGCCCGTCACTCCGGGGACCACGGTGTCGAGGAGCCCGCCGACCGCCGAGCCGACCACCGGACGGGCACACGCCATGGCCTCGACGGGCACGATCCCGAACGGCTCGTACCAGGGGACGGCGACGACGATGTCGGCCGAGCACATGAGGGCCGCCACGTCCCCGCGCGCGACGCTCCCGACGAAGGTGACCCGGTCCGCCACCCCCTGCGCCGTGGCCAGGTCCCGCAGCCGTTCGACCTCCGGGTCGCCGCCCAGCCGGCGCGGGTCGGGGCCACCGGCGACGACGAGGTCGACGCCCGGGAGGAGAGCCAGCGCCTCGATGAGGTTGCCGATGCCCTTGCGCTCGACCAGGCGTCCGAGGAACAGCAGCCGCGGCCGTTCGCCTCGTGGCGTCTCCCGCGGCGTGAAGGTGGCGGGGTCGACCCCGCAGGGGATCACGCTGGCGCGTCCGGGCGGCAGGCCCATGGCGCGCAGCTCCGCCACCTCGTCGGTGCAGGTGGCGATGACGTGGTCGACGGTGCGGCACAGCTGCCGCTCGAAGCCGATCCGCTCGGGTGGGCTCGTGTCGTGGTCGCCCTGTTGGCGTCGCTTGACGGTGCCGAGGGCGTGGAAGGTCTGCACGACGGGGCTCTGGACGCGCCTGGCCGCGCGGGTGGCCGCCACCCCGCTCATCCAGAAGTGGGTGTGGACGAGGTCCACCGGCGCGTCGCGCCAGCGCTGCTCGAGGTGGCCGGCGAAGGCGGGCATGTACTGGAGCAGGTCGTCCTTGGGCACGTCGCACGGCGGGCCGGCCGGCACGTGCTCGACGACGTAGCCCTCGGGTGCGACCACCTGTTCCGGCGCCGACGTGTCGTCGCGCCGGCTGTAGACCGTCACCTCGTGGCCGCGGGCGACGAGCTCGCCCGCCAGCGCCGCGACGTGGACGTTCTGACCGCCCGCATCCACGCTGCCGACGGCGGCCAGCGGGTTGGCGTGCTCGGAGACCATGGCCACCCTCATGTCACACCTCCTGGGCCACGAGGCCCTCGGGGATCGGGAGATGCCGGCCGGAGAGCCGCTCCACGGCCTGCACCACGCGCTCGGCCGTGACCGAGGCCAGACAGGGATGGCCCTCGAAGGGGCACGACGTGACCCGGGTGTCCCGGCATGCCGACTCCTGGTCCCCCAGCAGCACGGACGGGACGCCGTAGGGCCCCCACCGCACCGCCGGCACGGTCGGCGCGAAGAGGGAGACCACGGGTCTGCCGACGGCGGCAGCGAGGTGGGCGGGTCCGGTGTTGCCGACGACGACGACCGCCGCCCGCTCCAGCACCGCTGCGAGGCGGCCCAGGGTGGTGTGTCCGGCGAGGTCCACCGCGTCGGTCCCATCCACGACGCGGGCGGTGAGTGCGCTCTCGGTGGCGGTCCCCGTGACGAGCACCCGGTGGCCCCGGCGGGTCAGCAGCCGGGCGGCCTCGGCATACCGCTCCACCGGCCAGGCGCGCGCCGGAACCGACGTCCCCGGGTGGAGGACGACGAAGTCTCCCTCCGCCTCGGGCGGAGGCTGCGGCAGCCGCCGGTGGACCGCGAGCCGACCCCCGTCACCGGGCGGCAGGTCGAATCCGGCTGCGGCGCCGAGGGACAGCGCCCGCTCCACCTCGTGGACCTCGTCCACGATGCGGTGGCGCAGGTCGAGCAGGGAGCCGGGGTAGTCGTCGCTGGTCGCTCCGACCCAGGGGACACCCGCCAGCCGCAGCAGCAGCGCCGTCGGCAGCGGCGACTGGTGGAAGGAGGTGAGCACCAGCGCCCGGTCCACCTGGCGCTCGCGCACAGCAGCGACGAGCGCGGCGACGTCCGGCGCGCTGACCGCCTCGGGGCGGGCGTCGATCCACGGGCACCGCCAGACGAGGACGTCGTCGACACCGGGCAGCAGTCGTGCGGCATCCGCACCGACCGGACCGACGAGCATCGTCACCCGGTCGCTGCCGGCCGCGACCGCTCGGACGACCGGACCGGCCAGGAGCACGTCACCGGCACCGTCCAGTCGCACGACGAGCGAGTGCCTCACCATCGGCCGGCCAGGATGTCGCCGACCGCGCTGCCCAGGTCCGCGCAGACGTGGTCGGCCGCGGCCACCTCTGCCGGCCTCGTCGCGGCGTTCGGCACGAGGATCGCGGCACCGCCTGCAGCCTCGGCCGCCGCGACGTCGCTGCCGATGTCCCCGACGACGACGCACCGGGAGGCCTCGACGTCGAGGGCGGAGCAGGCCTGCTTGACCATTCCCGGCGCGGGTTTGCGGCAGCCGCAACCGTCCTCGGTCGCGTGAGGGCAGTGCTGCCAGACGGCGAACGGCCCGAGAAGCTCCTCGACCCGGGCGTTGACCGCGTGCATCTCCTCGAGGCTCAGCCGCCCCGTCGCGACCCCGGACTGGTTGGTGACCACGCCGAGCCGCACGCCGGCGTCGCGCAGCCGGTCCAGGGCCGCGCTGGCGCCGTCGACGGGTGCGACCTTCGCGGGGTCGCCGTTGTAGGGGACGTCGTGGACCAGGGTGCCGTCCCGGTCGAAGAGCACTGCCTCCGGTATGCCGTGCCAAGCCGTCGCGTGGCGGTGGCGCCACCAGCCGCGGGCCGAGTGCCACGCTGCGGCAAAGGGGATCGCGGTGCTGCTCAGCACCATGCGACGCACCTCCGCGCGGTCGAGCGGGCCGGGCGCCAGCCTGCGCCAGGTGAACTCGGCCGTGCCGGCGGCCCAGCCCAGAGCCGCGAGCGCCGCGACTCGCCGGTGTGCCAGGCCGAGGGAGAGCAGGGCCGTGACGCCGGCACCGGCCGTGAGCAGGTGCGTCGTGCGGCGGCCACGGGATGCCTGCGCCCGGCTGCGCCAGTCGGGTCCGTGCAGCCGCGCCATGAGGAGGTCGTCGGCGTTGCCCGCCTGCTGGCGGACGCTGACCCAGTCGTCGGTGGGCCGGACCGGGTGCGTGATCAGGCGCCTCCCGCGGGTGATCCGGCCCGAGGACGCGGTCACCCGCAGGCCGAGGTCGGCGTCCTCCCGGAAGGCGCGGGGGAAGCGCTCGTCGAAGCCCCCCACGACGGCCAGCGCCGCGCGGCGATAGCTCATGTCGGCGGTGATCCACGTGGCCTGCTCCAGGCCGGCCGTCGAGCGCTCCCAGTCGGTCGGACGCCGGTGGCCGGGAAGCGGCACCCGGACCCGGCCCTGGCTGCCGGCCACGTCGTCGGCGGCCTCGGTGAGGTCGCCGAGCAACAATGCATACCAGTCTCTTTCGGGCACGACATCGTCGTCGAGGAAAGAGACCCAGGGGGTGCGGGACCGGCGCCAGCCGAGGTTCCGCGCGGCCGCGGGGCCGCGGCCCCCGGAGCGGACCACGGTCAGGTCCGGCAGCGTCAGGTCGGCCAGAGCGGCCGCGAGGCCGTCGCCCCCCGCACGGTCGTCCACCACCACCACGGGGGCCCGGATGGGCTGTGTGCCGTCGACGAGGGCCTCGAGCAGCACTCGCAGGCTCGGCCTCCCGATGGTCGGGATGACGAGCGTGGTCAGTGCCATCGCCGGCTGCTGCATCAGTCGGCCTTCGGCCGATTCACGACGAACGGACCGATGGCGAGCAGGTCGACCGGGGCGGACCCAAAGCACTCAAGGGCATCCCGTGGGCTGTCCACCATGGGGCGCCCGGCGGTGTTGAGGCTGGTGTTGACGACGACCGGCAGGCCGGTGCGGGCGGCAAACAGCTCGAGCATCCGCGCGAGCAGCGGGTTGTCCTCGGCGCGAACGGTCTGGACCCGCGCCGTGCCGTCGACGTGGACGACGGCGCGGATCCGGTCACGCCACTGCGACGCGACGTCGTGCACGAAGAGCATGTAGGGCGACGGCAGGGGCCCGTGCGAGAAGATCTCCGCGGCGCGGTCGTGCAACACCATGGGGGCGACCGGCCGGAACTGCTCGCGGCCCTTGACGTCGTTGAGCCGCTCGAGGTTCTCCGCGCGACCCGGGTGGGCCAGGAGCGAGCGATGCCCCAGCGCGCGAGGACCGAACTCGCTGCGGCCCTGGAACCACGCGACGATCCCGTCGTCCGCCAGGCACTCCGCCACGCTCTGCGCGACGTCCCGGGGCCGCTCGAACGGCAGGCGTGCCGTGCGGAGGGTGGCCTCGATCTCCGCGTCGCTCCAGCCGCGCCCGAGGTCGGCCCCGGTCATCGGCACGTAGGGGTCACCGTCGTCGCGGGCCACCGACAGCGCGGCGCCCAGGGCCGTGCCGGCATCACCGGCTGCCGGCTGCACCCAGACGTCGTCGTAGGGTCCCTCGGCGGCAATCCTTGAGTTGGCAACACAGTTCAGGGCCACGCCGCCCGCCAGCGCCAACCGGCGGCTGCCGGTGCGGTCGTGCAGCCAGGACGCCAGCTCGAGGAGCACCTCCTCGAGCCGCTGCTGGACGCTGGCCGCGAGGTCGGCGTGGTCCTCGGTCCAGGGCTCGTCCGCCCGACGCGGCTTGACGAGCGCTCCCCAGTCGATCCGCTCGGTCCGGAAGCCGCCGTCACCCGTCGTGTGGACGGCGCGGCGCAGCTCGTCGGCGAACCGCGGGCTGCCGTAGGACGCCAGCGCCATGACCTTGAACTCGTCGCTGCTGCGCAGGAAGCCGAGGTGCTCGGTCACGTCCTCGTAGAGCAGGCCGAGCGAGTGCGGCAGCGACTGGGCGGCGAGTGGCTGGAGCGTGCCGCCGACGTATCGACCGGCGAGATGGCTCGCCGACTCACCGCGGCCGTCGAGGACGAGCACGTCGGTATCGCCCCCGGGCGCGGCCAGTCCGGCCGATGCGGCATGGGCGACGTGGTGCGCGACGAAGCGGACCGCCGCGGGGTCGAGGCCCGGGAGTGCGGTGGCGAGGAACCCCGGCGCACGCCGGGCGTAGTCCTGGCGGAGGTGGTCCCAGGGGTCGTCCAACCCCATCTCGTGGGCCGGGCGGGCCAGGTCGGGGTCGTAGGAGTAGGCGACGGCGTCGAGTTCCGACACGTCGAGCCCCGCCTCCTCGAGGCACCAGCGGGCGGCCAGCTCGGGCAGCTCCCACGCGGCGAACGGCACGGGGCGGTGCCCGTGCTTGCGTCGGGAGAACCGCTCCTCCTCGGCGGCGGCCACGGTGACGCCGTCGACCACGAGTGCCGCGGCCGGGTCGTGGAACAGCGCGTTGATCCCCAGAACCTTCACCCCGAGCTCCCGTCTGGTCGAAAAAACGACTGACGGAGAGACGGTTCCCTGTTCTCGCCTCGACAAACGGTTATCGCGGGAGAAGTATCTTCGTCCCAACCGTGCCGCATGAGTATGCCGGGGCGGGGCAGGGTGTGCCCGTGCGCATCTCCGTCGTCGGCACCGGATACCTCGGCGCCACCCACGCCGCCTGCCTGGCCGCCTGTGGCCATGAGGTGCTCGGGATCGACACCGACGCCGCCCGGGTCGAGCAGCTGTCCCGGGGCATCGCCCCGTTCCACGAGCCGCGGCTCGACGATCTGCTCGGCGAGGGGGTGCGTCGCGGCACGCTCTGCTTCGACGTCGACCTGGCGCGGGCGGCGCAGTTCGCCGACGTCCACTTCCTCTGTGTGGGAACCCCGGGGCGCGCCGGGAGCCACGCGGCCGACCTCTCGGCGCTCTGGGGGGCGGTCCACGCGCTCGCCCCCCTGCTGACCCGCCCCTGCCTCGTCGTCGGCAAGTCGACGGTCCCGGTCGGCACGGCCGCGACGGTGCGTGACGCCCTCGCCGCGAAGGCTCCGGCCGGGGCGGCGGTCGCCCTGGCCTGGAACCCGGAGTTCCTGCGTGAGGGCCATGCCGTCGAGGACTCGCTCCGCCCCGACCGGTTGGTCTTCGGGGTGGAGAGCGACGCCGCGCACGAGGTGCTCCGGGAGGTTTACGCGCCCGTCCTGGCTGCCGGTGTGCCCGCCGTCCGGACCGACCTGTCGACGGCCGAGCTGGCCAAGGTGTCGGCGAACATGATGCTGGCGGCACGGATCTCGTTGGTGAACCTGCTCGCCGAGGTCTGCGAGGTGACGAATGCCGACGTGGGCGACCTGACCCGGATCCTCGGCCACGACCCTCGTATCGGCAGCCTCTTCCTCACCCCCGGGGTGGGCTTCGGAGGGGGCTGCCTCCCCAAGGACACCCGGGCGTTCGTGTCCCGGGCCGAGGAGCTCGGCCTCGGGGACGCCGTGAGCGTGCTTCGGGAGGTGGACCTGCTCAACATGCGCCAACGCGCCCGGACCGTCGACCTCGCGGTCTCGCTCCTCGGCGGCCACGCGCAGGGCCACCGGATCGCCGTGCTGGGCGCGGCGTTCAAGGCCGACTCCGACGACGTGCGCGACTCCCCCGCGCTCGACGTCGCCACGACCCTGCAGGCGCGGGGGGCGCAGGTGCAGGTCTACGACCCCAAGGCGGGGGCCAACGCGCACCGGGCCAGCCCCGAGCTGACCGTCGTCGACAGCGTGGAGCAGGCGTGTCGCGGCGCAGCGATCACCCTGGTGCTCACCGACTGGCCCGAGTTCCGCGGCATCGACCCGGTCGCCCTGCTGGACCTCGTCGGGCAGCCGAGGGTGATCGACGGCCGGCTGACCCTCGACCCGGACAAGTGGCGGGCCGCCGGCTGGGACTTCCACGCGCTGGGCCGGGGAGGTGGCTGACGCATGCGCATCCTGCTGTGGCACGTGCACGGCTCCTGGACGACCGCCTTCGTCCGGGGACGCCACGACTACCTGCTTCCGGTGCTGCCCGACCGCGGGCCAGACGGGCTGGGCCGTGCCCGCACCTGGGACTGGCCCCCCAACGTCGCCGAGCTGTCCCCGGAGCAGCTGCGGTCGGCCGACATCGACCTCGTCGTCCTGCAGCGGCCGCACGAGCTCGGTCTCGCCGAGGAGTGGACGCGGCGGCGCCCCGGCCGCGACGTCCCCGCGGTCTATGTCGAGCACAACACGCCGGGCGGTGAGGTGCCCTTCACCCGGCACCCGCTCGCCGACCAGCCGGAGATCCCCGTCGTCCACGTCACCCACTTCAACCGCCTCTTCTGGGACTGCGGCAGCGCGCGCACCGAGGTGGTCGAGCACGGCGTCGTGGACCCGGGTCACCTCTACTCCGGCGAGTGGGCACGGGCCGCGGTGGTCATCAACGACCCGGTGCGCCGGGGCCGTGCCGTCGGCACCGACCTGCTGCCCGAGCTGGCCCGCGCCGCTCCCCTGGACATCTTCGGCATGAACGTCCACCGGCTCGCCGAGGCGGTCGACATCCCGGCCGGGCGCCTCTGGACCTTCGAGGACCTGCCGCAGCACCGGCTGCACCGCGAGATGGCCCGCCGCCGGGTCTACGTCCACACCTCCCGCTGGACCTCCCTCGGGCTGTCCCTCATCGAGGCCATGCACCTCGGTATGCCGGTCGTCGCACTGGCCACGACCGAGGCGGTCGCCGCTGTGCCGGCTGCGGCGGGGGTCCTCACGACCCGTCCCGAGGAGATGGCGTCGGCGCTGTGGCGGTACGTGCACGACCCCGTCGCGGCCCAGCTTGCGGGCGCCTGCGCGCGCGAGGCGGCCCTGGCGCACTACGGCCTCGGCCGGTTCCTCTCCGACTGGGACAGCCTCCTCGCGACGTCCGTGCCGGCCGCCGCATGACGGACGAGAGCGAGCGCTCGGACGGCGAAGGAGCCGCGGCATGACGGCCGGGAGCGAGGGGGCCGACGGCGAAGGGCCCCCCCGCGACAGGGCCGAGCCGCCGCCGCGGGGCGTGACCGTGGTCGTGATCACTCGGGACCGGTGGCCGGACCTGCAGACCTCCCTCCCGCGGCACGACATGCCGGTGATCCTGGTCGACAATGGATCCGCTGACGGCACACCGGATCTCGTGCGCCGAAGCTTCCCGCACGTCACCGTGGTGGAGCTCGGGGAGAACCGGGGGGCAGTGGCCCGCAACGTCGGCGTGGAGCTGGCCGACACGGCATACGTCGCCTTCGCAGACGACGACTCCTGGTGGGCGCCGGGCAGCCTCACGTGTGCGGTCCAGCTCCTCGACGCGCACCCGCGTCTTGCCGTGCTCGCGGGCCGGATGCTGGTCGGTGAGGCCGCCGGCCTCGACCCGGTCTGCACGCTGATGGCCGAGTCACCGCTGGGGCGCGAAGTCGACCTGCCCGGGCCGTCCGTCCTGGGGTTCGTCGCCTGCGGCGCGGTCGTCCGGCGAACGGCATACCTGCAGGCCGGTGGATTCGACCCGGTGATCTTCTTCCTGGGAGAGGAGGAGCGGCTGGCGCTCGACCTGGCTGCTCTGGGTTGGGGCCTCGCCTACGTCGACCAGGTGGTGGCGCACCACCACCCCTCCGCGGCCCGCAACCCGCGCGAGAGAACGGTGCGCTCGGCGCGCAACCGGCTGCTCACCACGGTGCTGCGCCGGCCGGTGTCCGTCGTGGCCGCGACGGCGGGAAGGACAATCCGCTCCGGGGCCAGCGGTCGTGCCGGAGTCCTGGCGGCCATCCCCCGACTTCCCGCCGCCCTGCGGGGAAGGCGGTCCCTGCCGGCCCACGTCGAGGCGGCGCGGCGCCGGCTCGACTGAGCCCCAGCGTCAGCGCTCGACGACGGGGTTCTGGGCCCGACGACCGAGCAGCGTCCCGAGCGCGATCATGCCGATGCCCAGTCCCAGGTGCAGCCAGTTGTCCGCCGAGTTGACCGGCACGAAGTTGGCCGACGACTGCTTGTTGATGACGAGACCGTAGATCCACAGGACGAGGTAGATCACTCCTCCGCCGATGAGGTAGGAGGTGGCCGTGCGGGCCTGGCGGCTCAGGGCCAGACCGGCGACCCCGAAGAGGAGGTGGACCATGTTGTGCAGTATCGAGACCTGGAAGAGCCCGAGCAACATAGCCCCGGACGTCTGGCCGGCGAAGCCGAGCTGGCTGTAGTTGGTCGTGATCCCCGGCACGACCCCGAGGATGCCGACGAGCAGGAACACGGCACCGACGACGGCGGCCGCTGTGCGCACCGGCGAGCGGTCCCCGTGGGCCCCGGTCCTCCCCATCTCCATCCGTTCTTGCGTCATGTCATGCCCCTTCGCTGCATTGTTCGATGAAAGGGACATGCCCGCTCACCGGGTCAGCGACACCTGCTGAGCGTCACCTTCGCCCCGGCGGCGCGCCAGACGACGTTCGAACCAGGCCGGTGAGGGCGTCAGTCACGCCGTAGGTCGGGGTCGGACTCCTCGGTGAGGTAGGGGCGCTGTTGCTCCTCCTCGCGAGCCCATCGCTCGCGGCGGCCCCGCGAGATGGAGGCGCGCAGCTTCTTGTAGAGCGGCCACACGACCAGGGCCACGACCACAAAGATGGCCAGGTTCACCCAGCTGAAGCCGCCCTGGGGCGCCGCAGCGTCGACGACGAGGCTCCTAGGCATACCCCCAGTCTACGAGAGGCGCCGGCCGGGCGAGGTCAACGGCCGCGGCCCGGGCACGGTACCGAGCACTCCACCGGCGGTTCCGGATCGGAACGGATGGCGGGCCGTTCGGTAGGGTCGAGGTGGCGCAGCGAGCAGCCGTGCGCGGCCCGCAGGTCCGGTCGGGTCATGTCAACCACGAGAGGAGCCCCGAATGAGCAGCTACGGCGGAGTGTTCGGCAAGGTCAAGGACTTCATCCAGGGCCATCCCGAGAAGTCCCAGCAAGGTCTCGACAAGCTCCGAGGCGTCATCGACGAGAAGACCGGCGGCAGGTACTCCGAACAGATCGAACGAGCGAGAAACACCGTGGGTGGCACCCTCGGCATTCCGGGCGAGCAGACCGAGCCGGCTCCGGGACAGCCCGTACCCGTCCCGGGTGAACCGGCTCCGGGACAGCCCGTACCCGTCCCGGGTGACCCCACGCCGGGTCAGCCCGACCCGGGTCAGCCGACTCGTCCGGCTCCGGGTGAGCCTGCTCCGGCCCCCGCTCCCGGGCAGCCTGCACCCCCAGCGCCCGGTCCGTTCCCGAACCCGGTGCCCGGCCCGCCGCCGACCCCGGCACCGCCGGGTCCACCGCCCACGCCGACGCCGGGCCCTTCGGTCGGCTCGACTTCCGCCTGATCCCGGTCGGGGGGCTCAGGCCTGGGCGTCCTTGATCTCGGCCAGGACGGTCCCACTCGTGACGGTCTCCCCGACCGCTGCTCGCAGCCCGCTGATCACGCCACCCTTGTGGGCGTTGATCGGCTGCTCCATCTTCATCGCCTCGAGGACGATGACCGTCTGACCGGCCTCCACCGTCTGACCGTCCTCCACGGCGATCTTGACGATGGTGCCCTGCATGGGAGCGGTGAGCGCGTCACCGGACGCGGCCGCTCCGGACGACGCCGACCCGGAGCGGCGCGGTGCCTTCTTCCTCTGGGCGGGGCCACCGCCTCCGACCGGGAAGCCGCCCGGCAGGACGACCTCCAGGCGCCGGCCGTCGACCTCGACGACGATGGCCTGACGCTCGGGCGGCGGCGCGGACGCCTCAGCCGGCCCACCGGCATACGGCTCGATGGTGTTGTCGAACTCGGTCTCGATCCAGGTGGTGTGGATCGTGAACGGCGTCTCGGCATCGGCGGGAGCGAAGGCGGGGTCACTGACGACGGCGCGATGGAAGGGCAGGACGGTCGGCATGCCGTCGACCTCGAACTCGGAGAGCGCCCGGCGCGCGCGCTCCAGGGCCTGCTGCCTGGTGCGGCCGGTGACGATGAGCTTGGCGAGCATGGAGTCGAACGCCCCACCGATGACGTCGCCCTCGACGACGCCGGAGTCGACGCGCACCCCGGGGCCGGACGGCTGGTTGTAGCGGACCACGGTGCCGGGCGCCGGCAGGAAGCCGCGGCCCGCGTCCTCGCCGTTGATCCGGAACTCGAAGGCGTGCGCGTGCGGCTCCGGGTCGTCGTAGCCGAGCGCCTCACCGGCCGCGATGCGGAACTGCTCGCGGACGAGGTCGATGCCGGTGACCTCCTCGGTGACCGGGTGCTCGACCTGGAGGCGGGTGTTGACCTCGAGGAAGGAGATCCGGCCGTCCTGCCCGATGAGGAACTCGCAGGTCCCCGCCCCGGTGTAACCGGCCTCCGTGAGAATCGCCTTGGACGCCCGGACGAGCTCGGCGTGCTGTTTCTGGGT